>Ga0160428_1000078_pt1 | contig 122874 bp, 94 predicted proteins | sample SolpanmetagenomM_FD_108198 | JGI IMG/M metagenome (GOLD analysis project Ga0160428, IMG submission 108198) | Solar panel surface microbial communities from Lawrence Berkeley National Laboratory, California, USA - M | ecosystem: Engineered > Built environment > Solar panel > Unclassified ...
CCTACGCCGGACGCTCGTCGCCGGGCTTGGCGGTGAGCTTAATGTATAGGATAATAGTAGCCAGCCCACCCGAGATGAGGTTGGTCATCAGGATTGGGATGTCGTGAATGAGCACTGCGTAAGTACCCCACAGGCAGGTGCCCACGAACAGCATCAGAAACGTGGGCAGCGACAGGGCGCTGGTGTCGCGAGTTTTGATGGTTTGGTAGGCCTGCGGCACGTAGGCCACGGTGGTGAGCAGGGCAGCCAGGCTGCCGATGATGGTAACAAGCGTCATAGCAAGAAAAGAGGGTAGCGTCTCGTGCCGCGCTGGTCCCGTGGGGTGTTGGTAGGCCCGGCCGGTTTTTAGCGGGAGCGGGAGGTTTGCCGGCGAAGATACCGGCAGGTAGGCCAAGCTTACCGCGCAGATTTGGCTAGCGCTGAGCCCCACGGTAGTGCCAGCGGCTACCGATGCCGGTAGCGCAACGCGCCGGCCGCCAAGGCGCTGCCCAGCGCCAGCCAGCCCGTGAGCCCAAACAGGTTGGCCAGCAGCAAAATCAGAAACAGCCCAACTGCCAGCCGCAAATAAGGCGTCATGCGCGGGCCGGTGCGGTAGAGCAGCGCCCGCAGCAGCAGCGCTACGCCCAGCAGCAGACCCGCCGCCGGCAGCCCAGCGCGCAGGGGGCTAGCCACCAGTAGCCACAGCAGCTCGGGCAGCAGCAGTGTGCCGAATAGCAGCGCCTGCTGCCCAAAAACTCGCCCCGGCCCGTAGGGCAGGCTGCGCGCAAAGGGCAGGTAAAACAGCTCGAACTCGTGGGCCTGAAAAGCCAGCACGCTATGCCCAAACGCGCAGCACAGCGCCACCAGCCCCGCCAGTCGCCCATCAGTGCGCGCCTCCGGAAAGGCCAGCCGCAACCCCGCAATGCTGGCCGCCGAGGCCAGCTTGGTGAGTAGGTAGGGGAGGCGCTGGCGGGCGATTATCTCGTATAAAAACCAGCTGAACACGGGCTTGGGCCAGCGGCGCGCCCAACCCAGTCCGGCCACCCGGTCGGGCTGCCCGGTGGTATCGGTGAGCAGGTGCACGTAGTAGGCGGCGGCGCCTACCGCCAGTAGCAGCAGGTAGCCGGGCAGCAGCAGCGGCACCAGCCAGTGGTGAAAAAGCAGGCCCACCACCACGGCGTAGCCATACAGCGCCGCCAGCGGCAGCAGGATGATGCCCTGCACCACGGCCCACGCCACCACCTGCCGGCCCCGCGGCAAAGCCGTACTGCTGTAGAGCAGGAACCGCGCATCGGCATTTTTCAGCCGGCCCGCTACGTAGTGCCCGCTCTTGAGGCTATAGCCCAGGCCAAGGGCCAGCAGCGTAGCTACGCCCAACGGCTCGCTCACGGCCAGCAGCACCAGCCCCAGGCCGTGTTGCAGGCGTTGCTCGGGCGTGATGTGCGTGGGGTCGGGCACGCGGGTCCAGAAAAAATTGATGAACAGCACGAGAAACAACGTGCTGAGCCAGCCCGTGTGCTCTTGGTAAAAGCCGCGGGCCACTACCCGCAGCAAGACGCGCGTCAGCGGGCTTTTCATGCTACCCGGTGCAACGCGGCGCCTTCTAGTACTAAGCGCTGCAACCCCGGCAGCGCCGCGGGCGCCAGCTCCTGATGCGAAGACAGCAGGAAGCTCGTGCCCTGTTCGGCCCGCTGGCGCGCTATCCACGCAAACAGCACCGGGACGGCGTCTGCGTCGAGGGTCGTCAGGGGCTCGTCGAGCACGATGCAGGCAGGCTGGCCCAGGAAGGCCAGCACCAGGGCCAGCTTCTTGAGCATCCCGCTCGAATAGGTGCCTACCGGCTCATGCACGTAATCCGTCATGCGGAGGTCCGCGAGGTAGGCTTGCTCCTGGCCTGGCGGGCCATTTTTAGCGTCGCGGAAGAGGTCAATCAGCTCGCGCCCGGTCAGAAACTCGGGAAATACCGGCTCGGCCTCGGCAAAGTTGACGAGGCGGCGGTAGGCCGCAGGCTGCCGCTTCAGGTTGGGCCCACTGGCCAGCCGTATATCGCCCTCAAACGGTGCAACGCCCGCTATGGCCTTGAGCAGCGTGCTTTTGCCCGCGCCATTGGCGCCCTGCACCCAGTACAGGCCGGGCGCAAACGTGAAATCGTCGATGCGCAGCACCGCCCGCCCGTGGTAGGTCTTGCTAAAATTGGTGAGATGCAACATGCCGCGGCGAAAGTAAGCCAGCCGCCGCTAGCCCCTTCGGTCAAAAAAAGCGGGCGCAACTCGCCAGGCAAGCTGCGCCCGCTTTACGCATCGGGCTGGGGCACCGGCCGGGGCCTAGTGCTGGTGGCCGCCTTCGCCGTGCACGTGGCCGTGGGCCAGCTCCTCGGCGGTGGCGGGGCGCACGTCCTGCACCTTGCCCTCGAAGTGCATGACCATGCCAGCCAGGGGGTGGTTGAAGTCCATCAGCACCTGCTCGTCGCCGATTTCGGCTACTTTGGCCTGCATGTGGTTGCCCTCGTTGTCGGCCATCGGCAGGTAGTTGCCTACTTGCAGCATCTGGTCGTCAATCTGGCCGTCGATTTCGAATACCTGCTTGGGGATTTCAACGACGGCCTGCTGGTCGTAGTCGCCGTAGCCCTGCTCGGGCGTGAGCGAGAAGCTAAACGTGTCGCCCACGTTCTTGCCATCGAGCTGGCGCTCAAACTCCTCGGGCAGGCCGCTGTGGCCAAACAGGAACACCATCGGCTCTTCGGCCTCGGCTTGCTCTACTAGTACTTTCTGCTGGTTTTCGTCGGTTACGGACAGGTCGTAGGTCAGGGTCACGACGGAGTTCTGGGCAATGGTAGCCATAGCAATGGGGTGGGTTGGTGTGGTGGCAAAGGTAGGGGCAGCCCGCCAGCCAAAAGCTCGTAGCAGGGCTGGCCGGCCAGCTTTGCCACCATTTTAGTGAAATGGAAATGAAAATTCCCCCGCAGTACCCAACGGGCCACGGGGGAATTTGGTTTTTTACGCTTTCGCTGGCTAAGCCGGCATGGCCTTCAGCTCGCGGCTCCAGAAGCGGTGCTGCTTCATGGTCTTGATAAAGTTCTGCGCCAGGCTAGCCACCTTGTTATCGGTACTGGTCACCACACCCTCGGCTGCCAGAATATCGGTAGCACCGGGGTAAGCGGCAGCTTCCAGCAGCTGCACGCCCTCGGCCGAGGCGGCGATGGGCTTGCAGTGGCGGAAGGCCTCGTTCACGAAGCGCACGGCGTCGGCGTCCTGCTTCAGCTTGGCAACGCTGGCGGCCCCGCCGGCCACGTACACGGCATCAAACAGCACCGACGACGTGTTCTGGAACGTCCAGTTAATCAGGATGCCCTGGCCATCCGGGCCTTTCAGCGTGCCGCCGTGGGTAGCCACGATGGCCGTTTGGGCGCCTTGGTCCATCAGGGTTTTCATCAGCTCGCCAATGGCGGCCACGTCGGCCCCGTCGGTGGCCAGGATGGCTACCTGGCGGGTCTTGATGCTAGCCTTGCCCTGGTTAATGGGGCTCTCGGCAGAAATGCTCAGGGCGGGCGAGGCAGCGTCGGCGTTTTTCACCGGGCCCGACTGGTAGTGGGCGGCGTCGCCGTCGGCCGGCACAGCCAGATTCAGCTGCACGCCGTCGGTGGTCGGTACGTCCATGCCCAGGCCCTCGGCCACGCGGCGCACCAGCTCGGAGTCCACCTGGGCTAGCTGCATGAGGGTGCGCTCGCGCACTTCGAGGTGCTGCACGTGGCCCAGCTCAAAGCGCAAGGCCTTCACGATATGCATTTTCTCGGCGTCGGTCTGGCTGTTCCAGAACAGGCGGGCCTGGCTGTAGTGGTCCACGAAGCTCTTGCTGCGCAGGCGGATTTTGTGGCCTTCCACGCGCTCGTAGGTCGAGGTAAAGCCGCCCTCGCTGGCCTTGGCCTGGCGCGGGTAGCCGTCGTTGAGCTTGTTGACGCCGTAGGCCACGTTGCCCTTGTTGATGGTCTGGCGCATGTGGCCGTCGCGCTGCCCGTTGTGCACGGGGGCCAGCGAGCGGTTAATTGGAATCTCGTGGAAATTGGGCCCACCCAGGCGTTTGAGCTGGGTGTCGAGGTACGAAAACAGGCGGCCTTGCAGCAGCGGGTCGTTCGAGAAATCGATGCCGGGCACGATGTGGCTCAGGCAGAACGCCACCTGCTCGGTTTCGGCAAAGTAGTTGTCTACGTTGCGGTTGAGCACCATCTTACCCAGCTTGATAACCGGCACCTGCTCTTCGGGAATGAGCTTAGTCGAGTCCAGAATATCGAAGTCGAACTTGCGCTCGTCTTCCTCTTCTACCACCTGCACACCCAGCTCCCACTCGGGGTAGTTGCCACCCTCGATGTTGTTCCACAGGTCGCGGCGGTGAAAATCAGGGTCCTTGCCCGAAATCTGCTGCGCCTCTTCCCAGGCTACCGAGTGGGTGCCCAGCAGCGGCTTCCAGTGAAACTTCACGAAGCGCGCCTTGCCCTCGGCATTCACCAGCCGGAAGGTATGCACCCCGAAGCCCTCCATCATGCGCAGGCTGCGCGGCAGGGCGCGGTCGCTCATCACCCACAGCAGCATGTGCGTGCTCTCGGGGTTGGTCGAAATAAAGTCGTAGAACGTGTCGTGGGCCGAGGCGGCCTGCGGAATCTCGTTGTGCGGCTCCGGCTTCACGGCGTGAATGAAGTCGGGGAACTTGATGGCATCCTGGATGAAGAACACCGGCACGTTGTTGCCCACCAGGTCGTAAATGCCTTCCTCAGTGTAGAATTTCACCGAGAAGCCGCGCACGTCGCGGGCCAGGTCACTGGAGCCCCGCGAGCCGGCCACCGTGGAGAAGCGGGTGAACACCGGCGTGACGGCGCCGGGCTGCAAGAAGGCGGCGCGGCTCAGGTTGGCGTTGTCGTCGTAGGCTTCGAAGTAGCCGTGGGCGGCCACGCCGCGGGCGTGCACCACGCGCTCGGGAATGCGCTCGTGGTCGAAGTGCGTCATCTTCTCGCGGTAGATGAAGTCTTCGAGCAGGGTGGGGCCACGCTCGCCAGCCTTGAGCTGGTTCTGGTCGTCGTTGATGCGCAGGCCCTGGTTGGTGGTCAGCAACTGACCGTAGCCGTCTTCGCGGTTCTGGGCCATCTCGTCGGTCTTGGGGTTGCCCACCACGTCTTCGTGGGTCTGCTTGGCTAGGGGCTTGTCGCTCATCGGAGGAAAAGGAATAATAAATAAACTGGGAAGTGGCTGCCTAAACGGGGGCCTCCCCTCAGGGTTAGCCACCGCTAGGCCTAAGCCAGGGCCAGCGGTTGAGGTTATTAAAAACCACTGACTAGCTGAGTAGCTGATTACCAAGGCGCTTTCGGCTCGCAAGGCCGAGACTGTAATTAGGGTAAAAAAAGCTGGGCGCAGCGCCCAGGGCGTCCCGGTTGTGCCCCAGCCACAGGAAGGGGCTGGCAACCACCCACGCACCTTGCTACTGGCCCCATACGGTGCTCGCGCCAGCGCGGGCATTGGTGTCTTGGCCGGCTGGCGGCACCGCCCGCCCGGCCCACCGCACGGCGAGTTGGCTGAATATTACTGTCGAGGTAATTGTATAAGCGGGCAGAGAGCACTAAAATTTTAAGCAGCTGCCAAGCCAAAATATTCAGCCAGCTTAAAACGATGATTCTTCTCGCGCCAGCCACTCGTTCATAAGCCGGAAATTGCTTATTGCAACGTATTTATAACTAATAATTTGACTGGAATAGCGGCGCGCGATGTGTGGGCCAGGTACCCTGTTGGCGGGCTAGCTGCCTATCCACGCCAGCAGCAGCCAAGTCCAGACTGTCTCCTTTCAATAGTTATTTCACCTACAACTTACGCTGCATATCAGCCACGATAAAACCAATACCCAGTCCTACGACATGTAGGGCAAGTGCCCCTTCGGTGGCGACCGCATCAGCGGGGCCGTGAGCAGCCCGCCCGCGCTGTCCGACTGGTACCCCAACCGCCTGAAGGTGGAGCAGCTCCACCAGAACGGCCCGCTGGCCAACCCGCTGGGCGAGGATTTTAACTATGCCGAAGCCTTTAGCAAAATCGACCTGGAGGCACTGAAGCAGAAAATCAAGGGCTTCCTGACCTCGTCGGTCGAGTGGTGGCCCTCCGACTACGGCAACTACGGCCCGCAGATGATACGCATGGCCTGGCACTCGGCCGGCACCTACCGCATTGCCGACGGCCGCGGCGGCGCGGGCGAGGCCTTGCAGCGCTTCGCGCCCATCATCAGCTGGTGGGACAACGGCAACACCGACAAGTCGCGCCGCCTCATCTGGCCCATCAAGCAGAAGTACGGCAGCGCCCTCTCGTGGGCCGACCTCATCGTGCTCACCGGCAACTGCGCCCTCGAAATTATGGGCTTCCCGACCTACGGCTTTGCCGGCGGCCGCCAGGATGCCTGGGAGGCCGACAACGCCACCTACTGGGGCCCCGAGGTAATCCACGACCTGCGCACGGCCGAAGCGCCCGATGAGATAGTGAACCGCGACAAACGCTGGCGCGGCCAGAACGGCGACGCCGACTACGACCTCGAAAACCCGCTGGCCGCCTCGCACCAGGCGCTCATCTACGTGAACCCCGAAGGCCCCTACGCCAATGGCGACCCGCTGGGCTCGGCCCGCGACATCCGGACCACGTTCACGCGCATGGCCATGAACGACGAGGAAACGGTGGCCCTAATTGCCGGCGGCCACGCCTTCGGCAAAAGCCACGGCATGGTGCCGTCGAAGGAAATCGGGATGCCGCCCGAAATTGCGCCGATGGAGCTCATGGGCCTGGGCTGGCACAACCCCCAGGGCAAGGGCAACGCCGAAAACACGATGACCAATGGCATCGAAGGCAGCTGGACACCCAACCCCACGCAGTGGGACAACGACTACCTCACCAACCTCTTCAAGTTTGACTGGAAGCAGGAACACAGCCCGGCCGGTGCCCTGCAATGGACGCCCGTGGACGAGAACGCGCCCAAAACGCCCGACGCCCACATCCCCGGCCAACTGAACCGGCTGATGATGATGACCACCGACATCGCCCTCAAGGAAGACCCCGAATACTGCAAGGTGTGCGAGAAATTCCTCGGTGATTTCGACGCCTTTACCCAGGCATTCTCGAAAGCCTGGTACAAGCTGACCCACCGCGACATGGGCCCGCGCGAGCGCTACCTCGGTCCCGAAAAGCGCAATGAAGACGGCCTGCTGTGGCAGGACCCCATTCCGCTGGCCGACTACGCCATTATCGATGCGGCCGATGTGCAGGCGCTGAAAGAGGAAATTCTGGCCACGGGAATTTCGGTTTCTGACTTGGTATTTACCGCTTTCTCGGCGGCCGTAACGCACCGCCACAGCGACAAGCGCGGCGGCGCCCACGGCGGCCGGCTGGCCCTGGCCCCGCAAAAAGACTGGGCCGTGAACCGCCGCACGGTGCCGGTAGTAGCTGCCCTGCGCGGCTTGATGGAGAAATTCAACGGCGCGGCCGCGGGTGGCAAAAAGGTGTCGCTGGCCGACCTCATCGTGCTGGGCGGCTGCGCCGCCCTCGAAAAAGCCGCCGCCGATGCCGGCGTGCCTACCGAAGTGCCCTTTATCCCCGGCCGCCGCGACACTACGCAGGAACTGACCGACATCGAGATGTTTACCTGGCTCAAGCCCGTGGCCGACGGCTTCCGCAACTACCTCGGCAAAGGCTTCAGCGAGGTAGCGAAAGACGTGGCTCCCGAGCAACTTTTCCTGGATAAGGCGCAATTGCTGCACCTCACCGCACCTGAGTGGGTGGCCCTCACCGGCGGCCTGCGCGCCATGAACGCCAACCACGACAGCTCGCCCTACGGCATCTTCACCGACCGCGTAGGCGTGCTCGCCAACGACTTCTTCACCGTGCTCACTAGCACCGACTACGAATGGCAGAAGGCCGACGCCTCGGGCCTCACTTTCTCGCTCGAACCCCGCGTAGCTGGTAAAAAGAGCTACGTCGTTACCCGCGCCGACCTCGTATTTGGCTCGAACAGCCAGTTGCGCACCGTTGCCGAGGTGTACGCCGGCAGCGATGGCCATGCCCGCTTTGTCAAAGCCTTTGTGAAGACCTGGGACAAAGTGATGATGCTCGACCGCTACGACATGAAAAAGTAGCATCAAGCAGGCCTGCGTCGGTTAGCCGGCGGGGTCCTGCTTACTGGTTAAACTGTAAAAGAAGAGCCCCGGCAGCACTACTCTGGGTAGTACAGCCGGGGCTCTTTTTGCTATTGCCAATACTAACTTAATCCTGTAGCTCCCAAGCCGTGCGGTAGCCACCCACGCGCTCCACGTAGTCGAGAAACGCCTTGTAGAACGGGTGCGCGCCCAGCGTAGAAGAGTCGCCCACGAGCAGCAGCTTTTTGCGCGCCCGCGTCATGCCCACGTTCATGCGGCGAATGTCGGAGAGGAAGCCAATTTCACCGTGCGCGTTGCTGCGCGTCAATGAGATGGCAATAATGTCGCGCTCCTGACCCTGAAAAGAATCTACGGTGCCGATGCTCAGTTGCCGGTGCAGCAGTAAGCCGCTAAGCTCGTCGTTTTCCTCCACCGCGTCCTTGAGGTAGTTAATCTGGGCGCGGTAGGGGGCAATGACGCCAATGCTGAGCGGGTCAGTTTCGTGGTCGGCCTGGTCGTAGGGCTCCAGGAGTTGGGCCAGGCGCTTGAGCAGCAGGTCGGCCTCCTCGGGGTTGGCCGTCGAGCGGCTTTCCGGGATGGTGATTTCCTGCATGCCGAAGCCAGCGGTGTCTAGAAACTCGACGGGCAGGTCGGGGGCGAAGCGCAGGTCGTAGGCCTCCAGGCCGGCGTGGGCCACGGTGGGCGCGGCCACTAGGCGGCCGTCGTAGAACTGCTCCGACGAAAACTGCATAATCTGCTCGTGCATCCGATACTGCACTTCGAGCATGCGGCTAGCTTCGGGCTGGCGCTTGATGCATTTCTCAAACAGCGTTTCGCGCAGGGCGCCGGCCTTGTCGCTCTTCACGGTGGGCGGCAGCTGCTGGTGGTCGCCAGCCAGCACCACGCGCTGGGCCTTGGCAATCGGAATCCAGCAGCCCGGCTCCAGTGCCTGGGCGGCCTCGTCGATAAACACCGTCTCGTAGGTGAGGTGGCGAATATTGCGGTTGCTGGCGCCCACCAGCGTGCAGGTAATCACCTGCACCTGGTCGAGCAAATCCTCCGTGATGTAGCGTTCCAGGCCGTCGGCCTCCTGGTGCAGGGCGCGGGCTTCTTCCTTGAGGTGGCGGCGCTGCTCGCGCTCTTCCCAGCCGAAGTGGCGCACGTGCTTGCCGGCCTCTTCGCGGTACTGCTCAGCGGTTTGGCGCATGCTGCGCAGCTCGCCGTAGCGCTTGTGGGCCATCACCTGGGCGTCGAGCGTGTGCTCCAGCAGCAGGTCAGAAACCCGGCTGGGGTTACCCATGCGAATGACGTTGACGCCGCGCTCGGCCAGCTTCTCGGTCAGCAGGTCCACGGCCGTGTTGCTGGGCGCGCACACCAGCACGCGCCGCTCGCGCCGGATGGTTTCCAGGATAGCCTGTACCAGCGTCGTCGTTTTGCCGGTGCCGGGCGGGCCGTGGATGATGGCCACGTCCTGGGCGGCCTGCACGTGGCGCACGGCGGCTAGCTGGCTCTCATTCAGCGGGCTGGGGTAGAAGAGGTCGTCGGCTTTTTCCTGGCGGAAGCGGGCGGGTTTGGCCCCGAGCAGGATGTCGCGCAGGTCGGCCAGGCGGTCGCCGTAGGCGCCCATCACCTTGCCCAGCGCGTAATCCATCTCGCGGTAGCTCACCTCGTCGAAGGTGAGGTCGATGCCGAGCTTGCCGCCCTCATCCAGCCAGTCGGGCAGGTCTTCCTTGGTGGTGGCCAGGGTCAACTTGTTGCGCCGCACGCTGGTGATAACGCCGCTGAGCGTGGGCCGGTCGGTAGCCGAGCGCCCCGGAATATTACCAAACAGCGCGGCATTCTTGCCCACCTGAAACAGGTGCAGCCCCTGCTGCCCGGCGGGCCGCTCCAGTTCCAGCACTATTTTACCGCCAAAGCCCACGTCTTCCTGCGTAATCGTGACGGGGTACCAGGTGAGGCCGCGCTTCTGGCGCTCCTGCACGGTGGCTTTGGCATTTTTGAGCTTAAATTGCTCTAAATCTTCTTGTTGCTCCAGCTTGAGCAGGCCCTGAACGCGGCGCAGCTCTTGCTCAATGGCGTAGGGCTCGGCGTGGGGAGAGGTAGTTTCGGTCGACAAAAGCGAATAGGTTGATTTCGTTGGGGTAGTAACAACGAAAACGGGAAATGAGTGGCCGGGAAGCGTACAGCGACTAAGAAGTTTTTCCGTTTATTATTAGTTTGTAGTTATTAGCCTCATCCCATACCGCTGCTTCTACTGTAGGGTTTGTTTCCACAAGAGCGGTTGCGAAGGCTATCGCGTGGGCTAGCGAGTCAAAATGAATGTAGGGCAGTTCTCCGCCAGTTATGTGGCGGCTTTGCCCATCCGTGTTCAGAACGATTCCGGTCGCTATCTCCGCCAATATAACTTTGCAGCCCATACTATTCACGTAATAGCTTATTTGTCAATCCACCAGCCCCACGGCCCAGGCCCGGGCTTCAGCCAGCGCCGTAAAATGCCGAAACTCATAGGGCAGGCCCGGCACGCTGCGCTGATACATGCCGTCGATGGTGATACGGTTCAGTACTTCTTCCGATTCGAGGTGGGCAAAGCGCTGCACGCCAAGTTCGCCCAGTGGCACCAGTATCTCAGTGTGCGTCCAGTCGAGGTCTTTGGGGCGCACGGCGCCGAGGCGGCGGTCGTCGGCCACCCAGCCCGAAATGCGGTGCAGCCGCGCCAGGCGCAATGCCTCGGTCAGGGCCGCCCGAAAATCGGCGCTGCCCGCGAAGCCCAGCCACTCGGTTTCGAGCACGTTATGGGGGCCACCGTTGTGCAGCACCAGGTTCAGAAACGGGTAAGAAGCAATAATGGAGGTAGTCATGTCGGCGGCGCCAGCTTTACTCTTCGCGGTGTACGGTGGCCGGGCTAAAAGCGGGCACGCACACCGACCAATACTCGCATTCTTCCGCAAACGGGTTGGAGTAGCGCACCCGCGCGCCGGCCTTTATCAGCAGCGACTCGCCGGCCGCCAACTCCACCACGTCACCGTCGATTTCGAAGCGCTTGCGCCCGCGCACCACTATCGTGATTTCGTCAAACTCAGGCCGCTGGTGCGGCTCGCTCCACTGGGGCGGCGCCACCATGTGGGCCACGCTGTACTGGCCGGTGTGGGTGCTGGCCAGCCCCACGTGCTCCTCAATGAGCTTGCCATCGGTGGTGGGTACCCGAAAGGGCTGGGCGTTGCGAAAGTAGTTTTTTTCGGCGGACATGGGGTGGGCTAAAAAGACGGGAGGCAGCAAAACTAGGGTCGGCCAGGGCAGGGGCCGGGCTTGAAGGAGCGCAGGCCAGCATTGCGGGCCACGCAGGCGTTGGCGTAGGTGAGGCCGTTGCAGCCGCACACGGGGTCATACTCCATCGTGCAGATACCGTTGGGGTTGACCTTACTCGGGTCGATGCAATCGGTGGGGGCAGTGGTGCCAGCTACGGGGGCTTTGGGCTGGCGCTGGCAGGCGCTGCCTAGCAGCGAGATAAATGCTAGCAGGGGAAGAAAACGGGCCATATGACCAGCTTATACGGCCAACCGGCCCATCGCGGGCGCCCGCTAGCCCACCCATCCAAGAAAAAATAGCCCTGCCCCAACCCCTCGCCGTGCCGCGCGTATAGCTGCCAAAACCGGGCTAGCGGCCTCGCGTCGCCCCAGCCCCGGCCACCCTACCTTAAAACCACTTTTTCTTTCTTTCTCATGTCGTACCGCGAAGAAGATAACAACGCAGGCAAAATTCTTATCGCCGCCCTCGCTGGCGCTGGCGCTGGCATTCTGGCCGGCATCCTGCTGGCTCCCGATAAGGGCTCGGCTACCCTCGAAAACTGGAAAGGCGCCGCCAAGCAGTACGGTGGCCAGCTGGGCGAGCAGTTCAATAAATACAGCGCTGACCTCGAAACCAAATTCAAAGGTCTGAGCGAGAAGCTCGAAGACATGGGCGTACTCGGCGCCGGTGGCGCCCTCAACATCGGCGGCAACTGGGACGAAATCAAAGGCAAGCTGAAGCAGCAGTACGCGCAGCTGACCGATGAGGACCTGACCTACGCCGAAGGCAAAGGCGACGAGCTGCTGGGCAAACTGCAAGACAAGCTCGGCAAAGGCAAAGCCGAAGTAACCAAAATCATCAACGACCTCACCGGCAAAGGTGAAAACGTAGCTGATAAAGCCAAAGATGCCATCAACAAAGGCGCCGACAAAGCCAAAGACCTAGCCGACAAGGGCGCTGACAAAGCCAAAGACTTGACCGACAAAGGTGCTGATGCTGCCAAAGACGCCGCCAACCACGCTAGCTAAACTAACGCATAGCTAATAGTAAAAGCCCCGCGCCCAACCGGCGCGGGGCTTTTTAGTGCCCAGGGCCAACCAGGAGGCTGCTCGCGCCGTTTGTGCTGGGTACGTTCTTCATCTTCCAACGCCTATTTCAATCATGCCTAAAGACAACGGAAAAGTAATCGTATCGCTGCTGGCCGGCGCCACCGCCGGCATCGTAGCTGGCCTGCTGCTAGCTCCCGAAACCGGCGAAGAGGCCCGCAAGGGCATTAGCGCTTCGGCCAAAAACCTCTGGAAAGGCGGCCTCGGTAAGCTGGCTAAAGATGCCCTGAACCAGTTTCAGGGCGGCCATACCAACCCCGAGGCGGCCGTGAGCGAAGATAAAAACGCCGCCGATGCGCTGTTCGACTCAATGAGCGGCAGTGAGCCCGGCGACCTGGCTACCCCGGCCGGCGACGGCCACTCGGTAGCCGGCGAAAAAAGCGGCGACTATGCCGCCACCCACCGCGACGACTATAGCGCTGATGATGAGGCTGGTGAAACCCCTCGCCGCACCGGCGTCGGGTCCTAGACTAAACTTTTTGAGAAAATTTTGCGGGCCAGTGTAACCCGTTTGCCAGCGCCTCGTTAAAAACTATACAAACGGCTTAAACAAAGCCTGCTGGAGATACTCAGTAAAATTGCCGGTCGTAGGAACTTCTCGTAGTGTTGGTTTAACATACTGCGTGTAAAATCAGACGACCCACCGCAAGCTTCTGGTACTTGACGCAGCTTGTATAGGTTGTTGTAGAAAAGCCCGCCCTTCCAACGAAGAGCGGGCTTTTTTCATGGCCGCTGCGGCGGCTGGTTGGCCCACGAAAAGGCCAGCTTCCTTACCGGAAGCGGGCCTTTTCGTGGGGCCGTTATCAGCAGTGTTTACGAAGCGCTGGGCTGGGTTTTCTCCTGGGCCACCACTTCGGGGCGCATCTGCGGGAAGAACAGCACGTCCTGGATGGAGTGCGAGTTAGTCATAATCATACTCAGGCGGTCGATACCGATGCCGAGGCCGGCCGTAGGCGGCATGCCGTATTCGAGGGCGCGCAGGAAGTCTTCGTCGAGCACCATCGCCTCGGTGTCGCCGCGCTTGCCAAGCTCCAACTGGTCCTCGAAGCGCTGGCGCTGGTCGATGGGGTCGTTGAGCTCCGAGAAGGCGTTGCAGATTTCCTTGCCGTTGCAGATAGCTTCGAAGCGCTCCACGAGGCCAGGGTGGTCGCGGTGCTTCTTGGCCAGCGGCGACATCTCCACCGGGTAGTCGGTGATGAAGGTGGGCTGGATGAGCTTGGGCTCCACGTGCTCGCCAAATATCTCGTCGATGATTTTCGACTTGCCCATGCTGGGGTCGAGGCCCACCTTGAGCTTGGTAGCCGTTTCGCGTAGCGCGGCCTCGTCCATCTCGCCGATGGCTACGCCGGTGAACTTCTCGATGGCCTCAAACATGGTGTAGCGCTGCCAGGGGCGCTGGAAATTGATGAGATTTTCGCCCACCTGCACCTCGGTTTTGCCGTGCAGGGCCAGGGCCACGCGCTCCACCATTTCCTCCACCAGGTCCATCATCCAGGCGTAGTCCTTGTAGGCCACGTAGAGCTCCATCTGGGTGAACTCGGGGTTGTGGAAGCGCGACATGCCCTCGTTGCGGAAGTCTTTCGAGAACTCGTACACGCCGTCGAAGCCACCCACGATGAGGCGCTTGAGGTACAGCTCGTTGGCAATGCGCAGGTACAGCGACATGTCCAGCGTGTTGTGGTGCGTCTTGAAGGGCCTAGCCGCCGCGCCACCGTAGAGGGGCTGCAAAATCGGGGTTTCTACTTCCAGGTAGCCTTTGTCGTTCAGGTAGTTGCGCATGGCCTGCACCAGCTGCGTACGCTTGATGAACGTCTCGCGCACGTGCGGGTTCACTACCAGGTCCACGTAGCGCTGGCGGTAGCGCTGCTCGGGGTCGGAGAAAGCATCGTACACGACTTTCTGACCGGTAACCTCGTCGATTTTCTCCTTCACCACCGGCAGCGGGCGCAGCGACTTGGCCAGCACCTTCAGCTCGGTTACATGCACCGAGGTTTCGCCCACCTGCGTTTTGAAGACATGGCCCTTCACACCGATGAAGTCGCCGAGGTCGAGCAGCTTCTTGAAGACGTTGTTGTAGAGCGTCTTGTCTTCGCCGGGGCAAATTTCGTCGCGGTTCACGTAGAGCTGAATTCGGCCCGACGAGTCCATAAGCTCGGCAAACGAGGCCTTGCCCATCACGCGCACCGACATGAGGCGGCCCGCCAGGGCTACTTCCTGAAAATTATTCAGCTCGGGGTGATAGTTGTCGTGAATTTCCTGGGCCGAGAAATTAACGTCGAACAACTCGGAAGGGTAGGGGTCGATGCCCAGCGCTTTCAGGTCGTCGAGCTTTTGGCGGCGCAGGATTTCCTGCTCACTGAGATGATGCATAAGTTGTCTGAACCGCGGATTTATCGGATTCCTCGAAGCAGTCGGATTTTGAGGCCGCTGTACCAAAAAGCCCAGCCTGCTTACTACAGGCAACCACGCAGTAGATGAAATGAAACGTAAAAGTAAGGCACGAAAAAAGCCGTTCCGAAAAGGAACGGCTTTAAAATCACTAAACCAAAACTTCGGCTAGCCAGCTTGGCGCAGCCAAGCGTATCTGTGCAATCCGTTAAATCTGCGGTCTAGGCGGCCATCTTCAGCTCGGGCTCCGGCTCGGTGCCGAGCAGGGTGGGCTGCACGCGGGTGCGCAGGCGCTCCTGCACAAAGCCGGCTTGCAGGTGGCTAGGTAGCTCGCGCACCAGCTGCTCGTAGCGCTCCAGGCCCAGGGCCTTAGCCACGTAGGTTTCGTGGATGCCGTTGAGGTAGCTCACTACGTTCAGCAGCGAGCTGTGGAAGAGCTTGAAGTCGATGTCGGCTTCCACGTAGCGCTCAATCTCGCGGCTGCTCTGCGAGATGCGCAGGCGGCCCAGCAGGTCGAAGATGGTGGTGTAGCCCAGGCGCCAGGTAATCTGCTGCCAGTGGGCGGCGGTCCACTTATCGAGCGGCTTACCGGTTTTCTGGCTGCGGATGGCGGTGTTGGGGTTGGCCTGCACCTGCTGGCGCACGGCGATGGCCGTTTGCTTGCGGGTGGTGCGCAGGAATTGGCCAATCTGGGCCTGGGCATCAATCTCCTGCGAGGCGATGTGCAGGCCAGCCTTGTAGCCAGCCAGCGGCAGGCGGTGAATGTTGAAGTCGCCGTAAGCGCCGGCAGCATAGAACGATACGGGGCGCGGGTAGGCGTTCTTCACCACCAAGCGGCCCACTTCGCGGCGGATAACCTGGGCGTTGGTCGAGCGCACGCCGGTGGTGTACAGAAAGGCTTGCAGGCCCGACTGAATGGTGTGGTAGGCCTGCGGGAAGGTCCAGTGCAGGGCGTTGCGCAGGAAGTTCTCGTCGCCCAGCTCGGCGGTGGCGCGCAGGGCGTACTCGGTGCTCCAGCACGAGTGCAGCAGCTTGGTGAGCGCCGTTACGTCGGCTTCGGTCAACTCGGCCTGGTGCTGGCGGAAATAGGCGGAGTGGGCCAGGCCACCCAGCGGGCTTTCGCCTTCCGCAATGTGGTAGCTCAGGGCAAAGAAGTAGTTGAGAAACACCTGGGCCGGAATGGAACGGCGCCAGGTTTCGTCGGCCAGGCGCTGCTGCTCCTGTTCCTCGGGGGTGAGTAGTGCTTCGGCGGGCGACACGGCCATTACCGGAGCCGAATACATGTCGGCCGGAATGAGCGGAATAATGCGGGCTTCGGTTTTAGTAGTCATGCTTAGTAAACCCGTGGCCAAGAATTTTAGTTGCGGTTTGCTAATAAATTTTTGGTCTATTTGCTAAATTTATTAGTGTGCTTGATAAGTGTTTTTACCGCAGAGGACGCAGAGGGTTTCGCAGAAGAAACGCAGAAGCTAGCGGCGCAAAAAAAGCTCCTGAGCCGACGGGCCCAGGAGCTTAAAAAAGGTAGTCAGCCTGCGAAGCAGGCGTAGCTACGGAATCCGTTAAATCTGCGGTTATTGTTCGTCTTTTATGACGTTCACAGCTTCGCCAACAGTGATGTCTTTGTTCAGGCCGCGGGTGAAACGCATGGCGCGGTTTACCTTCACCGAGTCGCCGCCGAGGGCCGTGCGGTCGGCCGTGAGGGGAGCTAGAGCCAGTGGCGTGGCGGTTTTCTGGATGGTTTCGTACTTGTCCGACTCCGCCTTGAGCTGGTGCTGCAAGGCGCGGTACTTGTCAAGCTTCAGCGATACCACGGTCTCGTCCTTGCGCTTGCGCAGGCTCTGCACCAGCTCAGTCATCTGCTGGAAGGCGGGGCTAGCGGCCACGCGGGCCTTGCTGTTGGCTTCGAGCTTGGCGTAGTTAGGCTGGTCGTCCCAGGCGCGGTAGGAGGCGGGCTTAATCTCGTCCCACTTCAGCGGGTAGTCCGATTCTTTTTCGCCCTGGTCAACGTACGAGAACAGGTCGGGCAGCACGATGTCGGAAGCCACGCCCTTGAACTGGGTCGAACCACCGGTGACGCGGTAAAACTTCTGCATCGTGAACTTGAGCGAGCCAAACGGTTTGAGGCTGGCCAACTCGGCAGGTAGGGTCTCATCGAGGTCGATGATGCGCTGTACGGTGCCTTTGCCGTAAGTTGTGGTGGTGCCCATGATGATGCCGCGCTTGTAATCCTGGATGGCGGCGGCCAGAATCTCAGAGGCTGAGGCGCTGTACTTGTTCACCAGCACCACGAGCGGACCGCTGTACTGCACGCGCGGGTCCTTGTCGTTGAGCACGTTGGTAACGCCGCGGCTATCGTGCACCTGCACCATGGGGCCGCTGGGCAGGAAGAGGCCTGCCATCTCCACAGCATCGTTGAGCGAGCCGCCGCCGTTGTTGCGCAAGTCGAAGATGACGCCCTTCACGCCCTCGGCGTTGAGCTTGGCCAGCTCCTTCTTCACGTCTTCGGCCGATGAGCGGCCGCCGTTGTCGTTGAAGTCGGCGTAGAACGCCGGCAGGCGCAGGTAGCCGATTTTCACGCCGCTCGGGTCGTTAATAACGGCCGACTGGGCGTAGGTGTCTTCCACTACCACTACGTCGCGGGTGATGGGAATGACCTTGGTCGAGCCATCGGCTTTCTTCACCGTGAGGCGCACCTCCGAGCCTTTTTTGCCCCGAATGAGCGTCACGGCCTTGTTGGTGTGCCAGCCCTCAATGCTCACGGGCTCGGCCGCGCCCTGCGCCACGCGCAGGATGGCATCGCCCTTTTTGAGTTCGCCCTGGCGCGAGGAAGCCGAGCCGGGTACGATGTCTTCAATATAAATGAGGCCATCTTTTTCGCGCAGCGTGGCGCCGATACCCTCGAAGCGGCCCGTGAGCTGAATATCAAACTCCTGCTTGTCGCGGGGCGCAAAATATTCGGTGTGCGGGTCGTAGGTATTGGCAATGACGTTGGCGTAGTTGGTCAGCACCTCGTTGGCGTCGGGCTGGTCGGCAAACTGCTCGTCGTAGTACTTAAGCACGCGCTTGCGGGCCTCCACCTCCATTTGGGCAGGGGTGCGGTCGGGCTCGGTGGTGGCGGGCTCCTTCGAGAGGCTGGCCACGCGGGTGCGGTCGTGGCGCTTGTCTTGCTCGTCCATCATCTCGGCCACGCGGGTCAGCGTCTCGTACTTGAGCAGCTTGCGCCACTGCTCGCGCTGGTCGGCGGCGCTGGCGGGGAAAGTGGCCTTCTCGAAATCGGTCTGAATGGTCTCCTCCGTGTCGAACGTGAAGGGCTTGGCCAAAATCTCGTGGGCGAGCGCCTGCATCTGCTTGCTGCGCTCGGTCATGAGCTTAGTGCTCAGGTCCAGAAACTCGTGGGTACCGCGCTTGGTCTCGTCGTCGATATCAAGCTGATACTTGGTAAGCTGGGCAATATCAGACTGCAACAGGAATTTCTTGCGGTAGTCAAGGCGCTTGAGCGCGAGGTCGAACACGCGCCGGCTAAACGCGTCATCGACGCGCTCGGGCTGGTAATGCGCCTGCGACAAACCCTGCACGATGGTGCCTACCAGCACCTGCTCTTTGCCGGGCGCGGCCTGCGGGCCATTATGCTCGTAGAAGCGGTAAGACGCTAGCCCAAAAACGGCGGCAACCAGGCCGGCATAGGAGCCAACTTTGAGGCGGGGGGAGAACATTCAGAAGGGAATTAGGGAGAGGGCCAAATGTAAGAGCCAGGCGGCGGCAAGTTGCACAGCCGCTAGCCAACGTACGTCAAAAACGCTGCCGGGGCTGCGAATAGTGCCACCTATTGTAGTTCTTGCGTTGTATTTACGGCAGACGCCCCTACTTTGTCGGCGTACTCGCTTTATCCTGCCTCTGGTTATGAATGCTACCAGCACCCGGGCCGCCTTGTTGGGCCTGGCCGTGGGCGACGCCCTGGGCGTGCCCGTTGAGTTTATTAGCCGCCACGCGCGCCACCGCGACTCCGTAACTGGGCTGCGCGGCTACGGCACCCACCACCAGCCGCCCGGCACGTGGTCGGATGACGCGTCGCTCACCTTTTGCCTGGCCGAAACGCTGGCCACCAAGGGCTTTGACGTGCCAGACGCGGCTAGCCGCTTCGTGCGCTGGCAGGATGAGGCCTATTGGACGGCCCACGGCCGGGTATTCGATATTGGCATTGCCACGGCCGAGGCTTTGCAGCGGGTGCGGTGCGGGGTGGCGCCGCTGCACGCGGGCGGCAAGGACGAGTACAGCAATGGCAACGGTTCGCTGATGCGTATTCTGCCGTTGGTTTTTGCGATAAAAGACCTTTCCGCCGCCGAGCGCTTTCGGGCCGTGCGCGAGATGTCGAGCATTACCCACGCGCACATTCGCTCCGTAATGGCGTGCTTCATCTATGTTGAAATGGCCCGGCAACTGCTAGGTGGGCTAGCCATCGGCGATGCCTTTGCCGCCATGCAGCGCGTGGTCAATGACTTCTTTCGGGCCGAAGGCATTGGCTCGGAGCTGGAAATACGACAGTTTCACCGCCTGCTGGAAAACCCCTACGGCGACTACCTCATCAAGCCGCTGGCCGACTACCCGGAGGACGAGATAAAATCCACTGGCTACGTGGTGCACACCCTGGAGGCGGCGCTGTGGTGCCTGCTGCGCCACGATACCTACGCCGCCACGGTGCTGGCCGCCGTGAACCTCGGCGACGATACCGATACTACCGGCGCGGTAGCCGGTGGGCTGGCCGGGCTAGCCTACGGCGAGGGCGGTATTCCGGCCGATTGGCTGGCCGGCCTGGCCCGCCGCGCCGATATTGAGGACCTGGCTGAGCGCCTGGCGGCGGCTGGCTAGCCCGGCTACTCGCCGCCGAGGGCCGCTGCCGCTTTTTTGGCGGTGAGGGTGGCGCCGGCGCTGGCGGCCATCACGAGCACCACGGCCACCCACTGGGCCGGCGTGAGGCGCTCGTGCAGAAAAAACAGCCCGCAGAGGGCGGCGGCGGCCGGCTCCACGCTCATCAGAATGCTGAAGAGGCGCGTGGGCAACGACTTGAGGGCCTGCATCTCCAGGGTGAAGGGCAGGGCGCTGGACAGCAGGGCCAGCGCGGCGCCCGTGGCCAGCAGGCTCGGCGAGAGCGTGAGCAGGTGCCCATCGGCTAGCCCAAACGGCAGCACCGCCACCGTGGCGCACAGCATGCCGATGGCCACGGCCGTGTTGCCGGGCAGCACCTCGGCCACGCGGCCCCCCAGCACAATGTAGATGGCCCAGCAGCCGCCCGCCGCCAGCGCAAACAGCATCCCGATGATGTCGATGCCCTGGCCGCCCCAGGGCGCGATGAGCGCAATGCCGGCGCCCGCCAGCACGGCCCACAGCGCATCGAGCCAGCGGCGCGAGCCCGTGAGCGCCACCAGCAGCGGCCCCACGAACTCCAGCGTTACGCCCAGGCCCAGCGGTATCCGGGCCAGGGCGCAGTAAAACAAGAAGTTCATCAGGCCCAGCGCTACGCCGTAGGGCACCACCGCCCGCCACTGCGCCGCCGTGAGCCGGCCCAGCCGGGGCCGCACGGCCAGTAGCAGCATCAGGGCCGACAGGCCGATGCGCAGGCTGGCCGTGCCCGCCGCGCCCACCACCGGAAACAATCCCTTGGCAATGGCCGCCCCGCCCTGCACGCTGATAATGGCTAAGAAAACGGCCGGTATCGGCGGAATAGAAACACGGGCAGGCGCAGGCGTAGTGGCAGCAGAAGAGGCAATCATGCCGCAAAGTTACCGCTGCCGGCGGGCCCCGCTACCCCCGCAACGCCTCAATGTGCTCGGTGAGCACTAGTATTACCTGCAAAATCTCGTCGAGCGTCGAAGCCTGGTAGGCCTGCGCGGCGGGGCTGTCGGGCTGGTCTTCCCACTGGGCCAGGGCGGCCAGGGTTTCGAGGCGGGTGATGGAAGTGTCGATGCGGGCGTACACGCTGGCCCACAGGCGCTGGTTCCAGGTGGGCTGTTGCAGCAGGTGCAGGCGCAGGTTGAGCAGGCTCATCACCACGTTGCCCAGGCGCTGGAGCAGGTTGGCCTCGGCGGGGCTGAAGGTGCGGGGCTTGTGGTCGATAACGCACAGCACGCCAATGGAGTAGCCCTCGGGCGTGCGCAGGGCGCTGCCCGCGTAAAAGCCCAGGTTGAGGCGATGCACCAGCGCGGGGTTGATGAGGTCGCAGGGCTGGGCGGCCAGGTCTTCGAAGACGCTGATTTCCTCGTGCAGCATGGCCACCGAGCACAGCGTTTCCCAGCGGTTGACGCGGTCCAGCTCGGGGTCAAGGCCGTAGTTGAGGCCGAAGCGCACTTCCTCTTCCTCCACGAAGGCAATGATGCCGATGGGCACGTTGAAGAGCTTGGCGGCCAGACGCACTAGCTCGGCAAACGTCTCATCCTGCATGGTGTTGAAGAGCTGATAGGGCCGCAGGGCTTGTAGGCGCAGCGCCTCGTCGAGCGGATTAAGTGCTGTAGGGGGCGTGGACATACAATGACAACATAGGGGAGGAAATGCCTTATTTAGGAAGCAGATTATCAGGCTGTAAAAGTACGCAACGCCGGCAGGTATTGGCAAGAAACCAAGAAAAGCGGCCCGTCCGGGTATGCGAGCTGCTAACGCGTAGCCACCCCAGCCACTGCCCCGGCGGGCTAGCCCAGCAGCTGGGGCCGCTCCTGATATACCTTCCACAAAAACTCGCCGCAGAGCGTGTTGGCCCAGGCAAACCACGGGCGGGTAAACTTGCTAGGGTCGTCTTTGTGAAACGACTCGTGCATGTAGCCCGTGCCCGCGTGGGTGGCCTTGAGGCTGGCCACGCAGGCCCGAATTTCGGCGTCGTCGGTGCTGGTGAGGCCGCGCATGATGAGGGCCAGCGGCCATATCATGTCGGCGCCCACGTGCGGCCCGCCGATGCCCTCGGCCGCCGTGCCCTTGTAAAAAAACGGGTTGGCCGCCGACAGCGCCAGCCGGCGCGTGGCCTGGTAAATGGGGTCGTTGAGGGGCAGCGCGCCCAGGTAGGGCAGGGCCAGCAGGCTGGGTACGTTGGCATCGTCCATAAGGACGTGGCCGCCGTAGCCATCTACCTCATAGGCGTATACCGGGCCCAGCTCGGGGTGGGGCACGATGGCGTGCTGGCGCAGGGCAAGGCCGATTTCGTCGGCCAGGGCCATGAGGTCGTTGTAGCCGGCCTGCTCGTGGTGGATGTCGTAGAGCATGAGCGCGGCCTGGCGCAGGCTGGCCACGGCGAAGAAGTTGCTAGGCACCAGGAAGGGCAGCAGGGTGGCATCGTCGCTGGGCCGGAAGGCCGAGGCAATGAGCCCGCAGGGCCGCACCGGGTAGCCGTAGCCGGCCAGCGGCTGGGTATCGGTGGCGGTGGTGGTCTGGCGCTGAAAGTGGTAGGGGCCGGGGCCGGTTTTGCGCTGCTGCTCCCGGAAGGTCTGCACCGTGCGGGCGATGGCCTGGCGCCACTGCGCGTCGAAGGGGCGCTCGTCGCCGGTAGTTTTCCAGTAGTGGTAGCCCAGCCGGATGGGGTAGCAGAGCGAGTCGATTTCCCACTTGCGCTCGTGCACGCCGGGCTGCATGGCGGTGAGGTCATTTTTCCACTCGCCTACTTTGGTTTTATCGCTGTAAAAGGCGTTGGCGTAGGGGTCTTGCAAGATGCACTGCGTCTGGCGGTTGATGACGCCCGCGATGAGCTGGCGCAGGTCGGCATCGTGGGGGGCCAGCGGCAGGTAGGGCCACACCTGGGCCGAGCTGACGCGCAGCCACATGGCGTCGATGTCGCCGGTGATGACGTAGGTATCGGGCCGGCCGTCGCGGGTGCCGGGCGTCACGGTGGTGTCGAGGGTGTTGGGAAAGCAGTTGTTAAACAGCCAGCCAAGCTCGGGGTCCTTCACCTGGCGCTGAAACTCGGCAATGGCCGCCTCCACGGCCCGGCTGCGAAAGCGCCGCTGGCCGGCCGCCGGCCGCACCACCGGAAACGGCGCCGCCGCCAGCGCCCCCAGCGGCGTGGCTAGCAGCGGGCTGGCGGCCAGCAGGCCCACGTGGCGCACAAATAAGCGGCGGTTCATCATGGCAGCAAGCAATAGATTCGAGCGCAAAGATGCGCCCGAAACCCACCCGCCGCCCGCCAAAAAAAGGCTGCCTGGAAGCCAGGCAGCCTTTCAAAAAATGCGGTAGTACCACCCGAGATACTACAGCTTGGTAAAGCGGCGGCTCAGCGTTTGCTGGTCGGGGGTTGTGACGAGGAGCTGGTAGAGCCCGGCGGGCAGGGCGGCCACGTCGAGGCTGGCGCCCAGCGTGCCAGTGCGCACGGCCTGGCCCAGGCCATTGACCACGCGGTAGGCGCTGCCGGCCAGCGCGGGCGCGGCGGCTAGCCGCAGCTGGTCGGCCACGGGGTTGGGGTAGAGGCTCAGCTGGTCGTCGTTTTGGGTGGTGAGGGTGGCGAGCGGCGCGGCCTCGCGGGCGGTGCCTTGCTTGGTGATGCGCACCCAGTTTACATTGTAGCCGCCGGTTTGGGCGTAGATGCCGAAGTTGTAGGTGCCGGCGTTGATGGTCACGGTCTTGCTCACGGTGGTCCAGTTCTGCCAGCCGCCAGTGCCGGGGATGGTAGTGTTGCCAAACTGGATGTTGCCCGCGTTCAAATCAGCCGAGATGGTACCGCCGCTCGTGGCGCTGGCCACCCGGTACTCGATGAGGTAGGTGCCGGTGGTGGGGAAGGTGATGCCGTTCCACACCAGGTAGTCGCCGGCGTCGATGGTGCCCATGTCCTGGCCGCCCTCCGAGCAGGTTTCGACTAGCATGCCGTTGTTCACGTTGGCGGCTTCGGCCTCCAACTGCTTGCTGAAGGCGGCCGAGGCGGCCTGCACCCGCAGCGAAGTGGCTTTGTCGTTCCAGTTGCCGGTGCCCAGGGCATTGTTTACCAGGCAGCTGTTGCTGCCGCTGACCGTGAGCGAGTTGCCAGCGTAGCTGTCGTTTTCGTACAGGATAACCTGGTAGCCGCTAGCCACTTGCAGCGATGAAATATCGTCGTTGGCAATGCCCTTGGCTTGCAGCGCGCTCAGCGTATAGTCGCCTAAGGGCAGGGCCACGGCCGTGCCGGTGTAGTTGCAGTCTTTGTAGAACGTAGCCACGCCCGTGCTCGTGGCCTGGCCCGCGAAGCCGCCCCAGGTGGCCAGCACCTTGGTGGGCTGCGGCGTTTGCAGGGTGCTCGACTGGTCGGCCACGTCGTCGTAGGCAAAGCCGTAGCTCAGGTTATCGACGCTGATGCCCGGCAGGTGCCAGAAGCGGGCGTAGTAGTTGAGGGGCGCGGCCTGGTAGTATTTGCTGGCGTCGTACCAGTTCTGCTGGCCCACGTTGGCGGTAGTGGTGTTCACCACGTGGCGGTTGATGGCCGCCGTCAGTTGGGCCTGCACCACGAGGTCCACGGTCACGTCGCCCACGCCCGTGGCCAGCACACCCTTGCCCTCAAAGGCCTCCTGGGTGGTGGGCCGGCGCGACACGATGCCCGTGCGCCCCGCGAAGGCCCCCGACTGGCCCACCACCACCAGGCGGTCGTCGGTGCCCACGCGGCCTTTGAACACGCCCGCGTTGCCGGCGTAAAAAATCAGGTCCTCGCCCTTGTACTTGCTCCAGATGGCGTCGATGTACGACTTGAAGTAGTTGCCATAAGCGCCGGCCGTGGTGCCGTTGCTGCCGTCGTAAAAGGCAGGAGTTTTGCTGGGGAAGGTGATAATGCCGGTCGTGTTGTTCACCGTGCCCTGAAACTCGGTGGGCACATTGGCCTTGTAGGCGCTCACGATGTCGGCGGCCGACTTTAGCTCGCCCGTCTTTTTGTAGTAACCGTTGCCGGTCAGCTCCAGGCCCATCGGGTAGGCAAAGGCATCGACGCGGGTGGTGTTGCCGAAAAAGCCGCCGCTGTTGTTGGTCAGCTCAATGGTTTCGTAGATGATGCCCGTGTTGGGGTCGGCAGGGCTCTGCGGATTGGGCGCCGTGTAGCCCGAGGGCGCGCCATTGGCCCCAAAAAAGTAGAAATACAGCTGCTGCCCGCGCGAGATGTACACCCGGCAGCCCGCAATGAAGGGCAGCGTAAACGTGCGGTTCGGGATGTTGCTGAGCCGCGTAAAGCACGCCGCGTATTTCGAGTTGGCGCCGGGCCCGGTGTTGCCGTTGATGGTGGGGCCGGTCACGGTGTTGTAGCTGCTGCTCATGGGCAGCACCTGGCCGTTGGCGGCGTTTATCCACACGTGGTCGCCGCTGGGGTTGATGCCCACGATGGCCACGTAGAGGTCGGCATCGGCCGTGGGCGAGTTGTTGTTGATGGTGAAGGGCAGGCTGCTGTTACCCTGCGCGTGGCCGCGTTGCGGCAGCCACGAGGCCAGTAAAAGCAGCCCGAGCAGGGCGAGGAGTGGGGGTTTCTTCATGTGGAAAAGGAGTGGGGTGGGAATGGGATGAAATTGAAGTTTGGGTAGGGGCCGCTATCCGCATAGCCTTCCCTGGCAGCCAAGCGGCTGCCTCCCCAAACCCCGAAAATGTTGCGATGCCCTGGCCAGAGCGGCTGCCCCGCGTTAGCCTAGGCTAGGGGCCAAGGCGTGCGACAGCGAACAAATGTAGCCGCTTCGCCCAAGCGAAAAAACACCTTTAATTACCCCCTAAACGCTGACGTCGGCTGCTTTAGCGGTTAAGGCGCACAGTTCTGGCGCTTACTTCACCATCGGTTGTCCTGGTATGCTTGGGCTGGCAACTCCGGGCCGCTGGCCTGGCAAGGAGGGCGCCGAGGGCGTTGCGCTTAAAAAACAAGTAGCCAACCTATTAATTTTTTAGGTTTTTGCAAAAAAATGAGTCAGCCGCTCACTGGCAAAGAGCATAGTAGGTGGAGTATGCCTACCAAACGAGTGCCCCGCTTCGGCTAGCCGAAGCGGGGCACTCGTTTGCGTCAGGAGCCAGCGGGCAGGCGTCTGCCACCAAACCGGATGCAGGCTACTACTAGGCGCTGCTACCCCGCCGTGGCGGCCGGGCGCGCCAGCAGCTGGGCCTCGGCCGACTGGCGCAACGCGCACCGGGCGCAGCACGCCCGGGTGGGCAGGGTGCTGGTGGGCAGCAGCAGGGCCGGCACGCGCAGGTGGTAAGCGTGGGTGCGCCGGTACAGCGGGTTGAAAAACCGGCGCACCAGGCAGCCATCGGCCGTGGCCAGCACCAGCAGTTGGGCCTGCTGCTGGGCGCAAAATTCACCGAGGCCTTCCAGTACGTCGTCTTCGGGCAGCAGGTGCACTTCGGCGCCGGGCAGGTGGGCGCGGGCCGCCAGCAAGGCCTTTTTGAGCGGGCCCAGGCCGGCGCTGGAAGGCGCGTGAAACTGCACCAAGTCGAAGCGGGCCGCGGGCGTGCGGCCCAGCTGCGCCAGCGGGGCTAGCTGGGCCCCGCCCAGGCGGGCAAAATCGCCCGATACTACCACGTGGCTCGGCAGCTCGTGGCGGCCGGGCGGCACCAGCAGCACCGGGCAGCGCACGCGCTCGGGCAGCAGGGCCAGCGGCGTACCGCTAGCCGTGGCCGCCGCGCAGTCGGTGAGGGCCAGGCCGGCCACCACCAGGTCGGCGCGGTAGCCGGCCACCAGCACGTCGAGGCAATCGGGCAGGGCCTCGGCCGCCAGGTGAAAATGGTAGCTGATGCGGCGGCCATCCTGGCGGGTAAGCTGCTGGTAGCGCAGGCGCTCGGCCAGGGCGCCCAGGCGGGCCAGCCGGGCCGCGCGCAGTTCGGGCGCCGGGGCCTCGCCGGCCGTACTGTGCACCAGCACCACTTCGGCCGGTAGGCGCACGGCCAGCTTGTTGGCATACAGCAGCGCACCTTCGGCTTCGGCCGAAAAATCAATGGGCACCAGAATGGTTTGCATGGGCAAGGACGTAAGGTAGGGGAGGGAAAGAGGCCGGCGGGGGCTACCGCCTCAGGCGGCCAGAGCCTCGGCGGGGCTGGCCGGCACCTGCGGGGCGGGGGCCAGGGGGCGCGCATCGGGGCGGCGGGCCGTGGTAAAGACAACCACCAGCACGATGCCCGTGAGCACGGACACCACGACCACCGCCGCCAGCAGGCCCCGGGTCATCCAGACCACCATGTCGGCATTGGCCGCCGCCGCGGCTGGCGAAGGCCCACCGGTGGCTTGGGCCAAGGCGGCGGGACTGGCCAGGCAGCTAGTCGCCAGGGCTAGCAAAAGCGAACTGAAAAAAGGGCGGGCCGGGGCCGCCACCGGCGGCAGATACTTGGCTAACATGGGGCGAGAGGAGGAGGGTGAATGACTGTGGCAAAGGTCCTGGGCTACCCACCCGGCCGGTATGAGGTCGCTCAAGGCCGGGCTTGATTGCTGTCAACGCCCGCCTTGAGCGCGGCCGCCCCGAGCAGGGCCGCCACCGTTTCGGCCGTGGGCAGGCCCGGCTGGCGCCCCAGCTCTACCCCCTGGCGCACCAGCACCCAGGCCGGCAGCGCCGGCACGTGGAAGCTGCGCACCACGGCCGGGTGGGCCGCCGCATCGATGTGCAGCACGCGCACGGCCGGCCCCAACTGCTGCTGCAACGCGCCAAGGGCCGCCCGGGCGGCCGGGCCTTCACCGGCCTGGGCTAGCGGCAGCAGTACCAAGAGCATCGCCGCCGCGGGCGGTGAGGAAGCAGAAGCGGGCATAAAAGCGTTGAATAACAAATGGATGGCAAAGCTCCCGGCGCGGCGCGCAGGCCGCCATGAGTTTCCTCAGGCGCGGGCTTGATACTTGTCATGGCCGCCGCGGCCCGCCGTGGCCGACCTTTGCCGCTCCGTAGGCCGGCTAGCCTGCGGCCTTTCTGCTTATGCCCCACGACCCCTTTGCCCGCGCCCTTACCAACGTGCTGCTGCACCAGGCCTCGGAGTTTGTGGGCGTGTACGACCCCCGCCTGAGCCGGCTCACGCAGGTAAACCCGGCCGGCGTGCAGCTGCTGGGCTACCCCACCGAGGCCGCCCTGCTGGCCGCGGCCAGCGCGGGGCTGCCCACGCCCGAGCTAAGCGCCGCCGAGTGGCAGGCCCTGCGCGAGCAGGCCCGCCGCGCCGGCCGCCCGGCCGTGGCCGAAACTGCCGTGCGGCGGGCCACCGGCGCGGTGTTTCAGGCGCATATCGAGCTCACGTACTTTGAGGTGGAGGGCGCCGCCTTTTTTCTGCTGCGCCTCCGCGAGCAAACCCGGCTGCACCAGGCCGAGCGCGAGCTGGCCCAGAGCGTGCGGCGCTTCGAGGCCGTGGTGGCCAACGCCACCATTGGCATCATTGTGTGCAACCGGGCGGGCAGCATCGTGTCGGCCAATGGCATGGCGCACCAGCAGTTCGGCTATGCCGATGGTACGCTGCTAGGGTTACCTATCGAGGCGCTGGTGCCCAACGCCGCCGGCCGCCACCACGAGCAGCTGCGCCAGTCGTTCAACGCCGCGCCCCAGGTGCGCACCATGGGCGCCCACCGCGGCGACCTGGCCGCCCAGCGCCAGGATGGCTCGGTATTTCCGGTCGAGGTGAGCCTCAGCTACTTCCAGCTCGATAGCGAGCTCTACGCCGTGTCGTACGTGCTCGACATCACGGCCAAGAAAAATGCCGACCAGGCCCTGCTGGCCGAGCGCCAGCGCGTCGAGCGGCTCAACGCCGACCTCGAGCAGAAAGTGGCCGACCGCACCCACGCGCTGCTCACCACCCTGGCCCAGCTCGAGCAGCGCCAGGCCGAGCTGGCCCAGGCCCTGGCCGCCGAGCAGGAACTGGGCGAGCTCAAGTCGCGCTTCGTGAGCATGGCCTCGCACGAGTTTCGCACCCCGCTCACGGCGGTGCTCACCTCGGCCTCGCTCATCGGGCAGTACCCGGCCGCCGAGCAGCAAGACAAGCGCCTGCGCCACCTCGACCGCATTCGGCAGTCGGTGAACCACTTAAATGATATTCTAGAAGAATTTCTGTCAGTGGGCCGCATCGAAGAAGGCAAAGTGACGGCCCAGCCGGCACACCTGCACCTGCCCCAGCTGCTGGCCGATGTGCTGGCCGATATGCAGCCCCTGTGCAAAGCCGGCCAGCGCATGGAGCCCCACGTGGCGTGCGCCGAGCCGGTGTGGCTCGATGCCTCGCTGCTGCGCAAAATCCTGGTCAACCTGCTTTCCAACGCCCTCAAATACTCGGGCGAAAATGCAGTGGTGCAGGTGCGCGCCGCTTGCGCCGAGGGGCAGCTGCGGCTGGCAGTGCAGGACCAGGGCGTCGGCATTTCGGCCGCCGACCAGGCCCACCTGTTCGAGCGGTTTTTCCGGTCCCGCAGCGTCACCAACGTGCCCGGCACGGGGCTGGGGCTCTACATCGTGGCCCAGTACGTGGCGCTGCTGGGCGGCACCATTGCCCTGGCCAGCCAGCTGGGCCAGGGCACTACCGTTACTATTTGCTTGCCTTATGAAAACGCTGCTGCTGATTGAGGACCACGAGATTATCCGCGAAAATACGGCCGAGCTGCTGGCCCTGGCGGGCTACGAGGTGCTCACGGCCGAAAACGGGAAAACGGGCCTTGAAAAAGCCTTGGCCACCCGGCCCGACCTCGTTATCTGCGACATTATGATGCCCGTGCTCGATGGCTATGGCGTGCTCCAGGTGTTCAACCAGCACCCGCAGCTGGCGGGCGTGCCCTTCATCTTCCTCACCGCCAAAACCGAGCGTGCCGACCTGCGCCGGGGCATGGCCCTGGGCGCCGACGACTACCTCACCAAGCCCTTCGATAGCAGCGACTTGCTGAGCGCGGTGGCTGGCCGCCTCAGCCGCTTTCAACACCTGCGGCCCGACTACGACCTGGCCCACGGCGGCCTGCCCGCGTTTCTGGCCGATGCCCGGCGCGTGGCGGGCCTGGCCAGCCTCACCCACGAGCGCCGGCCCCACGCCGTGCCCCACCGTCAGTTCGTCTACGCCGAGGGCGACGAGCCCACGCGCCTCTACTTTGTGGAGGCCGGCCGCGTAAAAACCACCAAGACCACCGCCGCCGGCAAGGAGCTGATAACCGGGTTTTACCAGGCCGGCGAGTTTTTTGGCTACCAGGCTCTGCTCGAGCAGGCGCCCTACCACGACTCGGCCGTGGCCGCCGAAGACTCGACCCTACGCTACATTCCGGCCGAGGAATTTACCGACCTGTTGCTGCGCAACACCGAAGTCAGCCAGCATTTTATCCGGCTGCTGGCGGGCCGCGAGCGGGTGCGCGAGCAGCAGCTCGTCGAGATGGCCTACCACTCGTTGCGCCGCCGCGTGGCCGATGCCCTGCTGCGTCTGCACGCGCCGGCCGGCCCGCCCATGCACCTCACCCGCGAGGAACTGGCTGCCGTAGTGGGCACCGCGCCCGAGTCCTTGAGCCGCACGCTCAGCGAATTTCGGGAGGCGGGCCTGCTCGAGCTCACGCCCAAGAGCATCCGGGTGCTGCACCCTGAGGGCCTGCGCCGGGCCAACTGGTAGGCGCCGGCAAGTGAAGGCCCCTGGCGGTGGGCGGCGGGCTTTCTAGTGTGAAGAAAACCCGCCGCCCACCGCCAGGGGCCTTTGCTGTTTGAGCCAGCGCTACTTGAGTAGCTCCGCCTGGGCGCGCATCACCTCGCGGGCAATGGCCAGGTTGGTATCGCGCGGGTTCACTACGAGGTAGATAAACTTCTTGCCCTCGTTTACCAGCTTAAGCAGGTGCAGCTGGTTGGTAAGCGTAATGAGTACGTCGTCAACGGCTTCACCCTGGAGCTTGAGCGCGCTGATGGCTTTTTGCTTTTGCTTCACCACCTCCGTATTGTAGGCGGCGGCCGTGTCGGGGTTAATGCTTGAGTTGGAGTGCGACGCCAGGCTCATGCCTGAGCTAATATCGACTACGGCCACGGCCAGCAGGTCGGGCAGGTCGTTGAGAATGTTCTGGACGGCTTGCCCAGCAGGGATAGAAACGTTGTAAGCCATTAGGTGTAAGTAGGATAACTAAGCGGCGGGTAAGTAGTTCGCCCTTAGGACGACAAAGCTACCTGGCCCGCTAGCGGGCAACCCATGACGTTGGTTAAGCCCGCGCTTGATACTTGTTAACCTGGCCTGGCTGCCCGCTACGCCACCCCCGCTTCGAGCTTGCCGCCCTGGATGGCGGCCGCCATCAGGTCCGGAAACCGGGCGGGCGTGCAGGCAAAGCTGGGGATGCCGAGCGCCGCCAGCTGCTCGGCCACGCGGCGGTCGAAGCTGGGCGAGCCTTCGTCGGAGAGGGCCAGCAGCACTATCAGGTTGACGCCGCTGGCCTTGAGCGTGGCGGCGCGCTTCACCATCTCGCGCTCATTGCCGCCCTCGTAGAGGTCGGTCACCATCACCAGGATGGTGTCGGTGGGCCGGGTGATGAGCTGCTGGCAGTAGCTGAGGGCCAGGTTAATATCGGTGCCGCCGCCGAGCTGCACGCCGAAGAGCAGGTCCACGGGGTCGCGTAGCTCCTCCGTCAGGTTCACCACGGCCGTGTCGAATACCACCATGTGCGTTTTCACGGCCCGCAGCGAGGCCAGCACCGCCCCAAACACGCCCGCGTATACCACCGAGGCGGCCATCGAGCCACTCTGGTCGAGGCAGAGCACGATTTCCTTGAGGGCCTGCCCGCGCCGGCCGTGGCCCACCAGCCGCTCCGGGATGATGGTGCGGTGGCTGGCCTGGTAGTGCTTAAGGTTAGCTTTGATGGTGGCGCCCCAGTTGATTTCGTGGTAGCGGGGGTGGGGGTTGCGCACGGCGCGGGTCAGGGCGCCCTGCACGGCCTGGCGTAGCGGCTGGGCCAGCTTCTGCTCCAGCTCGCGCACCACTTTGGCCACCACCTCGCGGGCGGTAGCCTTGGCCTTGGCGGGCATCACGCGGCCCAGCGAGAGCAGGGTAGCCACGAGGTGCACGTCGGCCTGCACCGTGCGCATTATTTCGGGCTCTAGCAGCAATTGACTGAGGCCCAGGCGGTCCATTGCGTCCTGCTGCATCACGGCCACCACCTCGGTCGGGAAATACTGACGGATGTCGCCCAGCCAGCGGCTCACGCGCGGGGCCGAGCCGCCGAGGCCACCCTTGCGCTCGCCATCGTAGAGGGCCGTGAGCACCTGGTCGAGGGCGCCGTAGTCGGCGGGCATCTCCACGGCGTTGTCAGCATCGGCGGCGGCGCCGAGCACGAGTTTCCAACGGGCAGCGGTGGGGTTCATGGGCAAAAGGCTAGGGAAGCGGTAAGGATAGGCAGGGCGCTAAAACGGGCCAGGGCCCGCGGCCCGCTAGTTAGCATCTACGTGCAGGCGGTGGTGGCCACAGTGCTGGCACTGAAATAAATAGCCCGTCAGGTCGCCGTCTTTTATCATGTCCTCGCGGATAATCTCCTCGTCGATGCCGCTGGCCAGTACGTCGGGCCGCACCTGCTGCCAAATGGGCCGCAGCTCCTTGCTGCCTGCGTAGCCCACAAAAATGCAGGCCTCGCCGCAGTGGCCTAGCCAGACGCTGTCTTGCCAGGACAAGTAGCCGGGCGTGCGGCAGCTCACCGCCTCAACAGAGGCTTGCGACATGGCCGGCACGTCGGCCAGCTCCGACTCAAAAATGCTCACGAATGAGCCCTCAAACTTTTCAACCGCACTGCCATCGGCAATGCACCAGGGGCACAGCGCCCGCACCTCGGCCGGGCAATACAGGCTGCCCTGGTAGGCATGGCTCCGCGCCTGGCCGCAGCACTGGCAGGTGATGGGCTGCGCCTTAATGATGCCGAGCGCGTAGGCGTTGGGGTTATAAAAAAACGTGGGCAGCGTTTCCATTAGGCTAGTATTCAGGACAGTAGGCAGGAATCATTCAAAAAAATCGCCGGGGTCGGTCTGGCTGAGGTACTTATTCAGCTTGCCCAAATCGCCAAACTGCGGCAGCACCAGGGCCATAAACTGGCGCACGGCGGCCAGGCTGTCGGCATAGGCCAAAAAAGCGGAGCCTTCCTCATCAAACTCCAGGTGGTCGAGCAATTCAGGCTGAAATTCTTCGATAATCGTTTCAATGTGCTCGCGCCAGCTGGGGCCGTTGCCACCGTAGCCGTGGTTCTCAAACACCTGGGCATAGTCATCCAGCTCGCTCAAATCGGCCAGGATGACGAACTGACGAGCGGTATCGGCCGGGGCTTTGGCGGCCGCCACTTTAAAAGGATAGGTAGAAGACATGCGGCAAGGTAGGCCCAGCGCGCAAAAGCCGCCCGCTAGCCCGTTTCACAGCGCGTATTTTTCCAGGAGCGTGGTGTTGGCCGCCCGCTGGTACCAGTCGTTGTACACCAGCTCCAGGCTGGTCACCTCAAACGAGCCAAACGCGTGGCGCTCATATTTTTTGAGGAGCGCCAGCAGCCCGGCCGGGTCAGCCAGCGGCGCCCGAAAGCGAATAATCGTGGAATGGGCCGTTTGCAGGCGGTAGCGCTGGTCGATAGACTGCGGAAGCCCAGACTCCTGGAAAAGAACCCGCGTAGCATCGCGCAGCTGTTGCAGGCCCGCGCCCTGCGGAAACCCCTGCACCATAATGCCGCCCGCCGAGGCCGTGAGGCCCGCGTAGCGGAGGCCAAACGGCCGGCTGGCCCGCGCCAGCGTGCGCCCGGACGCCCGGTAGGCGGCGGGGTCGATGGCGGTCAGGGCAAAGCCTGGGTAGCAAGAGATTATCGATAAGATGGTGAGGTGAATATCACTGCCCGGGTAGTAGTACTGCGCCGGCTCAATGCGCCGAAAATCAGCCAGCACAGCCTCTATAGCCGCCGTGATGGCGGCCGGTGGCCGGGCCAGCAGCGTGAGGCCCCGGCGCGTATCGTGCGGCGCATCAAGGAGCGGGTCGAGCTCGGCCGCGCCGCTGGCCAGCTGGCGCATGGCTGTTGTGCGCATGGCGTCGTAGTGCGCGGCTAGGTTCATTAAGAGATGAGTGAAAGGATGCTAAAAAAATAGGGGCTAGGCTAGCGCGGGCGTGCCCAGCAGCGTGCGCAGCACGGGTAGCACCCGCGCGCCGCGTTCCCAGTCAAAGTCCAGTACCTCGGCCGCCGCCGCCGGCGCGGCCGGCCCGGCCCCGGCCAGGTCCATGAGTTGGCGGCGCTCGGGCGGCGAAAACTCGGCAAAGGCCCGGCGCAGCAGCGGCACCACCTCGCGAAACGTGTCTTCGGGGAGGCTACCCAGCCAGGCGTCGAGCAGGTCGAACAGCGCCCGGTGGTGAAGGAGCACCAGCCCCGAGCCGCGCAAAAAGCCCTCAATCCAGGCCGTGGCGTAGGCCGTGGGCTGCGCGGGGGCCAGGGCCAGGCCCAGCGTGGTGGCCGTGGCCTCGGCATCGGCGCGCCGGGCATCGAAGCGCAGGCGGGTAGCGGCCCCGGCCAGCAGGCCGCTGCTGGTGGCGTGGCGCTGCACGGCGGCCAGCGCGGCATACCAGTCGGCCTCGTAGTCAGCATCTTGCAATAGCTGGATGGCGGCGTGGCAGGTTTCTACCTGCGTGAGCAGGGGCCCGGCGGCGTCGGGGGCCAGCCCCGCGCAGGCGGCGGGCAGCCCAATGCACAGGCGCGGCACTAGTTGCTGCACCACCTGGGCCACCTGCGCGGTATCGGTGCGGCGCACGTTGCCGTAGCGCAGCACCTGAGCCAGTGGGGGCAGGGCGGCGAGCAGGTGCGTCACGTCGCGGGTGTCGGCGGCCAGGGTTTCGAGGCGGGCCACCAGCGCCCCGATGGCCGGGCCCAGGTCGGCGCGCAGGGCGTCTTCGAGCAGGCCGCTCACGGCCTCTAGGGAGATGGCCTCGGCGGCGCGGGCGGTGGCGCGGGCAGCGGCGGCGGCCAGCACCGTGTTGCCCCAGTGGCCGGCATCGAGCACGGCCAGGGTCATTTCGGGCGGCCAGGCCAACTCCCATTCCTCGTGAAACGTGCCGGCCTTGCCCCCCGCCACCACCTGCGGCTGGCCCCACTTGATGTCGAGCAGGTGCAGGCGGTGCAGCAGGTGGCTGCGCAGCAAGTGCGTTTCCTGGCGCAGGTCGAGGGTTAGCGGCTTGCGCTCCGGCTCGGGCTTGAGGCGCAGGGCTTTTTGCTGCTGAGCCAGGTCTTGCTGTAAGGGCGTGGCGGGCTGGCCAGCCGGCACTTCGCCCAGCTTGTCGCCGGTTATCAGGGCTTTCTCCACCACGGCCAGCCCCTCGGCGTAGCCGCCGCCCAGCAGCGCCACGGCCGCCTCCCGCAGTTCGGCAATGCCGGGCAGGGCCAGCCCGCGCACGGCGGCCAGGGTGTCGGCCAGCCGCACGGCCTCAATGGCGTGGGCCGAGGAGGCGTCCAAATCCTGGCCGCGCAGCAGGCGCGCGGCGCGCACCATCCACTGCGTCACCACCTCGGCGCGGGGCTGGGTGAAGAGCAGCTCGTACCAGGCCGGCGACAGCACGCCCGCCCCGTAGCCCGAGCTAAGGGCCAGGCGCTCATAGGTCCACGGTATCCAGGTGGCCGCGATGGGCGTTTTCTTCAGGCCCTTCAGCAGCGCCTTGTCTTCTTTCTTCTGAAAATTGGGGTCCACGAGCACCGGTGCGTGCCAGGCTCCGCACACCACCGCCACGCGCGCGTAGCCCTGGGCCAGGGTAGCGCGCAGGGTTTCGCGCATGTAGGCCTCGCGCAGCAGCGTTTCGGCGGTTTCGGGCCGCGCTGATTCCTCGCGCAGGGCCGTCATCAGCTCCAGCACCAGGGCAAACGTGTCGGCGTGGCCGGGCGCGTGCTCCAGGTAGGTTTCCCACCACTGCTCGGGGTCGGTGTAGCCGGCCAGCCCGGCCAGGTAGGCCACGGGGTCTTGCGTTAATTCAGAATTGGGAATGAGGAATTGGGCGCTGTTATCCTCTTTCTGGTCAGTAGGTTCAGCAGGCGGGAGGGTCTCCGCACTCGGGTCGATTGCTGGGCCTGTCTCGCTCGCCTCGCCCACTATTTCCACTGGCTTTAGGGCCGGTTCTTCCGGCGCCGGGCGCAGCCCCAGCGGCAGGTCGAAGCAGCGCACGTGCGCGCCCTCGCGCTGGCACCAGCGCACGGCCTGCCACTCGGGCGAAAACTCGACAAACGGCAAGAACGACGCCTGCCGCTGCTGCTTGGGATTGTACAGCAGCAGCGCCACCGGCGGCACCAGCGCGGGGTCGAACAGGGTGGCGAGCGCCGCTTCGCCATCGGCGGGGCACTCGAGCAGCACAATGTCGGGCCGAAACTCGGTGAGCGCCGCCACGAGGCTAGCCGCGCTGCCGGGGCCGTGGTGGCGAATACCGAACAAGCGAAGGTCGGAAGGCATAAGGAAAGGAATGACTGGGCCGGCGCGGGCCGCTGGTGGCTGGCCAAGGTACCGTTGCCCGCTGGCCGGCAAGGTAGTGCCCACCTGCAACAAGCCGGTGACTGGCGGCACCCGGCCCGGGAGTAGCATATTGGTTTTGTACTGTATGAAGAATTAGTGGCACGTCCTGAACAACGTAATTGCAATCCCTACTAAAAAAGGACAAAAAAGGAGGATAGTACCAAAAAAAACACGGGTTTGGGACGGTTTAATTCAAACCAACCGTTTTAGAAGCTTCGTAAGTAAGCTACCGACACTCCTTCTTTTCTGCAATTTGTCAGCTGCCGCCTATGAGCTCAGACCTCTTCTCAACAGCCTTTCTTACCATTGCCTACCGCCCCGACCTCGGCCTGCTAATGGGCCGCTGGCTGGCCTCGACCGCCGAGGACGAGCTGCAAGCGGGCTACCGGGCCCTGCACCAGGCGGCGCTGCACTACGGCTGCGGCCACTGGCTGCTCGATGCGCGCCGCCGTGCGTGCCACTGCCCGCGCAGTGCCGAGTGGGTGACCACGCACTACCTGCCGCGCGTGCAGCAGGCGCTGGGTGCTCCCCTGCGCGTGGGCCTGCTGGTGCTGCCCGACTACCTGGCCAGCCTGCCCCAGGCCTACGCCGGCTGCCCGCCCGGCAGCCCCGTGCAGTTTGCCCGCTTCGTGGACGAGGGTGCCGCCAACACCTGGCTAGGCGTAGCGTAGGCTGCGGGTGCGTAGTAAGCTGCTAAACAGTTCGGTAGTGCCAGCCGGCTAGTCAGCGTTGGGCTGGCTGGGGTGCGAGGCTGCGGGCGCGCAATAACGAGGAGCTTATTCCGGCAATCCGGGGGCGGGCCAGCCCGTAATTTTGCCGTTACCTCCACGGATTTGCTCCTTCATGCCCGACTCTTTTTCGACGGATAGCCTGCTCATCACCTACCGCCCCGACCTCGACCAACTGGCCGGCCGCTGGCTGCGCTCGGTATCAGAAGCCGAGTTGCACGAAGGCTACGACGCCCTGCGCCGGGCCGCGCTGCACCACACCTGCGGCCACTGGCTGGTAGACGCCCGTCGCCGCGTCACGCGCAGCCTCAACGGCCCCGAGTGGGTGACGACACAGTTTTTGCCTGAGGTGCAGCAGGAGGTGGGCCGCCCGCTGCGGGTGTGCTTCCTGGTGCTGCCCGACTACCTAGCCGGGCTGCCGCCCACCATAGTGCCCGCTGTGCCCGGCAGCCCCGTGCAATACGCCCGCTTCATCGACGAAGGCGCGGCCAGTGCGTGGCTGGGGGCGGAGTGAAGTAGAAATTTATTCGATATGAAATAATCTATTCCTCCGTTTCAAAGCATTCTATAACTACCAAAGATGGCGCGCCACTATCAAAAGCAAAGTTTATTTGCTGTTCATTTGAAAAAATACTTTCTCTCATATCATCGAACAGTGAGACTCTATTTAATGCGTTCGTGTCTAGAAAGGATAGCCCATCGTACTCAATTGTGTTTTGTCGATTAAATGTATTTCTGCCAGAATTAATACGGCGTGACATTTTTGATTTAGAAATAGTTAATAAATCCCAAATCATGCGACTCCATACATCTGTCATAACACCGAAATCAGCAAAAGCTCTTCCTGTCCTGTACATTAAAAAATAAATTAATTCGCTTGCTAAATCGGTGTGAAGTGTAATTTGGGAGTTAGGAATTGCGCATCCTATGGGAAAGGTTGAAGGGTAAATAGTTTGATTTATATTATCGTCAATTAGCATATAATGTACTCCAGTCGACACTGATTTTGGAGTGACATCTCTGCTTTTGCCAGTTAAATCACCAGCTCTTCTGTATTTAAACCTTGGCCACTGGGTGTATAGCTTTAGTTGATGAGCGTCAGAGGTAGGGACTTTGAAAGAAGTGCTCGCGCTGATTTTTGCTTGAAAAAGTATTGAATTAAGATTTTTTTTCCTTTTATATCTGTGTTTATCAGGGCAAAAAGAATGTCGCCTATTTCTGGGGAAATAATTTCACCAATATCAGCTAGAGGCTTTTGATGGCAGAATACACTGCTAATGCTAAACTTAAGTGGTTTAAGAATCTGTGTTAATAGCTCAAAAAGCTTGGGTGTAAACTCTACAACCAAATCCGCTATAAAATCGGGCTCCTGAGCAGCTTTGCCCAGAAGCGTACACCTATTAATAGTAGTTAAAACACTACTATTAATAGCCTCGCTTAGTCCTTCATGTAGCACATGCTGCGTTGCTTGCACTTGAGTTGGTAATTTCATAATTGCTCTATAGGTTTTAATTTTAGTTACGCGACCACCTCTCTACAGGCGCGGTACAGGTCTTGCCAGCCCTCGCGCTCCTTCACCACGGTTTCGAGGTATTCGAGCCACACTACACGGTCGGGCTCGGGGTCTTTGATGACGGCGCCGGTGAGGCCGGCGGCTAGGTCGGCGGCGCGCAGGGTGCCGTCGCCAAAGTAGGCGGCCAGCGCCTGGCCGGCGTTCATCACCGAAATGGCCTCGCCGGTGCTGAGCGTGCCGCTGGGGCTCTTGAGCTTGGTCTTGCCATTGTCGGTGCGGCCCTGACGCAGCTCCCGAAACACCGTGACGAGCCGCTGAATCTGGGCCAGGGCGGGGGCCTCGGCGGGCAACTGAAGGGTGCGGCCCTGCTTCTCGACGCGGGTTTGCACTATCTGCACTTCCTCGGCCAGGGTGGCGGGCAGCGGCAGCACCACGGCGTTGAAGCGGCGGCGCAGGGCACTGCTCAGCTCATTCACGCCGCGGTCGCGGTCGTTGGCGGTGGCAATCACGTTGAAGCCCTGCACGGCCTGAATCTCGGTGCTCAGCTCGGGAATGGGCAGCACTTTTTCGGAGAGCATGGTCAGCAGCGTGTCCTGCACGTCGCTCGGGATGCGCGTCAGCTCCTCGATGCGCACGAGCTGGCCTTCCTGCATACCGCGGTAGAGCGGGCTGGGCACCAGAGCCTGGAGTGAGGGGCCCTCGGCCAGCAGGCGGGCGTAGTTCCAGGAGTAGCGCAGGCTGTCTTCGGCGGTGCCGGCGGTGCCCTGCACCAGCAGGTTGGTGTGCCCGCTGATGGCGGCCGTGAGGTGCTCGCTCACCCAGCTTTTGGCGGTGCCGGGCACGCCTAGCAGCAGCAGGGCGCGGTCGGTGGCCAGCGTGGCCACAGCTATCTCCATCAGCCGCCGCTGGCCAATGTATTTGGGCTCAATGGCAAAGCCGTTATCGAGCTGGCCGCCCAGCAGGTACGTCACCACGGCCCAGGGCGATAGCTGCCAGCCCGGCGGCTTGGGGCGGTCGGTATCGGCGGCGCGCAGGGCGGCGAGCTCTTCGGCATACAGGTCTTCGGCGTGGGGGCGGAGCGTGGTCATTTTCTGAGGGAATGAAGTAGGGGCGGGGCTAGCCCCCGCCCGGGCGTTGGGGCATTCCGGCGACGCCTTGCCGCGCCGGGAGGAATAAAAATGCGTGGTTTATTTCATTTTTTTAAAAGACTGCAACGGCAATGTTCAATGACGGGCGGGGACGAGTCCCGCCCCCACGTCAGTCAGGCTGGCCGCCAGCCGGGGGCGCAGCTCCAGTAGCTCCAGCATCTGCGCTACCTCGTCGGCAAAGCGGGGCTGCACGTCGGGCAGCTCGCCCAGGCCGGCGGTGAGGCGGGGCAGCAGGCCGGGGTCTTCACTTGACCCTAGCGCGAACAGCAGGCTGCGTACGGCCTGGTCGAGGTCGGTTTGCTCGGGTGCCCACGAAGGCGGCTGGCGCAGGGCAGCGCGCAGCAGCGGCAGCGCCCGATGCCACAGCGCGGCCGGCCACGGGTGCACCGCCAGTGGCAGCCAGTGGGCCCAGGCATTGCCGGCGGGCAGGGCGGCCGCCGCGATAGGGAGCGCGGCCAGCAGCCAGGCTTCTTTCTGGGCGGGCGTCAGCACCCACGAGGCCTCGACGAGCAGGCGCGACTTGGGCGGCAGGCTGGGCTGGCTGGCCTCGTGCAGCAGCAGGGCCAGGGCAAAATCGGCGTCGTGGTGCAGGCGGGCGGCGCGCAGCCAGGCCGGTAGCAGCACCGCCGCCCAGTCGGATGCCGCCGCCAGGGCCACGGCCTCGGCCGCAGATACGCCCCAGGTGGTAGCCCAGCGGCCGGGCGGCAGTAGCGCCAGCAACTGGCCTAGCTGCGCAGCTTTTTCGCCCCCGGCGTAGTCGGGGCTTTTTTGCTCGATGCCATCGCGCTGCCACTCGGCCGCCCAGGTTGGAAGCTGTATTTCCAAGGTGTTGCGGCCGAGTAGCTTGCGCTTGAGCAACAGCAGCGGCTCGGCCCGGACCCACAGGCGCGGCAGCAGCGGGCTAGCGGTGGTGCGGGCCAGCCAGCGCGCGGCAGTCTGGCGCACCTCCCGGGCCCGGCTAGGCAGCAGCGGTGCCAGCGCGGGGCCAAACTCGGCGGGTAGCGGCGCGGCCAGCGGCCAGGCTTCGAGGGCGCCCAGTAGGGCTACCTGCGTGGCAGTGGCCTCCTGCGGCAGCGTCTCGCCCAGCAGCTGGGCCGCGTGGGCGGGGTCAGTAAGCAAGAGCTGCTCTAGGTAGAGGCGGCGGCGCGGCGCGGCGCCGGTGTGCCAGTCGGCCTCGGTGGGCAAGTGCCGGGCGGCGGCATCCACCAGAAAGTGCCAGTCGGCATTCTGGGCGGCTAGCCAACGGCCGCGCTCACCCAGCGCCTCGGCCACGAAGGGCACGGCCCAGGGCTGCGCGGCCACCCAGGCTAGCACTTCGGCCAGCAGCGCCGGGGGCACCACGCGCTGGTGCTGGCCCAGCGCCTGCAAATACTTGCCGAGCAAGGTGCGGTAGTGCGGGCTGCTCAGCAGCTGCCGTAGCAGGACGTGCCCGGTGGGCCCCAGCAGCGGCCGGGTTTCGGGTGGGGGCGGGGCCGGCAGGGGGCTGGCCACCGGCTGAAAGCCAGCCTTGCGCATCAGGGCCAGCGCGCCGGCGCTACGCAACAGCTGCTGCTCGCGGGTGCCGGCCGCGGGCAGGTCAGCTAGCGTCAGCGTGGGCAGGGCGTCGCTGGCCTGCCGGGTTCCCAGCAGCGCCACGCGCAGCAGGGTGGGCCAGGGGTTGGCCGGGGGCAGGGATGGGGCGGCAGCGGGCAAGTTGGCTTCCTCGGGGCCAATGGGCGCAGCGGCCAGCGGTGCGGCGGGCGCGGCCGCTGGCCAGTAGCTGAGCAGGCGAAACGCCTGGCCATCCCATTCGCCAAACAGCGCCAGCGGCTGCCTGCCGCCTAGGGCCAGCAGGTGCCAGCCGTGCGCGGCCTCGGGCAGCAGCAGCGGCAGCGCCGCACCAGAGGCGGGGTCGTGCAGCAGCCAGCCGGCCGGCTCGGCGTGGCTCACCACGGCCCACACCACGGCCGGCAGCTCGCGCAGCCAGGGCTGCCGGGCCAGGGCGTCGGCGTAGTCAGCCAGCACGTCGGCCAGGTGCTGGGGCGGGGGGTATCCGCTGGCCGTGGGCTGGCGCGTGAGCGTGGCCGCCACTGCCCGCCGGGGCAGCAGGCCGGGGTAAAACACCAGCTCGCCCCCGTAGTGAGCCTGTGGCACCAGCGATGGCGCAAACGCTTGCCCGCCAAAGGCAAAGTAATCGAGCAGCACGGCCCGGCGCCCCGAGTGCTGGCCGTGCAGCCAGGTGCGGCGGGCCATCAGGCGCTCCTCGGCCCAGGTGTGCTGGCCCAGCACCAGCCAAGTATCGGCCACGGCCAGGGCGGTGGGGTCGGCCAGCAGGGCGTCTTTCTTGAGCGTGATGCCCACTAGCTGGCGCACCTCGTGCCAGGCGTCGGGGGCCAGGTTTTCGCGGTTGAGAAAGGCCAGCACCAGCAAATAAAGCTCGCCCAGGCGGCCCAGCAGGCGCGGCGCCCAGGCGGAGCCAGCCGTGGGGGCAGCGGCTAGTTCGCGCAGGGCCGCCGCCAGGCCGGGCAGCTGGTTATCGACGAGGCGCGCGGCCTGGCTTTCCCACAGGCTGCGGGGCTGGGTGGCCAGGTCGGCCAAGCCGGTGCGCAGCAAGTCGAGCAGCCAGGTTTCGAGGTCGGCGGCCCCGGCGGCCATGCGGGCCAGGCGCTGCGCCTCGCGCTTTTGCTGGGCGGCGTTGGGCGGGGTGGCGGGGGCTGGCGCGGGGTTGTCAGCGGTGGGGCCAGCGGGGGCTGCGGGTGGGCGGGTAGATTTGGCGGCGGCTTTTTCGGCTTGCTCCTCGCTTTTGCCCTGGCGCTTGGCCAGCCACTCGGCCAGCCAGGCGGGCGGGGTGCCGGCCGGCAGCAGCGCTGGCTGCTGAGCCAGCAGCAGCAGCAGCCCGGCCCCGTGCTTGCACGGAAACACCCGGCTCGGGCACGAGCACTTAAACGCCGGCTCGCCCAGGTCGATGCCCGTGAGGTAGGGCCGGCTGCCGCTGCCCGCGCACTCGCCCCAGGCGGCGGTGTCGGTGCGGCCTAAGTTGCCCCAGTGGGTGGGCGCGGCCAGCTCGCGGCCCCGCTTCAGGGTGCCGGGGTCGGTGACGAGGGCCGTGGCCTGGTCTTCGGTAAAAGAAATCATGGGTAGCAACCTAGTGTCATTGGCGGCGGCATTGGCGGCCTAAGTTAGGGGCGCGGCCGGCGTGCCCAGCCGGCGCCCGTCCTAAAAAACGCTGCTGCCAGCCCAACTGGCGCAGCCGCGCAGCCCGGCCGTTATCTTGCGGCCCATGCCTCCCGAACTCACCAACGACCAACGGCCTTATCTGGGCCTGCGCCCCGTGCTGCCGCACTGGCAGCGCCAGTGCTGGGTGCCCGGCACCATCGTCTACCACGACGACCTGGCTATTCGCAAAGTAGTGAGTTACTTTTCGTCGGCCGGGCCCGATGCTTTTAGTGAAGCCGACTACGACATCTACCTCACGCCCGAAGGCCTGTTGCGCACGCCCTCGGGCCGGGGCAAGCCCCGCGCCGCCACGGTGGCCAGCCTGGCAAAATACCGGCCGTCTGGCTACTCGTTTTACTTCGATGGGGCAGCTCGCTTTGCCACCTCGGCCCGCAACGGGGCCATCGTACCGCTGCGGGCGCGCGGCAGCTTTCCTACCTGGGCCGACGCCGCCCGGTGGCTCGCCGGCTTTATGGCGCGGCAGCAGCCGGGCTACCCGGCCAGCCTGGCGGCCCGGCTGCTGGTGCCGGTACCCAAGGTGCTCTTTCGCCCGGGCGATGTGGTAGCCTTCCCGCTCTGCAACGATGCCGGGTATGGGTTCTGCCGCATTCTGCTCGATGTCAACAACCTGCGCCAAACGCCCTGGCTGCCCGACCCGCCCGGCACCGGCAGCTTTCACTACCTGAACCGGCACGCCAGCCCCATGACCATCGCGGAGGTGCTGCGGCTGCAAAAAAGCACGCCCACCCTGAGTCCGGCCGAGCTAGCCCAGGCCGCCCGCCAGCCGCCGGTGTTGCTCGGCGATTCGCGCATTCGCTGCGGCTTCCTGTCCATTGTGGCGCATCAGCCGGTGGTGGCCGCCGACCTGGCCAACCTGCCCCAGGCCCTGGAGCCGCTCTGGTATGTGTATAGGGGGCCGCAGGGCTACTATTACCAGTGGGGCATCGCCGCCGTGGCCTTGCCCGAGGATGAGGAGCTGGCGGCGCTGCACGAGGCCGTGGCTCAGGCGTTTCCGGCGCAGCACCACCCGTTGGCGAATTTCGACGTGCAAGGCGAGTTTTTTTACGAGCCGGGGCAGTTTAAGGAGCACCCCGGACCGGGCGCGGTCGAGGCCTACGACCTGCGCCACCCTAGCCACCAGGCCCTGCGCCAGGCGCTACTGCGCAAGCTGGGCCTGCCGCCCACCGCCAGCTACGATGAGTTTAGCCGGCTGCTCGGCTTCCCCACCGCGCAGGAGCTGCTCGACTGGCAGGCCGTCCAGCCGCCCTCGCCCGACAAGTGGCGCTGGCCCTGGAAGTAGCTGCCCGGCCCGCCTAGCGCCGCCGGCGCCAGAAAAACAGCCCCAGGGCTGCCGCGGCCAACGCCAGTATCAGGGCATCGCGCACGGTGCGGCCCTGCTGGGCCTCGGCTAGCTCGGCGGTGAGGGCGCGCTGCTTGTCGGTGGCCTGGCGCAGGCGCTCTTGCAGGTTTTGCTGCTCGTTTTGCAGCTCATTCAGGCGCTCGGCGGTGAGGTTGCGGTCGTCGCGGCCGGTATTTTGGAGCGTGGTGGTGGTGGTTTGGAGCTGGGCGGCGGTGGTCTGGGCCTGCTGGGTGGTCTGGTTGAGCACGGCCACTATCTGTTCGTCCTTGTCCACGATGCCTTGCAGGGCATCCACCACGTCCTGCAAATCCTTCTTGCTGGGTTTGTTGCTGAGGCCCAGCAGGCCGTGGCGCTGGGCATTGGCCGCGGCATACTGCCGGGTGAGGGCCTTGCGCTCGGCCAGCAGCCGGGGCAGGGGCGAGTCGGGCGTAACGGCTGGCGCCTGGGCCAGGGCCGCGGCGGGGCCGAGCAGGGCCAGCGCCAAAGTCAAAAAGCGGGGGGTAAGCACTATAAAAGGTGTTGGTAAGTAGATACAGAACGAACGGCCGCCGCCAGGGCTAGCCGCGGCAGGCGCCGCAAATGGCCCGGCACCTTAGCGCACGGGCGTTTTCTCCCACTTACTTTGGAAAGCGGCCCGAAGTTGCTGCACCACGGCCGGCGCAAAAACCCGGCGCGCAGGCTGCCCGGTAGCCGGGTCGTAGACGTACGGAATGGTTTCGTCGCCGTCGCCAAAGCGGTGGTCGTGGTTGGCGTCGCGCACGGTTTGCAGCAGCACCCGGCCCGTCGAGTGCTGAATATCCCAGCCGCTGACGTGCAGGCTGTCGGGCGAAATCTGGCGAAAATCCTTCCCCGTTTTGTCGCTGGTGAAGATATATGTGGGGTCGTCGCTGGTCAGCTCGCCATCGCGGTTGGTGTCGGCCGTGAGAACGTCGTAAAAAATCAGCTGGGCGGTCTGCGAGCCGGCCGTTTTCTGGGCGTATCTAGCCTCCTCGACACTGTTTACGGTGCTGCCGTAGCCGTGCGGCACCCGGTACGACTGAATATTCATCCGGCGACTCGCGTCGAGCAAGTGGCTGGCACCGCTGTGCGTGTTGTAAAATAAGATGTTCCAGTACGTATCCGTCCGGCCGTAGCTGCTGGAGCCGTAGCTGCTGGTTTCTTCCGTCACCAGCTCGTGCAGCGGCAGCGGGTACAGCACGTCCGCGGTGCTGTCCAGCAGCACGGGCTCGGCAATCGGAATGCGCAGCTGCGCAATGGCCTCGCGGCGCTGGGTGGCCGTGGCGGCCGCCGTAGCCCTGGGCTGGCTATCGGAGGAGCAGGCCGCCGCCCCCAGCAGGGCCAGCGGTAAGAAGCGACGAAGGCGCATGGGTAAAGGAGTGAAGGTGCAAAGTGGGTGGGGCGGCAGCCGCCAGTTAAGCCTGCCGCCAGTAGCGTTTTTCAATGGTGCGCACGTTGTCAGCCGCTTGCAGTGTCAGCAGGTAGTTAGCCAGGCTGGCCAGCTCCGCATCGTCGCGCTGCCCCAGGTAAGGCTTGATGTAGATGGCATTGCCGTAGTTGTGGCTGACCTTTTCGGGCGTGTCGTCCACTATCAGCGTGCGGCGCAGGTCGAAGCCCCGGCGCCGGACCTTCTTCAGCCGCTTGGCAAACTCATACCGGCCGGCGTAGTCGAGGCTGGCGAAGCCCTGCTCATCCAGCTCGGGTAGCCGAAACCGCGTGCAGCGCGAGCGCCCCCACACAAAAACCGGCGTAACGCCCGCCGGAAAAATCTGCTGGGCAATGGCTTGCACGTAGTCGTCGCTGGCCGACGACCACACCGCCAGCTGAAAGTGTGCCGCGCACTGCGCCAGAAACGCGGCTAGCCCCGGCCGCAGGTACACAAAATAGTGGTACACCTGAAAGTCAAAATCATCCCTGATTTTGTCGGCCGTGGCGTGCAGCAGCGTCTCGTCGAGGTCGAGAATGAGCAGGGGTTTCGGGTTCATGCGCTACCGCTGCCTAGCCGATTTCTTCCAGCACCTTTTCCACCCAGCCCTTGCCCCACTCTTCCAGCTCCTGCGCGGTCCAGAGCTGGGGGTAGAAAATGCGGCGCTGAAACTTGGGAGGCAGGTAGTTGCGCCAGTTGGTGCCGCCGGTGGCGGGCACGTCGGTGGGGTCGCGCTGCAAGTAGCGCACCGCCGACTTGTAGTGCATCAGCGGCCAGTTCACGTTCACATTCACGTCGAGCTGCTTGAGGGCGCGCACCAGGCGCGGGTGGCGGCGGTCGGCCTCGGGCAGGCGCTGCACCACGGCCCAGGCGTTGCGGTGCTCGTAGTGGCGGGCGTGGGCCACCAGCTCGGGCGTGTACTTGCGCTCAAACTCGACCAGGGTCAGGGCCTTGGCGCCGGTTTCTTCCACCGTGGCGCCGGCCTGCCAGTAGATGCAGCCCATAAATTCTTCGTGGGTGGGCGCGTCGCCGAGCAGGCGGCGCTTCTCGGCGGGCACCAGGTTTTCGAGGGCCGTGCTGGCTATTTCGATGAAGCGGTACTGCACGCTCTGGAAGCCCGAGGCAGGCATCAGGCTCATCCGAAATTGCAGAAACTCCTGCTTGTCCATGCCGTCCACCATCACGTCAAACGAGTCGATGAGGTTCTCGAAATAGCGATTCACGCGGCCCAGGCGCAGCACTACCTCGCCCAGCGTGGGGGCTTGCAGTGCACCCAGCTGCTCATATTCTTGCAGGCAGAGCTTAAAGTACAGTTCCGTAATCTGGTGGTAGATGATGAAGATTTTCTCGTCCGGAAACTTCGTGAGCGGGCGCTGTAAGCTCAGCAGGGTGTCGAGCGCAATGTAGTCCCAATAATTCACGTAGTCAGCGTGATACAGGCCTTCGAGATAGCCCGCCAGCTCCTGGCCATCCTGGGCGTAGCGGGCTTGTAGGCGGCGCAGCTGCGCCAGCACGGCGGGCGAAAACTCGGCTTCGGGTGAGGTGGCAGAAGCAGGGGAAGGAGCCATGAGCAGGGGAGTAGGTGCGGGGCAAATATCGGCAGGGCCCGCCGGGTGCGGGCCGATAGGCTAGCGCCCGCTACTTTTGGGGCGTTGCGAAGAGAGAAGTAGCGGTGGCACGGCAAAGCAATTCCGCACTTTCCTCCCTCATTCTTACTCATTCAGAACCCCTTCCCGGTGGCCGAGAAATCCAGTATTTTTGACATGATAGGCCCCGTGATGATAGGGCCCAGCTCGTCGCACACGGCCGGCGTGGTGCGCATTGCGCGGGCGGCCATCCGCATCCTGGGCGCGCTGCCCACCGAGGCCGTTATCACGTTCTACAACTCGTTTGCCCGCACCTACGAGGGCCACGGCTCGGACCGCGCCATTGTGGCCGGGCTGCTGGGCTACGCCACCGACGACACTCGCATCCGCACCGCCTTCGACCACGCCGCCGAGGCCGGGCTGGCCTACACGTTTCAGAGCGTGGGCAACGCCTCCACGCTGCACCCCAACACCATCAAGCTCAACCTCACCGGCCCCGATGGGCACAAGGTGGAGGTGGTGGGCCAGAGCCGGGGCGGCGGCGTCATCCGCATTGTGGAGGTCGATGGCTTTGGCTGCGACTTTTCGGGCGCGCTGCACACGCTCATCGTCGATGCCGCCGACGTGCCCGGCTCCATTGCCTTTATTGCTTCGGTCATTGCCCACGACGACTGCAACATCGCCACCATGTTCGTGTCGCGCAAGGGTAAAAACGAGGCCGCCCGGCAGTTTATCGAGATGGACAGCCCCGTTAAAGACCTCACCCTGGCGTACTTGCGCCAGTTAAGCTGGGTGCAGCACATCACCTATATCCCTACGCTCGGCTAGGGGCCATTACTTTCGCCTGCCCGCTGGGGTGAACGAGGGGTGAAGGCCCGTAATGCGCCCGCCCGCCGGGCGATAGCTGGCCTGCCACTACCCGCGTCAAAAATATCCGGCGGCGCGCCCCGTTTCTTTGCCCGGCGGCCGCCGTTGCGTCCACCAGACCGCTCATACCTCTTCTATGACTGCACTAAGTACCCGCCTGTTACGCGCCTCCTGGGGGCTAGCGGGCCTGCTGGCGGCCGGCCCCCTGGCCGCCCAAACCACGCAGCCCGCTCTGCCGGCCGCCGCGCTGGCTAGCCCCGCCGCGGCCGCCACCGGCCCCTGGAGCTTGCAGCGCACCATCGACTACGCGCTGGAGCACAACATCGGGCTGCGCATCAATCAGCTCACGGTGCAGGACCGCGCCCAGGTGCTGCGCCAAAGCAAGGCGGCCCTGCTGCCCACGGCCAACATCAGCGGCACCCAGGCCTGGCAGTATGGTACCAGCGTGAACCCGCTCACGTATGAGTTTCAGAGCCAGACGGTGCGCTCGAACAACGTGTCGGGCAATTCGCAGCTGGTCCTGTTTCAAGGCTTTCAGCTGCGCAACACCATCCGGCGCAATGCCCTCGACCTGCAAGCCAGCGAGGCCGATGTGCAGAAGGCGCGCAACGACCTGAGCCTGAACGTGGCGTCGTATTTCCTGCAACTGGTGTTGGCGCAGGAGCTGGTGCGGGCCAACCAGTTTTACGTGACGCGCGACCAGGAGCAGATTGCCCGTACCAAGCTGCTGCTGAAAGCCGGCAGCATTCCGGAAAGCACCCTGCTCGATAGCCAAAGCCAGCTGGCCACCGACGAGCTGAACGTCGTCAACGCGCAGAATCAGGCCAACATCGCCCGCCTGAACCTGCTGCAACTGCTCAACCTGGACCCGGCCGCCAACCCCGACTTTCAGATTGAGGTACCCGCATTGCCGGACCCCGATGCCGAGGCGCCTCTATCTCTGAACACCAACGAGTTGTTTCAGGGTGCGGCTACCCGGCAACCCGAAATCAAGGCCGCCGACTTGCGCGTGCTGAGCGCCGGCCGGAGCGTGGAGGTGGCGCGCGGGGGCTACTACCCGCGATTGGTGTTGGGCGGAAGCATCTTCAGCGGCTTTTCCTCGGCCCGGACGGTGACGCAGATTGGCGGCGACTCGACGGCGCGGCGCACGGTTTTCTTTGTGCAAAACCCTGCGACGCCCGGCGCGCTCACGCCGCTGAACGTCATCACGTACCAGCGCAACATCAGCACTCTGCCGCAGAGCTATTGGAGCCAGCTTGACCAAAACCTGGGCCAGCAGGTGCAGTTTGCGCTTACTATCCCGATTCTCAACGGCTTGCAGGTGCGCACCAACGTGCAGCGCACGCTCATCAACGCCCAGCAGGTGCAGTTGCAGGCCGAGCAGGCCCGCCTCACGTTGCGCCAAACCATTGAGCAGGCCTACGCCGATGCCCGCGCCGCGCAGCTGCAATACGCCGCCGCCACGCGCCAGGTGGCCGCGCTCACGCTCACGCAACGCAACTCGGAAATTCGCTTCAACAACGGCTTGCTCAACGGCACGGAGTTTAACATCTCCAAGAATAACCTCAACTACGCCATCTCTAATCAGCTGCAAGCCAAGTACACGTTTATTTTCCGACGCAAAGTGCTCGACTTCTACGAGGGCAAGCCGCTAGCCCTGTAAGCCTCTTCTAACCTATTCGTCTGCCGAGCTTGCCCCACACCTGGCTCGCCTCACTTTCACGCTTCTAGATTACTGCTGCCCGCAAAATGCCTCGCCGAGCGCAGCAGGACCGACTCACTCCATGAAAAACAATCGTTTACTGTACATTCTGGCGGCCCTGGTGGTCGTGCTCATCGGGGGCTACGCACTGGCCAAAAAGCAGGGCTGGGTGGGCAAGCCCACCGGCATGGAAATAACGGCCGCCACGGCTGGCCCCGCCACCATCGTCGAGAAAGTGAGCGCTTCGGGCAAGGTGCAGCCCGAAACGGAAGTGAAAATCTCGCCCGACGTATCGGGCGAAATCATCGAGTTGTACGTGCACGAAGGCGACTCGGTGAAGAAGGGCCAGCTGCTGCTGCGCATTCGCCCCGATAACTACCTGGCAATGGTGAGCCAGCAATCGGCCGCCGTGGGTACCCAGCGCGCCAACGTGGGCCAGGCCGAGGCCCAGCTGCAACAGCAAACCGCTAACGCCAAGCAAACCGAGCTCACCTACCGCCGCCAGGCCTCGCTGTTCAAGCAAAAGGTTATTTCGCAGGCTGATTACGAGGCCGCGCAGGCCGCCTACAATGCCTCGCAGGAGCAGCTGAAAGCCATTCGGGCGCAGATAACGGCGGCCCAAAGCACCGTGCGCTCGGCCCAAGCTGGCTTGCAGGAAGCCCAGAAAAACCTCAACAAAACCACCATCTACGCCCCGGTGAGCGGCACCATCAGCAAGCTCAACGTGAAGAAGGGCGAGCGCGTGGTGGGCACCACCCAGATGGCGGGCACCGAAATCATGCGCATTGCCAACCTCAACAACATGGAGGTGCGGGTGAGCGTGAACGAGAACGACATCATCCGGGTGCAGCTCGGTGACTCGGCCGAGGTAGAGGTAGACTCCTACACTACGCAGAATGAGAAGTTTAAGGGCATTGTCACAGCCATTGCCAACACGGCTAAGGACGCCCTCACCGCCGAAGCCGTAACCGAGTTTGAGGTGCGCGTGCGCCTGCTGCCCGAGAGCTACAAGCACCTCGTGAAAACCGGCGCCAATGGCCACGTCACGGTGCCTTTTCGGCCGGGCATGACGGCCTCGGTCGACATCATCGCCGAGCGCAAGAGCGGCGTGCTGAGCGTGCCGCTGGCCGCCGTTACCACCCGCTCCGACTCGGCGGCTAGCAAGGAAGGCCAGGGCGGCGGCGTGCGCGTGGGCGGCAGCGGCCGCGGCGGCGGCACGGCCCAGGCTGTAGATGCCAGCAAGCCCGCTCCCAAGGCGGCAATTCAGGAAGTAGTATTCGTGATAAAGGACGGCAAAGCCGTGCTGACGCCGGTTAAAACCGGCGTCAGCGACTTCCAAAACATCGAAATCGTGAGCGGCATCACGGCCGGCACCCAGGTGGCTAGCGGCCCCTTCCGCGCCGTGTCGAAGACCCTGAAGGATGGCGCCAAAGTGCTCGTGAAGGACGCCGGTAGCCTCAGCAAAGAACCCCTGGCCGACAACGGCAGCAAGTAGCACGTAACATCCGGTACCATAAGAACGTCATGCTGAGCTTGCCGAAGCATCTCGCTCGCCTCGTTGGGATTAGTAACCCTAGCGGCGCGATAGAGATGCTTCGGCAAGCTCAGCATGACGTTCTTTTTTAATCTTATCAGGTTTCTATGATAGCTCGTTTACGACAAGTATTGCTGGGCTTGGTGTTGCTAGGTAGCACCATGCAAACCCAGGCCCAAACCCCGCGCGCCAGCCCTGCCGCCGATACCACGCTGCGCAAATACCAAACGCCGCCCGGCTCCCCGACCCGGCCCTGGTACCGAGGCAAGCTGGTGCGGGCTAGCGTGGTGCCCGCGCTGCTCATCGGCTACGGCATCAGCGTCTACGACGACCACGGGTTCTATTCTTCGCGCCGGGCGCAGGCCGACTTGCAGCGCAATTTTCCCGGTTTCCGCAGCCACCTCGACGACTACGGCCAGTGGGTGCCCTACGTGGAGCTGGGCGCGGTGCTAGCCTTTGGGGTTGAAGGCCGCAACGACCGCCAGAACCTGGCGCTCATTCTGCTAAAATCCGAAGCCCTAATGCTGGGCATGGTTGAGGTAACCAAGCGCGCCACCCACCACCTGCGGCCCGATGGCTCCGACTACCGCTCGTTTCCGTCGGGGCACACGGCACAGGCGTTTCTGGCGGCCAGCATCGTGCACACCGAGCTGCGCGACAAAAGCCAGTGGTACGGCGTGGGCGCCTACGCCGTAGCCACCACCGTGGGCGCCTTCCGGATGCTGAACAACAAGCACTGGGAATCGGACGTGTTTGCGGGCGCTGGCTACGGCATCCTGGCCGCTCACCTGGCCTACCTTAGCCACCACCACCGCTGGGGTCGCCACCCGGCCGAGCGGCCCGGTGTGGGGCTAGGGCCCGCGCAGCCATCCAGGGGCGCATGGCAGCTCAGCCCCACCGTGCTGCCCGGCAATGGGCTAGGGGTGTACCTGAGCTGGCAGGCAAAGTAGCGCGCAGCCAAAGCTGCGCGCCACTTCTCAACCAAATACCTTCACCTGCTCGCCCTTGCGCTTGGTACGCACGTGGTTGCGGATAATCTGCTGCACGTCCTTGTTATCGGAATAAGGCTGCACCGCGTCGCGGAAGTCGCGCAGCTTGCGCGCCGTAAACGTCTCATCGACGTAGCCGAAGCCTACGTAGCGGCCGTTCTCAATTACGACCAGCGACTTCTCCTCGGCCCGCCGGCCGGTGCCGATTACCACGAACGACTCGTGCTCGTAGGTGATGCTGTCGATGGCCGCATCCACGCGCTGGTTGTAGCTCTCGGGCGGCTCCTGGCCCACGCAGGCGCCCTGGCACTGGTGCACCTGGTAGGCAAAGCACGAGCTATCGGTTTTGTAGAGGCCGCACAGCTTTTGGCACAGGTTGTATTTATTAACCTTGTGGTAGAGAAAGCCTTGCGCCTTGTATTGGTTGCCGAGCGCAATGATGGGAATCTCCGAGTTGCGGGCATCGGCGCGGCCGTAGTACAGGCGCTTGTAGCCGTTCTCATCGGTTTTGAGGTAGATGCCCGCCGGAAATACCGACCGCCGCTGCGCCCGGTTGTAGGCCGGCTTGAGCTGCTTGATGAGGTGCGACTCGTAGAGCAGCGCTACCAGCTCCGAGCCGGTCAGCTCCCAGGTAATGTCGGCAATCGAGTTCTTGAAATCCAGGCTCTTGCGCGACTTCACATCCACCGCGAAGTGCTGCTGAATGCGCTTGTAGATGTTGATGCTCTTGCCCACGTAGATGACTTCGCCGGCCTCGTTGTGGAAGTAGTACACGCCCGTTTCCTGGGGCAGCGAGGCTACTTTTTCGGGCGTGATGAGCGGCGGCAGTAGGGCCGTTTTGATGGCCTGGGCCATGGCCGCCACCCGGCGCGGGCTGGGCTTTTTCTCCGTCGCGCTGCGGCCGGCCGGGGCTAGGGCATCCACGCGGGCCAGGGCGTCGGCGTCGCTGGCTTCGGCGTTCTCAGCGTCTTGGGTTATCTTGAGCAGGCGGTCGAAAAGGATGGCCGTAGCCTCGGCGTCGCCGGCGGCGCGGTGCCGGCCTTCCAGCGGAATGCCGATGTTCTGGCACAGCTTGCCCAGGCTGTAGCTTGGCTGGCCCGGTATCAGCGAGCGGCTGAGGCGCACGGTGCACAGGGTTTTGCGCGAATAGTTATAGCCGAGGTCGGCAAATTCCTTCTTCAGAAAGGAATAGTCAAACCGTACGTTGTGCGCCACAAACACGCAGCCCTCCGTCATTTCTACCACCTTGCGGGCCACCTCGTGAAAGCGGGGCGCATCGGCCACCATGTCGTTGGTGATGCCCGTGAGCTGCGTGATAAACGGCGGAATGGCGCGGCCGGGGTTCACCAGCGTGGTGTAGGAGTCAACCACCCGCTGGCCGTCGTGCACGAAAATAGCGAGCTCTGTGATACGGTCGTTGGCGGGCTGGCCGCCGGTGGTTTCAAGGTCAATGATGGCGTACAAAGGCGCGGAAATAGGAGGGCGAGCAATGCTAACAAAGTTAGGGCGCCCGTTAGTTGCGGCCCGAACGCAAAAAAGCCCGCCGGACTGCTCCGGCGGGCTTTTTAGAGCGTTGTTTAGCAATTACTTGCTCTTGTTCATTGCCAGCCAGTTTTTGGCTTGCAGAATGGCATCGTGCTGCTGCTGGAACACCGTTTTGGCACCGGCCGGTACGTCGTTCGACGACAGCACGGTTTCGTAGGCTTTCAGGGCCGTGGCTTCGCCGGTTTCGGCGGCTTCGAGCACGGCCGAGTCATCGGCACCGGTGATGGCCGACTTAATGTTAATCCAACCGCGGTGTACGGCGGCAGCGGCATCGGTGGCCAAGCTTTCGATGGTGTTATCTTCTTTGGCCTCAATGCCATACTGGCGGGCGTAGCCTTCAAGGTCCGACACGAAGCCGGCGCGCTGCTGCGAGAACTGGCTCAGCTTCGACTTGAGGTCGGCGCTCTTTACTTCTTCGGCGGCTTCTTGGTAGCCTTTTACCGAGGTGCGGTTCAGGTTGAGAATGTCGGTGAGGGCGCGGGCAATGGTTTCGTTAGCCATGAGTGCTAAAACTAAAATGTGTTGTGGAAAAGGGAGGAGCCGCCTGACTGGCGGCCACGGCTAGCTATACGGGCGAAGGCTAGCTGGGGGTTGTATAAAATTTGGGGCTATCCCCGTCCGGTCCAACTTAGCGCGTGCCCGGAATGGGTGGCAGGTGCGGCTCGGTGCTCACGGGTGGGCGCTTGCCGCGCAGTTGGTCCCAGAGCTTGGCCAGGAAGCCCCGGTCATCGCTGGTGTCTTTTTTGGTGTCCTGGCCGTCGCTCACGTCGCCCATCAGGAAGCCCCAGGGTTCAGTCGTTTTGTTGGCGTCGAGCACCACCTTGATAACGGCCGACAGCGGCACGCTCAAAATCATGCCCGGTGTGCCCCACAGCTGCGCGCCCAAGATGAGGGCGATAATGGCCGTGAGCGGGTTCAAACTCACTTTGGAGGCCGTGATGAGCGGCGCCAGAATGTTGTCGGAAATAAACTGCACCACCATGAATACGCCAATGACGGCTAGCCCGTGCGTGAGCGAGCCGGTTTCGACGTAGGTGATGAGCGCCGGAATGATGGAGCCCACGATGATACCGATGTAGGGGACAACGGCCAGCACCGAGGCGAAAATGGCGAAGAAAATGGCGTACTTCACGCTGAGGGCCAGCAGGCCGATGGCGTTCATAACCGACACCACCACGATAACCGTGAACAGGCCCGACATGTAGCCCTGCACCACGTGCTGAATGTTATCGACGGTGTGCAGCACCACCGTGCGCTTGTCGGGCTCCACAAAGCGAAACATGAACTGCCGCAGGTGGTCGCGGTAGTACAGGAAGCAGAAAATGTAGATGGGCACCAGCGTAATGGTGCTAAGCACGCCCAGCGTGGTGTTGAGCGTAGAGCCCAGGTACTTGCTCGACTGGCTTTGCAGGGCCGAGAGCGACGAGTCGATGACCTGGTCGTGACTCATGGGCTGAAAGTGAAACCGCTTGCTCAACAGCTGCTGCTGCTGGTCGAAGAGCACCACCAGCTTGCTCTGGATGAGCGGCAGCTCGCCGCGCAGGCTGATAATCTGCGAGCCGAAAAACGTGAACAGCCCGGCAATGAACAGCACCACCAACAAAATGGCCGCCGCGATGGCCAGCATCCGGGGCCAGCGCCACTTCTCTAGCTTCGTGACGAGCGGCATGAGCAGCAGCGACAGCAGGATGGCGTAGATGAGCGGCAGCAGCAGGTCGTCGAGCTTGTGCAGCACAAAAACCAGCAGCGACAGCCCAATCAGCAGAAAGGTATAGTGCACTACTGCCGGCTGCTTTATCTGGGTCGGCGCGTGGGTGGCCGTTGCCGAGGGCACGTTGCGGGGGGTATTAAATTGATTGGCAGGAGGTAACATTGGGGGAGATAGGCTAGGAAGCTACAGGTTGAGGCCGTGGAGGTTGGGGCGCTTACGCAAACCGGCCCGGCACGTTGGGCCGGGCTAGCCGAACTGCCCGCCGCCCGCCGGTGTTAGCTAAGTAAATTGGCTGAAAAAACTAACGGCGCTGGCTGGCTCCATGCTGGCTAGCCGCGATTTTTGACGTTATTTTACCTGGCCAATGTGCCTTCCTACCGATTATAGTTCATGAGTGCTACCCTGCCCGCTGCCCCCGCCCACACCTACAACGAAGACAGTATCCGCTCGCTCGACTGGCGCGAGCACATCCGGCTGCGGCCGGGCATGTACATCGGCAAGCTCGGCGATGGCTCGGCCTACGACGACGGTATCTACGTGCTGGTGAAGGAAGTAATTGATAACTGCATCGACGAGCACGTGATGGGCTACGGCCGTACCATCGAGATTAAAATCTCGGAAAGCCGGGTGCAGGTGCGCGACTACGGCCGCGGCATTCCGCTGGGCAAGGTGGTCGATGTGGTGAGCAAAATAAACACCGGCGGCAAGTACGACAGCAAGGTGTTTCAGAAGTCGGTGGGCCTCAACGGCGTGGGTACCAAGGCGGTGAACGCGCTCAGCAGCAACTTCGTGGTGCAGAGCGTGCGCGAAGGCCAGCTGAAAGCCGCCGAGTTTTCGCAGGGCCAACTGCTCAACGACCCGGCGCCCGTCAAGACGAGCCAGCGCAACGGCACGCTCATCACCTTCCAGCCCGACGACACGATTTTCAAGAACTACCGCTTTATCCCGGAGTACCTCGAAAACCAGATTCGCTACTACTGCTACCTCAACGCGGGCCTCACCATCTACTACAACGGGCAGAAATTCGTGTCGGAGCACGGCCTGCTCGATTTGCTGCGCGACAAAACCGACGCCGAAACCCGTCGCTACGACATCATTCACCTCAAAGGCGAGGACATTGAGCTAGCCCTCACCCACGGCAACGACTACGGCGAAGAGTACTATTCCTTCGTGAACGGCCAGTACACCACCCAGGGCGGCACGCACTTAGCCGCGTTCCGCGAGGCAGTGGTGAAGACCGTGCGCGAGCACTACAAAAAGGACTACGATGCGGCCGATATCCGGGCTAGCATCATCGGGGCCATTTCCATCCGGGTGCAGGAGCCAGTGTTTGAGAGCCAGACCAAGACCAAGCTCGGCAGCATCAACATGGAGCCGGAGGGCGAAAACGCGCGCACCGTGCGCGGCTTCATCCTGGAGTTTGTGAAGGAGCACCTCGACAACTACCTCCACAAAAACCCCACGGCCGCCGAGGCCCTGCGCAAGCGCATCGAGCAAAGCGAGCGCGAGCGCAAGGACATGGCCGGCGTAAAAAAGCTAGCCAATCAGCGCGCTAAAAAAGCCAACCTGCACAACCGCAAGCTGCGCGACTGCCGCTTCTACCTGGGCGAAAACGCCAAGGATGGCGCCGACAAGGAGCCGCTCACTACGCTCTTCATTACCGAAGGCGACTCGGCTAGCGGCAGCATCACCAAGAGCCGCAACGTGGAGCTGGAGGCCGTGTTCAGCCTGCGCGGCAAGCCGCTCAACTGCTTCGGCCTCAAAAAGAAAATCGTGTACGAGAACGAGGAGTTTAACCTCTTGCAGCACGCCCTCAACATCGAGGAAGGGCTGGAGGGCCTACGCTACAACCGCGTGGTAGTGGCCACCGACGCCGACGTGGACGGCATGCACATCCGGCTGTTGCTGCTCACGTTCTTCCTCCAGTTCTTCCCCGACCTGGTGCGCAACGGCCATGTGTACATCCTCGAAACGCCGCTTTTCCGGGTGCGCAACAAGAAAGAAACTATCTATTGCTACAACGAGCAGGAAAAGCAGGACGCCATGCGCAAACTGGGCCGCAACCCCGAGGTGACGCGCTTCAAGGGGCTAGGGGAGATTTCGCCCGATGAATTCGGCAAGTTCATCGGCGAAAACATCAAGCTGGAGCCGGTCATTTTGCAGTCGGACCGCAGCATTCAGCAGGTGCTGGCCTACTACATGGGTAAGAATACGCCGGCCCGCCAGGAGTTCATCATCGACAACCTGCGCCTCGAAAAGGACCTGGTGACGAGCGACGTGCTGCCGGTGGCCGAAATCGCGCTGGCTTAGTTGTCCTGGCGGCCAAACTAATGGCTAGCCCGTCCGTGCCTATTGCGCCCCCTGCCACTAGCTGGCGGGGGGCGCAGTTGCTAGTAGGTAGTAGGCTATGGTTGGGAGGAGCGTGGTGGCGGGGCCTTGCTTACAAGAGAAAAGGGGGGTAAATTAAGCAGATAGCGGGGGAGGTATCTGCTTGGGGTGAAGTTAATAGCAGACTGCAAGCAGCTTAGCTTACCTTGGCAGTAAATTCCGGGAGAGTTCGGAGTTTATCATAACCTTCAAGCTAGCATGAATAAACTGCTACTAAATAAGCTTGGTCGCTGGGGCCTTGGGCTGCTGTTGCTAGCCCCCGGGCTACCCGCTGCCGCCCAAACCGGCACCTCGTTTTTCAAGCCCGATGCCAATGCGGCGCGGCTGGCTACTACCTCGCCCCCGGCCCTGCAGCTGCGCCAGTACCGCGCCTACACCCTCGACCTGGCGGGCCTGCGCCGCAGCCTGGCTGGGGCCAAGCTGCGCGGCGCGGGCGCCCCCCTGACGCTGCTGCTGCCGCAGCCCGACGGCACCACCCAGCGCTTTGCCGTGTGCGAAGCCCCGCTGCTGGCTCCCGCGCTGGCCGCCAAGCACCCCAACGTGCGGACCTACGGCGGGCAGGGCCTCGACCACCCCGCCGCCCGCCTGAGCCTCACCGTGAGCACCACCGGCCTGCTGGCCCAGATACTGACCGACCAGCCGGGCGGGGCCGTGTACCTGGAGGCCGCCAGCAAAGACGACCCTCAGCATATTGTCAGCTACTACGCCCAGGATGTGCTGGCGGCCCCGGTTAGCCCCGGTGCCTGCGGCACCACCACGCTGCCCGACGTGCCCCAGCCGCCCCCCGTGCGGGCCGTCCGGGGTCCGAACGTGGCGGGGGCCAAGACCAGTGCCATCACCCAGCCCATCGGGCCCACGCTCACGGTGTACCGGCTCATCGTGACCACCACCAAGGAGTACAGCGCCAGCGTGCACAGCGCGGCCAACGGCACCGACTCGACCGACGTGCTGACCAACGTGGCGGCGCTGGTCAACAACGTGCGCACCATTCAGGAGCGCGACCTGGCCGTGACGATGACGCTGGTCAACTACAAGTTCTACAACAGCGTGGTGACGGGCAACTACACGCAGAGCAGCGACTTGCAGATGATACAGCAAAACCGCATCAACGTGGAAAACCGCTTCGGCAGCAGCGCGTACGATTTGGCCCACCTGTTCGCCTCCAGCAGCAGCGGGCTGGCCTACGTGGGCGTGGTAGCCAGCCCGGCCACGGCCTCGCCCTACAGCAGTACCACCGTGCCGATGTCGGGCCCGGCCCTACCGTACAAGGCCGGGGCCGTGTCGGGCAATGGGGGCCGCAGCTCACCGCTCTCGTACTTTTCTACTAGCGTGATTGCCCACGAGATGGGCCACCAGTTTTCGGCCAAGCACACCTTCAACGGAGGCTGCGCGCCCAACCGCTCGGAGGCGACGGCCTGGGAGCCCGGCAGCGGCTCCACCATCATGTCGTATGCCGACGTGGGCTGCGGGGCCACCATCGAGAGCCGCGCCGATGCCTACTACCACGCCGGCTCCATCGACCAGATGCGCAGCTACGTCGAGGCCATTACGGCGGCCTACGCGGCCGGCACCCCCCTGAACTCGGGCAATAACGCGCCAACCATCAGCGCGCCGGCCAATAAGACTATCCCGCAGGGCACGCCCTTTAAGCTCACGGCCACCGGGGCCGATGCCGACGCGGCCGACGTGCTTCAGTACAACTGGGAGGAACTCGACACGGGCTCGCTGGCCAACGTAACCGACCCGCAGGTGGCCGGCGATAACTTTCCGCTGTTTCGCTCCATTTTGCCCAGCACCGGCGGGGCCACCCGCTACTTCCCGCGCCTGAGTTACCTGGGCGGCTCGCCCACGGCCAGCTCCAACCTGAGCGAGCGCCTGCCCACCGTGGGCCGCACGCTGAATTTTCGGTGCACCGTGCGCGACTACCACGCCGGCACCGGCGCCGCCTACAGCGCCACGGCCAGCGGCATCGTAGGCGGCGTGGCCGAAAGCAGCCTCGTAACCCTCACCGTGAGCGCCGCCAACGGCACGCCCTTCGCCCTGCTGGCCCCCAACACGGGCGCCAAGTGGGTAGCCGGCTCCACCCAGACCGTGAGCTGGAACGGCGTGGGCACCAAAACTTCGGCTGTGAACTGCCAGACGGTCAACATCCGCCTTAGCACCGATGGCGGGGTTACGTACCCCACCGTGCTGGCCGCCGGCGTGCCCAATGCCGACGGCACGGGTTCGGCTAGCATCACGGTGCCAGCGGGCCTCAACACCACCACGGCCCGCGTGATGGTGGAAGCCGCCGACAATTACTTCTTTGATATTTCGGACACAAACTTTACCATCACCACCGGCCCCGTGGCCACCAACCTTAGCCCCACTAGCGGGCCGGTGGGCACGGTCGTGACCATCGTGGGCGACAACTTCGGCACCTCGGCCGCCGACCTGGGCGTGACCTTTACCAGCCTCACGGGCACCGTGGCGGCCACCATCACCAGCGTTACCAATACCAGCCTTCAGGTAACGGTGCCCGCGGCGGCCCTCACGGGCGCGGTAGTGGTGACGCGCACCGGCACCGCCGCCGGCACCAGCCCGGCGGGCACCTTCAGCGTGACGCCGGTGCTGAGCAGCCTGAGCCCCGCCTCGGGGGCCGAAGGCAGCGCCGTAACCCTCTCGGGCACCGGCCTGGGCAATGCCCTGCGGGTTTCGTTTAATGGAGTGCTAGTGCAGCGCCTCAACTTCAGCGCCACCGACTACACGTCCCAGCCCAACACCATTACCCTGAACGTGCCCTTCGGCGCCGCTACCGGCCCGGTGGTGGTGACGACGGCCGGCGGCACCAGCAACGCCGTGGCCTTCACCGTCACGTCGTTCACGTTCAGCCCCCTGGCCCTGAGCCCGCCCTCGGGCACGGCCGCCGCCTATGAGGGCACCAGCATTGTGGCTACCCTCAACGCCGCGCCTAATGCCGCGGCCGCTACCACCGCCCCGCTCAAAATTAGCAGCTTGCAAGCCGGAGGGCGCCGGGCCGGTGCCACTACCGTGAGCGGCAATACCGTCGTTTTTGCGCCCACTACTACCTTTCGGGCCGGAGAGGTGGTGCAGGCTACCCTCACCACGGCCGCCACCACGGGCAGCGGGGCTACGCCGCTGGCCCGCGCCTACGTAAGCCAGTTTACTACCCGCACCCGCCTGGCCACTGGCCTGGGCACCGCCACTGACTACACCGCCGGCGTGGGGGCCCGGCCCGAAGGCATTATGGCCGGCAACCTCAACGCCGATGCCGCCCTCGATTTGGTAATGGTGAACCGCACCGACAACACCGTGAGCATCCTGCTCAACAACGGCACGGGTACGGGCTTCACGGCCGCTGCGGGCAGCCCTATTGCCGTGGGCAACACCCCGCTGCACGCTGCCCTGGCCGACCTCAACAACGACGGCAACCTCGACCTGCTCGTGACCTGCTCCGGCGGAACGACTGCAGCCAACAGCGTCGTCAACGTGCTCAAGGGCAACGGCGACGGCACGTTCACGGCCCAGGCTAGCCTCACGGGCCTGGGCGCTGTGGCCATGACGGCGGTGGGCGACCTCAACGGCGACGGCAACCTCGACCTGGTAGCGGCAGCCGGCACCAGCGCCCTGGCGCGGGCCGTCATCGGGCTGGCCAATGCCGATGCCAGCGGCAACGGCAACTTCACGTTCACCACCAGCCAGTACAGCAACCTCGGCCTCGGCACCCAGTCGGTGGCGCTGGCCGATTTTGACGAAGATGGGCGGCTGGACTTAGTAGCCGGCAACAACACGACCGGCACGGTGAGCGTGCGCCTCGGCGACGGGGCGGGCTCATTCGCGGGCAGCATCAGCCTGCCGGCCACCGGCATCAGCCAGGTAGTGGCGGCCGACCTCACCGGCGACGGCCACCTCGACATCGCTTCCGTCAACACCTTCGACGGCACCAACGGCCGGCCCGTGCAGGTGTGGGTAGGCAGCGGCGACGGCACCTTCACGGCGCCCGTCATCCGCCTGACGCCCTCGGTGTTTGCCTACAGCATCAGCACTGGTGATTACAACGGCGATGGCATTATTGACATCATTGCCTCCCGGGCCGGCTCCAACACCGGCGGGGTCGATATCTTTAGCTACAGCCCCGCGTCGGCTTCCTTCACGGGGCCGATTACCAAAGCCACCATCGGCTACCAGCCGCGCCAGGTGGTAGTGGCCGACCTCAACAACGACCGGACACTGGACTTCGCCACCGCCAACTCGATAGGGGCCAACAGCTTTAGCGTGGCGCTGGGCACGGCGGGCACCCCGCTGGCTACGGCCGCCCCAGCCGCGGCCGCCAGCCCGGTGGGTGCCTTGCACGTGTACCCCAACCCGGCCAGCGGCACCGCTAAGGTGCAGTTGGCTAAGGGTGCTGCCACGGCTCCGCTATTGCTGCTCAATACGTTGGGCCAGGTAGTGCTGAGCCACCCCGCCCTGGCAGCCGGCCAGGTAGCGCAGCTGTCGCTGGCTGGCCTGGCCCCGGGCCTGTACCTCGTGCAGTGCGGTGCGCTGCGCCAGCGCCTGGTAGTCGAATAATGCCGCGCAGTTAGTGGAAAAGCCTCCGCCTTTACTAGGCGGAGGCTTTTTTGCTGAAAACCAGCGTTGCTAGCTAAATTAGCGGGCGCGGCCAGGGGTGGGACTAATATTTTTGGGAACTTTGCGACGGGGCTGCTCCTTGATAAAAGGCGGCAGCCGCCAATTTTTACGGTACTTTTGACGGCAGCTTGCCGATTTTACGTTTTCTCCTGTGGCTATTTCTGATTCTACTGCTCCCGACGCTTCGCACCCCAATTACTTGCAGCCGGGCGACTCGCTCGATTTTGACCTGAACGCGCCGGCTTCGCCCGACCTGGCCGCTTCCGTCGAAGCCGAGGCCCACGCAGCCACGGAGCAGGTAGCCCACACCCTGTTTGGGGAAGCCGATGGCGACGAAACCGATGACCTAGCCGATGCCGCGCTCACCGAAGGCACGGAAGCCGAGCCCGACTCGCCGCAGGAAGCCAGCGAGGACGCGGAAGATGAGGATACCAAATTTGCCCCCGGCGAGGTTATTCACGACCTCAACAACGTGCGCGGCATGTACCAGAACTGGTTTCTGGACTACGCCAGCTACGTGATTCTGGAGCGCGCCGTACCCGCCGTGGAAGACGGCCTGAAGCCCGTGCAGCGCCGCATCCTGCATGCCATGAACGAGATGGACGACAGCCGCTTCAACAAAGTCGCCAACGTCATCGGTCAAACCATGCAGTACCACCCGCATGGCGATGCCAGCATCGGCGACGCGATGGTGAACCTGGGCCAGAAAGACCTGCTCATCGAAACGCAGGGCAACTGGGGCGACGTGCGCACCGGCGACTCGGCCGCCGCGCCGCGCTACATCGAGGCCCGCCTCAGCAAGTTTGCCCTCGAAGTCGTGTTTAACCCCGACATCACGGAGTGGCAGATGAGCTACGACGGCCGCAAGCGCGAGCCCACCACGCTGCCCGTCAAGTTTCCGCTGCTGCTGGCGCAGGGCGTGGAAGGCATTGCCGTGGGCCTGAGTACCAAGATTATGCCGCACAACTTTCGCGAGCTGTGCCAGGCGAGCATTGACGTGCTGCGCCGCCGCGAGTTTCGGCTGTATCCCGACTTTCCGACGGGCGGGCTAGCCGACATCAGCAACTACCAGAGTGGGCAGCGGGGCGGCAAAATCCGGCTGCGGGCCACGATTGAGAAGGTAGACAAGACGCTGCTCATCATCCGCGACATTCCGTACGGCACCACCACCACGGCGCTGATGGAGAGCATTGTGAAGGCCAGCGAAGCCAATAAAATCAAGATTAAGAAGGTGGTAGACAATACCGCCGCCGACGTCGAGATTCAGGTGCAGCTGCCGCCCGGCATCAGCCCCGACCTCACCATCGATGCGCTCTACGCCTTCACGGACTGCGAAATCTCGATTTCGCCCAACACCTGCGTCATCATCGACGACAAGCCGCGCTTCGTGGGGGTGGAGGACATGCTGCGCCTGAGCACCGCCAAAACCGTGCGCCTGCTGGAGCGCGAGCTCGAAATCAGGCAGCAGGAATTGCAGGAAAAGTGGCATTCGGCTTCGCTGGAAAAGATTTTCATCGAAAACCGCATCTACCGCAAAATTGAGGAGTGCGAAACCTGGGAGCAGATTCTCGAAATCATCGACGCCGGCCTGAAGAAATTCGTGCGCGTGGAGGGCGAGAAGATGAAGGCCAACGATGCGCGCATCGTGCTGCGCCGCCCGGTGAGCGAGGACGACCTCACGCGCCTGACCGAAATCCGCATCAAGCGCATCTCGAAATACGACGGCTTCAAGGCCGAGGAGTACATTCAGAAGCTCGACGCGGAGCTAGCCGAGGTGGCCGACAACCTGGCCAACCTCACGCGCTACGCCGTGGCTTACTTTGAGAACCTGCTGAAAAAGTACGGCGATAAGCGAGGGCGCAAAACGCAGCTGCGTACGTTTGATGTAGTTACTGCCCAGAAGGTTGCGGTGGCTAACCAGAAGCTCTACGTGAATTACCAAGACGGCTTTGTGGGCTACGGCCTGAAGAAGGATGAGAAAGCCGTGGAGGTAACCAGCTGCTCGGACCTGGACGATATTATCGCCATTCGGCGTGACGGTACGTTTGTGGTAACCCGCATTGCGGAGAAGACCTTCGTGGGCAAGGATATTCTGCACGCCGGGGTCTATAACAAGAACGACGACCGGCTGGTCTACAACATGGTGTACGTGGACGGGGCCAGCGGCATCAGCTTCGCCAAGCGCTTCCTGGTGTCGGGCATCACCCGCGACAAAGTGTATGACCTGACCAAGGGCACCAAGGGCACGAAGACGCTGTACCTCACGGCCAACCCGAACTCGGAAAGCGAAACCGTTACCATTCAGCTTTCGGATAAGGCGCCGGCCCGGGTCAAGCAGTTTGAGTTTGACTTTGCCGAGCTGGCCATCAAGGGCAAGGGCTCGATGGGCAACATCGTGACCAAGCAGCCCATTAAGAAAATAACCCGCAAGGCGCTGGGGGACAGCACGCTGGGTGGCCGCGAGCTGTTCTTTGAGCCGGTGGTGGGCCGCCTCAACCACAATGGCCACGGCCGCTACCTGGGCGCCTTCGATACCGAGCACCTGGTGCTGGTAGTGTACCGCGATGGCACCTACGAGCTGGTGGCGCCCGACCCCACCAAGCACTTTGACCTGCCCAACCTGGTGCTGCTGCGCAAGCTGGAGCCCGACACGGTAATCAGCGCGGTGTACCTGGATGGCGAGAGCAAGGTGCACTACGTCAAGCGCTTCCACGTGGAAACGACGACGCTCGACAAGCGCTTTACTTTTATTTCGGAAGGCAAGGGCTCGAAGCTGCTGGCCGCTACCACCTTTGCCGAGCCCGAAGTAGAGGTGAAGGTGCAGCGTGATAAAAAGGCCGACAAGGAAACCGAGAAAATTCGCCTCGACCAGTTTATCGAGGTGAAAGGCTGGAAGGCGATGGGCAACAAGCTCAACTACTTCAAGGTGCACGCGCTCACGCTGCTCACCGACGAAGGCCCCGAGCCCGTGCGCCGCGAGGCCAAGCGCCGGGGTGCCCCCAAGCCCGAGGCCGAAGACGCGGAGGCTAGCCCCGCGCCCGTGCCCGCCGCCCCGCCCGCCAACGTGGACGTGACCGATGAAGAAGTGGCGCAGTCGCAGGCACTGCTGCGGCGCCCCAAGTCGCAATTGCCGCTATTTTAAGCACTGAAATAGGATGCGGCCGAATGGCCTGGCTAGCGGCGTGCGCTGCTAGCCAGGCCATTCGGCTTTTTGCTGGGCGCCCGGCCGGAGCCGAATCGGGCCGAAAACCGTTAAGCTGGGCAAGACGGATTATTTTCTCGAACTTTGCTGCGTGCGTATGGGCCGCCCGGCGTGGCGGCTAGCGGGTTTCAGTATGGTTCGTTTTCGCTTTTCCTTGGTAGTGTGGGCTGCGCTGGCAGCCGCCGGGCCGGGCAGTGCGCTGGCCCAAAAGGCAACCACCGCCCAGCCCTCGCTGCCCGCCGTGCCCGAGCCGGCCGAGCTAGCCAAGCGCACAAAGCTCAAGCCCAACGCCTCGACCGCCCCCGACTCGGTGGCCCTGCGCCAGCACTTACGCCAGGCGGCCAGCCTCCAAGCCAAGTACAAGGACTCGGAGGCGCTGGCTGAGTACCAGGCGGCGCTCAAGCTCAATGCCCAGCACTACGAAAGCCTGTGGCGGGCCGCCGTGCTCAGCGTGAGCATTGGCAACCGCTACTCGGACGAGACCCGCAAAAAAGCGTACTTCGACGCCGCCCACCAGTATGCCGACCGGGCGCTGGCCTTGCAGCCCGAAGCGGGTGAGAGCAACTACGCGCTGGCGCTGGCCCTCTTCAGCGAGGCGGGGCTGATAAGCGCCCGCGACCGGCTGCGGCTGTTCAAGCAGCTGCGCGCCCACGTGTTTCTGGCCGCCGAGCAGCGGCCCGACCTGCCCGAAGCCTGGCAGTTGCTGGGCCGCTGGTACTACCGGGTGGCGCACTACAACGTGCTCGAAAAGGCTTTTTCGCGCATTTTTTTGGGGGGCTACCCGCAGGGCGCCACCTCTAAAAAGGCGCTGGATGCCCTCGAAAAAGCCCGTGCGCTCGACCCCACCCGCATTCAGTACTGCTACGACCTGGCCCGCATGTATAAGTACCAGGGCAAGCGCCGCCACGCCATCGCCGTGTTGCAGGAGGCCATCAAGCTGCCCACTTACACCAGCGAAGACCTGACCATGAACCGCCTGTGCCAGCAGTTGCTGCCGCCGCTGCTGCGCGGGGCCGCCCGCCGCGACCGCCTCCATGCCAAGTGGTATAAAAACCTGCGGCCCACGCCGGGCAGCGCCGCCGCTAAGCCGGCTGATGACTAAACCAAAAAGGCCCGGCTGCCAAAGCAGTCGGGCCTTCTTTTTAGAAAGTTAGAGTGCGCTAAACGGTGGCCTGCGCGCTGGGGTCGTGTTGCGGGCCATCGTAGTGGCTGGATTCTTCCTGGGCGGTGGGCTCTTCGGGGGCATTGCTGGCGGCTACCAGGGGCGCCGCCTCGGTGCTGTAGATGTGGGCCAGCTTATCCATGTTGCTCGAATGACCCACCTGCAAGTCTTTGAGCACGCCATCGGCAATGTCGTAGACGAGGCCGTGCAGGCGGGGCGGGTTGTCGCCGCGCATGGCGTTCTGGATGATGTTGGTTTTGGCCAGGTTCTGCACCTGCTCCGTCACGTTGAGTTCCACGAGGCGGCGCAGGCGCTGCTTCTCGTCCGTGATGCGCAGCAGCTCCGTTTCGTGCAGGCGCACCACGTCGCGGATGTTGACCAGCCAATTGTCAATGAGGCCGTACTGCTTGTTGGCCGCCGCCGCCGCCACGCCGCCGCAGCCGTAGTGGCCCACCACCAGGATGTCCTGCACGCCCAGCACCTCCACGGCGTATTGCAGCACGCTCAGCAGGTTCATGTCGGCGGGCACCGCCAGGTTGGCAATGTTGCGGTGCACAAACATCTCGCCCGGGCCCGTGCCCGTGATGCCCGAAGCCGGCACCCGCGAGTCGGAGCAGCCAATGAACAGGTAGCGCGGTTTTTGCCCGTCGGCCAGGCGGTGAAAGAACTCGGGGTCCTGGGCGTTCTTGGTTTCCACCCATTTGCGGTTATTAGCCAGAATTTCGTCGATGCCCGAGGTGGCTGCTGCTTGGGAGGAGGGGGAGGATGAGGTCATTAGTAAGGTAGAAGCGGAAGGATAAGAAGGTAAAACAACGAAAAAGAAAGTCAAGTCAATGGGGCTAGTGGCCGCCCAGCGCTACCGCCCGGATGCCGCGCAGCTCCAGTTGGATGCCGCGCGCCGGGGCCGCCTGCCGAAACGCCTCGATGGCTTCGAGTACGTCGTGGTCAATGACGTCGGAGCGGGTACCGTCGAGCACTACGTGGCTGCCGGTGGGTAGTTGCTCCAGGGTGGTCACAATGCTGGCTTTGTTGAGGAAGGAGACGTGCTCGGGCAGGCGTAGGTGCAGCAGGTCACCCGCGGCGGGCGGGCCGGCCGAGTCGTCGCGCCGCAGGTAGGAGCCCGCCTTGGCATTGTCTTTCAGGATAAAGAAAAAGCCCAGCACCAGCCCGATGCTCACGCCCTTGAGCAGGTCGGTAAACAGCACGGCCACGATGGTGATGATGAACGGCCCGAACTGCGCCCAGCCCAGCCGCCACTGCTGCCGGTACAGCGCCGGCTTGGTTAGCTTGAAGCCCACCAGCAGCAGCACCGCCGCCAGCGCCGCCAGCGGAATCATATTCAGCACCGAGCCTAGAAACAACAAGCTCATCAGCAGTAAGATGCCGTGCAAAAAGGCGGAGAGCTTGCTCTGGGCGCCGGCCGCGATATTGGCCGACGAGCGCACGATAACGGCCGTGAGCGGCAGCCCGCCCAGCAGCCCACTCACCAGGTTGCCGACACCCTGGGCCAGCAGTTCGCGGTTAGGGGGCGTGTGGCGCTTGCGCGGGTCGAGGTTGTCCACGGCCTCGATGCTGAGTAGCGTTTCGAGCGAGGCCACGATGGCGATGGTGAAGCCCACGCCGTAGGTGGCCGGCTGGCGCAGGGCACCGAAGTCGGGGAACGTCATGGCGCCCGCCAGATGGCTCAGCGATGAGAGCACGGGCAGCTTCACCAGGTGCTGGGGGCGCACCTGCCAGGCGGGTGCCACGCGGCTCAGCAGCTGGTTGAGGGCCACCGCTACCAGCACGGCCACCAGCGCGCCCGGCACCAGCCGCGACCACGCCTGGCGCTGCACCGGGGCGGTGTTCCAGGCCAGCAGCAGCCCCAGCGACACGGCCCCAATCAGCACCGAGCCCGGGCTAATGTGCTCCAACGCCGCCCCGAGCGAGGAGAACGTATTCAGGCCATCGAACTGCAAAAATTCCATGTCCTCAAAATAGTCCCTATCGGCTCCCACGAAGTGCGGCAGCTGCTTCAAAATCAAGATAATGCCAATGGCCGCCAACATGCCGCGGATAACCGCCGCCGGAAAATACAGCGCGATAATACCCGCCCTGGCCACGCCCAGCAGCACCTGAATGGCACCCGCCACCACCGTAGCCGCCAGCACCGCTGGCCACGAGCCCAGCGTGGCAATGGCCGAAAGCATCACCACCGTGAGGCCCGCCGCCGGCCCGCTCACGCTCACCGCCGAGCCGCTGAGCACGCTTACCAGCAGCCCGCCCACAATGCCGGCCACCATGCCCGCCAGCAGCGGCGCCCCCGAGGCCAGCGAAATGCCCAGGCACAGCGGCAGCGCCACGAGAAACACCACCAGCCCCGCCGGCGCATCCTGCCCGAGGGTGCTGAACAAGCCCGGCGGGCGGGGCGGCGCCACCCCGCCCGCCACCGGCACAACGGGCGTACCAGTACGAGTCGGAACGGAGCTTACTTCGGGCATACGGCTGGGATGAGAGCGCGAAAAAATGCGGGCTGACTCGGCCACCGCCGGAAAACCCAGCACAAGGCTAGCCAGCGCGAATTAAGATGAAGTTAAAGTGAAATTAAAACGAAATTAAAATCAAAAAGGCACTGATTATCAGCGCATAGATTTCCTTCAGAAAGCAGGCAGGACCTAGCTAAGCAGCCGGGGCAGCCGGCCACTCCAGCCACACCTGGGTGCCCTGGCCGGGCTCGCTGGCCACGCGCACCAGCCCGCCGTGCAGGGCCATAATCTGGGCCGTGAGGGGCAGCCCAATGCCGTGGCCCGGCAGTGCCCGCACCGCCGCCGCCCGGAAAAAAGGCACGAATACCTGCTCCAAATCGGCGGGGGAGAGGCCGGGGCCGTGGTCTTGCACCAGTAGGCGCAGGTGGCCCGCCACCGGCAGCAGGCTGGCCAGCACCGGGCGCGAGGCGCCGGCCGAGTACTTGCAGGCATTGTCGAGCACGTTGAGCATGGCGGCCAGCAGCAGGGCTTCGTTGCCGCGCACGGCGGGGGCAGGCTCGTCGCCCAGCTCCAGGTCGACGCGGCAGGTAGGGTGGCGGCGCAGTATCTGCTCGTGGGCTTGCAGCAGCAACTCGTCGAGCTGCACCGGGGCCATCGGCACCTGCGAGGGGTCGCCGGAGGCGCGCGCTATTTGCAGCAGCCCGTTGGTGAGGCTGCTGAGCTGGCGGGCCGCGTCGAGGGTGCTTTGCAGGGTGCGGCGGTAGTCGGCCCGGGGGCGCTCGGCGGGCAGCAGGGCCACTTCCAGCTCACCGATAAGGGCCGTGAGGGGCGTGCGCAGCTCGTGCGAGGCATCGCGCACGAAGGTGCGCTGCCCGGCAAAGGCCGATTCCAGCCGGTCGAGCAGGCGGTTGAAGCGCTGGGCCAGGTGGCCCAGCTCGTCGGCGCGGCCCTCGGCCTGGGTGAGGCGCCGGCTCAGGTCGGTAGCCGTAATGCCATCGACCTCGCCCACCATGCGGCGCAGTGGGCGCAGGGCCCGCCCGGCCAGCAGCCAGCCGCCCACGCTCATGGTGAGGGCGGCGGCCACGAGGCCCAGTATCAGTACTTTGCGCAGGGCCAACAGCTGGCGCCGGCCGTCCTCATCTACCGAAGCCGTAACAACCACCAGCGGCCCCAGGCGGGCATCCTGGTAGAGCAGGCCCACGGTTTCGTGGTAGTGGGCTTCGGGCTCAAGCACGGCCCGGCCCTGGCGGCGCACCTCGGCTAGCCAGGCGGCAGGAATAGCCTTGACCGCCGGCCGCTGGCCTTCCCGAAACACGAGTTGCCCCGTAGCGTCGTACACCCGGCCCTCCTCGGCGGGTAGCGTGCGGTAGAGTTGGCGCAAATACTGCCGGTACGAGGCCCGGTGGCTCGAATCGGCCCGCGCTTGGCCGTCGGCGTAGGCGTGGCCTACCACCAAGGCCCGTCGAAACAGGCTTTGGGTAAACTCCTCGCGCCGGGCCTGTTGGGTTACGAAGTAGATGGCCAGCGCAAACAGCACCAGCGTAATTACCAGAATAGCCCCAAACTGGGCCGCCAGCCGCAGGCGAATAGACATAGGTTAGGGTGCGAGGGTAGGGAATGGGGTGAGGAGTTAATGAGGTAAAAGAACGTCATCACCTGAAAATCCATCATTCATTAACCCGCAGCGCGTAGCCCATGCCTACCAGCGTATGAATAAGCTTGGGCTCGAAGTTCTTATCCAACTTTTTGCGCAAGAAGTTGATGTACACGTCAATCACGTTGGAGCCGGTGTCGAAGCTCAGGTCCCAAACGTGCTCCAGCAGGTCGGCCCGGCTCACCACGTGGCCCTGGTGGCGCAGCAGGTATTCGAGCAGGGCAAACTCGCGGGCGGTGAGCGTGATGGGCTGGCCGGCGCGCTCCACGCGCTTGGTGGTGGGGTCGAGGCTGAGGTCGGCCAGGCGCAGCACGGCGGCCGGCGCGGGCGCTTCGGTGCGGCGCCGCACCAGCGCCCGAATGCGGGCCAGCAGCTCGCTAAAGGCAAAGGGCTTGACCAGGTAATCATCGGCGCCCGCGTCGAGGCCCCGAATTTTGTCGTCCGTTTCGCCCAGTGCCGTGAGCATCAGGATGGGCACGCCGGGGTCGTGGGCGCGCACCTGGCGGCACACCTCCAGGCCACTGAGGCCGGGTAGCATCTGGTCCAGAATCAGGCAGTCGTACTGCGTGCTCTGGGCGCGGCGCAAACCCAGCAGGCCATCGGCGGCCAGGTCCACGGTGTAGTCTTGCTCGGTGAGGCCCTGGTGCAGGAACGCGGCCACCGAGGGCTCATCTTCCACGAGGAGAATTTTCATAAGGCAAAGAAACGGCTAGCCAGCCGGGCCCGCGGCCAGCGAGCGGCCTAGCCCCGCCAATTGGTGAGCAACGCTGGCTAAGCAATTAAAACCAGCGCTGGCCGCAACCCGACCTCCTAAGTGGGTACCTTTAGGCTGCTCACTTAGCGTTTCTACTCCGTATGTTTCAAGCTACTGCCAGAATAATCCGGGCGTTGCCCGGGCGCACCGCTGGCCTCGTAGGCCTGCTCGGAATCGGTAGCTGCTGGCCCGCCCAAAGCCAGGTAAAACTTAAGCTAACTGCCCGGGTCGATACCACGCAGGCCGCCACCCGAGGCGTTTACCAACTGCTGACAAATTACCTGAACGCGAGGCCGGATAGCCTCTACGCCAACCCGTACTGGAACGCCGCGGAAGTAGCCTACTACGTGGCGCAGCACCACGAGCGGGCCGACCTGGCCGCGCCTTTTTTGTTTCAGGGTATCACGGCCAGGCAAACGTTTGCCACCTACCAGCCTACCGTGCTCAGCATCGAGCCGGCGGGGGCCAAGTACGTGGCGCGGCTGCTGCTGTACGCCGAAAATCCACCCGCCTGGGTGCGCGACTCGCAGTGGAACCCACCCGTTATGTTGCGCTACTACGCGGCACAGGATGCCGCGGGCCAGTGGAAACTGGAAAACGCCTGGGCCAATCAGTTGGCTAGCTGGTCGGTGTTTTCGACGCGCTGGGTGCGCTTTCACTATCCGCCCTCGTTTCGCCTGCGGCCCACCCAGGCGGCGAAGGCCAGTGCCTTTTGCGACTCGGTCGTGACGGCGCTGCACCTCCATTCGGCTAAGCCCTTCGATTTCTACGTCATGAACTCGGAAGAAGAGCTGGGCCAGCTGTTTAACATGGAATACTGGCTGGCCTACAACACGGGCTTCACGCAGAAAGTATACAATCGAACGTTGTCGGGCCGCGGCCGCGCGCAGCATCTGCACGAGTTTGTGCACATGCTGTACTACCCGGTGGCCAACTATTTTTTGGCCGAAGGAATTGCTACTTATCTGGGTGGGGTTGATGGGGCAACGCCCTACCGGCAAACGCTGCGCCTGGTGGCCCGCGACCTGGTCACCAATCACCCCGATATTACTTTCAAAGACTTGTACACCAATAAGTTTAAGTATGCTACCAACAGTAATCCGCGCTATGCGGCCGGGGCGTTGGTGTATGCCCTGGTGCAGCAAAAAGCTGGGCTAGCCGGTTTCGCCGAATTAGAGCGCAGCGATAATACGTACGAGTCTTTCCTGGGTCACTTTGCCGCCGCCATGCAGCTGCCTGCCACCAAGGCCGAAGCGTATTTAATGCAAAGTCTGCTGAAATTTGCGGAGTGAAGGCTGACCCGCTAGTGCTACACCTATTCTACTCTCCGCGCCCCTGGCTGCTGGCGCTGCCGCTACTGGCCGCCTGCCACGGCACCCCCACCGAGCGGCCCGATACCCTCGTCGACCTCTCGACCGTGCGCACCGGCCCCCGCGTGCAGGCCGATGAGCTGGATGGCGCCATCCGGCAGCAGCCCGACAACACCGGCCTGCTGGCCCGCCGGGCTAGCCTGCGCCTGGCCGCCGGCCAGCCCATCGCCGCCCTGCGCGACGTAGAGGCCGCCCTGCAAGCCGATGACCAGGATGGCGACCTGTACTTTTTGCAAGCCCGCGCCCTGCGCGCCCTGGGCCGCCTGCCCCAGGCGCTGGCCGCCGCCCGCCGCGCCGCCGACACTGGCTTCAACTCGCCCGAGCTGCCGCTGCTGGAAGGCGAAACCCACCTGGCCGCCCGCCAGTACGAAGCCGCCTTGGAAAGCCTGGACCGCACCCTGCGCCTCGACCCTGACCAGCCCGCCGCCCTCTTCTACAAAGGCCTGGCCTACGCCGCCACCGCTGATACCGCACAGGCCTTCGACTACCTGCAAGCCGCCCGCGCCCGCGACCCGCGCCAGCCCGAGATTCTGCACCAGTTGGCCTTTCTGCTGAATGCCTACCGCCTGCCCGAAGAGGCCGCCCTCTACGCCCGCCAGGGCCTGCGCCTCGACTCGACTTCCGGCGCGCTGCACTACGACTACGGCCGCCAGCTTGAGTTGCAGGGCCGGCCCGATAGCGCCCTGTACTACTACCGCCGCACGCTGGCCCTCGACACGACCCAGTACCGCGCCGATTATCGGCTGGCCCTGGCGGCCAGCGCCCACGGCCAGCGGCCGGCCTCCATCATCCCGCACTTGCAGCGGGCCCTGCGCCGCAACCCCCGCCTGCCCGAAGCCCGCGCCCGGCTAGCCGATGCCCTCGAAGCCCAGCACCGCCTGCCCGAGGCCCTGCGCCAGTTTCGCCTGCTGGTGGCCGAAAATCCTGGTAATCAGCACTGGACGTACAAGGTCTGGAAAACCAACGACTTGGTGGAGGCTTCCCTGCCCGACAGCCTGCGCACCACGCCGCGCAGCTACTACCGGCGGCCGGCCCCCGTAGTGCGCCCCCAGCCCGTAGAGCCGCTACGCCCGTTACCCGTGCGGTAGGAGCGAGGCGGCTGGCCCTGATGTAGGAGGTGCTGACTAGCCAGCTAGGCCGTCGGCTAGCATAGTCCGTCAGCCATCGACTAGCCTAGTATTCTGCTATTCCGCAACGCGCCCGTAACTTGCGCCCGCTTGGCTCTTCCGGCCGGCAATTGTTAGTAGTTATGCTTAACATCACCCTCCCCGACGGCTCCGTCCGTCAGGTCGAAGCCGGCTCCACGGGCTACGACCTCGCCGCCAGCATCAGCGAAGGCCTGGCCCGCAATGCCCTGGCCGTGCGCGTTAACGGCGAAATCCGCGATTTGCACCGCCCCTTCACCGACGACGCCACCCTCGAAATCCTCACCTGGAACGACGCCGGCGGCAAGCAGGCCTACTGGCACTCCTCGGCCCACCTCATGGCCGAGGCCCTCGAAGCGCTATACCCCGGCGTGAAGCTGGCCATCGGTCCGGCTATCGAAAACGGCTTCTACTACGACGTGGACCTCGGCGAAGGCCGCACCATTTCGAGCGACGACTTCCCGGCCATCGAGAAAAAAATGCTCGAACTGGCTAAGAACAAGAGTAAGTTTGAGCGCCGCGAGGTGCCCAAGGCCGAGGCCGTGGCCTACTTCACCGACAAGCAGGACCCCTACAAGCTGGAGCTGCTCGAAAACCTCGAAGACGGCAACATCACGTTCTACACCCAGGGCAGCTTCACTGACCTCTGCCGCGGGCCGCACATCCCCGACACGGGCACCATCAAGGCCGCCAAAATCATGAACGTGGCCGGCGCCTACTGGCGCGGCGACGAGAAAAACAAGCAGCTCACCCGTCTCTACGGCATCACCTTCCCCAAGGCCAAAGACCTCACCGAGTACCTCGAAAAGCTGGAGGAAGCCAAGCGCCGCGACCACCGCAAGCTGGGCAAGGAGCTGGAATTGTTCGCCTTTTCGGAGAAGGTGGGCGCCGGCCTGCCGCTGTGGCTGCCCAAGGGCACCACGCTGCGCGAGCGCTTAGAGCAATTTCTGCGCAAAGCCCAGGTAAAGGCTGGCTACCAGCCGGTTGTGACGCCCCACATCGGCGCCAAGGAGCTGTACGTGACTAGCGGCCACTACGAGAAGTACGGCGCCGACTCGTTCCAGCCCATCAAGACGCCCAATCCCGGCGAGGAGTTTTTCCTCAAGCCGATGAACTGCCCCCACCACTGCGAAATCTACCGCACCAAGCCCCGCAGCTACCGCGACCTGCCGGTGCGCCTGGCCGAGTTCGGCACCGTGTACCGCTACGAGCAATCGGGCGAGCTGCACGGCCTCACCCGCGTGCGCGGCTTCACGCAGGACGACGCGCACATCTTCTGCCGCCCCGACCAGGTGAAGGAGGAGTTTCAGAAAGTGATTGACCTCGTGCTCTACGTGTTCAAAGCGCTCGGTTTCACCGACTTCACGGCTCAGATTTCGCTGCGCGACCCCGAGAACAAGACCAAGTACATCGGCACCGACGAAAATTGGGCCCTGGCCGAAAGCGCCATCCAGGAATCGACCGCCGAGAAGGGCTTAGCCACCGTGACGGAGCTGGGCGAGGCCGCCTTCTACGGCCCCAAGCTCGACTTTATGGTGCGCGATGCGCTGGGCCGCCGCTGGCAGCTCGGCACTATTCAGGTCGATTACAACCTGCCCGAGCGCTTCGACCTCGAGTACGTGACGCCCGAGAACACCCGCGCCCGCCCGGTGATGATTCACCGCGCGCCGTTCGGCTCGTTGGAGCGCTTCGTAGCCGTGCTCATCGAGCACACGGCCGGTAATTTCCCGCTCTGGCTCTCACCCGAGCAGTTTATCGTGCTGCCCATCTCCGATAAGTTTGCTGACTACGCCCACGAGGTGAAGGCGAAGCTCGAAGCCGCCGACCTGCGCGGCACCGTGGATGGCCGCGACGAGCGCATTGGCCGCAAAATCCGCGACGCGGAAATCGCCAAGACGCCTTATCTGCTGGTAGTGGGCGAGAAAGAAGCCCAGGACGGCCTCATCAGCGTGCGCCGCCACGGTGAGGGCGACCTGGGTTCGATGCCCATCGACAGCTTTATCCAGAGCGTGAACAGTCAGATTGCCGCCGCAATGGGCTAGGGGCCAGCCCCGGCGTTTAGTTAAAAAAGGGGTAGTCAGATTAGCTGGCTGCTCCTTTTTTTGGCTATTGCTTTGATATACCAGTAAGAAGTCGGATATTTGCCCCCCGAACGCTTGGCCAGCCCCGGCCGCGCGTTCTGCCTTAAAACTTTCCCCGCCACATTTTAGCAGGAGGACTTTCGCCATAGCTACCCCTAATCGTCGGTACGTGCCCCGCCAGCAGGTGGAGGAGCCGTTCAAAATCAACCAGAAAATCACCGCCCGCGAGGTTCGCCTGGTGGGGGATAACGTCGAGCAGGGAGTGTATCCCACCGACCAGGCCCGCAAAATGGCCCAGGACCAGAACCTGGACCTTGTGGAGATTTCGCCCACGGCCGTGCCGCCCGTGTGCCGCGTCATCGACTACTCGAAATTCAAGTACGAGCAGAAGAAGAAGACCCGCGAGCTGAAGGCCAAGCAAACCAAGGTTGTCCTCAAGGAAATCCGTTTCGGTCCTAACACCGACGACCACGACTTCGACTTCAAGCTCAAGCACGCGCAGGAGTTTTTAAAGGAAGGCGCCAAGATTAAGGCCTACGTGCACTTCGTGGGCCGTAGCATCGTCTTCAAGGAGCGCGGCGAGATTCTGCTGCTCAAGTTTGCCCAGGCGCTTGAGGAGCTGGCCAAAGTAGAGCAACTGCCCAAGCTGGAAGGCAAGCGTATGTTCCTCTATCTTGCCCCCAAGGCGGCCGTAGTGGCCAAAGCGGCTGCCCCCAAGCCCGCTGCCCCCGCCGATAAAGACAAGGCGCCCAAAGCACCCAAGGAGGCCAAGCCTACCGAGGAGCCCGCCGCCACAGAATAGCTTCACCCCGTTTGTTGATGGCTGCCGCTGCCGGATTAGGTAATTCGTTCGGCGTCAGTACCTAACAATCAATAATCAACCACCACCATGCCCAAAGTAAAAACCAAGTCGGGTGCCAAAAAGCGTTTCAAGCTGACCGGCACCGGCAAAGTAAAGCGCAAGCACGCCTTCAAGTCGCACATCCTGACCAAGAAGAGCACCAAGCGCAAGCGCGCCCTCACCCACAGCGGCCTCGTTAGCTCGGCCGACATGAACCGGGTGAGCCAGATGCTGAATATCTGAGTAAAGTGAGTAATGGGAGTAGTTCGAGTGAGGCCGTTTAGGCCAACTCTCGTAACCTCCTTACTCAGATTGCTCTTATTACCCAAATTACTTAATCACCAGGCTTCCGGCTGAAACGTCTGTTTCTCAAGCAACCAAGCGCCGGCTGCCAAAAACAACTTAGGTTATGCCAAGGAGTGTAAACCACGTGGCCTCGCGCCACCGCCGGAAAAAAGTAATGCGTCTTGCCAAAGGCTACTATGGCCGCCGCAAGAACGTATGGACCGTTGCGAAAAACGCCGTAGAAAAGGGCTTGCTCTATGCCTACCGCGACCGCAAGGTAAAGAAGCGCGAGTTCCGCGCCCTCTGGATTCAGCGTATCAACGCTGGCGCCCGTGAGCACGGCCTCTCGTACTCGCAGCTGATGGGCGGCCTGAAAAAGGCTGGCATCGAGCTCAACCGCAAAGTATTGGCTGACCTCGCCCTGAACCACCCCGCCGCTTTCGCTGGCATCGTGGAGAAAGCTAAGTAAGCGCTGGTTCATTTTTGAACTAGCCGCACGCAAAAAGCGCCTGCCTCTCATGAGAGGCAGGCGCTTTTTGCGTGCGGCTAGCGGGGCGCTAAAACTTGGAGATGAGAATAACGCCGATGACCATCAGCGCGCAGCCGAGCATACGGCCGGGGGTGAGGGCGTGGACTTCGGCGCCAAACCAGCCAAGCTTATCGATTATCACCGACATCAGCAGGTTGGCGGAGATGGTGAGGCCAGCGAAGGCACCGGCGCCTATCTTATTGACAAACATGAGCCCGGCTATTACGGCGCCCGCCCCGGCCAGCCCGCCCAAAGGCGCCCACCACGGCATACTTTGCAGTCCTTCCATAGTAGGCAGGGGCTTGGGAAGGCAGATGAAAAGGCAGAGCAGCAGCGCGATAATGGGTAGAAAAGATACCAAGCTAGCTAGCCAGGGATTAACCAATGACTTCTGTAAGGCACCATTCATGGGCGGCCCCCACGCCTGCAACACGCCGGCCGCGATGATGAGGGGATAGATAAATGAGGCGTTCAAGCTACTGGTTTGCATGGCGTTGTGGAGTAAGTAAGGAAGAGCGGCCGGGGTATCTGGCCCGGCCAGGAGAAGCTTAGCCGGCTAGTGCGGCAGCAGAAAGAGCGAGCCGATAGCCAGCAGTAACGGGATGGTCATGACCAGCGCGCCGAGCTTGAGAAACTGCCAGGCGCTCACGGTGATATTTTCGCGCCGGAGCGCGGTGAGCCACAGAATGGTAGCCAGCGAGCCCGTTACGGAAAGGTTAGGACCCAAATCGATGCCAATGAGCATGGCGCTTTTAATGGTTTCCGACACGTGAGCGGCTTGCAGCACGTTGCCCGTAATCAGGCCGGCGGGCAGGTTGTTCATCACGTTGCAGAGCAGCGCCACGCCTATGCCGCTGGCCCAGACGGTTTTAGCAGCCGATTGCGCGGCCCCGGTATTGAGCAGGTTGGTGAGCCAGTGGGTGACGCCCGTTTTGTTAAGTGCCTCCACCAGCACAAATAGCCCCGCCACCAGTGGTAGTACCGCCCAAGACACGTTCTTAACGATTTCAACCGGGCTCTTGCGGGTGGTGATGAGCACGATAATGGCGGTGAGCGTGCCCGTAACGGCAGTGGGCAGACCCAGCGGCGCGTCAAAAGCAGAGGCCACCAGCAGCGCCACGGCCGTAACGCCGATGCCCGCCAAGGCTACCTGCCCGCCGCGGGCTAGCGTCGGCAGCTCAATGTGTTGCTCAATGTCCTGGCCCAATTCTTCCTTCTGCGTGCGCAACAGCAGGAAATACGTGGCCACGATAGAAACGGCCGCTGGCAGCAAGTAGCGCGGCAACCAGGTAAGCAGCGGCGGCATGTGCGCGCCGTAAATTACTAAGTTGGCCGGGTTGGAGATGGGCAGCACGAAGGAAGCCGCATTCGCAATGAAGGCGCAGATAAACAGGTAGGGGAGCGGGTTCTTGACCTTGGCAGCCCGCACGGCGCTAGCCACGGCCGGCGTGAGCACTACTGCCGTGGCATCGTTGGAGAGAAAGGTGGTAACGACCACCCCCACGAGATAAATAAGCAGAAACAACCGCTGGGCCGAGCCTTTGGCTAGCCGGGTGGCGTGGGCAGCGAGCCAGTCGAAGAGCTTTTCATCGCGGGCAGTTTCGGCGAGCAGCATCATCCCTATTAGGAATAAGTACACATCGAGGCCCTTGGCCACGCCGGCCAGTCCCTCGGCAGGCGTCAGCAGGCGTAGCATGAGTAGCACTACTGCGCCGCTCACGGCCCACACGTATTCGGGTACTTTAAAGGGCCTGGTGATAACCAGCGCGATAGAAAGCGCCGAGATAATCCAAATAATAATTATACTTGTTGGCATTGTATTGCTAAGAGTGGCTAGGTGTTGATTGGGGAGGTTTGGCATTGCGGTTGGGACCTAGCTGGGTGCCCAGAATGCCATTGGCCTCCCAGGCGCCGATGCTGGCGGCATCGCTGGCCGTGCCCGGCTGGCTGGGGTGCTGATAGGCGGGAGGAGCCAAAGTGATTTGGTGGCGGCCGAGGCGGCCAGTATTATCGTGTGCCTCCACAGTGAGTGTGGAAAAGGTAGCCGTGGTGGAACGCATGGCTTCGGCCTGCCAGGTACCGTGCGCATCGGGTTGCATGGCGAGCCGGGGACCTGCATCCAGCCAGTAATACACTTCGGTAATAAGTTTCCCGCCAAAAACTACGGCGCGAATGAGCATGGCTTGCCAGTCGGCCGGGCTAGGGTGACGTAGCAGCCGATAGTCGGCGGGCGTGGTGATGAGCACGAAGGGAAAAGCGCTGTCGAGCGGCTTAAAGCGCCGGCTTACGACGCCCCCGTCGAGGCTGATGAGCGAACAGCCGACCGGCTCTTCCTCAATCTGACCAGTTGAGCGGGTAGCGGCATAAATGGTAGTGCCGTCGTTGGCTAGCTCGTTGTAGTGCGTGTGGCCCATGTCAACCAGGGCCACGCGGTGCTGGGCCAGCAGGGCCGTCACGCACTGCTTTTCGGTGGCATCCTTCAGGTCGCTGGGGTAGGTATGCATGAACACAGCTATTTCCGTGCCTGTGGGCACCTGGCGCAGCTGCTCGCCCAGCCAGGCTAGCTGGGTAACCCCCAGCCGAAAGTCGGGGCCGCCCTGGCCCGTGCCGCACACATCCAGAAAAAGACAGCGCACGCCCCGTATTTCTACGGCCAGGGGAAGCGGGGCCGCCGGCACGGTATAGAAGTTGGCCAAGCTGCCGGGCTCCATATCGTGGTCGCCCGGAATCAGGAAAGCGGGCTGGCGGGCAATGCGTAGCGCGGCGGCCACCAGCCGGTACTGCTCGGGGCGGCCATTGTCAGCCACGTCGCCGGGCAGGTACAAAAAATTGAGCCGGTCGCCGTATTCTACCTCCAATTGCACCAGCAGGGCTAAAAAATCGAGGTAGTTGCGCGCCTTGGCATCGGTAATGTGCAGGTCGCCGAGGTGCGCGTAAACGAGGGGCCGGCTGGGCCCGGGCAGCGGGGGAGAAAATCCGGCCATGCGTGGTGCAGGTAAGCTGTGGGCTGCCCGCTAACAGTTGAGGTTAGCACAGTACGCAAAGGCTTATCCTTGTGTTTGGGCAATTTGTGCCCACTACGGCCGCGCTAATACTTTAGCTTGTTAGTGCTGTAAGCGCCAGTTGGTTACCAAGTAGCGCCAGCGGCAGGGGCTGGTTTTTGGTGGCTGCCGCTTTTTCCGCTACCACCTCTACACAGCCCGTGCCCCGTAGGGCGTCCACCTGCAAACGCAGTGGCTGTTCTCGGGTGCCCACGCGGGCGTAGCCTCATTACAGTCTTAAAAAGTCAGGCCCGTGAAGATATGCGAACGTTGTTTTAGGAGACGGGCAGAAAGACGGTCTTAGAGCTAGTGCTGCTGGCTTTGGTGAGCGGCTAGGGTGTCTTAGAAAACGTCCGTTTTTTAAGATGGATGTTATTAAAACAGGGGCGGGGTTCTAATGGCAGCTGTGACTCATTAGTCAATTGTGTCTACAAATTTTGTTTTGCCCTTCGATTTCAATACTTTAGGAAAATAAGGTATTAGGTCGTCGTTTTTAGAAATTCTAGCTTCAATATCTTCTCTGTTCCACCACTGGGTCCATATGCCTCTCAATGATAACTCTTCTAGTTTCTCAGTTAGTGGAGCTGATAATTGAGTGCTAACAGCTAAGAAGAATCCTGATGAGTTGTGGGTCTCAACTGTATCTCGGATGTCCAACACTTTGTTTTTGCCAACTGTGTCATTGCTGGCCTTGCACTGGCCAACAACCCTGATTGTTGATGTTGGTGGAGTGTTTTGAGTTAAAGCCATCGGATTTATAATAGACCATTCGATGATTAGGTCCCTTCCTTTGTCTCCCTGATTTATCGGTGCAGGGCGCCTGACAGATTTGACCCCTGGCTCGCGTTCTAACAGTGCCTTTATAAGCTTTTCAAATTGGTCAGGGCAAACGGTGTCGCTCCATTCGAATAAATTTACGGGAAATAATATTTTTGATTCAATATTATGCCTATTTCTAATGCGCTCTCGCTCAGATTTGAAATCTTCTAATCCACATAACCTGCCTAGGGCTATCACATATGGGTATGAGAAGCCTATTAGCATGTTCTCTAAAGGAATTAGCTGTAAGTCGCCTATTTTCTTTTCCGTAAGGTTTGATAATAATTTTTTGGCTTCATTTTGGTCTTTATATTTAATAAAATTGCTTAGTGCTCCATTTATTATAATAGTTCCTTTGATTCCTTTTACCTTCTCTATTTTGCGAATATTGATACTTTCTAAGTGATTTAGAAATGAACACAATTTATGTGACTTGATTATTGTAACTTCCTCGTCTATATTATAGATATAGTCCCAGTCGAGGCTTCTCCTGCTTCCTGAGTTGAAATGCTCAGGTTTGTTGTATAGTCTATCAAATACTTCGTCAAATTCCTTCGCAGTATCATAATGGCGAATGCTCTTTTTTCTTCTTGATGATATGCACTCATCACAATAGCAGCCTATGAAAGACCAAAATTCTTTCCTCCATTTGAAGACGATATAAATAATGTCAGTAACTAGTTTGTTTATGGATTCCCAGTTTGTAATGTTAGACAAGCAGGGTGCTTGTACTGGCATTATATATCTTCCCCAAATCTCATCTTCGCAAACAGGGTGCCCAATATCATAAAGAGCACATGTAATTCCTTCATTAAATTTTGCAAAAAAACTTGCGAACATTAAGCTAGTTATCACATGCACATCGCTTCTGTCACCACGATGAAATATATCACGGGTTCTCTCTGAAAAATAAAATGAAAAATCATTTACGCTTTGACACTTCACAAATAATGATATTCCGCAAATATCATCTGTGAAAACTTTAAATTCATTCTCCTTGTCCTGCGTAAAAGGCAAGGTCAGATACTGACATAACTCTTTTGCTGACTTTGATATGGTGACGAAATCTAGCATAGGATAAGGATTTGAAAGATTATTGTGGATTTCAAAGATAGCCAATAGTGAGGCGCTAGCAACTTGCTAGACTGTGGCGAGATTAATAAGCAAAAGTCCTATCAGAAATCAGGCATGAGGTCGAGGCGGTCCGCATCGTGCATTGCGCCCAACTTGCGTAAGTAAGTGGCTGTGATGCCCGCGTGTTGGTGCCGGCAGTGGCGGCGCACCAGTTCAATGTCCCGAGTAGCTAGGTAGAGGTTAATCGCCCCCGTGTGCTTGTAACTATACAAGGAGTGGTTGCCCCCGGCCAGGCCCACCGCCGCCAGTACGGCCCGGTGGCGCTTGGCAAACCAATTTTTGCCCACCGGCACCGGGCCTGGCTGCCCGCTCCTGGTGAACACGTAGTAGTCGGCAGGGTAGGAGCGCAGGGCGTGCTCGTCAATCAAGGCGGCCAGCTGCCGGGGTATAGCTACGTGCTCGACCTTGTCGTTCTTGGCGCGGGTGCCGGGCACCCGTACCGTGTGGGCCAGCAGGTAGCCCACGCGCAGCAGCCGCAGCTCGCTGCTGATGCGTACGAAGCAGTAATAGATAAAGGAGATGAAGAGCTGTAGCTGCGCGTCACCACGCCGGGCCACCTCGTCACGCACGGCCTGGCGCTGGGCGTCGGTGTAGGGCTGGTGCTCATCGCTGGCCACCACCTTGCGCCGGTCCACGCCCTACCCCGGGTTGCGGTTCACTGCTTCCAATTTTAGCAAGTAGTTGAATACGGCCGACAGCGTGTCACGGTAGCCGTTGTACGTCTTGGGCTCCATGCCCCGAATAGCCAGGTTATCAAGGAAAGCCAGCACATTTATCGGGCGCACGTGCTCAAGGGCCGCATTGGCTAGTGAGTGAAAGCGCTTTAGCTCCCGCATCAACCGGGGGTAATTTTCATGCTTGCGGCCGCTGGCCAGCTTGCGCTCAGTCGCTAGCTGCACCGCATCTAACAGGGTAGAGTTACGGGGTAGCCCACTATTTACTGCCGGGGTAGTACCGGCCGTGTAGCCTTCTGCTAATAGTTTTGTAATTTCGCGTAGTTTCCGGTTGGCTTGCTGCCGCCGCTCGGTCAGGGTACGATACTTAATTCATGCTAGTATCTTGCTTGCGCACATACAGCTGTTTATCAGTATCCCATACTTTGAAGTCAATGTACCAACGTTTCGATAGGTCGCCGTCTGCATCAAATAGCCTCGGCTTTTGGTCAGGAGGTAGCACGGTGTGGCCTTGTGATAATTTTGTGATGATGAACCGCCGAGAATGAAAAAAACCGCATTAGCAAGCTGCTAATGCGGTTTCTAGAAGTAGCGGGGACGAGAGTTGAACTCGTGACCTCAGGGTTATGAATCCTGTGCTCTAACCAACTGAGCTACCCCGCCGGGTCGGTTTGGGAGTGCAAAGGTAGCAAAAAACTGGCTCCCTGCAAATCCTGCCGCAAAAAAATGTTGTTTTCCTGCTCGTGGGGCCGCTTTACCAGCGGCTGGCGCGGGCGCATCTACCTTCTTACCTATGGCCGTGCCCACTGCCAGCGCCAAGCGCCGCTTCGAGATGGAATACTCGATAAATGCTTCACCCAAAATACTTTTCCCTTACATCGCCTCGGCCTCGGGCCTCTCGCAATGGTTCTGCGATGACGTGCGCCTCGACCCCGACCACCGCCTCAACATGGTGTGGGACAAGCAGAGCCACTTTGCCGAAATTTCGGCGCAGCGGCCCGGCCGCAGCATTCGCTACGTGTTCCTGGACGAGCAGAAGCGCCCCTTGCTCGACGCCAACTACCTCGATTTTACGCTGGAGTCGTCGCGCATCACGGATGAAGTATTTTTGCGCGTCACTGACTACTCCGACCATTCGGATGCCCAAGAGCAGCACGAGCTGTGGGAAGGTCTGGTGGGCAAGCTGCGCGACCAGGTAGGGGGCTAGCCTCCGGCCCGGCCCAGCGCGCGCACTAGAAGCTCCGGGTTTGCGTTGGCAGGAAGCTTTAAACCGCCGCCGTGAAAAAATTAGATAAGCTTATTCTGAAAGCCTTTGCCGGGCCCTTTTTGCTCACGTTTGCCGTGGTGGAGTTCATTCTCCTCACCCATACGCTGCTAAAGTACCTGGACGATATTGTGGGCAAGGACCTGGGCACCGGGGTTTTGCTGCAACTGCTGTTCTATTTCAGCATCCTCATCGTGCCCATTTCGCTGCCGCTAGCCGTGCTGCTGTCGTCGCTCATGACCTACGGCAACCTCGGCGAGCACCACGAGCTGACGGCCATCAAGGCCTCGGGCATTGCCCTCACGCGCATTCTGCGGCCGGTGTGGCTGGTGAGCCTCGTGCTGGCGTTCACGGCCTTCTGGTTTAATGAGCGCATCGTGCCCAAGGCCAACCTAAAGGCATATAGCCTTTTATGGGATGTGCGCCAGAAAAAGCTGGCCCTTGACATTCGGCCCGGGGTTTTCTACAATGGTATTCCGAACTACACTATCAAGGTAGACAAGAAGGTAGGGCCGGAAAATGACATCCTAATGGGCGTCATGATTTACGACCACACCCAGAAATCGGGCAATGCCACAGTGATGCTCGCCGACTCAGGCCGCATGTTTACCCGCTTTGGGGGTCAGTATCTGTGCTTTGAGCTATTTCGGGGCCATACTTACGTAGAGCAGCCCGATGCGCAAGGTCGCTCGGCGGCGTCCTTTATCCGGGAGGGATTCAAGCACAACGTAATGACGTTTTCGCTGGCTTCCTTCGATTTGAATAAGACTAAGGAAGAGCTATTTCAGCAAAACCGCATGATGCTCAACATTCCCCAGCTTGAGCACGGTACCGATTCCATTCAGCGAGCGCTGGGCCGCGAGCGCCGCACGCTGGCCCCCCGCCTCGGTGGCTACTACACCTACCTGCGGCTCGATACCACCGGCCGCGCCCAAAACCGCAAGCTGGCCGGGCTGCAAGTGCCCGCCTCCCGCCTGACGCCCCTCACCGCTGGCCAGGTAGAGCAGGCACTCAACCGCGCCCGCAACGTCAATTCGTTCATCACCTCCACTTCGCAGCGGCTCTATGAGATAGCCCGCGACTCGGCCGAGTTTCGTATCGAAGTCTACCGCAAGTACACGCAATCGACGGCCGTGCTGCTGATGTTCCTCATCGGCGCGCCGCTCGGGGCCATCATCAAGAAGGGTGGGCTAGGGGTACCCATCCTGGTTTCCATCTTGTTCTTCATTGTCTTCTACGTTTTCGATACGATGGGGTCGAAGTACGGACGTGATTTTGTGCTTCCGGTGGGCGTAGGTATGTGGCTGTCTAACACCGTGTTATTTCCGTTTGGCATGTTCTTCCTCTACCAGGCCTACAACGATTCAGGGCTGTTGGAGATGGACTTCTGGCGGCGGCTGGCCCAGCGGCTTCCCAGCTTTCCGCGCCTGCGGCGGCTGGCCACGCCAATAACCGAATAAAGCTTGCCGGTCTGGCCATAATGGCGTATCTTTGCACCCGCCCCGAGTAGTGGGGCACGCATTTTTCTTATTTTTCAATCTAAGACGGGTTCTCCCTATCTGCCGATGACACTCTCGACCGAGGCCAAACAGGCCATCTTCGAAAAAAACAGCCTTCAGAAAGTAAATACCGACACCGGTTCGGCCGAGTCGCAAATTGCTTTGTTCACGCACCGCATTCAGCACCTCACCGAGCACCTGAAAGTGAACAAGAAAGACCACAGCACCCGCCTGGGCCTGCTGAAGCTGGTAGGTAAGCGCCGCCGCATGTTGGATTACCTCCAGCACCGCGAAATCAACCGCTACCGCGCGATTATCAAGGAGTTGGGCATCCGTAAGTAAGCCCACCTTCTGAGAGTAGGGAGCCTTCCGCGTGAGGGTTCCCTACTCTTTTTTTTGCCCATTGTCTGCCTTTGCTTGGACATGAGACGTTAGCCAGACGGCCGGGGGAGCTACCGCTAGCTTCCTGCCGCCGCTGCCGAAGCGGGGTGCCCGTACATACTTCTCATGTCTTGTGTCTACTCGTCTCTAGTCCAATCCCCTCCAATGCCCGCTCCCCACGCGATTACCAAAACCCTGGCGCTGCCCGATGGCCGTCAGATTTCTATTGAAACCGGCAAGCTCGCCAAGTTTGCCGACGGCGCCGTAGTAGTGCGCCTCGGCGATACGATGCTACTCGCTACCGTTGTATCGGCCCCTAGCCAGCGCGATGGCGTTGACTTCCTGCCGCTGTCCGTAGACTACCAGGAGAAATTCGGCTCGGCCGGTAAGATTCCGGGCTCGTTTCAGCGCCGCGAAGGCCGCCTGAGCGACTACGAAATCCTCATCTGCCGCCTCGTAGACCGTATCCTGCGGCCTATGTTTCCCAAGGACTACCACTACGAGGTGCAGGTAATGATTACCCTCATCTCGGCTGATAAGGAAGTGCAGCCCGACGCCCTGGCTGCCCTGGCCGCCTCGGCTGCCCTCTCAATTTCGGACATCCCGTTTGCCGGCCCGATATCGGAGGTGCGCGTGGCCCGCATCGACGGTCAGTTCCAGATTAACCCCAAAACCAGCGACTTGGCCCGCGCCGATATGGACCTCATCGTGGGCGCCACCGGCGACTCGGTAGCCATGGTAGAAGGTGAGATGAACGAAGTGAGCGAAGAAGAAATGGTAGCCGCCATTGCCTTCGCCCACGAAGCCATCAAGGCGCAGGTGCAGCTGCAAAAAGACCTGGCGCTGGCCGTAGGCCGCACGCCCGAGTCGCAGCCCCGCGAGTACCCCAAGTACGAAGAGAACGACGCGCTGAAGAAGCTCGTACAGGAAGGCATCTACCAGGGCGCTTACGACGTAGCCCGCTCGGGCAACACGAGCAAGGCCGGCCGCAAGGAAGGCTTCTCGGGCGTGAAAAAGGCGTTCTTGGAAAAGCTCGTGGCTGAGCAGCCCGAGCTGGACATGAAGCAGTTCAGCCGCTACTATTCGTCGGCTGAGAAGAAGGCGATTCGTGACATGATGGTGAAGGAACGCGTGCGCCTCGACGGCCGCCAGCTCACCGAAATCCGTCCCATCTGGTCGGAAATCAACTACCTGCCCGGTGCCCACGGCTCCGCCATCTTCACCCGCGGCGAAACCCAGAGCCTGACGACCGCTACGCTCGGTACCAAGCTCGATGAGCAAATTGTCGACCAGCCGCTGACCAAGGGCTTCTCGAAATTCATGCTGCACTACAACTTCCCCGGTTTCTCGACCGGTGAGGTGAAGCCCAACCGCGGCGCCGGCCGCCGCGAAATCGGCCACGGCAACCTAGCCGCCCGCTCGCTGAAGCGCGTGCTGCCGCCCGACGAGGAGAACCCCTACACCATTCGTATCGTGTCGGACATCCTGGAGTCGAACGGCTCGAGCTCGATGGCCACCGTCTGCGCTGGCTCGCTGGCCCTGATGGATGCCGGGGTGAAGGTGCGCGCCGCCGTAGCCGGCATCGCGATGGGCCTCGTGCAGGACAAGGAAACCGGCGAGTACGCCGTGCTTTCGGACATCCTGGGCGATGAGGACCACCTCGGCGACATGGACTTCAAGGTAACCGGCACGGAGAAAGGTATTTGCGCCTGCCAGATGGACATCAAAATCCAAGGCCTGAGCAATGAGATTCTGACTGCCGCCCTGCATCAGGCCCGCGAAGGCCGCCTGCACATCCTGCGCGAGATGGCCAAGACCATCGCCGCCCCGGCCGCCGAGCTGAAGGCCCACACGCCGCGCTCGCACAAGATGCTGATTGACAAAGAGTTTATTGGCGCCGTAATCGGGCCGGGCGGCAAAGTCATTCAGCAGATTCAGAAGGACACCAACGCCACGGTTATTATCGAGGAGAAGGATGAGAAGGGCCACGTAAGCATCTACGCCTCCAACCAGACGGATATGCAGGGTGCCATCGACCGCATCCGCGCCATTGCGGCCCAGCCCGAAGTGGGCGAGACCTACAAAGGCAAGGTGCGCAGCATCCAGCCCTACGGCGCGTTCGTGGAGATTATGCCCGGCAAGGACGGCCTGCTGCACATTTCGGAAGTAACGCACGAGCGCATTGCTTCGCTTGAGGGCGTGCTCGAAGTAGGCCAGGAAATCGACGTGAAGCTGGTAGATATCGACAAGAAAACCGGCAAGTATCGCCTCTCGCGCAAAGTGCTGCTCGAAAAGCAGGCGTAATTTTTGCGCAAGCCGCCACGCGGGCTAGTCAGTGAATCTCACCCTTCCTGACTAGTCCCCGTGGCGGCTTAGCAAATGGCCGGTAAAGAACTTTAGCGCGTATAGCCGTGTTGTTTTCGGCTGAATCGGCAGATGCTCGCCACTTTATTATTCCTCGAATAACTTCTTTAGAACTACCTAGTTAGCGCCGTTACCGATGAGACAGCTAAAAATCAGCAAGCAGATTACCAACCGCGAAAGCCAGTCGCTGGATAAATACCTCCAGGAGATTGGTAAAGTGGACCTGCTGACACCCGACGAGGAGGTGACGCTGGCGCAGCGTATCCGCGACGGAGACCAGAAAGCCCTTGAGAAACTAACTAAAGCCAACCTACGCTTCGTAGTGTCGGTGGCTAAGCAATATCAGAACCAGGGCCTCAGCCTGGGTGACCTTATCAACGAGGGCAACCTGGGCCTCATTAAAGCCGCCAAGCGCTTTGATGAAACCCGCGGTTTTAAATTTATTTCCTACGCCGTTTGGTGGATTCGCCAGAGCATTCTGCAAGCCTTGGCCGAGCAAAGCCGCATCGTGCGTCTGCCGCTGAATCGGGTGGGCTCGCTGAATAAAATTAGCAAGTCGTTCTCGGAACTGGAGCAAAAATTCGAGCGCGAGCCTTCGCCCGAAGAGATTGCCGAAGTTTTGGAACTGACCACCTCGGAAGTAGTGGACACGCTGAAAATTTCGGGTCGCCACGTATCCGTGGACGCGCCGTTTGTGCAGGGCGAAGAAAACCGCTTGCTCGACGTGCTCGAAAACGAGGACGAAGAAACACCGGATTCGGGCCTGATGAACGACTCGCTCCGCAAGGAAGTGCAGCGTGCCCTCTCAACCCTGACCAAGCGTGAGGCCGATGTTATTACGCTCTATTTCGGGCTGAATGGCGAAGCTGCCCTCACGCTCGAAGAGATTGGCGAGAAGTTTAACCTGACCCGTGAGCGGGTGCGCCAGATAAAGGAAAAGGCCATTCGCCGCCTGCGCCACACTTCGCGCTCGAAGGCACTGAAGCCTTATCTGGGCTAATTTTCCTTTAAATTTGCCGACATTAAAACCCCGACCGTGAGGTTGGGGTTTTTTGTAGGGTAAGCTCTCGCTTGCCCTGCCGAATACGATTTGAACTTGCGAATCGGCAAGCTAAAGCTTACCCTCAAAATGGAACATATTCACTGCCTGATTATTGGGTCGGGCCCGGCGGGCTACACGGCCGCCATCTACGCCGCACGCGCCGGCTTGAAACCCGTTATGTACATGGGCTTGCAGCCCGGCGGGCAGCTCACGATTACCAATGACGTGGAGAACTTTCCGGGCTACCCCGATGGGGTGATGGGACCGGAAATGATGGAAGACCTCAAAAAGCAGGCGGAGCGCTTTGGCACTGATATCCGCTACGGCATTGCCACAAAAGTGGATTTTTCGGGCCAGCCGCACAAAGTGACCATCGACGAAACCATCGAACTGACGGCCGACGCGGTAATTATCGCTACCGGGGCTTCGGCCAAGTGGCTGGGGCTACCCTCGGAGGCACGTCTCAACGGCTCGGGCGTGTCGGCCTGCGCCGTGTGCGACGGCTTTTTCTACCGCGGCAAGGAAGTAGCTATTGTAGGCGCCGGTGATACGGCCGCTGAGGAAGCCAACTACCTCGCCAACCTGTGCTCGAAGGTGTATATGCTGGTGCGCAAGGACGCCATGCGGGCTTCTAAAATCATGCAGAAGCGCGTGCTCGATAACCCTAAGATTGAGGTGCTATTTGACACGGCTACCGACGAGATTCTGGGTGAACACGCCGTGGAAGCCGTGCGGGTAAAGAATCTGGTGACGCACGAAACGCGCGAAATTCCCGTTCATGGGTTCTTCGTGGCAATCGGCCACGAGCCTAACTCCAAGATTTTCCAGGACTACCTGCACCACGATGAGCAGGGCTATCTCAAAACCATTCCCGGCTCGGCTAAGACCAACGTGGACGGTGTGTTTGCCTGCGGCGATGTGCAGGATTATACCTACCGGCAGGCCGTAACGGCCGCCGGCTCGGGCTGCATGGCGGCCCTCGATGCCGAGCGCTACCTGGCTGGCCTGCACGGTTAATGCCTTGTGTGGCCCGCTAGCAATGGCCGGCCATCTTATTCATAAACCACGCAGCCGTGGCCTAGTTCTTAGGCCACGGCTGCTATTTTAGGCTTCGTTTGACTTTCTACAAGCTTTTTTTTCGTTGGCCGGGGCTCTTTCTGGTGCTAGCCTGTTGGCTGGCTACCGCGGCTCCTGCGCAGGCGCAGCGGCGCAAGAAAACGCCCGCTCCCAAGGCAAGGGCGGGCACGCCCCGCAACCGTGATTTCTTCCGGATTCGCACGCCTACCATGCGCTACGTGAAGCCAGATACAACCACCATTATCGAGACGGAGGAGCTACCCGACGACCGCTCGGACGCCGCCAAGTCGATTTTCAACCCTGCCCGCAAGCTCAGCATTGTGAGCGAGGACACCACGACACTCAATGAGGGCGGGCAGGAGATAGTGGAGATGTCGGACGAGGTGCTCATTGACTCGTCGTGGGTGAAGGTGGCGGGCTACTACGCCATTTGGGATACGCACAACATCAACCCGTACCGGGTCGATGGCCGCCGCATCCGCGATACGCTCACCCTGAAGCTGGTGGACCCGCAGCGGCAGCACTACGCCAAGATGCCGCTTACCAAAACCCCCATTACCTCGGGCTTTACCTTTCGCTGGGGGCGCTGGCACTTCGGGGTTGACTTGGACCTGGACACTGGCGACTCGGTGCGGGCGGCCTTCGACGGGGTTATCCGCATTAGCAAATACGACGGCGGGGGCTACGGTAATTATCTGCTTGTGCGCCACTACAATGGCCTCGAAACCTTGTATGGGCACTTGAGCAAGCCGCTGGTGCCAGTGGGTACCTTCGTGCGAGCCGGGCAGGTAATCGGACTGGGAGGCAGTACGGGGCGGAGCACCGGCTCGCACCTGCACTTTGAGGTGCGCTACGAGGGCAACCCCATCAACCCAACCTATGTGTACGATTTCCCCGACTATAAGCTGCGGGGCGAAACGTTTACCATCACCTCGGCGCTGTTCAACTACTACAGCCAGGCGCTGCGCAGCCGGGGTAGCCACGGCCACGGCCGCAGCCACGACGAGCCCACTGCGGCGCGCCAAGTGGCTACCCACAAGATTCGCTCGGGCGATACGCTCTCCGAGATTGCCGACCGCTACGGCGTGCGCGTGAGCACACTCAAGCGGCTAAACCCGGGGCTGAGCGGCAAGCTGCAACTAGGCAAGAAGCTGCGCGTCAAATAAGACCGCAGATTTAACGGATTTAACGGATTTCGGGGATACGCCTGCTGCCGCAGGCTGGCTACGCTGCGATTTTTTCTGTTTTAACTGCGGATTGTCTGCTCTGGTAGTTGATTTTAGCTATCGCTGGCTTTCCACACTGGCTTTCTGCCGTACTAGCGTAGTAAATACTTTCTATCGGTGTAGTCAGCCTGCGGCAGCAGGCGTATCCCCGAAATCCGTTAAATCCGTTAAATCTGCGATGAAGGTAGATATTCTGGCGCTGGGCGCTCATCCCGATGATGTAGAAATGTCGTGCTCGGGCACGTTGCTGGCCGCCGTGGCGGCGGGCAAGAAAGTGGGTATCGTGGATTTTACGCGGGGCGAGCTGGGCACGCGCGGCACGCCCGAGACGCGGGCGGCTGAGTCGGCGGTGGCCAGCGAGCTGTTGCAGCTGAGCGTACGGGAAAACCTGGGCTTGCCCGATGGCTTTTTTAAAAACGACCGCGAGCATCAGTTGCCGCTCATTGCGGCCATTCGGCGCTACCAGCCTGAGATTGTGCTCTGCAATGCCATTAGCGACCGGCACCCCGACCACGGGCGCGGCGCGCAGCTCGCTACGGATGCCTGCTTTTTGAGTGGCCTGCGCATGATAGAAACGCTGGGCGAGGATGGCCAGCCGCAGGCGCCCTGGCGGCCCAGGCACGTGTATCACTACATTCAGGACCGCCAAATTCCGGCCGACTTCGTGGTGGATATCACGCCCTACTGGGCCGGCAAGTGGGCGAGCATCAATGCCTACGGCACGCAGTTTTTCAACAAGAATGCCGACCCCACGGCCCCCCAAACTTACCTTTCGGGGCAGACTTTTTCGCACTTCATGGAGGCCCGCGCCCGTGAGTTTGGCCACCTGATAGGCGTGGAGTTTGGCGAAGGCTTCACGGTGCAGCGCCCGGTAGGCGTGAAGGAATTAGGTGACCTGATTTAAATTGACCCCCGGGCCCGGTAAAGCAAAAAAGGCCGTCATGCGCAGCATGACGGCCTTTTTTGCTTATTCTACTTGTATTACACCTTTACCGGGGCAAGTTCATCCTGCACGCTGGCCACCGGCACAGGGGCCGCATCTTGCTCGGGCTCGTAGCGCACCAAGTCGTGGCTGGCGGGGGCGGGCTTGATGGTGAGCGGCACTTTCTCAACGGCCACGTCGCTGGTGTCGAGGCCGAACAGTTGCTGGTCAGAGATGGCGAAACGGTTGATGAAAAAATAGCCGTTCAGGATAAAGCGCTCCTTGAAGCTGAGGTCGTTGTCGTAGCTCAGCACCTTTTCAAGCACCACGAAGCGGAAGTCGCCGGGCATCTTGTACCTGGCCAGCGAGTCGTAGCGCGAGGTGATGTCGATTTCGCCGCGCTCGCCCATCTGCTCCAGCACCCGGCGGAAGAGCAGGTTGAGGCGCGGCTGCACCCGGAAGCCTAGCCGGAAGTTGATTTTGTACGCCACGCCGGGCACCAGCTCCTCCACCGAGTAGCGGGTCGAGTAGGGGTCGGTGGCAATGCTCATATTAATAAACCAGTAGCGGTCAGCTCGCTTGGGCTGCTTGCGCAGGATGGAGTAGAGAATCTCGTTCTCGAGCTCGCCGCTTTTCTTGCTGTGCGTGAGGTACACTAGGTTGCTGGCGTATTTGCTCACCGATTCATCCTGGCTCAGCTCCTGCATGGTGGGCTTGGTGCTGGCCACCGATACGAGGCTGAGCAGGCTGTTCTTGATTTCGCGGCCGCGGTAGCCGATGTACATCATCGAAATCAGGCCCCACTCGAAGACCAGGATGCCGAGGCGGTTGAGCAGCTTGGTGATGTTGGCAATGAGAAACGAGAGCTCGACGGTGAGGAATACCAGCATGATGAGGCCCACCACGGGCAGCGCCCAGTGCTTCACGCCGCGCAGGTACTGCATCAGCAGCAGGCTGGTCATGAGCATGGCCACCGTGATGCTGAAACCGTAGGCGGCCGTCATGGCCTCCGAGGTTTTGAACCACAGCTGCACGCATACGCAGCCGAACCACAGCAGCCAGTTGATGCTCGGCACGTAAATCTGCCCGCGCTGGTCGGTGGGGAACAGCACCCGCACCTTGGGCCAGAACCGCAGGCTAACGGCTTCGCTAATAAGCGTGTACGAGCCCGAGATGAGCGCCTGCGAGGCAATAATGGTGGCCATCGTGGCCAGTACGATGAGCGGCACGATGGCCCACTGCGGGGCAATCATGAAGAACGGGTTCTGGTTGCTGGCCAGGGTGTGGCCCACGTGGCCCATCGTCCAGGCGGCTTGGCCCAGGTAGTTGAGCACCAGGGCGCTTTTCACGAAAATCCAGGACGTGCGGATGTTCTTGCGGCCGCAGTGGCCCAGGTCGGAGTACAGTGCCTCGGCCCCGGTGGTGCACAGAAACACGGCCCCGAGCAGCCAGAAGCCCTTAGGGTACTCGGTGAGCAGCCGGATGGCGTACATCGGGTTGAGAGCGGCCAGTACGCCGGGGTAGTGCAGAATCTGGGCTAGCCCTAGTGCCGCGATGGCCGAAAACCAGAGCAGCATGATGGGCCCGAAAGCGGCGCCTACCACCTTGGTGCCGAACTGCTGAAACGCGAACAGCAGCGTGATAATGGCGATGACGATGATGACAATCGTCTCCGTAGTGAGCGAAGGGTACAGAATACGCAGGCCCTCAATGGCCGACGAAACCGAGATGGGCGGCGTAATAATGCCATCAGCCAGCAGGGTGCCCGCGCCGATAATGGCCGGAAAAAGCAGCCAGTGCCCGCGGCTCTTGACCAGCGAAAAGAGCGAGAAAATGCCGCCTTCGCCGTGGTTGTCGGCCTCCAGCGTGAGCAGAATATACTTGACGGTGGTTTGGAGCGTGAGCGTCCAGAACACGGCCGATACGCCGCCATACACCAGTAGCTCGCTCACCGGCCGGTCGCCGATGATGGTTTGGAATACGTAGAGCGGCGAGGTGCCGATATCGCCGAAAATGATGCCGAGCGTGACCAGCAGCCCCGCCGCCGTGACGCGGCGCAGGTGGATGTTGTCTTCAGTGGCTAGGGCCGGGGAGGAGGACATTGTGGTGAATTATGGATTAGAAGTTATGAGCTGCTGGGATGGCCAGCCTGAGGCTAGGCCACCGGGAGTGTGAAGTAGAATGTGCTGCCTGCGCCGACCGTGCTTTCGACGCCCAGTTCGCCGCCTTGGCTGGTGATGAACTCGCGGGAGATGCTCAGGCCCAGGCCGGTGCCGGGGTCGTCGGTGCGGCCCTCGGGGCTGGGAGCAGGGCCTTGGGCGAAGCGCTCGAAAATGTGCTGCTGAAGCTTGGGTGCGATGCCGGGGCCGTGGTCCTGCACCTGCACGCGCACGGCGCGGTGGTCGGGTGTGGGGGCGGCGCTGAGCTCGATGCGGCCCTGCTCGGGCGAGTAGCGGGCGGCGTTCACGAGCAGGTTGAGCAGCACCCAGGCCGTTTTTTCGTGGTCGGCCCGGATGGCGGGCAGGTCAGCCGGCAGCTGGGTGTCGAGGGTAAGATGGCGGGCCCGCAGCTGCAACTGGAGCGGCGTGGCGGCAGCGGCCACTAGGTCGGCCACGGCCAGCGGGCGCGGGCTGAGGGCAATGCCCTGGCCCACGTCGAGCTTGGCCACGGTGAGCAGCTCGCCCACGAGGCGCAGCAGGCGCTGGTTTTCTTCCTTGATGGTGCCTACTATTTCCTGCTGCTCGGCATTGAGGCCACCCACGCGCGGGTTGTGCAAGAGTTTGAGATTGAAGTTGATGCTGGAAAGCGGCGTCTTCAGTTCGTGCGACACGGTGGCCAGAAAGTCCGACTTGGTCTGGTCGAGCTGGCGGAAGGCCGACACGTTGCGCAGGGCCAGCACGGTGCCCACGGCTTCCATCTGGTCGCGCGCCTCGTTGAAGGCCACCGCCTCATGCACCGACAGCTGGTAGTGGGCCGGCACCCCATCGGTCCCCGCCACGGCCAGCGGCTGCGGCCCGCTGGGGCGCTGGCCCACCGGTAGCAAAGCCGGGGCCAGCAGTTGGGCAAATACCGGGTTTTCCTCGGCCAGCTCGGTGGCCGGGCGGCCCAGAATTTTACCTTCCGAGAGGCCCAGCAAGGTGCAGGCAGCCGGGTTAGCCACGATGATGCGGCGGCTGGGGTCGAGCAAGAACACCGGCTCGCTCAGCGTTTGCACGAGGCCGCTGGTGCGGTTGCGCTCGGTCACGACGTCGGCCAGGCTGTGGCTGCGGATGTCCTGCACGTGCACCAGCAGCCGGTTGAAAGCCGCCGTAACCGAGCCCACCTCATCGGTGCTCTCAATAGGTACGGTGGCCGCAAAATTGGTGCGCGTGGCGTGGTCGAGGCTGGCCGCCAGCTTGCGCAGGCCGCCCACGGCCGCCTGCGGCACGCTGCCCACCAGCATCAGCCCCACCAGCGCGCTCAGCACGCTGAAGAGCAGCAAGTAGTTCTTAGCCTGCGCTGCGGCCTGCGTGGCCTGGCCGTTTTTGCGGGTGAGGGCCGCCACGTTGAGCGCCACCATGCGGTGGGTGAGGTGGCGCAACTGCGCCTGGGTGGCGGCCGGGCTAGCCCCGGGGTAGGCGCCCAGAGTTTGGCTGAGGCTATCAACGAGGCGGCGCTCGCCGGGCTCGGTCACGTTGTTGGCCTCGCGGGCCAGCAGGGTGCGCAGCTGGCCCAGCGCGGGCGTGGCGGTGGGGTCGGCGGCCAGCCCATCTAGGGCCTGCAACATGCCCTGGCCCAGCTGCACTGAGTAAAAATTATCCTGCAACACGGCCCGGTTGGCCCGGTCGAGCCGGCCCAGCGTGGCGTAGGCATAAAAGCCGATGCCCAGCAGCAGCCCCAGCATTGCCAGAAACCCCAGGGTAATTTTAGTGTGTAAGCGCATACGCAAGGCCGGAAGCGCCGCTGGTGCGGTGCCGGTAAGCTAGCGTCTGCCAATGGCGGGCCGGAGTGGGGGCAGGGGTTGTTGCAGGCTGATTTTACGCTGACAGCCAAGTAAATAAATTATTGATAAATAGGCGCGGCTATAAAATGGTAGCCGGCGAGTGAGTCATTTTGGCCCGGTGGCCAGGTCAGAATGAGCCAGTAGCTTCGAAAAAAGAACGTCATGCTGAGCTTGTCGAAGTAGCTCTATCGCACCACTAGGGTGTCGCTCGGTAGAGCTGCTTCGACAGGCTCAGCATGACGTTCTTTCGCCTATCATTTTTACCGGCTGCAACATCATGCCGGCTAGCCGGTCTCATGCCCCGATGCCCACCTCGCCCCCTTCCCCCGTTACTGACCAGCAGCTTGTGGCGCAGGTGCTGGGCGGCCACACGGCGGCGTTTGGGCTGATTGTGCAGCGCACCGAGGCCCTGGTGACCCAGATGGTATTCAAGATGATTCGGCACCCGGCCGACCGCCCCGACATTGCGCAGGAAGTTTACCTGAAGGCGTTTAGGAATCTGGCTGGGTTCAAGTTTCAGGCGAAGCTCTCGACCTGGATTGGCCAAATTACCTACAATACCTGCCTGCACTACCTCGAAAAAAAGCAGTTGGTGCTGCTCGACCCCGCCGAGCCCCCGCCCCATACCGCCGAAGAGGGCCGCCGGGCCTCGCTCGCGCTAGCCACCGGCCCGGATTCTGACCCCGAAGCGGCCCTTTTTGGCCACGACCTGGCCGGTATTCTGGGCACGGCTATCGAGCAGCTGCCGCCACTCTACCGCACGCTCATTGCCCTCTACCACCAGCAGGAGCTGAGCTACGAGGAAATTTCCCAGATAACCTCCCTGCCCGACGGCACCGTGAAAAACTACCTCTTCCGGGCCCGCAAGCAGCTCAAGCAGCAGCTACTGGCCCGCTACCAGCGCGAAGACCTATGACCAGCCTCCATCTTCCCGAACCTGCCCTGCAAGCGGCGGCCGACGCTGCCCCGCTGCCCGTCGTCGAGGCCGCGCACCTGCGCGGCTGCCCCCAGTGCCAGCGCCAGGTAGCGGCTTACCGGCAGCTGTTTGCAGCGGTGGCACAGGTGCCGCCACCGGCCTTTTCGTTCGACCTTGCGGCGGCCGTGCTGACCCAGCTGCCCAGGGACAGGCCGGCCTTCCCGGCGTGGGTGCTGGGTGGGGTAGTGGCCCTGGTACTGGGCGTAGTGGTGGCATTTCTGGCCTTATTTGGCGGCGTGCTGCGAGAGGTTTTCCAAAGCTTGTCCACTGGGCTAGGGGTGGGGCTGGCAGTGGTGGCTGGCTTCCTGGTGGCCGGGCACTGCCTGGAACTGCTGGCCCGGCACCGCCGGCAGCTGCGCGCCCTGGCTTACTCCTGATTTTTTGCAACTTCACCGGCTCCGGCCGGTCTCATCCAGTACTACCCCCGGCCTGCCCCATGAAACGTTTTCTGCTGCCCCTGCTTTGCTGCCTCATCCCCTGGGGCGCTTCGGCCCAAAGCCTCGTGGTGCCCGCCCTCGATGCCAATGCCTTGGACATCAGCCGGCACGTTATTTTTCCGGCCGTCGCGCTTTTTCTGCTTGGCTACTTCGTTTTAGGTGCCATTAAGCTGGTGTTGAACTACTTATTGAAAAATAAAATACTCGACTCCGCCACCGTGTCGGTCAGCGTGGTCGAGCGCTTGCTGCCCGGCCCGCAAGACGAACAAAACAAGGTGGTGAAGTGGATAGCGCTGCTCCTGAGCACGGGCGCGGGGCTGGCGGTGTGCCAGTGGTGCCTGCCGCTGGGCCTGCCTTCCATCATCACCATGCTCTTCAGCACCGCGCTTGGCTTTTTAGCCTACTATCTCTACCTGCGCCGCCAGGCCAAGTAGCTGGCCGATAGTCGGTTGCCAGCCGCTAGGCTAGCGGCTCGCCCGGCCGCTAGCCTAGCGGCTGGGCAAGGGAAATTACGCTGCCTGTCATACCTGTTTTTCTGACACTTCTTATCATTTTCTGATGAACCAGCACCCTTACTCAGCTCAATTTACTAGGTATTGCCTGGTAGCTTGCATAAACAATAACATTGTTTTTCAGTATTTTACAGAATATAAAACCCGGATAACCACCTGGCTAGAAGCACGGCGGTTCTCGTGCCGGCCGTGGGCCTGTCTGGCTGGGCGGCAGCTTATGGGGCTACTGCTGCTACTGGCTAGCCTGGGGCCCGGCCGGCTATCGGCGCAAGCAGTGGGCCAGGTGGCGGGCACGCTGCTCGACCAGCACACGCGCCAGCCGCTGCCGTTTGCCAACGTGGTGCTGCGGCGGCTGCCCGACTCTACAGTGGTGGCCGCTACCCAAACGGCCGAAAGCGGCACTTTTGCGCTGGCTGGCCTGCCGCTGGGCCGCTACGTGCTGCGGGCCGAGGCGCTGGGCTACCGGCTGGCCCATCGGCCGCTCGCGCTGGATGCCGCCACGCCGGTGGTGCGCCTGGGCGAGTGGCTGGCGGCCCCGGCGGCCGTGCAACTCGGCGGCGTGGTGGTGCAGGGCGAAAAGGCAGTGCTCGTCGAAGACCTCGACAAAAAAGTCATCAACGTGAGCAAAGACCTGAACAGCGTGGGCGGCACGGCGGCCGATGTGCTGCAAAAAGTGCCCTCCGTGGCCGTAGATGAGAACGGCCAGGTCAGCCTGCGGGGCAACGCGGGCGTGACGCTTTACCTTGATGGCAAGCCCGCGCCCAGCAGCCTGCGCCTCGACCAGTTGCCCGCCAGCCGCCTCGAAACCATCGAGGTGATTACCAACCCCGGCGCCCGATACTCGGCCCAGGGCGCGGGCGGCATCATCAACCTGGTGCAGAAAAAGCAAGGCCCGGACGGCTACAACGGTGATGCGCAGGCCACCGTGGGCACCCGCGCCAAGTACAGCGCCTCGCTCAGCCTGAGCCGCAAGGTGGGCAAGCTTACCTTCTATGGCAACGCGAATGGGCTGAGTAATGAGTTTCGCGGCAGCTCGGCCTTGCAGCAGGTAGCCACGGCCGAGGGCCGCACCACCGCCACCGACCAGGCCGGCCGCACCGCCCGCCACCAGTCCAACGAGGGCCTGCGCCTGGGTCTGGACTATGACCCGCGCTCCGAGCAGCACCTGAGCCTAACGGCTGAGCTGTACAAGAACGACCTGCGCCAAACCAGCGATTTTGCTACCCTGCTCACCCGCGGTGCCGACCCCACCCTGGCCCTGCAAAACCAGAACCTGGAAGCCGATAACCTGTATACCGGCCGCGTGTCGGGCAGTTACCGGCGCACCTGGGCCACCCAGCCCGGCCGCGAGCTCACGGCCAGCGCCACCTACACCCTGGACGGCGGCACCGTCACGACCGAGCAGCGCGTGCTCGACGGCCCCGCCGACTACCCCCGGCAGGCGCGCCGGCAGTTGCTCGACGTAACCATTCACCTGCCCTCGGCGCAGGCCGACTACGTGCACCCGTTGGGCGAAAAGCGCCGCTGGGGGGCCGGGGTAAAAACCGACCTCATGCTGACGCCCGGCACAGCCGACTATGCCGTGCAGCCGGTGGCCGGGGCCGAGTTTGTGCCGCAGGCGGCGGGCTCGTATCGCTACCGCTATCAGCAGGTTATCCCGCAGGCCTACGGCACGTACCAGCAGCAGGCCGGCCCGTGGAGCTACCAGGCGGGCCTGCGGGCCGAGTTTACGGGGCTGCAAGCCCGGGTGCAGCCCAGCGGCTCGGCCAGCCAGCGCATTTTCAACGTGTTTCCGTCGGCCACGGTGGCGCGCACGCTGCCCCACAGCCAGCGCCTCCAGCTCAGCTACGCGCGCCGCCTCAATCGGCCCAACTTCTTGCAGCTCGTGGCTCTGCCCATCTACTCCGATGCGCGCAACTACGTGGTCGGTAACCCCGACCTGCGCCCCGAGTACGTGCACGTGGCCGAGCTGGGCCACCAGGTGAGCTGGCAGGGTACTACGCTCAGCACTACGCTCTTCGGCCGCTTCACCAACCAGGCCATCCAGAGCCTGCGCACGCTCGATACGCTGGCCACCCGCCTCAGCGGCCAGCCCGACTTTATTGCCCGCACCAGCTACGCCAACCTGGGCCGCACGGCCAGCTACGGGCTGGAAGTATCGCTGACGCAGCCCATTACCACGTGGTGGAAGCTCATCGCCAACGGCTCGTTCTACCGCAGTCAGGTAGCTAGCTACGCCGGCGATGGCACCCGCGCCAACTTCACTGGCACGGCGTATTTGCTCAATACGTTTAGCCCCACCAAAACCCTGGTCCTCCAGCTCAGCGGCAATTACCGCGCCCCGCAGGTGGTGCCGCAGGGCCGCGTGCTGGCCGTGTACGGGGTAGATGTGGCCCTGCGCCAGCGCTTGCTGCACGACCGCGCCGCCCTCACGTTGCGCGTGAGCGACCTCTTCGACACGCGCCGGCAGCGTACGCAGCTAGCGGCCGCCGGCCTCACCGCCGACCTGCAAACCAAGTACGAAACGCGCGTGGGCTACCTGGGCTTTACCTGGTTTTTAGGCAGCAACAAGCCCGCCAGCAACCCCGACAACCAGCCCAGCGGCGACCCGGGCGGTATGGGGGGCTAGCCTTCCCGGCCCAGCCCAAACTCCTCAATCTTGCGGTATAGGGTTTTCACGCCAATGCCGAGCTGGCGGGCGGCCTCCATCTTGTTGCCGCCGGTTTCGCGCAGCACCTGCCCAATGTGGCGGCCCTCCACGGCGCGCAGGCTGCGGTCGGTGGGGTCGGCGGGCGTGGGGGCGGGCAGGTGCTGAAACTCGGGCGGCAGGTCGTCGAGGGTCAGGGGCTGGCCATCGAAAGCCAGGATGGCGGCGCGCTCCAGCACGTTTTTGAGCTCGCGCACATTGCCCGGCCAGGGGTAGCGGGCTAGCCGGGCCAGCGCCTCGGGCTCGAAGCCGGGCAGGCGCTTGCGCAGCTTGCCCGCAAACACCTGCAAAAAGTGCCGGGCCAGCGGGGCCACGTCGTCGGGCCGGGCGCTAAGCGGCGGCACGGCCAGCTCAAACACCGAGAGGCGGTAGTAGAGGTCGGGCCGAAAATTCCCCTCGGCGGCCTCCTGGCGCAGGTTGCGGTTGGTGGCCGCGATGAGGCGCACGTTCACCTTCGTAGGCCGGGTGTCGCCGAGTTTGGTAAACTCCTGGGTTTCGAGCACCCGCAGAAACTTGGCCTGCACGGCCAGCTCCAACTCGCCTATCTCATCCAGAAACAGCGTGCCCCCGCTGGCTTCTTCCAGCAGGCCCTTCTTATCGGCCAGCGCTCCGGTGAAGGCGCCCTTGCGGTAGCCAAACAACTCCGATTCCAATAAGTCCTTCGGAAAAGCCGAGCAATTGACGGCCACGAACGGCTTGCTCCGCCGCTGGCTGGCTTGGTGAATGGCCTGGGCAAACAGTTCCTTGCCCGCGCCGGTGGGGCCTTCGAGCAGCACCGTGCTGTCGGTGGGCGCCACGCGCTCGGCCAGCGCCTTGGCCCGGGCCAGCGCCGCCGACTGCCCAATCATGGCCGCGAAGGTGTGCTGCTGGCCCACCTGCTTTTCGAGCTCGGCCACGCGGCGGCGCAGCTGGGCCTTTTCCACGGCGCGGGCCACCACCACCACCAGCTGGTCGTCGGAGTCGCCCTTGGTGAGGTAGTCGAAGGCGCCCTGCTTCATGGCCAGCACGCCATCGGGCACGGTGCCGTAGGCGGTGAGCAGGATGATTTCGGCCAGCGGGGCGGCGGCCTGGTAGCGCGGCAGCAGCGCCACGCCGTGGCCATCGGGCAGCTTCACGTCGGAGAGCACCACGGCGATTTCATCGGCGTGCTCGGCCAGGGTTTGCAGGCCGCGCCGGGCATCGGGCGCTTGCAGCACGGCGTAGCCTTCCAGCTCCAGCACCCTAGCCAGCACCTGGCGCAGGCGGTTTTCGTCGTCGATGAGTAGGAGCGTGGGCTGGGTCATGGAGCTGGCAAGCGGCGCGGCGTTCGCAAAGGTCGGGGGAAAAGCAGTGGCGCGCACTCTGGCCACCAAGGCGCCCGGCGCGGCAGGTACCCGCCCAGCGGAACGAAATGGAAAAATTTCCGTTTATTTGGGAAATATTTCCTAGTTGCTGCCAAGTAAGCTTATTCACCGCGCCATGCCCGCCACCGCCATTCATGCGCCCAGCGCCTACCCGGCCGCCCTCGCCAGCCTGGCGGCGGCCACTGCCGACTCCTTCGCCTTGGTGCGCGAGGCGCATACCGGCGTGCTCGCCAAGGCGGCCTTTGGCGTGGCTACGCTGTTGCAGCTAAGCCCCGATGAGCTGGCCGACCTGCTGCATACCACCACCAAAACCCTGCGCACTTACCGTGATACCAACAAGCGCCTCGCCCCGGCGGCCAGCGAGCAGGTGCTCAAGCTGCTGGCTCTGGCCCGGCAGGGCACGGAGGTATTTGGCGAGGCGGCGGCCTTCCGCCGCTGGCTGGGCAAGCCCGCCTACGGCCTCGACAACCAGCCCCCGCTGGCCCTGCTCCAAACCAGCGGCGGCATCGACCTGGTAGCCGAGGAAGTCAGCCGCATTGCCTACGGCGACTTCGCCTAGCCCTGCCCAACGCAAGTATAGCAAGTGGAAATTTACCGCATCTGCCTGGCCAAGTACGCCGGCGAGCTAGTCGCCTCCGGCAACCCTGGCCGCTGGAATCTGCGCGGGCAGTTCGTCATTTACGCGGCCGGCAGCCGGGCGCTGGCCTGCCTCGAAAACGTGGTGCACCGCAGCGGCGAAGGCTTGAATAACCTCTTCAAGGTCATTAAAATAGACGTGCCCGACGAACTGCTGGTGGAAGAGCTTACCCTGGCCGACCTGCCGCCCGACTGGCAGCCCACCAGCGCCTACGCCCGCTGCCAGCCGCTGGGGGCCGCCTGGTACCGCCGGCAGGCGGCGGCCGTGCTGCGGGTGCCCTCGTCCATCATTGCCCACGAGCACAATTACGTGCTCAACACCCGCCACCCAGACTTCGGGCGGGTGCGCATCGTGGGCCACGAAGACTTTGCCTTCGACCCGCGCATCAAGGCCCCCGAGCCGAGCTAGGAACGGCTAGCGCTCCCGTGCTGTTAGGGGCGCGTTGCTCAGAAAAGGTTACCTTCGTAGCCTTGCGTTGTCTTCGCTAGCCCCCTTCCTTCTTATTATGGCTGTTGCACCCACTGCTTACATCCCAACAGCCGAGCCGGTGTCGCACCACGTGCGCGCCCGCCAGCTGCTCAAGGCCCACCCCGAGGCCAAGCGCCTCATGACTCGCAACGCCACCACGGCCCTCATCACGGCGGGCTGCGTGGCCCTGCAAGTGGCCATGACCTACCTGCTGCACGGGCAGGCCTGGTACTGGTCGCTGCTAGCCTCTTACGTGCTCGGCGCCTTCGTGTGCCACACCCTGTTTGTGATAGTGCACGAGGCTACTCACAATCTGATTTTCAAGGGCCAGTGGGCCAACGCCGCCGTGGGCATCGCCGCCAACCTGCCGATGGTGATTCCGACGGCCATGAGCTTTCGCAAGTACCATCTCAAGCACCACTCGGCGCTTGGGCACTTCGAGCACGACGCCGACCTGCCCGACCACTACGAGGCCAAGCTCATCCAGCACTACGCCATTGGCAAGGCCATCTGGCTGTTTTTCTTCCCGGTTTTTCAGGTGGTGCGCACGTTTCGCTGCCGCAGCGTGGTGCCCTTCGATAAATACATTGCCGCCAACTGGCTAGCCCAGCTTGCCTTCAACCTGGGCATGTACCTGTGGCTGGGGCCGGGCGCCTTTCTGTACCTGTTCTTCAGCTTCTGGTTTTCGGTGAGCCTGCACCCGGTGGGCGCCCGCTGGATTCAGGAGCACTACCTCGTGCTGAACCCCGAGCAAGAAACCACCTCGTACTATGGCCGTCTCAACGGCGTGCACCTCAACATCGGCTACCACAACGAGCACCACGACCTGCCCGGCGTGCCCTGGAACAAGCTGCCCGAGCTGCGCAAGCTGGCCCCCGAGTTCTACGAGCCCCTTGAGCACCACACCAGCTATACCAAGGTGCTGCTGCGCTTTCTCTTCGACCAGGAAATCTCGCTCTACTCGCGCCTCGTGCGCGGCGAGCACGCCGAGAGCAAGGTGCCGGTAGCCAAGTAAGTTGCTTACGCTTTGCTACCAGAGTAGCCCCTGGTGCAGCCCCAACGGGCCGCGCTAGGGGCTTTTGCTTGGGCCAACTGCGCGGCTAGGCAAGGTGGCTGGCTGTCCTGCCTTGGGCATATATACTTGGTTGTCGGTGCAATCAACACAATCGATAATCTTTGGCTCAACCTTGCAGGTAGTTCGAAATATTTTTCCGAGCCGAAAAATGCCTTTTTACCTATCTGCAAACGTTTGCACAGCGCCTATTCGGGCCAGTTACGACATTCCAGGGACATTTTGTTTTTGTTAATTCTGCGAAAAGTCACTATCATTGTTGCGTCAATTCAATGCGGCATCGCTTTGTCATAGTCCCTGAGTGGATAATGGCGCACGAGGATGGCGTTTTTTTAAAGATGTTTACACAATCGATTGTGTAAATCTTGTTCCCGATTCACTTTTCCCACCCAATTCCTTCTCGCTATGAGAAAGTCAGTACCCAAGATGGGGCGGCTGCTGGTGCCCGCGGCCCTGAGTTGCCTGCCCCTGCAGTCGTTGCTAGCCCACGAAGCCGCCGCTCCCGAAACGCACAAGCTGGCCCGAGCTGCTGGCCCCGTAACCGGCCGCATCGTGGATGAGAAGGGTGCCGGCCTGCCCGGTGTCAACGTGCTGGTGAAAGGCACCAATGTGGGCACCGCCACCAATGCCGATGGCCGCTACACCATCGACGCGCCGGCCGGCGCTACGCTGGTGTTTTCGTACGTGGGCTACACGAGCCAGGAAGTACTGGTGGGCGACCGCGCCACGGTAGACGTGGCTCTGGTCCCCGACGCCCAGTCGCTTTCCGACGTGGTAGTAGTGGGCTACCTGACCCAGGACCGCCAGAACGTGACCAGCGCCGTAGCGGCGCTTGACGTGAAAGAAGCTGAAAAAACCCCGGTGCCCACGCTGGCGCAGGCCTTCCAGGGGCGCGTGGCGGGCGTGCAGGTAGAAGGCACTGGCGGCCCCGGCGCGGTACCCAACGTCCTCATTCGGGGTGTAGGCTCGACGGGCACCAACACGGCCCCGCTGTACGTAATTGACGGACTGTGGACGGACAACATCCGCAACCTGAGCCCCACTGACATCGAGAGCACGACCATTCTCAAGGATGCGTCGTCGACCGCCGTCTACGGCTCGCGCGGGGCCAACGGCGTGGTGGTAATTACGACCAAGCGCGGCCGCAGCGGGGAGCCTCAGGTGAGCGCCAACGGCTACGTGGGCGTCGAGAGCATCTACCGCAAGTATAATCTCACCAACCACAGCGAGTGGGCCGACCGTTCGGCCCAGGCTTACCGCAATGCGGGCCTTGACCCTACCCAGCGCATGCCCGGCGCAGTGAAGGGCACGGCCGCCTACTCGGATGCCATCGACACCGATTGGCAGAAAGAGTTTTTCCGCACCGGCAAGGTGCAGGACTACAACCTGACCTTCTCGGGTGGCAGCAATGCGGAGAAAACCAGCACAAACTTCCTGATTTCGGCGGGCTACTTCAACCAGGAGGGCATCGTGCGCGGCCCGTCGTTTGAGCGCTACAACGTGCGCCTGAACTCGGGCTTCCGCCGGGGCAAGCTCAAGATTACGCAGAGCGCCCTGCTCACGCACATCAACACGACGCTGCTCAACGAGGTGCCGTTTGTGGACGTGCTGGCCGAGCTACCGGGCATCCCGGTGTACAACCCGGCCAATTTCGGGGGCTACGGCTTCGGCAGCGCCAACCTGTTCAACTACTCGGTAAACCCCATCGGGGCGCAGGAAATCCTGAACCGCACCCAGCGCAACAATCTGGTGCAGGGCAACGTGGTGGCCGAGTTCAATTTTACCGACTGGCTCTCGTACCGCCTCAACCTGGGCCTCGACCAGCAGGACTTTTACGACAAGAATGCCCGCAGGGAAGGCTACATCCGCCTGGGCGAGTCGAGCCCTAACACTACCTACCTATTTGAGAACCGGGGCACCTCGACCTTCCTGCTGGCCGAGAACACGCTGAATTTCAACAAGCGCTTCGGCGACCACAACGTGAACGCGCTGCTGGGCTACTCGGAACAGCGCACCAAATTCGACAACGCTACGGCCAACGCCACGGGCTTTTCGTCGCAGCCGCAGTACTTCTTCGTGCTTAGCCAAGGCTTGAACACGGCCACGCCGGCCACGGTGGGCGGGGGCATCGACGAGTTTACCAAGCGCTCGTACTTCAGCCAGCTTAATTACGACTATAAAAACCGTTACCTCATTACGGGTAGCTTCCGGCGCGATGGCTCGTCGCGCTTCGACCCCACGCGCCGCTACGCCAACTTCGGGGCCGGCTCGCTGGGCTGGCGCATCTCGGAAGAAGACTTCTTCAAGAACGCGCTGCCAGTGGTCGACAATCTGAAGCTGCGGGCCAGCTACGGCGTGAACGGCAACGACCAGATTCTCAACTACGCCTACCAGGCCGTGGTGAACCGGGGCATTTTCTACCCGCTGGGTACCTCGCAGGCGTTGGTGCCGGGCGCCACGCAGCCGGGCCTTGAGTCGCGGGGCATCCGCTGGGAGTCGCGCTACACCACCGACTTCGGCCTGGACCTGGCGCTGCTCGGCAACCGCCTCACGCTGAGCGCCGACTATTACATCTCCGATACCAAGGGCACGCTGGTGTCGCCGCCGCTGCCGGGCTACCTGGGCACGGCCGGGGCCGCCGCCCAGCCTTACTCGAACGTGGGTGAGCTGCGCAACCAGGGCTTCGAGCTGGCGATAGGCTACCACGAGGGCCGCAAGGCCTTCACCTACGGCGCCGACCTGACCCTGACGACGCTGCGCAACGAAGTGCGCCGGCTGTCGGACATCCAGCCCGTGATTCCGGGTGATTTTGGCGTGACGCGCACCGAGGTGGGCCAGCCCATCAGCCGCCTCTACCTGCTCGACATGATAGGGGTGTTCCAGAGCCAGGACGAGATTAATAACTACAAGAGCGCCGACGGGAAAGTCATTCAGCCCCTGGCCCAGCCCGGCGACGTGAAGTTCCGCGACGTGAACGGCGACGGGTCCATCACCTACAGCGGCGACCGCCAGTTTGTGGGCCGGCCCTTCCCCACGCTGCAAGGCGGCCTGAACCTGACGGCCGGCTTTAAAGGCATCGACGCGAGCATCTTCTGGCAGGGCCAGACTGGCAACGACATCCTCAACATCACGCGCACGGCGGTAGAAAACCTCTACGGCGACACCAACTTCAACCGCGACATCACGCCCTGGACCAACGAGAACCGCTCGAACACCACGCCGCGCCTGGTGTACGGCGGCGGGGCCGAGGGCGTGAAAAACAACGAGCTGGCTAGCACCCGTTGGGTGGAAGACGGCAGCTACCTGCGCCTGAAAAACGTGCAGATTGGCTACACCTTCCCCAAAACGCTGACCAGCCGGATTTCGGGGTCCAGCACCATCCGCGTGTTCGTGACCGGCCGCAACATCGTGACCTTCACCAAATACACGGGCTTCGACCCCGAAACGCCGGGCACCGGCCTCTTCGGCCGTGGCCTCGACAATGGTACCTACCCTAACGTGCGCACCTTCACCGGGGGGCTGCAAGTCAACTTCTAAGGCGCTGCCCACCAGCTAGCCTTACAACTTCTTTCGACATCCCACCCCATGAAATTCACTAAACTATCCGTGCTGGCTTTGGCTGGCCTGCTAGCCACCACGAGCTGCAAAAAAGACCTGCTCGACCAGGTGAATCCTAATACACCCGGCACCGCGCAGTTCTGGAAAACCCAGAGCGATGCCAACCAAGGCGTGCTGGCCGTGTACTCGGGCCAGCAGATTTTCTCGACCTACAGCCTCTACTGGCACTTTGCCACCACCGGCCGCACCGACGAGTCGTTTACCAATACCCCCGACCCGGGCCTGAACCAGTACCTGGTGTTCCGCCAAATCAGCACCACCGACGGGCGCTCGGCCTTCATGTGGAACGACCTGTACCGCATGATTTTCCGGGCCAACCAGGTGCTGACCAACGTGCCCAACATCGAGATGGACGCCACGCTCAAGAAGCAGTACCTGGCCGAGGCGTTGTTTCTGCGCTCACTCTGCTACTACGACCTGGGCTTGCTCTTCGGCAACCTGCCGCTCGTAACCACGCTAGCCAACTCGGAAACCCGCGTGCCGCAGGTAACGCAAGACCAGGTATACGCCCAGCTCATCACCGACCTCACGGCGGCTAAGGCCGACCTACCGGTAAACTACGACGCCACCAACCTGGGCCGCGCCACCAAGGGTGCCGCTACGGCCCTGCTGGGCAAGGTATATATGCAGCAGGATGCCGCCCTGCACCCCGACAAGTGGCAGAAGGCGTCGACGCAGTTTGCCGAAGTCATCAGCTCGGGCCGCTATTCGCTGGTGAGCGAGTTTGCCGACAACTTCACGAGCACCAACGAGAACAACAGCGAGTCGATTTACGAGGTCCAGTTTTCGGACGTCAACAAGACGTTCGGGCAGGACTTCGTGGGCGCGGCCGAGGGCAACGAGCGGGCACAGTTCTTCGGCCCTCCCGGCATCGGCTTCACCGACGTGGAGGTACGCCGCTGGCTGTTCAACGAGTTCAACGACCTCACCGCTACGGGCGGGGTAGACCCACGCCGGGGCAACACCATTTTCAATGCCGTTGATACGCCCACGCTCTACGGCAAGGCCTTCGTGGGGCCCACTGGCCTCAACATCAACCCCAGCCGCCTGCTGTGGCGCAAGTACCAGAACGACCGCACCCGCAACTTCGAAGACTTCTTCTCGGGCATCAACATCCGGCTCATCCGCTACGCCGACGTGCTCTTGATGCAGGCCGAAGCCCTCAACGAGCAGGGCCAGCCCGCGGCCGCTCTGCCGCTCATCAACCAGGTGCGCCAGCGCCCATCCGTGAACCTGGTGCCGCTCACGGGCACCTTCACCCAAACGGCCATGCGCACGCAGCTGCGCCACGAGCGCATCACGGAGCTAGCCGGCGAGGGCATGCGCTGGAGCGACATAGTACGCTACGGCCTGTTTGACACCCAGGCGGGCCTAACCGAGCTGCGGGCCCGCGACGCGGACTTCAACAACTTCATCACGCCCAAGAACAAGCTGCTGCCCATCCCGCAGAGCGAAATCGACATCGACAAAAACCTCAAGCAGAACCCCGGCTTTTAGCCGGTAGTGGCTTGGCCGCTGCGCCGCCCGGCTAGGGTGGGGCAGCGGCCAACTGTTTTTACCTCTTTCTTTTCCCACCCTATTATGTTCGCATCGCTACTATTACCTGCCCGGCGCTTCGCGCTGCTACTGCTGCTACTGGGGGCCTGGCTGACCTCGGCCCCTGCCTACGCCTTGCAAGGCGCCCTGGGCATCCACGACCCCTCGACCATTGTGAAGAGCGGCAACACCTACTGGGTATTCGGCACCGGCGACGGCATTGCCTGCAAGTACTCGACCGACCTCATCAACTGGACCGACGCCAAGTCGGTGTACACCAAAACGGTGTACCCGAGCTGGATTAACCCCAAGGTGCCGGGCTTCGCGGGCACGTTCTGGGCGCCGGAGTGCATTTTCATGAACGGGAAGTTCTACCTCTACTACTCCTGCTCCACGTTTGGCTCCAAGGTGTCGGCCATCGGCCTCACTACCAACGTGACGCTCGACCCGACCAGCCCCGACTACAAGTGGGTAGACCAGGGCGAGGTGATTTCGACCAACGCCAGCAGCGCGGTCAACGCCATCGACCCGGCCGTTTTCAAGGATACCAACGGCGACGTGTGGTTCACCTACGGCTCGTTCTTTGGCGGGCTGCGCATCACGCAGCTCGATGCCGCCACGGGCAAGGTCTTGAACGCCAGTAACCAGACGGCCGTGGTAAACAACAACCCTGAAGCCGCCTGCCTCACCAAAAACGGCAACTACTACTACATGTTCTTCAACCGGGGCGCCTGCTGCAACGGCGTGAACAGCACGTACTACATCATGGTTGGCCGCTCGCAGTCGCCTACCGGCCCCTTCCTCGACCAGGACGGCGTGAGCATCAACAACGGCGGGGGCACGCTGGTGCTCAACGTAGCGGGCCGCTTTGTGGGCCCCGGCCACGCCGGCGTGTTTACCGAAAATGGCGTGAGCTATTTCTCGCACCACTTCTACGATGGCTACGACAACGGCGCCCCCAAGCTAGGGCTAGCCCAGCTGACGTGGAGCGCCACCGGCTGGCCTATCGTGAGCCGCGACTGGCTGCCCGCCGGCCGCTACACCATTAAAAACCAAAACAGCGGCCTCGTGTGGGATGCCTGGGGCTGCACCGGCGTATCGGGCCAGATGATAGCCCAGGGCACGCCCAATGGCCTCGCCTGCCAGCAGTGGAATATGACGCCAGTAGGGGAGGGCGCCTACAAAATCACCAACGCCATGGGTGGGCTAGCCGCCGACGTTATCAATTGCCTGCCCGATGCCGGCACCAAGCTCCAGCTGTACCCGTCCAACGGCTTCGTGTGCCAGCAGTACATTATTGAGCGGGCTAGCAACGGGGACTACATTTTCACCTCCGCCACCGGCAATAACGTGGTGGAAGTGCCCAACTGCTCAACCACGCCCGGCCAGCAGCTCGGCTTGTGGTACTACAACGGGTTTGGGTGCCAGCGCTGGACCACCACGCTGCTGCCCAACAACCCGATGGCTACCGCCCCGGCCGTGCGCCTGAGCGATGTGACCATTTACCCGGTGCCGGCCCCGGCGGGCCGCTTCACGGTGGCGCTGGGCGCGTCGCTAGCCCCGGGCACTACCGAAGTTACCGTTTTTAACCTGCTCGGGCAGCCCGTGTATCAGCGCCAGTTTGGGGCCGCGCAAACCCGGCTGTTGGTGGATGCTGCCTTAAAAACTGGCAGCTACTTGGTGCAGGTGCGCCGCGAAGGGGGCATATTTACGCAAAAAGTGAGCGTTTTTTAATCTTTCAGCTTTTTCCTCATGCCGATTTCTTCGCGCCTTGGCGTACTTGCCGCCGGTTTTAGCAGCGCCCTGCTGCTGGCCGCCTGCTCCAATTCTACCACCAGCCAGGAAACGGCTGCTACCTCGACGGCCCCCGCCGACTCGGCCGCTACCGGCGCCAGCGCCTCTACCATGCCCACTTCCGCCTCGTTTGGCAAAACGGCCGACGGCCAGGAAATTCAGCTCTTCACCCTCGCTAATGCCCAGGGGATGAAGGCCACCATCAGCACCTACGGCGGCACGCTCACCAGCCTGCTCGTGCCCGATAAGACGGGCAAAATCTCCGACGTGGTGCTGGGCTTCGATAAGGCCGAGGGCTACCTCAGCCCCGAGTTCCGCAAGTCGAACCCCTACTTCGGTGCGCTCATCGGGCGCTACGGCAACCGCATTGCCAAGGGTAAATTCACCATCGACGGCAAGCAATACCAGGTCGGGGTGAACAACAACGGCAACTCGCTGCACGGCGGCAACGTGGGCTTCAACCAAAAAATCTGGACCGCCAAGCCCGGCACCTCAGCCGATGGCCAGACGCTCACGCTCACCTACCTCAGCAAGGACGGTGAGGAAGGCTATCCCGGCAACCTCAACGTGACGGTGACTTACACCCTCACCGCTGATAACGCCCTCAAAATCGACTACGCCGCCACCACCGATAAGGCCACGCCCGTCAACCTCACCAACCACGCCTACTTCAACCTGGCCCTGGGCCAGAGCAAGGATGTGCTGGCCCACGAGGTCACCATCCCGGCCGACCGCTACACCGTGGTCGATGATAAGCTCATCCCGACCGGCGAGCTGAAAGCCGTGAAGGGCACGCCCTTCGACTTCACCAGCCCCCACGCCATTGGCGAGCGCATTGCGCAGGTGCCCGGCGGCTACGACCACAACTGGGTGCTCAACCAGGCCACCGGCCAGCACAGCGCCGCCACCGTGTACGAGCCCACCACCGGCCGCACGATGGAAGTCACCACCGACGAGCCCGGTGTGCAGTTCTACACCGGCAACTTCCTCGACGGCAGCCTGAAGGGCAAGGATGGCGTGGTCTACGGCAAGCACGCCGGCTTCTGCCTCGAAACCCAGCACTTCCCCGATTCGCCCAACCAAAAAGACTTCCCGGGCACCGTGCTGAAGCCGGGCGAAACCTACCACACCACCACTAGCTACACGTTTGGGGTGCGCAAATAAGGAGTGAGTTGCGAGTGAGTGAAGGAGTGAATGCCCTAGCGGTGCCACTCCTTCACTCACTCGCCAGCCATTCGCTCATTCACAATTCACAACTCACTCATTGACCACCGTGCCAGAACAAACCGCCTCCCCGGCCTACGTTATCGGCCTCGACTACGGCACCGACTCGGCCCGCGCTTTGCTCGTGGATGCCCGCACCGGCGCCGAAGTCGCGCAGGCCGTGCACTACTACCCACGCTGGAAGCAGGGCCAGTACTGCAACCCCGCCAAAAACCGTTTCCGCCAGCACCCGCTCGACCACCTCGAAAGCCTCGAGGCTACGGTAAGCGAAGTAGCCAAGAAGGTGCCCGCCGAGCAGATTCTGGGCCTCGCCATCGATACCACCGGCTCCACGCCCGGCCCCGTCAACGAGCAGGGCCAGCTGCTGGGCATGCTGCCCGAATTTGCCGAAAACCCCAATGCGCTGTTCGTGCTCTGGAAAGACCACACCGCGCTGGCCGAGGCCGCCGAAATCAACCACAAGGCCCGCACCTGGGGCGGCGAGGACTACACTAAGTACGAGGGCGGCATCTACTCCTCCGAGTGGTTCTGGGCCAAAATCATGCACATCACCCGCCAGGACGAGGCCGTGGCCAAGGCCGCCTACTCCTGGATGGAACACTGCGACTGGCTCACGCTGACCCTCACCGGCCAGCCGCTGGCCGAGTTCAAGCGCAGCCGCTGCGCCGCCGGTCACAAGGCTATGTGGCACGAGAGCTGGGGCGGCCTGCCCCCCGAGGAGTTCCTCACCCACCTCGAACCTAAACTGGCCGGTTTACGCAATCGATTGTTCACGGAAACGTACACCGCCGACGAAGTCGCGGGTCATCTTTCCGAAGAATGGGCTAGCCGCTTAGGTCTGACTACCAATACGGTAATTGCTGTGGGTTCGTTCGACGCTCACGCTGGCGCTGTGGCTGGTGAAATTGAATCTTATTCGATGGTGAAGGTGATGGGCACCAGCACCTGCGACATCGTAGTAGCCCCGACCGCCGAGGTTGGCGACCATTTGGTAGCCGGCATTTGCGGGCAAGTTGATGGCTCGGTTATCCCCGGCATGCTGGGTCTGGAAGCGGGTCAATCTGCCTTCGGTGACCTGCTGGCCTGGTTCCGCAACATGCTGGAATGGCCCTTGCAGGCCGTGCAGTCGAGTATACTGACGCCTGAGCAGCAGGCCGCTTACCGCCAAGAAGTGAGCGACAACCTCATCGTGCAGCTCACCCAAGCCGCTGCCGCCGTAGCCCCCGCCGAAAGCCACGTGCTGGCTCTCGACTGGGTAAATGGCCGCCGTACGCCCGACGCCAACCAGGCGCTGAAAGGTGCCCTGACCGGCCTCACGATGGGGACCTCGGCCCCGCAGGTGTTCCGCGCCCTAGTCGAAGCCATTTGCTACGGCTCGAAGCAGATTGTGGAACGCTTCGAAAGCGAAGGTATTGCCATCAAGCAGGTTATCGGTATCGGCGGCGTGGCCAAGAAGTCGGCCTTCGTGATGCAGACCCTGGCCGACGTGCTCGACCGGCCCATCAAAATCGCCGTCTCTGAGCAGGCGCCGGCGCTGGGCGCGGCCATGTACGCGGCCGTGGCGGCGGGCATCTACCCCGACGTGCTGGCCTCGCAAAAGGCCCTCGGCAGTGGCTTTGCCGAAACCTACACCCCCAACCCCGAGAGTGTGGCCCAGTACGCCACCCGCTACGCCCAATACCAGGCCCTGGGTAAGTTCGTGGAAAGCCGTAGCGTGGACTCTGCGAGTCCGCGAGTGAACGAGTCAGAACCATCTACGCACGGACTCGCAGAGTCCACGCTACAGCCCGCCTAATGAGCCAGTTTCAAGACCTAAAGCAAGCCTGCTACGAGGCCAACATGCAGCTGCCGGCCCTCGGGCTGGTGCTCTTCACCTTCGGCAACGCCAGCGTGGTAGACCGCGAAAAGAGCGTGTTCGCCATCAAGCCCAGCGGCGTGCCCTATGCCACGCTTAAGCCGGAGGACATCGTGATTGTGGACTTCGACAACAACGTGGTCGAAGGCACCAAGCGCCCCAGCAGCGATACCAAAACCCACGCGCTGCTCTTCAAGGAGTGGACGAATATCGGTGGTATCGTGCACACGCACAGCACCTACGCCACGGCCTGGGCCCAGGCGCAGCTCGATATTCCCATCCTGGGTACCACCCACGCCGACCACCTCACGGCCGACGTGCCCTGCGCCCCGCCCATGAGCGACGAGCTCATCGCGGGCGACTACGAGCACCAGACCGGCTGGCAAATCATCAACGAGTTTGAGAAGCGCGGCCTCTTGCCCGCCGAAGTTGAGATGATTTTGGTGGGTAACCACGCGCCTTTCACTTGGGGCAAGACCGTGGAGAAAGCCGTGTACCACAGCGCGGTGCTCGAAGAAGTAGCCCGGCTGGCCTACCTCAGCTGCACCCTGAAGCCGGGCGTAGAACGGCTGAAAGATGCTTTGATTAAAAAACACTACGAGCGCAAGCACGGCGCCAATTCTTACTACGGGCAATAGGTTGTAGCGTGGACTCTGCGAGTCCGCGCGTTGCATCGTCAGCAATCGTTACTACGCGCGGACTCGCAGAGTCCACGCTACATCACACCATATCATGATTGACATTTCAAACTACGAAGCCTGGTTTATCACCGGCTCGCAGCACCTCTACGGCCCCGAAACCCTTGAAGAAGTGGCCCGCCACTCGCAGGAAATCGCAAAGGAGCTTGGCACCAAGCTGCCCATCAACATCGTGTACAAGCCGGTGCTGACTGGCCCGACGGAGATTTACAAACTCATGCAGGAGGCTAACAACACGCCGAACTGCGTGGGTCTGATTGCCTGGATGCACACCTTCTCGCCGGCCAAGATGTGGATTAACGGCCTGAAAATCCTGCAAAAGCCGCTGGCCCACCTGCACACGCAGTACAACCGCGACATTCCGTGGGATGCTATCGACATGGACTTCATGAACACCAACCAGTCGGCGCACGGCGACCGCGAGTTTGGGTTCATCGGCTCGCGTATGCGCCTGAGCCGCAAGGTTATCGTGGGCCACTGGCAGAGCGAGGACGTGCGTGAGCGCCTCAGCATCTGGAGCCGCGTGGCCAGCGCCTGGGCCGACTGGCAGGGCGCCCACTTCGTGCGCTTCGGCGATAACATGCGCTACGTAGCCGTGACTGAGGGCGACAAAGTGGAAGCCGAAATCAAGTTTGGCTACGAGGTGAACACCTACGGCATCGGCGACCTGGTGGCCGAGGTAAACGCCGTGACCGACGCGCAGATTGCCGAGCTGGTGGCGACCTACGAGAAGGAGTACGAGCTGGGCGACAACCTGAAAGAAGGCGGCGAGAAGCGCGAAAGCCTGCGCGACGCGGCCCGCATCGAGCTGGGCATGCGCAAGTTTCTGACCGACCGCAACGCCAAGGGCTTCACCGATACCTTCGAAGACCTGCACGGTATGAAGCAGCTGCCCGGCATCGCCACCCAGCGCCTGATGGCCGACGGCTACGGCTTCGGCGGCGAGGGCGACTGGAAGACCTCGGCCCTGGTGCGCGCCATGAAAGTGATGGGCGCCGGCCTGCCCGGTGGCAACTCGTTCATGGAAGACTACACCTATCACTTCGCCCCCGGCAACGAGCAAGTCTTGGGCTCGCACATGCTCGAAATCTGCCCCAGCATCGCCGAGGGCAAGGTGCGCGCCGAGATTCACCCCCTCGGCATCGGCGGCAAGGAAGACCCGGTGCGCTTGGTGTTCAACTGCCCCGCCGGCCCGGCCCTCAACGCCACTATCGTGGACATGGGCAACCGCTTCCGCATGATTGTGAACACGGTAGAGGCCGTGGCCCCCGAGCAAAACCTGCCCAACCTGCCGGTAGCCCGCGTGCTTTGGAAGGTGCATCCCGACATGAAAACCGGCCTCGCCGCCTGGATTCTGGCCGGCGGCGCCCACCACACCGGCTACAGCCAAAACCTGACTTCGGAATATCTGGAAGACTTCGCCGAAATGGCGGGCATCGAGTTCCTGGTTATCGACGAGGATACCAAGCTGCGCACGTTCAAGAACGAGCTGCGCTTTAATGAGGTAGCCTTTAAAGGCTAATACACAGGTCGGTTACGCTGCGCTGGCGCGAGTTTAGCGCAGCGTAACTTGGGCCTGGTCATAAGGTGGAGTTTCTAACTCCACTGCCGCGCCAGCGGCAAGTTTACGGCCGCTTAGCACTATAGTAGCTAAGCTGCTAAGTGCCGTGCAAACAGCGTATTGCCGCTAGCGCGGCAGTGGAGGCATCGCCCCCACGCCATAGGCGGCACGAGCTACGGCTTCGCCTAAGCTCGCGCCAGTGCTGTCAGTTCCCACCCGTCTCCCCCCATTTTTATGATGAGTACCCCCCGCCTTTCGGCCCTGGCCGCTGGCTTTGCGCTGCTCGGCCCGCTGGCCGCCGGCGCGCAGTCGGCCGCCCCGGCCAGCCTTACCGTGCAGGTCAACAAGCCCGGCGCGGCCGTTAACAAGAACATGTACGGCCTGTTTTTCGAAGACATCAACTTCGCGGCCGACGGCGGGCTCTATCCCGAGCTGGTCAAGAACAAATCGTTTGAAATCAACCCCGGCCTCATCGGTTGGAAGGCCCTGCAAGGCGCGGCCAACCTTGATGCCTACACCGTGCGCAACGAGCAGGGCATCAGCCAGGCCAACAGCCACTACCTGCGCCTGACCACCCGCGCCGGGGCCAGCGGCGAGGCCGGTATCGAAAACGAGGGCTTCCGGGGCATGGGCGTGAAAGCCGGCGCCGGCTACAACCTCTCGCTCTACGCCCGGCGCGGGGCGGGCAGCATTGCCGGCCTCACGGCGGTGCTGGTGGGGGAGAAGGGCGAGGTGCTGGCCCAGGCCCCGATGACGGGCTTCGGCGAGGGCTGGCAGAAGTACACCGCCGTGCTCACGCCCAACGCCACCCACAACAAGGCGCACCTCAAGCTGGTGGTGAGCGGCCAGGGCACGGTAGACCTCGACGTGGTTTCGCTGTTCCCGCAGGACACCTGGAACAAGCGCCCCAACGGCCTGCGCACCGACCTGGTGCAGCTGCTCAAGGACATGAAGCCGGGCTTTCTGCGCTTCCCCGGTGGCTGCATCGTGGAGGGCCGCACCCTCTCGGAGCGCTACCAGTGGAAGGAAACCATCGGTGACGTGGCCAGCCGTTCGCCGCTCATCAACCGCTGGAACATGGAGTTCGGGCACCGCTCCACGCCCGATTACTACCAGTCGTTCGGGCTGGGCTTCTTTGAGTATTTCCAGCTTTCGGAAGACATCGGGGCCGAGCCGCTGCCTATTCTGAACGTGGGCATGGCCTGCCAATTCAACTCGGGCGAGCTGGCCCCGATGGGCAGCGCCAGCGCCAAGGGCGGCCCGACCGCGCCGGCCGCCGCACCCGGCACCGGCGACCCGTCGCTGGACGTGTTCATCCAGGACGCGCTCGACCTCATTGAGTTTGCCAACGGCCCGGCCACCTCGCCCTGGGGTGCCAAGCGCGCGGCCATGGGCCACCCCGCGCCCTTCAACCTCAAGATGATAGGCGTGGGCAATGAGCAGTGGGGGCCGCAGTACTTGGAGCGCTACGAGCCCTTTGCCAAGGCCGTGAAGGCTAAGTATCCCCAGATTGACATCGTGAGCAGCGCCGGCCCCAGCCCCGACGGCGACCTCTTCGACAAGGCCAGCAAGCGCCTCGGCGAGCTCAAGGCCGAGTACGTGGATGAGCACTACTACGCCAAGCCCGACTGGTTTCGCGACAACGTGGGCCGCTACGATAAGTACGCCCGCACCGGCCCCAAAATCTTCGCTGGCGAGTACGCCGCCCAGAGCGTGGCCATCGGCAGCCCCACCAACAAGAACACTTGGGACTGCGCCATCTCCGAAGCTGCCTTCATGACCGGCCTCGAGCGCAACGCCGACGTGGTGGGTATGGCTAGCTACGCCCCGCTCTTCGCCCACGTCGATGCCTGGCAGTGGACGCCCGACATGATTTGGTTTGACAACCTCAACTCCTACGGCTCGCCCAGCTACTACGTGCAGAAAATGTACGCCCTCAACAAGGGCACCAACGTACTGCCCGTAACCATGCCCGCCGGTGCCAAAAACGGTACCGATAACCTCTTCGCCAGCGCCGTGGCCGACGCGCCCACCGGCGAGGTAGTGGTAAAACTGGTGAACTACTCCAGCAGCCCGCGCTCGGTCAGCATCAACCTGGCCGGTGCCAAAGGCCTGGGTAAAACCGGCCGCGCCCAAACCATGGCCAGCGCCGACCTGCAAACCCAGAACAGCCTGACCGAGCCCCGCAAGCTCGCGCCGCAGGAATCGACCTTCGCCGTGAAAGGCAGCACGCTGACTTATACGCTGGCCCCCAATTCCTTCACGGTGTTGCGGGTAGCTGGTCGAAAATAGCGGCTGGCTAGCCCACCCGAAACGTCATGCTGAGCAGCGCCAAGCCTCTCGCCCCAATCGTTGAACGAGTAATCTTAACGGTGGGGCAGAAGTGCTTCGGCAAGTTCAGCATGACGTTTTTTTAGCACTATTAATCGTCTCCTTTCTGCGCAATGAAAACATCCTCTACCTCTTCTACCTATTTGCTACGCACCTGGGCAGGCCGATTGCTGCTGGCGCTGGCCGTGTTTTGGGGCCACACTGCACATGCATTGCAAGGCCGCCCGGGCGTGCACGACCCCTCCACGATGGTAAAGCGCAATGGCGTGTACCACATTTGGGCCACCGGCGACCAGATTTACCACCTCACCTCGACTAATCTTATCGACTGGCAGCCAGCCGCTTCAGTATTCGCGCCTGGCACCTGGCCCGCTTGGATTAACACGGCTGTGCCTGGTTTCAAAGGCATTTTCTGGGCCCCCGAGTGCGTGTTCAAAAACGGCAAGTATTACCTCTATTATTCGTGCTCCCTGGGAGGGCGGCTCAGCGCCATCGGGCTAGCCACCAGCCCCGACCTCACCACCTGGACTGACCAGGGCCCCGTCGTTAGCTCCGATAACGTTTCGCCCTGGGGCAGCATCGACCCCGCTGTTTTTACCGATACGGCGGGCAAGATGTGGATGGCCTTTGGGTCGCACCTGAGCGGCATCTGGATGATAGCGCTGGACCCCATCACCGGCAAGCGCCTCGATAATAACATTAAGAACGTCGCTGGCACCGACCCGTGGTGCGAGCACGAGGCCGCCTACGTGATGCAAAACGCGGGCTATTACTATCTGTTTTATAATAAAGGCATCTGCTGCGCCGGGACCACGAGCACCTACTACGTGCAGATGGGTCGCTCAACCAATCCCACCGGTCCCTACCTCGACCAAAATGGCGTGGACCTCCTGCGGGGCGGGGGTACTAATTTTCTGGTAACGCAAGGCAGCTTCATTGGCCCAGGACACGTGGGCCTCTACACTGAAGGCAATACCAACTACCTAACTTACCACTACTATGACGGCACCCGCAATGGCGCGCCCACCCTGGCACTGAGTAGCCTGCTTTGGAGCCCTGCCACCGGCTGGCCTACGCCCGGCGCTGGTTGGCTAGCCGCCGGCCGCTACACCATCACCAGCCAAAGCAGCGGCAAAGCTTGGGCCGCCGCTAGCTGCACCACGGCCCCCGGCCAGCGCCTCGTGCAGAGTACCATCACCGGTCAGCCGTGCCAGCAATGGCAGTTGTCTCCTCAAAATAATGGCTTGTACAAAATGACCAATGTAGCAAGCGGGCTCAACGCCGATGTGACCGATTGTGCCGAAGCCGCTGGCACCAAGCTAGGCCTTCAGGCCGATTCCCCTCTCAATTGCCAGCAATTCAAGCTAGAGCGTGCCGCAGATGGTAGCTACGTGCTGGCTGCGCTCTACGGTAACCGGGTAGTTGAAGTACCCAACGCCGTTACTACCGACGGTCAGCAGCTAGGCTTGTGGGACTACAACAACTGCACCTGCCAACACTGGATTATTAGCGCCGCGACTATTATTACGGCTACTACGGCAACTGGTCAGCACCCCGAAATTCACCTTTATCCCAACCCAACTCCCAATGGTAGCTTCACGGTGCAGCTACCCATCAACACTGCCGTCACCATAAACGTAGCCGACCTTCGCGGCCACACAGTGTATCGTCGCGCAGTATCCGCTGCGAGCGCGCATAATATCAATGCCAGCCTCTCGGCGGGCGCCTACTTAGTACAGATTAGTATGCCCGGCGCCACCGTTACAAAAAAGCTAATCGTGCTTTAAGCAAGCAACGCATTAATTTTCAAAATATTACGGACACTATAAAAGCACCTCATCTTCAAGCGAGGTGCTTTATAGTGTCTGCTAGCCTCATAAGCCCACTACCTGTGTAACTGCTACCAGCACGTGCTTGTGTAGTCTTGCCAAATCTCTTGTGGTTCAGGTATATACAATAAAAAACGCCTTGTAAAGGACTTTACAAGGCGTTTAAACGATTGCGGTCTGGACGGGACTCGAACCCGCGACCTCCGCCGTGACAGGGCGGCATTCTAACCAACTGAACTACCAAACCGTTTGCCGCAACTAGAAGCCCGATAAAGGCCTTTTTGCTTTTGGTGCTGCAAAGGTAAGAAAATTATTTTGTTTACTGCAACAATATTTACAAAAAAAGTTCCATAAAATGACAAACAGCTTCTATTCAATTACATATAAGCTAGCACAGTAGGAAAACATAGTCAAAGTCTCGTGTCTACCAGAAAGGTCATTGGTAGCTTACCGTATAGATATAACAGGCAAGATACTTCATAAGTACACGGCATGAGGCCAGAGAACATAGGTACTGTAATCACGGCTTCAGTTAAAAAAGAATGCGTATTCGTTTTGGAAAATACTGTGCATGATAGTACTTTTGCACTCCCAATCCGGAATAGGGGCTAACGGCCGCTACTACTGCTCCTTAAAAGCAGTCCTCGATTAGGAAAATAAAATCTGCAAAATTTGGAAACTCAAAAAATTTCCTTACCTTTGCACTCCTAATCGCAAAAGGCGGTTTAGGAATATCAAATACATTGCTGTTAATCAATCATTTAGCAAATTATTGCGCGATGAGCGAA
>Ga0160428_1000081_pt1 | contig 121938 bp, 95 predicted proteins | sample SolpanmetagenomM_FD_108198 | JGI IMG/M metagenome (GOLD analysis project Ga0160428, IMG submission 108198) | Solar panel surface microbial communities from Lawrence Berkeley National Laboratory, California, USA - M | ecosystem: Engineered > Built environment > Solar panel > Unclassified ...
CTACTACTGGTGGCCCGCCGAAAAAGGCACCCCGCCCAAGCGCTACAGCACCTTCGACGTGAAGAAGGACGCCTGGCAGTACGACGCGCCCACCAAGAGCTACTACCTGCACATCTTCTCCAAGAAGCAGCCCGACCTGAACTGGAACAACCCTAAGCTGCGCCAGGAAGTGCACAACATCATGCGCTACTGGCTCGACAAGGGCATCGACGGCTTCCGCATGGATGCCTTCCAGTTTGTGGCCAAGGACCCCACCTTCCCGCCCATGCCGGGCCTCACGGAGAGTAACTACGCCAACGCCTACAACCACGGCCCACACCTGCACGACTACCTCAAGGAAATTAACCAAGAAGTACTTAGCCACTACAACGCCATGAGCGTGGCCGAGGGCGCCGGCCGCAACACCACCGAGGCCATGCTCTTCGTGGACCCCGCCCGCAAGGAGCTCGACATGACCTATCACTTTGAGGGTGTGGGCGTGGGCAGCAACTCGGACACCTACAAGCTCACCGACCTCAAGCGCGTGTTTACGAAGTGGGACAGCGCCTTTGCCCAGAAGGGCTGGCAGGCCATTGACCTTGGCAACCACGACCAGCCCCGCATGGTGAGCAAGTTTGGCGACGACCGGCCAGCCTTCCGTGCCGCCTCGGCCAAGCTGCTGAATACGTTTCTGCTGACCATGCGCGGCACGCCCTACTGCTACAACGGCGACGAGCTGGGCATGACCAACAGCCCGTTTGGCGGCATCGCCGAGTACCGCGACGTGGCCGCCCGCAACGCCTACACGCAGCTTCGGCAGCAGAAGGGCGATGAAAAGGCCTTCTTTCACTCGCTGGCCCGCTTCTCGCGCGACAATAGCCGCACGCCCTTCCAGTGGGATGCCTCGGCCAACGCGGGCTTCACTACCGGCACGCCCTGGATTAAGGTAAACCCCAACTACGTGACCATCAACGAGGCCAGCGAAGACAAGGACCCGGCCTCGGTGCTCAACCACTTCCGGCAGGCCATTGCGGTGCGCAAGCAGCATAAGGTGCTGACCTACGGGCAGTACCAATTGCTCGATGCGGCTAACCCGAACATCTACGCCTACACCCGCACGCTCGATGGCGAGCAGGTGCTGGTGGTGCTCAACTTCTCGTCAGCGCCCCGCACCTGGGCGCTGCCGGCGGGCCTCAACCCCAGCGGCGCGGCCTGGCTCAACAACTACCCCGGCGCGGTGCCCAGCGGGCCAGCCCTGGCCTTGCAACCCTGGCAGGCCGTGGTATTCAGTCTGAAATAACCTGCTGTTGGTCAGCAGCTTCTTGTTTTAATTTTTTTCCAGGTTCCACTCAGCCCCGGCCCTCTCACACCCCTTTTTCGGAATCGATTGCGATAGGTTACCGGCTAGCTCAGTGCTTTCAGTATTTCCCACTCTAACCCCTTTTTCATCATGCGTAACACTTGTTACTCAACGCACCAAGCTTATGAGCAGCCGGCGGCCCGCTCGGCACTCAGTGGCAAAACGCTGCTGCTGGCTCTCTTCCTGCCCATCATCGGCCATGCCCAAACGGCCCGCGAGGTATCGGGCAAGGTGACCGACGTGGGCGGCACCGGCCTGCCCGGCGTAACGGTACTCGTGACGGGCACCAGCATCGGGGCCAGCACCGGGGCCGACGGCGAGTTTCGCCTGCAAGTGCCGGCCACGGCCACTTCGCTCACGGTGTCGTTTGTGGGCTACGCCCGCCAGACGGTAGAAATCACGGGCCGCAACACGGTATCCATTGCCTTGAAAGACGATGCCCAGGCCCTGGGCGACGTGGTGGTGGTAGGCTACGGCACCGCCCGCAAGCAGGACGTAACCGGCGCCGTGGCGGTGCTGGGGGAGAAAGAATTCAACCGGGGCACCTTCACCTCGCCCGACCAGCTCATCCAGGGCCGCACCTCGGGCGTGCAGGTAACCAACAGCAGCGGGCAGCCCGGCGGGGCGGCCACCATCAAAATCCGCGGTAACTCGGCCGTAACGGGCTCGGGCCAGCCGCTGTACGTGGTAGACGGCGTGCCGCTAGACGGGCGCTCGGCCCGCCCGGGCCTGGTGGCGTCGACCGACGTGGGCACGGGCGCCGACAGCAACCCGCTCAACTTCCTCAACCCCGACGACGTGGAGTCGGTAACCGTGCTTAAGGATGCCTCGGCCACGGCCATCTACGGCTCACGGGCCGCTTACGGCGTGGTGCTCATCACCACCAAAAAGGGCAAAACGGGTGCCCCCGTACTGGCCGTGGGCGCTTCGGGCGGCTTCTCAACGCTGCTGCGCCGGCCCAAGTACCTGGATGCCGGCCAGTACCGCCAAGCCCTCACCTACTACGGCGTAACCAACGGCGACAAGGGCGGCGATGCCGACGCGCTGAAGGAAATTCTGCGCACTGGCACCCTGCAAAACTACAACGTGGCCATGAGCGGCGGCGGCGAAACGGGGCGCTACCGCCTCTCGCTGGGCTACCTCGACCAGAATGGCATCGTGCGCAAAACGGGCTTTAAGAAGTTCAGCGCCAACCTGGCCACCAACCTCCAGTTCTTGGAGAGCAAGAAGCTGGGGCTGGATGTGAACATTGCCACCAGCCAGTTCCGCGAGCAGCTTGCCCCCATCACCACCGATGCCGGCTACCGCGGCTCGCTCATCGGGCAGGCCCTGCAATGGAACCCCACCCAGAACCTGCGCAATGCCGACGGCTCGCTCTTCATTCAGGCCGGCGACGTGATAAACCCCGTGGCCGCCCAGGAGCTGTACAACGACAACTCGCGCGTGACGACCATTCTGGCCAGCGCGGCGCCCTACTACAAATTTACCGACTGGCTCCAGTACCGGGCGCTGGTGAGCGTGAACTACAACACCGGCGAGCGGCGCACCTCCATCGACCAGCGCCTCATCAACTACCCCGGCATTGAGGGCCAGGGCTTTGCCAGCATCAGCCACAATGAGCTGCTGACCCAGCAAATTGCCCACACCATCAATTTCAATAAGCAGCTGACCAGCAGCTTCAACCTGAACGCGCTGGTGGGCTACGAGTACACCAAGTTTGCCAATTCGGGCTCCAACCTCAATGCCTACGGCAATCGGGATGCTGGCGGCTTCGGCTCGTTTGGCCTCGACTACACCAACTACATCCAGTACTCGGGCACCGGCAACCGCGGCGTATCGTCGTTCGTTGACCCCTCCTCGGCGCTGCAATCGGTATTTGGGCGGGCCATCTTGAACTTCAAGGACCGCTACGTACTGACCGGTACCCTGCGCCGCGACGAGAGCACCAAGTTTGGCCCCAACAACCGCGTGGGCTACTTCCCCTCGTTTGCCGCGGCCTGGGACCTGAGCCAGGAAGCTTTCTTCCCGGCCGAGCGCCTGAGCCAGCTGAAGCTGCGGGCGGGCTACGGGCGCACCGGCAACCAGGAGTTTCCGGCCGGCTCGGCCCAGTACCGCTACACCCTGGACAACAACGGCGCGCAGTCGCCGCTCAACGACCGCAACGACAACCTGAAGTGGCAGTCGGATGCCCAGTACAACGCCGGCATCGACATTGGGGCGTTTAGCAACCGCCTCACGTTCTCGGCCGATTACTTCTACAAGACCACGACCGACCTGCTGTTTCCGACTACGCCCGGCGAGCCCCGGCCCGCCAACGCGGCCATCCGCTGGGAAAACCTCGACGGCAAAATCGTCAACAAAGGTATCGAGCTTAGCCTGACGACCGCCATCGTGCGCAACGAAAAAGTGGACGTGGGCTTCAACGCCAACGCCACGTTTATCCGCAACGAGGTGTCGGACCTGGTGGGCGCGGCCATTCCGACGGGTGCCATCAACGGCCAGGGCCTCTCGGGCGCGCTGGGCGAAAGCATTCGCAACGGCTACCCCATCAACGCCTTCTTCCTGCCCCAGTACAACGGCCTGACCGACCGCGGCCTGAACAACATTGGCGGCATCGTGTACGCTGGCAGCCCCAACCCCCGCACGCTGCTGGGCATGGGCCTCAACGCCCGCTACGGCAAGCTCTCGCTGGTGGCCAACATGACGGGCGTATTCGGCCAGATGATTTACAACAACACCCTCAACGCCATCGGCGCGGTGGGCGGCATCGGGGCCGGCAAAAACATTGCCCTCTCCACCTTCGAGAACCCGGTGAAGGAATCGACCGGCAACCCGACGGCCGCCTCCACGCGCTACCTCGAAAAGGGCGATTACCTCAAGCTTTCGAACCTGACCCTCTCCTATTCGCTGGGCGACGTGGTAGGGTTTGTGAAGGGAGCCCGCATCTACGCTACCGGGCAAAACCTGTTCGTGATTACCAAATACACCGGCTTCGACCCCGAAATCAACACGATTAAGCAGGGCGCCAACCAGGTGCCGTCGGTAGGCATCGACTACCTGGCCTACCCCAGCGCCCGCACGTTCACGTTCGGCGTCAACTTCTCTCTGTAACCCACTCTTCTATTACCCACCATGCGATATTTTAAGATAGGCGGAGCGGCGGCCGTGCTGGCGCTGCTCCAGATGACCAGCGGCTGCGCCATCAACGAGAAGCTGGAAGGCCAGCTCACGGAGGACCAGATTCCGAAGGGCGACCCCTCGGCCCTGCTCCAGGGCGTGTATAACTCGCAGCGCGACCCCATTCAGGGCTGCGTGAGCGTGTTTGCCCTCGAAGAAGTATCAACCGATGCGCGCATTATGCCCACCCGCGGGCCCGACTGGGACGACAACGGCAAGTGGCGCGCCCTCTACAACCACACCTGGGACGCCCAGAACGAGCGGGTGCGCGACACCTACACGCAGCTCAACGGCATTATCTACGCTGCTACCGATTTGCTGCGCTTCTCGCCCACTGCCCAACAGGCCGCCGAAGCCCGGTTTTTGCGGGCCTGGGCCAGCTACCTGGTGCTCGACCTCTACGACCAGGTGCTGTATCGCGAGCCGGGCGAAACCCTGAGCACGCTGGCCAGGGTGCGCAAGGGCACGGAGGCCCTCAACTTTATCATCAGTGAGATAACGGCCATTCAGAGCAGCCTCCCCACTGGCCGCGCCGGCCAGGCCAACCAGGACGCCGCCAAGGTGCTGCTGATGAAGTGCTACCTCAACCGGCACGTATACGCTAACCGGCAGAGCCCAGGAACTCCGGCTGCGGCTGATATGAACCTGGTTATCAGCCTAGCCGACCAGATTATCAATAGCAACAAGTACTCGTTCACGAGCAACTTCTTCGACAATTTCGCGCCCAACAACACGGCCATCGGCACGGAGAATATTTTCACCCAGGAAAATACCTTCGGCAACAGCGGCCCCACCCGCGACTCCTGGAAATTCGTGTCGCACTACAACATGGTGCCCGTCAACGGCTACAACGGCCCGGCCACTACGGCCGCGTTCTACAGCCTGTTTGAGGCCAGCGACAAGCGCCGGGGCGTAGCCTACCAGTCGTCGGGCGGCCCGGCCAACCCCGACGGCCGCATCAACGTGGGCTTCCTGGTGGGGCAGCAGTACAACCTGAGCACCGGCGCGGCCCTCACCACGCGGGGTGGGGCGCCGCTGGTGTTCACGCAGGATATCAACCTGTTTGAAACCGGCGCTGACCTGGAAGCCAAGGGCATCCGGCCCATGAAGTACCCCGTGGACTACGTGAGCGAGGCGAAGGGCGGCAACGGCTGCGAAAACGACCACGTAAGCTTCCGCCTGGCCGACGTGCTGCTCATGAAAGCCGAGGCCATTATGCGCGGCGGCACGGCCACCAGCGCCGGCACCTACGGCGCCACCGCGCTGGCCATCGTCAACTCGCTACGCACGCATCCCTCGCGCGGGGCCAGCGCCCTGACCTCCCTCAGCCTCAGCACCTTGCTCGACGAGCGCGGCCGGGAGCTGTACGGCGAGTCGTGGCGCCGGCAGGATATGATTCGGTTCGGCACGTTCCTCCAGGCCCGCAAAGACAAGCCCCAGAGCGACGCGAAGTACCTCATCTACCCCATCCCGCAGACGCAGGTTGACGTAAACTCGAACATCAAGCAGAACCCCGGCTACTAAGGGGCCTGCCAGTAGAAAAAGCAGCGGTTGGCCTCGGCCGGCCGCTGCTCTTTTTTTCGGGGCCAGCCCCGCCTCGTTCTGCTAACTCCGCTTTTCTTTTTGCTTATGAAAAACCTGTTTGCCGCCGGCCTGCTGCTGGCCCTGGCCGGCCCCGCCCTGGCGCAGCCCGCCGCCCAGCCCACGCCGCGCCAGCTCTACCCCGGTCTGTTCGAGGCCATTCAGCTGAACCGCGTGTACCCCGATGGCAAAACCTTCGTGGATATGCTACCCACGGCCAGCCCGGCCGTGGTGCTGGCCGCCTATGCCAAGGAGAAAGCCCAGCCCGGCTTCGACCTGAGGGCATTTGCCAAGCGCTATTTCTCCCTGCCGGCCACCGACACGGCCACGTATCGCAGCAACATCGGGGCCGGCATCCGGGCGCACCTCGATACGCTGTGGACGGTGCTGCGGCGGCCGGCGCAGGCCGCGGCCCCGCCCTATTCGTCGCTGCTGCCGCTGCCCCGGCCCTACGTGGTACCGGGCGGACGCTTCCGGGAGGTGTACTACTGGGATTCGTACTTCACGATGCTCGGGCTGCGCGAGGCGGGCCGGCTGGCCCAGGTGCGCGACATGGTTGACAACTTCGCCTACCTGATTGATAAGCTGGGGTTTATTCCGAACGGTAACCGCACCTATTACCTTACCCGCTCGCAGCCGCCTTTCTTCGCCCAGATGGTGGGCTTACTCGCCACCGGGCCCGACTCGGCGGCTGTGTTAGCCCGCTACCGCCCGGCGCTGGCCCGCGAATACGCCTACTGGATGGCCGGCGCTGATAAATTGAAGCCAGGCCAGGCCAGCCGCCGCGCCGTGCGCCTGCCCGGCGGCGAGCGCCTGAACCGCTACTGGGACGAGAGCGACCAGCCCCGCGAAGAGTCGTACCGCGAAGACGTGGAGGCCGCCAAGCTCAGCCGGCAGCCGCCGGCGCAGTTTTACCATAATATCCGCGCCGCCGCCGCCTCGGGCTGGGATTTCAGTACCCGCTGGTTTGGGCCCGACCAGCAGCTCAGCTCCATTCATACCACCGACCTCGTGCCGGTGGACCTCAACTGCCTGCTGCTGGTGCTGGAGCAAACCCTGGCCCGCGCCAGCCGCGCCGCCGGCCAGCCCGCCGAGGCCAGCCAGTACCGCCAACAGGCCGGGGCCCGCGCCGCCGCCATTCAGCGCTACTGTTGGGATGCGCAAACCGGCTTTTTCGTCGATTATGACCTCGCTAAGAAGCAGCGGGCCGGCATCCGGACTCTGGCCGGCGTTTTCCCACTAACCTACGGCGTGGCCACGCCCGCCCAGGCCAAGGCCGTGGCCAGCCGCCTGCAAAGCGAGTTTTTGCGGCCCGGCGGCGTGCTCACCACCACCAACGCCAGCCACCAGCAGTGGGATGCTCCCAATGGCTGGGCGCCGCTGCAATACCTCACCGTGGCTGGCCTGCACCGCTACCAGCTGCCCGCCCTGGCCGACACCATCGCCCACCGCTGGACGACCCTCAACGTGCGCGTCTTCACCCGCACCGGCCGCCTGCTGGAGAAGTACAACGTGGAGGACCTGACCCGCACCGCTGGCGGCGGCGAATACCCCCTGCAAGACGGTTTCGGCTGGACCAACGGCGTGCTGCTCAAGCTGCTGAATGAGCAGCGCAGCCAGGAGCAGCGCCGCAAGTCACTGTAGTGGCTGGCTAGGGCCGACGCTTAGCAAAAACGCTCGTCATGCTTCACTGCGTTCAGCATGACGAGCGTTTTTTTCAGGCTGGCTAAACCTACCCGGCATTAGCCCCGCCTACAACCCGTACTTGCCCAGCAGGTAAATGAGCGAAGCCATGCTGGCGCCGCCCAGCTCCAGCTCGCGGCGGTTGACCTGCTCGAAGGTGTCGAGGGCCGAGTGGTGCAGGTCGAAGTAGCGTTGCGAGTCGCAGTCGTAGCCGAAGAGGGCCGTGGGCTTCACGGCGGCCACCAGGGGCTCGATGTCGGTGCCAGAGTGGCCGGGCGTGAGTTGGCCGGCCAGGTAGGGGGCCAGCAGGGGCTTCCAGGCGGCTACTTTCTGGAATACGGCGGGCGTGCTTTCCACGTTGAAGCCGCGCGGGGTGAAGCCGCCGCCGTCGCTCTCGATGGCCGCCAGGTGCGTTTCGTGGTTTTGCTTGGCCAGCTCGGCGTATTTGTCGCCGCCGCGGGTGCCGTTTTCCTCGTTCATGAAGAGCACGGCGCGCACGGTGCGCTCGGGGCGCAGGCCAGTGGCCTTGAGCAGGCGCAGGGCCTCCATGCTTTGCACCACGCCGGTGCCGTCGTCGTGAGCGCCCTGGGCGAGGTCCCACGAATCGAGGTGGCCACCCACGGTGATGACCTGCTCGGGGTATTTCGAGCCCTTGATTTCGCCCACCACGTTGTAGCTTTTCACGTCGGGCAGCTGCTGGCAGCTCATTTCCAGCTCAAATTGCAGCTTGGGGTCGGCGGCCAGCAGCTGGCTGAGCTGGTCGGCGGCCTGGGTGCTGAGGGCGGCGGCGGGCACCTTGGTGGGCGTGTCGCCGTACTGGGTGGCGCCGGTGTGGGGGTTGTTGTCGCGGGCGGCGGTGAGCGAGCGCACGAGGGCCCCCACCGCGCCGCGGCGGCCGGCCTCGGCAGGGCCACTGCGGCGCTGGTCGCCGGCGGCGCCGTAGGCCGCGCCGGGCTCAATTAATTTATCGTCAAAAGGGCGATTGAAGAAGACGAACTTGCCGCGCACCTGGTCATCGGGCAGGGCTTTGAGCTCGGCCAGGCTCTTGACCTCGACCACGCCGGCGCGCAGGGGCTTGCTGCCGGGCGTGGCCACCGAGCCGCCCAAGGCGCACACCGCCGCCGCAATGCCTTTGCCCTTATTGCCAATAATTTGCCCTTTCTCCTTGGCCCCGCGCACCCAGTGCGGCACCAGGCATTCCTGCAAATACACTTTGTCGAAGCAGTTAGCTTTTTCCATCGTGAGCTTGCCCCACTCCACGGCCTGCGCGGCCTGGGGCGAGCCCGAGAGGCGGGCGCCGATTTTCTGGCAGAGGTAGCGCAGGTTGTCGTAGCTCTGGCCGTGCAGCAGGGCCTCGTCGTAGATTTTGCGGATAGCGACGGAGTCGGCCTTGCTAGCGGGTGCCACGGCTTGAGCGTGGGCATTTTGCGAGCCCAAAGTGAGCGCCAGGGCCGCGCTACCGGCGGCCAGCATAGAGGTAATTTTCATAAGCAAACGAAAAAGTGGCCCGCCGGTAACAAGCGCGACCGCGACGAAAGTACACCTTAGCAGCGAGCCGTAAAAGCCAAAATTATTCTGGGTCCTCGCCCCTAACCTGCCAAGCCTACTGGTACCGCGCGGCTAGCAGGCGGGCCAGCGGCGTGCCCGGCCGCACGTAGGACCGAAGCTCACTGTAGGGAATGGTGATTTCCTTGCCCTGAATGACGTGCGGCACGCCGTATTCCTCTAAAATGCAGTACAGCCCTTCGCTATTCAGGCCAAAGTCTACCAGTGAGGCCAGGGGTGGCTTGGCTTGCAGCCCCTCAATGCCCGGCATAGTAAACAAGTCGTGCGCGATTGAATCGGCAAGCAGGTGGCGGGTCAACAGCCGGCGAAAGGCCATTTGCTGGCTGGGGCGCAGCCAGTCGAGGGGGTCGCAGGCACGGCCAGTGCTTAGGTCGTAGGTATAAATAGCCCGGTGACTACGGGGATAGGGGCCGCCAGTCTCCTCTGCTTCTAAGACCAGCAACGATAGCAGGCCGTAGCCATTGAGCGCTACCGAAATATAAGAATCGCCCGTCATATCGGCGACCAGCGCCTGGCGTTGGGCCGGTGGCGGGCACTGGAGCGCCCGCAGGCGCGCCGAGTCGGGCCCCAGCACATGTAAAAACTCTACCGTCAGATTTTCCGCATGATAACTAGCGGCCCGCTCGTCTCCGTCGGGGTCTTCATCGTTGGGACGGCTTGCAGTCAAAATCTCGTAGCGTATGGCCCCAGCGTAGTCTTCACGCAGCGCAAAGGGCAGCCGACGGCGACCATCACCGCTGGTCCAGCTGCCAATCAGCACCGGGCCGGCGGGGGTTTGGGCCTGCCAGTAGCCAGTGGCCGGCTGGTCATCAGGCTCCGCATCGATGGCCAAGGTTTCCGTCAGCGCCAGTGGTGCGCCAGCCCGAAAGGGCGCCGGGGCCAGCAGCGCCAGGGCGCCACCCCGGTGCTCGTAGTAGTAGTGGCCCGCACACGTCGGGGGCTGGCCAGCCCAGCGCGGGCCGATGGTCAGCTCCACCGTCACGGCCTGGCCACCTACGGTGCCCCGGTAGCGGTGGTAGCCCACAAAAGGCGCAGCCGGGGTAGCAGGCACTGAGCTAGCGAGGGCGGGCAAAGGGGCGGCAGGAGCAGCTTTGGAAGCATGCTTTTCGGCAGTGGAGTGGCAGCCGGCGAGCAGCCCGGCTAGCGACCAGCAACAGATTTTCAGAAACTTACTCATCGCCAAAGCAGACCTTTACAAAGCACTCAACACTCATTTACTTAGCTACCGCATGGCTAACCACTGAGCAACAGGCCAGCGCTACCAACCAGGAGCACCGTCTAGGCTGCCGGCTAAAGACAGGCTAGCGCCACAAGCCCCGGGCGCGCAGCATGCGCGCCACCGGCGAATCGGGCCGCAGCAGGGGTTGCAGCTCGGCCCAGGGCACTACCAGGGTCACGGGCGGGTAAACGATGTTCAGTATCTCGGAGCCGCTGTACGTGAAGGTCAGCCCCTGGTCTACCACGCCCAGCCCCTGCTCGGGAAGTTTAGCAAACCCTCCCTCAATGGTCGAGGTGCTCATCAGGTCGTCGGCCGGGATTTGCTCGTCGCTTTCCAAGTGCCAGGTAATGAGCCGGCTCAGCGTGGTATCGGTGCCGGGGCGAATGAGCTCAGAAATGGTGAGCGCCCGGCCCGTGCGCAGGTCGTAGGTGATGGCGCCCGCGCCGTGCTCAGGGTGCGGGGCGTCTTTGTAAAACCCCTGATAGAGGCTAGCCAGCGACAACAGGCCGTAGTCGTTGTAAGCCACCGTCAACTCGTTTCTGAGCTCGACGCCGCCGGGGTAGCCCAGGTCTTCGCGCAGCTGCTGGCGGCGCCGGGCGGGCGGCGGGCATTGCAGGCGGCGCAGGGCGGCGCGCAGCGTATCGGGGCCCAGCAGGTGTAGGTAGTCGCGGCTACTACTACAGGTAAGGTCTTCGGTGCGGGTGCGGAAGGCGGCCTTGGTTTCGCCGGGCTCGCGCTCGGCCGGGGCGGGCGCTTCGTCGCCCTCTTGAAACAGCTCGTACTTCACGGCCATCAGGTGGCCCTGCCCGTCGGTGTAGTCTTCGCGCAGGCTGAAGGGCAGTACCTGGCCAGCGGGGCCGCGCCAGGTACCCGCGAGTACGGGCCCGATGGGCTGGGTGGCTTGCCAGCGCCCGGTGGCCTGCCGGGGGCGGGCGCTGTCGGCCTCGGTGAGTAGCAGCGACTGGCCGGGCCGGAAGGGCGTCGGGCCACTCAGCAGCAGCAGGCCCGCCGGGTGGCGGTCGTAGTGGTAGGTGCCGGTGCACGTTAAAAAATCCGGCGCATGCACTGCCTGGGCTTGCGTGAGCGCTGGTAGGCTCACGGTCAGCTCCACCGTCACGGGCTGGGTGCCCACGGTGCCCCGGTAGCGGTAGGTGCCGGTGGAGGCCTGGGCCGGGGCGGCGGGCGCTGGGCTAGCGACGGGCGCGGGCGCGGCGCGGATAGCCGGGACGGCCTTGCTAGGGGCCGAGGCGGTGGCGGCCTGGTTTTCGGTAGTGGACTGGCAGCCGGCGAGCAGCGCCCCGGCCAGGACCCAGCCGCCTATTAGTAAACCTCTGTTCATTAATATGTTCTATCGTATCGAAAGTCTTAAGAAGAGCCCAGACTAGGCGGAGGCCAGCCCCCAGGACAGCCTACCGCCAGATGCCGCGCTCGTGGAGCATGCGGGCGAGCGGCGTGCCGGGGCGCAGCAAGGGCAGCAGTTCGGGGTAGGCGATGGTTACTTCAACCGGGCCACTATTCCCGTGAGCTACCTCGCCCGGGTCATAAAACAGCAGTAGGCCCTGGCTGGTGAGGGCTACCCCACCCTGGGGTATGGCCACGGTAGTAGTATCGTCTTGCTGCCAGTAGATATCCCGCCTTTCCCGGATTTCCAGATTCGTACCCTGGCCACTGAGCAGGTGCCGGCCCACCAGTTGCACCAGCAAGCGCCGTGTTTCGGCTTGGGGGCGCAGCAGCTCTTCCAGGGCTAGCCAGCGGCCGGCACGCAGGTCGTAGATACGCTGGGTGCCCTCGCCGTGGGGGCGGCCCCCGCTGTACTCATTTACATATTCGTCGTTCCCGAGGCTCAGCAGGCCATACGCATTGAGGGTCTGCCGGGGCCCTCTATCCACATCGACGCAATCGAGCTGGCGGGCGGCGGCCCGCGTGAGGGCCCGGCGGCGGGCGGGCGGCGGGCATTGCAGGCGGCGCGCAGGGTATCGGGGCCGAGCAGGTGCATAAAGGTCTGCGAGAGCTGGGCATAGGGCTGCCAGGCGCCGGGCTGCTGGGGCAGGTCGGGGTCGGGCGGGCAGGCGGGGCCGCAGGCGTGGCTGGTCAGGATTTCGTAGCGCACGGCGTCGTGGTAGTCTTCGCGTAGCACGAAGAGTAGGTGGCGGCCGGCGCGGCTCGTCCAGATGCCCGAGAGCCCGGGGCCCAGCGGCTGGGTGGCCTGCCAGGTACCGGTGGGGTCTTCGAGCAGGCGCAGCGGCTGGCCGGGCCGGTAGGGCGCGGGCGCCTTGAGGATAAGGTCGCCGCCGGCCAGCCGCTCGTAGAAATACGAGCCTTCGCAGCGCAGGCCCTTGGTGCTAAAATCCTGGCTCGAATCGACGAGCAGTTCCAGCAGCACGGGGCGGCCGCCCACCGTGCCCCGGTAGCGGTGGTAGCCGATGTAGGGCGCGGCCGGCACAGCGGGCGCCGAGCTATCCGCCGGGATGGCCGCGGCTACCACCGCCGCGGCGGGCCGGGCGGCCGCCTGCCCGGGCTGGCTTTGGGTACCGGGCTGGCAGCTGGCGACCAGCAAGGTGGCGGCGAGCCAGCTACCGGTTATCGATAAAAAGCGCACGCAAGTATCAGTTATGCTCATTTAACATCGCAACTACTAGGCCGAACCCATCCCCTGGCCTAGCGGCGGGCCGAAGGCCAGATGCCACGCTCGCGCAACATGCGGGCCACCGGCGAAGCGGGCCGCAGCAGGGGCAGCAGCTCGGCCCAGGGCACGTCGAGCGACACGTAGCCGAGCGAGGCGCTCAGGTCGCTTTCGCCGTACAGGCATTCGAGGCCGGTGTAGGAAAGCGCCACGCCGGCGGGCAGCGGCACCAGCTCGCCATCTAGCGCGTAGGTGCCTTCTCGCACGGTGGCGTCGCCATCCGTAGGCGGGTCGCGCAGCAGGTGGCGGGTCAGCAGCCGCCGGAACTTAGCCTCGGAGCCGGGGCGTAGTAGGTCTTCCAGGCCCACGTAGTCGCCGGTGCGCAGGTCGAAGATGCGGCTGCCGGCCGAGTGGTTGAAGTGCGCGGCGCCGTAAGAATAAACGTAGCTCGGCTCATTCACCGACAGCAAACCAAAGTCATTGAATGTAACGGCAATAGATTCCGAATTTTCGCCGCACGAGCCGTCACCGGCCGCGTAGGCCCGGTCGGCCTGGCGGCGCTTTTGGGGCACCGGGCACTGCAAGGCCCGCAGGGCGGGGCGCAGCGTATCGGGGCCCAGCAGGTGCAGGTAGTCGCGGTAGAGCTCGGAGGGGCGGCGCTGCTGCTGCTCTAAGCTGGTGGGTTCCTCATCGGCCGCCGCACTGTCGGCTTCGTCGGCGGCGGTGCCATCGGCGGCGTCATCACGGTCGGGCTGGCACATCGGGCCGAAGGTGGTTTCTTTCAATACTTCGTAGCGCACGGCCACCTGGCGGCCCTGCGCGTCCTGGTAGGTTTCGCGCAGCGCGAAGGGCAGCTGCTGGCCGGTGGGGCTCGTCCAGGTGCCCGCTAGCAGTGGCCCCGCCGGCTGGGTGGCGCGCCAGGTGCCCGTCACCTTGCTGGCATCCGACTCATCCAGCTCCAGCGGCTGGCGGGGCTGGTAGGCATTCGCATTTATCAGGTTGAGCAGGCCGCGGCGGGCCGTGCCGTAGTAGTAGGTACCGGCGCACACGGTTTTGGTGCTGTCGTACTGGTCGGGGCCGATGGTCAGCATCATGGTCACGGGCTGGCCGCCCACCGTGCCCTGGTAGCGGTGGTAGCCGGTGTAGGGCGGGCCCGTGGTGGGCGAGCTAGCCGCTTGCCCGGTGGGCGCTGCCGCTGCTTTTTCTTCCTTAGCGGGCTTCGTGTCGGCCTGGCACCCGGCCAGCAGCCCCAGCCAGCACCCCACTCCCCCAGCCCAGCAAAATAGCCGCGTAGCGTTGCACATCATGCCTGCCCCTAGCGCATGGTATTGTTGCTTACCACCTGCGGCGCGGCCCCGTAGCGGCTCATTTGCAGCCGGGCGGGCTGGCCTTCGCGCAGCGTCACCTTAAAGAGGTAGTTGTATTCCTCGTCGCGGATTTCGCCCGGCAGCGGGGCCACGCCCAGGGCTGAAAGCAGCGGCAGCAGGGTGTTGGAATGGCCCACCACGACCACCGTTTTGCCGGCGTAGTCCTGGCGCAGGTGGCCGGCCAGCGCGGCGGGCTCTTTGGCGCTATAGGTTTCGGGGGTGAGGCCGGTGGCCTGGGCCAGCGGGGCCAGGGTGGCGCGGGTGCGGCGGGTATCGGTGGTGAAGAGAGCAGCCGGGTGGTGCTTCGCTAATTGCCTGGCCAGCAGCTGGGCACGGGCCTCGCCGGCGGGCGTGAGGGGCGGGTCGGTGAGGCCGGGCGTGAGGTCTTTCTCGCCGTGGCGCACGAGGTAGATGACGGTGCGCGGCGGCCGGGCGGCAGTAGCGGCCAACCCCAATACCAGGCAACAGATGAGCGACAACAGGCCCGTTTTCAACAGCATAGATTTTTCCTTTAACTACCCGCCAAAGGTAGCCGCAAAAAAATCGGGCTACCCAAAGGGCATCCCGATTCCGAACTCTCGAAAATGTGACGTCCCGGTTTTATTCCTTGGTGAAGTGTCGGCTCGTGCGCTCCTGCGCAGGCGAGGTCAGCAGCAGCGTGTAGTGGCCGGCGCGCAGCGGGGCCACGTTCAGGCCCTGCGTGCCCACGGTGCCCTGCCCGGCCACGCGGCCCAGGGCATCAAGTATCTGGTAGGTCTGGCCCACGGCCTCGGGCTCGGTGCGCAGGAAGTCGCTGCCCGCCACGGGGTTGGGATAGAGCCCGGCCACCGCGGGGCTGGCCGCCGTGGCGGTCGGCAGCGCCATGCGCGCGCCGCTGGGGTTGGTGATGCTGACCCAGTTAATGTTCCAACCAGCGGTCTGGGCGTACACGCCGAAGTTGTAGGTGCCGGCGTTGATGTTCACCGTCTTGCTCACGGTGGTCCAGGTTTGCCAGCCGCCGGTGGCCGGAATGGCCGTGTTGCCAAGCTGGGTCGCGCCCGCGTTCAGGTCCGACGACACGGTGCCGCCGTTGGGGCTAGCCACCCGGTAGCTGATGGTGTAGGCGCCCGTGACGGGGAAGCTTACGTTGTTGAAAACCAGGTAGTCGCCGGCGTCCACGTTGCCCATGTCCTGGCCGCCGCCGGTGTCGGAGCAGGTTTCCACGGCCATGCCGCTGTTCACGTTGGCGCTTTCGGCTTGCAGGGTGCGTACGCTGCCGGTGCTGGTGCCGCTGCTGAGCTGGTACACCCGCACGTAGTCCACGTTCATGGTAGCGGGCAGCTTGCTTTCGTCTACCGTTTGGCCGGGCCAGTCACCGGCCACGGCCAGGTTCAAAAGCAGGAAAAACGGCCGCTGAAACTCCTCGGTGCCGCCCGTGCCGTTGGTGATGGTCATCTCATTGTACTTAGTGCCGTCCACAAACCAGCGGATGTAGTTGGGCGTCCACTCCACGCTGTACACGTGGTAGGTGTTGGCGCTCATGGCCGTGTTCTGGCCGTATTGGGCGTGGCCGTTGTTGTCCCAGTGCGCCGTGCCGTAGGTGCGGCTGTCAGCGTTCACTTGCTCCATAATGTCGATTTCGCCGCACTGGGGCCAGCTCACCGAGCTGATGTTCGCGCCTAGCATCCAGAACGCCGGCCACAGCCCCTGCCCCAGCGGCACCTTAATGCGGGCCTCCATGCGGCCGTAGGTGAACTGCTTGAGGCCCTGGGTTTTCAGGCGGGCCGAGGTGTAGGGCATCCCGCCCACGCTCTGCTTGCGGGCCGTGATGACGAGCTCGCCGTTGGCCACCGTGGCGTTGGCGGCCTGGTAGTACTGCTTCTCGTTGTTGCCCCAGCCGCCGCCGCCGGTTTCGAAGGCCCAGTTAGAGGTGTTCACGGCCGTGCCGTTGAATTCATCGGCCCAGACTTGCTGGTAGGTTTGGGCCTGGGTGGACGTAGCGGCGCCGACGAGCAGCGCTACCCCGCCCAAAAGGGAGGTAAGCGTACTTTTCATAAGGGTGTGGAAAAGGAAGTGGGTGGGAAAAGACTCGCTAGCTCAGGGACTCGCCGCCGGCTAGCGTTGCCAAATATCCAACTTCATCCGGCATTTACCAAGCCCCAAAAACGCGGTTTTTGGCCTTGCCAGCGCCCAAAACCTGGGGGCTTTACACTTAACGCACATGTGGTAGTTGTGCAATTTTCAACGTCTGGCCCTTTGCCTGGCTTCCCACCTGGGGCAGCCCGCGGGCTAAAAAACAACTAATGAACCGGCCTTATCCGCCTCTTTTTTTGCCAGGCCGCAGAATGGCTACCCCAGCAGGCACCGATTGAGAACAGAATTACCAGAAAATTTCCTCATCTTCATCAAACCAACAGCTAATCTTCATCTTCATTTAACGACCGTCGTCCGAATGTTGCATAATCATTCCGCCTTCACTCCTCCCCACTCCATGCACGTTCTGCTCGTTGAAGATGAAAAAAGCCTCCACCAGGAGGTGCGCCAGTTCCTGACGCAGGCCCAGTACCTCGTCGATTCGGCCCACACCTACGCCGAGGCTTCGGAGAAGCTGTATGTCAATTCCTACGACTTTGTGCTGCTCGACCTGGGCCTGCCCGGCGGCGATGGCCTCGACCTGCTGCGCGATGCCCGCCAGAGCGAAAAGCAGGAGGCTTCGTTCATCATCCTCACCGCCCGCGGCGCCCTCGACGACCGCATCAAGGGCCTCGACCTGGGCGCCGACGACTACCTGCCCAAGCCCTTCTCGCTGCTGGAGCTGACGAGCCGGATGCAGGCCATCACGCGCCGCAAATTTGGCCTCAAGCGCCCCGAAATCGTGTTCGGCGACGGCTTCGTGATGGATGCCACCGCCCGCACCGTGCGCTACGGCAGCACCCCCGAAACGCCTGGCCCCGAGGTGCCGCTCACCAAAAAGGAGTTTGACCTGCTGCACTACCTGCTGCTGCACCGCGGCCGCGTGCTCACGCGCCTGCAACTCGGTGAGCACCTGTGGGGCAACGTGTTAGAGGATGATTCCGACTCGAACTACATCGACGTGCACATCAAAAACGTGCGCAAGAAGCTGGCCCAGTTCGGCTCGGCCGACTTTATTGAGACGGTGCGCGGCATTGGCTACCGGGCGGTGTAGCGGCTTTTGCTAAGTAAGTTACCTAAACAGAACGTCCTGCTGAGCTTGCCGAAGCATCTCGCTCGAATCGTTGGGGTTAGTATTCCTAGCGGCGCGAGCGAGATGCTTCGGCAAGCTCAGCATGACGTTCTGTTTTGGGTTTTACCCGCCGACCTTTGCTTGCACTTATGCGATTAGAAACCAAGCTCGGCCTGTTCAACGGCCTTTCCAAGCTGCTGCTGGTGCTGCTGGGGGCGCTCCTGATTCCGCCCATTGTGCAGCGCGTGGCGGTGGGCCACACCGATGAGCGCCTGCTCGATAAGAAAACCGAGCTGCTGCACCTCATTGAGCGCGACGGGCTAGCCGCCTTCCTGCGGGCCGAGCACGACGAGAGCTATGCCGACTACAACATTCTCAAGCAGGAGTACATTGCCATTACGCCGCTGCCTGCCTACCCCAACGGGCCGAGCGGGCCGCCCACCGAGCGCATTTTTGAGGAGCCCCGACAGGTGGATAAGGAGGTGGAGGACTTTCGCATTCTGAGCTACGTGGCCCCGCTGGGCACCCTGAACGGCACCGATGCCTCGGCCGCCACCAACGGTGCCGAGCCCCGCCGCTACCGCCTCGAAATCGGCTCGTCGCTGGCCACCGTGGAGCTGCTCACCGACACCCTGCGCCGGCTGGCTTTGTGGGTGCTGGTGGCGGGCGCGCTCATCACCGTGTTTACCGACATCGCGTTTGCGCACTACCTGCTGGGGCCGCTGCGCGAACTGATTTCGCGCAAGCTGCGCGGCATCCGGCAGCCCGGCGAGTTCTCGTTTGCCCGCCTCGACACCGACACCACCGATTTTCGGCGGCTCGACGACTCGCTCTCGGCCCTCATGCGGCAGTTGCAAACTTCGTTTGAGAAGGAGCGTGAGTTTATGAGCAACGTGAGCCATGAGCTGCTCACGCCCACCAGCATCCTGCAATCGCGCTTCGAAAACATGCTGCAAGACCCCACCCTGCCCGAGGCCCACGCCCGCCAGATAGTGGAAAGCCAGCGCACCCTCTACCGCCTGCGCAACACCGTGCGCACGCTGCTGCTCATCGCCAACATCGAAAACGAGCAGTACCTGCGCGATGCCAGCGTGCCCCTCGCCCAAACCGTGCACGATGTGGCTGAGGAGCTGGAAGACCGCCGCCAGCAGCGCGAAATCGGGCTGACCATCGACCTCCAGCCCGACTACGTGGTGCCCCGCGCCAACGCCACGCTGCTGCACACGCTGCTGCGCAACCTGCTCAGCAACGCCATCAAGTACAACCACGAGGGCGGCCAGATTCGGGTGCTGGGCCGCCCCACCCCCAGCGGCGGCTATGAGCTGCGCGTGGAGGACCAGGGACCCGGCATCGCGGCCGAAAACCTGCCGCTGCTCTTCGACCGCTTCCGGCGCTTCCACGCCACCGGCCCCAGCGCCCCCGAGGGCTACGGCCTGGGCCTGCCCATTGCCCAAACCATTGCCACGTTTCACAAGGCTACGCTGCGGGCCGAGTCAGAGGTGGGCAAGGGCACGGCGTTTATCCTTGATTTCGCGCCGGCGGGCGAGCCAGTGCCCTAGCTCCGCAAGACATTGAGAGCACCAGCTTAGGGCGCAGCAGTGATTTCTACTAAAGAAACTTCAGCTGGGCATTCGTCCCTTTCTATTACAAGCGGCAAGTAGCTACCGTTAAAATAGAGAAGCTTTGTTACTCCTTGACTCCTAGTCATAAAGTCTACTACGCAAGGAAGGTACCTCAGCAATTCCTCGTTAAGTTGCTTCAGCAACTGCTCGTCGGCACCTAAAAAATAAAAAGCGCCTTCATCTATCGTATCAGTGTATCGCCTCACCGTAATAAGCGTTTTATCGGGTAGGTAAAAGTGATAGATAAAGTACCGGTAGACGTAATCAAGGAAGCCATTTTCGTTTTCCTCACCAATATCCTCGTGGTATTCCTTGCTCCAGTTAATAATCGTCATAGTGCTGCTTAGATTACGTTAGTTGGCAGACAAGCTGTGGGAGGTGGCACTGACGCGAACTAGGCGGTGCTAGCCTCGCGCCAGCGCCGGAGTAGCTAGCCCGCAGCCGTGGCAAAATAGCGGCGCTTTAGCAGGTATAAAACTCCAATTAGTAAGCCAAGTAGGCCCCCCACGTAGCTGAAATTATGGATGGAGCCAACCGTTATAAAATCGTTTTTATGCACCAGGTCGGCAGGCAGCCACCAGTTGACGCCCGTGCTCACCAGGTGATATCGCCCGTACAGAAAACCCGTGACCCCGGCTAGCACGGCGGTGCCGTAAACCAAGCCAACGGCCCCGACTAGGGCTCGGCGCATTGCCGGGGCATCGGGCAGCACCAGGGCAGCCAGCCCCAACGCGGCCCCGATAAACAGGCCGACCCACCACGTCGCCAGAAACCCAATTACCCCCACCGTGGGCCGGTCGCCGCCAAACCAGGCGGGCTCGAAGCCAAACTGGGCGTACTTGAATTTGGTGAAGTACTCGTAGGAAATCGAGTAGGTTATCTGGTCGTGGAGGATGCCGTATAGCCCGGCCAGCAAAGCTGAGGCCCCGATAGTAAGCGCAACTACGCCGATTTTTTTCATGCCTTTTCTGAAGTCGGAGCCTGTTATCTGATTTTGCTACTAGCGCGGCGGCAGGCCGCCACTTTGGCCCACATCAGCGAATCGAATGCCTGTTCTTGCCGAAAAGTTGACTCGGCTAAGCTACTCGCCGTATCCCTATTAAACACTTGAAAATCGGCGTAATGCAGCGCTAGCGGCGACTCGAAAGAAGTGCTACCATTTGGCATGGCGCCCCCAAAGGTTCCGGTGCTGCGCAATAATACGCTTGGCATTGCCGGCTTTTTCTCCGGATAGTATTGTAGCTCAGCTATCTTTTGCCGGCGACCGGCTTTATCTACCAGGTAATATTCGTTGTCAATCCAGCCGGTTTCGATGGGCGGCTGAATGAGGAGCAAACCGTCGGCTGGCACGCGCAGCACGCGGCGGCCTTGCTCATAGCTCGGGCTACTACCGCACGGCTGCCCGTAGATGACCCTGAATGTTCCGCGGAAATCGGCCGGAATGAGGTACAGCTCTTTTTCGGGCTTGGTGAGGTAACTGCCTACGAAATAGAGCACGAACAGCAGCAGCACGCCCCCAACGCCAAAGAGCGGAATCAGCAGCAGGCGGGCCAGCCGGCGGGCTAGCCCTTGCGCTGCTTCCGGTGCGGGCAGGTAGCGGCTCAGAAATAGTAGCTGGGCACAATTGCCTACAAACCAGAGCTGAAAAATCGGAAAGCTAAACGAGTGTATGGAAGCCCCCAACACCAGATAAACTACCCATACCCACCCGTAGGCCAGCGCGGCGGCCAGCAAGATGATGCCCAGCAGGCGGATGCCAGGCCGGGCGGGGCCGCCGAGCACCAGCCCCGCCCGGCCGCCCAGCGCAATGGCCAGCGCCAGGGGCACCGTCCACCATAGAAAGGCGGACGTATCGCCCTGCCCAAACCCCGACTGCGCGCGCAGCACCAGCGCCAGTGCCAGCGCGCAGCACAGCACGTTTAGCAGCGCGCTGGCGGCTTTTAGCAGCCAACTATTTTTCATCAATCGCATAGGTAGCTAGGCAGATATGGGCCCGGGCTGCTCGGCCACCCGGGCGGCGGCAGTTTGGGGCAGCAGTCGGTAGGCCTGGTGCGGTGGCCAGTATTTGCCCACAACGAGGCCTGAAAAGTGTAGGGAAGCTTTAGCTTGCCGGCCCAAAATAACCGTGGCTGGCTTACGGCCGGCAAGCTAAAGCTTCCCCTGCACTTTTTATGAGCCTGCCCCTGCTGGTTTTTGAGCACGTTACCGTGCGTCACCTCGACCGCATCTTGCTACCCGACCTCAGCCTGCGCCTGGAGCCCGGCCAGCACTGGGCGCTGGTGGGCCCCAGCGGGGCGGGCAAAAGCGCGCTGCTGGCGGCGCTGGCCGGCCAGGTGCTGCTCACGGGCGGGGCGGCCACCTACCCGGGCCTCGCCGCCGCGGCCCAGCAGCGCGCCGCCGGGCTGGCCAGCAGCGGCGCGCCCCCGCCCACCTGGCGGCAAGCTGTGAGCCTGGTGGGCACCCAGGCGCCCTTTAAGGCGCGGGCCGGCGGGGGCGGCTTGTACCACCAGCAGCGCTACGAGGCCACGGCGGCCGAGGAGGTGCCCACCGTGCACGAGTACCTGCACAGCCGGCTAGCGCCCGCGCCCCCGGCCGGTGCGGCCTGGACCTACGCGCGCGTGGTGGCGCGCCTGCGGATGGGCCACTTGCAGGAGCAGCCGCTCATTCAGCTCTCCAACGGCGAAACCAAGCGCCTGCGCCTAGCGGGCGCGCTGCTGCGCCAGCCCCTGCTGCTGCTCCTCGACAACCCCCTGACGGGCCTCGACGAGGCCAGCCGCGCCGACCTGGGCGCGTTGCTGGCCGAGGTGGCCGCCGGGGGCACCACCGTGGTGCTGGCCTGCGCGCCCACCGAAATTCCGGCCCTCGTAACGCACGTGGCGGTGCTGGCCGACGGCCAGCTTACCCAGGTGCTGCCGGTGACCAGCTACCAGCCGGCCGCCCCGCCGGCCCCACCGCTACCCGATGCGGCGGCCCTGCGCGCGCTGTGGCCAGCCCCGCCGCCCGCGTTCCAGACATTGGCTCGGCTCGAAGACGTGACCATTCGCTACGGCGAGCGCCTCATCCTCGACCGCCTGAACTGGGAGATAAAGCCCGGCGAGCGCTGGGCGCTGCTGGGCCCCAACGGGGCGGGCAAGTCCACGGTTATCAGCCTGCTGAATGGCGACAACCCGCAGGCCTACAGCCAGCGCATCACGCTGTTTGACCGGCGGCGGGGCACGGGCGAGAGCGTCTGGGACGTGAAGCGGCGCATCGGCTACGTCTCGCCCGAGCTGCTGCAATATTTTCCGGGCCAGCCCACCTGCCTGGGCGTGGTGGCCTCGGGCTTTGGCGATACGCTGGGGGCCGGGCGGGCCACGCCCGCGCAGCTGGCCACGGCCCGCGCCTGGCTAGCCGTGCTGCACCTCGAAGGCTACGCCGCGCGGCCCCTGCGCCAGGCCCCGGCCAGCGTGCAGCGCCTGTGCCTGGTGGCGCGGGCACTGGTCAAGAACCCGCCCCTGCTGCTGCTCGACGAGCCCGGCCAGGGCCTCGATGCCGCGCAGCAGCCCTATTTCCGGGCCGTGCTGGAAGCCCTGTGCGCCGCCAGCCCGGTGGCGCTTATTTACGTGAGCCACTACGCGGAAGACATTCCGCGCAGCGTGACGCAGGTGCTGCGGCTAGCCCCGCCGGCTCAGCCGTAGGCGAAAAACACGGTGGTGCTGCCGTGGGCTTTCGCGTAGCGCAAAAAGTTGTGCAGATGGCGCAGGTCCTCGCCGAAGGTGTTGTCAAACCGATTCCAGCGGGCCTGGTCGAAGTTGGCGAAGTAGCTGAGGTCGTAGCGCGGGTTGGTATTGGTGGGCGTGAGCCGGGCCGGCAGGTCGGGCAGGGTGGCCAGCTCGGCCAGCAGCGCCGCCACGGTGGCCAGCACACGGTCAATATTGCCAGCCACGGCGGCCGCGGCCGCGGCGGCTTGCTGCGTTATTTCGGCTGTTTCTTCCTCGTCCAGGGCACAAGCAAGATGCTCGGCCAGGTCTTCGGGCTGTACGTAAGAGGCCATTGCGTAGAGGGGCGAAACATCGACGCCCGTGAGGTGGCCTATCTGGTCTAGCTCGGGCGTAGTGGCCGCCTCCCACCGCCGGTCCAGCAAGTCGCAAAAAGCCCGGCTGAGTCGGTGCTGGTCATAGTCGTACTCCCCGGCGTCGAGCACCGCTTGGTTGGTAGCGCCCGCAAAAATGTCAAGTCCCATTGAGATACAGCGGAGAAAAGCGTAAGCCGCAAATCTACTGCTTCGTTTTCGTGTGGTATCTAAGGCGAGCATTTGCCCTTACGGCTAGCCCTGCGTGCAGGAAAGGGGGCTCCTACGCGGCCGGCGGCAGTTCGTCGGCCGGCGCCCGCCCGAAGTACCGCATCCGGTAGCAGTGCATGGCCGTGGTGCCGAGCTGCCGCAGCAGGCGGTAGTTGGCCACGGCGCCCACGGCCGCCCCAATCACGGGCACGAGTTGCGCCATTTTGGCCAGGTCGATGTAGTCGCGGTACTCCTGCTGGAAGGTGCGCCAGTCAAAATCGGCCGCGTCGGCGGGCAGGGTTTGGCGGTAGGTTTCCCAGTGGGCCAGCCGGTAGTAGGTTTCGTTGCGGGTGTGCTGGCTGCTGAATGCCAGCTGAAAAATGTGCAGCAGGTAAAGCCGCTCGTGGTAGTCGCGCACCTCGTAGCCGTAGCACGCTGCCACGTCGAACAGCAATTTAAGCTTGATGCCCAGCAGCAGCGGAAAATCGGCCAGCCCGAGCAGAAAGCCGCCCGCGCCTGTCACGGCGCCCTCGGCGGTGGCCGCGAGGCGGTAATCGCGCAGGTGGTCGCGCACGGCGGCCTCACGCGCCGCCAGCGACTCGGCGGCCAGCGGCGGGCGCGTGAGGTGCGTCGAGCCAAACAGCACGCCCCGCACCAGCTGCTTGATGCTAGCCGTGATGACCTGGTGTACCCGCTCGGGCAGCAGGCTATTGAGCCGGACCTGCACCCGCCGGGTAAACTTATCGAGGCGCGTGGGTGGCCGCTGCATCTGCCGCTGCCAGGCTTGCAGCTCGGCATAAATGGCTTCTTCCGCAGGAGTTTGGGGCTGAGGCATAAGCAGGTAAGCGAAAGCTACGTATCTTGTAATGATGCCCGCACCGGCTGCGGCGCGGGCAGTGGGCTAGCCTACTCCACCCGCACCTCGTCGCGGCGCAGCTCGCGGCGCACCAGGCGCAGCAGCTGGTAGCGCTGGCGGGTGGCCTCGTAGCGCAGGGCCACGCCGGTGCCGGTGCTGGGCCAGGTGCCCGCCGGGCTGGGGGTGCCCGCGCCGGTGCCCAGCGGGCGGCCTTGCCCGTCGAAAAGGGCCACCTGCCCCGGCAGCGGCTCGGTGAGGGCCAGCACCTGGCGGGTGGGGCCAAAGTCAAACCACTGCACCGGCTTGTCGCCCGAGGTGAGCAGCTGGCGGCTGAGCAGCGGGGCTGCTCCGGCCGGGCTGAACACGTCGAGCTGGCCGCCATCCTGGCGCACCACCACGAAGGAAGCGGTGCGCCCGCTAGCCTCGGGCACGAGCCGGAAGCTGGCCGTGCGGCTCCAGGTGGCCACCCGGCGGCGGGTGCTGATGTCGCCACTCAGGGTAATGGTCAGCAATTCGCCGTGCTGATTTACCACCCGCAACAGGCTGCGGGCCAGCGTGGGGGCGGCCGCGGTGAGCAGCGGCCCTTCGAGCCGCGCCCCGGCGCTCACCGGAAAGCCGGGGTAGCGCCCGCCAGCCTGGTCGAAGGCGTAGACGTAGCCATTGCGCAGGGCGGCCACTACCACGTCGCGCCCGCCCACCGTGAGCAGGGCCGGCGGGCCAGCCAGCGGGGCCTCCAGGCGGTGGGGCCAGCCGGGGTAGCGGCGGCCATTGGTGTCGAAGAGCAGCAGGTCGTTGGTAGCCGTGGCCACCAGCAGGCGCGCCGAAGTGCCGGCCGTTACGCTGGCCACCGCCACCGAGTCGGGCAGGTTGAGCGGGAAGCCGGGGGCCTCGCGGCCATCGGCGGGGCTGAGCCAGTGCACGCGGTGGGCGGTGGCCAGCAGCAGGCGGCCGCGCAGCAGGCGCGGCGGGCCCACCGCGGGGCCGGGCAGGCTGTCGGCCCAGGCGCGGGTGGCGGTGCCGGCGGGCAGCAGCGTGAGCACGCCCAGCGAGTCGGTGACCACCACCGGCGAGGCCAGCGTGCCATCGGCCGTGGGCGTGGCCGGCAGCAAAAACGGCTGGCCCGCCAGCGGCGCCCGAAAGCGCAGGCTGGCCCCGCTGCCCGCAGCGGCCGAGTCGGCGGCCAGGGCCTGGCCGGGGCGGCGCAGCAGCAACTGAGCGAAGTACTGGCTGCCGGGCCGGGCCTCGTCGGCCGCCTGCTCGGGCGGCACCAGCTGCCAGGCCACCTGCGAGAAGTGGCGCAGCAGGCTCTCGTTGCGCAGCAGGCCGGCGCGGCGGTCTTCGGCCAGGGTGCCGAGCAAGGCGTTCCAGCCCTGGCGCACATCGGCCAGCACGGTGAGGCGGGCCAGCGGCTGGGTTTGCTGCAACAGGGCTACCTGGGCGGCCGAGCGGCTCCACACCTGCCCGGCGGCCACGTCGGCCAGGTAGGCGCGCAGGGTAGCATTATCACCCATTACCAAGTATTTATTCACCAGCGCGGTGCTCAACGGGCTACCGCTGGCCACCGAGCCGGCCGCGTCGCCAGCCAACGCGCCCAGCAAGGCCGGGGCCGGAAAGCCGGCCTCGTACACGTCGTAGCTGCCCACCCGGCCAAACGCCGGCGAGGCCCCGCCCTGCCGCCGCAGCCGGGCCAGCCACTGGGTTGTGCGGCCGGGCGCGCGGCTTTGCAGCAAGGTTAGGTGGCCAGCCGCCTGGCCCGGCGCGGGGGCCGCCAGGTAGGCCAGCGTGGCGCCGGGCAGCAGCGTAGCGCGCAGGCTGTCGAGGGCCAGGCGGGTGGCACGGGCGGTGTCGGCAGCGGGCGCGGGGGCTAGCCGGCCGGCCACAGCCAGCACCAGGGCGGCGCGCAGCGGCAGCACATCGGCCAGCGGGCGCGGCGACTGGGCGGGCTGGCCGCGCAGCTGCTGCTGCCACGAGTTGGCGGCGGGCTCAGGGTTGGCAAAGCCGGTAAGCGTAACCTGGCCGGGGCCAAACTTGATGCCCAGCAGGCTTTCGTGGGTGAGGGCGAGCGCCTGGTCGAGCAGGGCGTGGGTGCCGGGCCGAAAGAGCACGTCGAGCAGCGCGGGCACGCGCCGGAAATTGACGAGCAGCGTGGCATCCACGTCGCGCAGGCGCAGCAAGTCGGTGGCCCCGAAGCCGGCGCGCACGGTGGGCGCCTCGGGGTGGGCCAGCCGGTGCACCACGGCCTCGACCAGCGCGGCGTGCGTACTGATTAGTAAATGGTTGCGGTAGTTGAGCACCGTGAGCGTGCCGCCGGCCACGGCCGTCAGCTCCTGAAATTCGTAGCCCTCGTAGTCGCGCAGGCCAAAGCGGTAGCGCGGGTCGCGGCCCAGGGTTTCAAGCAGGCCCCGCGCCTGCCGGTACTCGCGCACGCTAGCCACCGGAATCTGGTACAGCACATCGACCTGGCCGGGCCCGGTAATGTGCAGTGAGCTGAGCACCAGCTTTTTGCCCAGCAACGCCAACAGCCCGCGCGGGCGGGCGGCCCCGGCCCCCACCACGGCGGGCCGCCCGCCGGTGTCGAGGCTGTCGGCCAGGGCCAGCGGGCCGGCCACCTGCTGGAAGTAGCGCACCCCGGTGATGTTGTCCCACACGCCGGCCTCCTGCAAGTGCTGCACCAGGGCGGCGTGGTCGCGGGTGGCCAGCACCAGCACCGCATCGTCGGGCACCAGGGCGTAGGGGTCGATGGGCCGGGCGGCCAGCGTGCGGCGGTAATAGACGTAGGTGGCCAGCGACAGCAGCACTACCACCGCCACCAGCAGGGCCAGAAGCTTGCGGGACATGGGGCAAAAGTAGGCCGGCTAGCCTCAGCTTGCCGCGCCGGTCGTTTCTTTGGCAAAAAACCGCCCTCTCGCCTTTTCTTTATGGCCGACACCCTACCCACTTCCTCTCCCCCCACGGCCGAAGCGCCTGGCCACTTCAAGCGCGCCCTCACGCTGTTCGACTCCATCATGCTCGTGACGGGCTCCATGATAGGCTCGGGCATTTTCCTGGTGTCGGCCGATATCAGCCGGCAGGTGGGCTCGGCGGGCTGGCTGCTGGTGGTGTGGCTGCTCACGGGCCTCATCACGATGGCCGGCGCCATCAGCTACGGCGAGCTGGCGGCCATGTTTCCCAAGGTGGGCGGGCAGTACGTGTACCTGCGCGAGGCCTTCGGCAAGCTGGTGGCGTTTCTGTATGGCTGGACGCTGTTTCTAGTCATCCAAACCGGCGTTATCGCGGCCGTGGCCGTGGCCTTTGCCAAGTTCACGGGCGTGCTGAATCCCTGGTTTTCGGTGAAGAACGTACTGTTCAACGTTGGGCCGTTCCCCTTCAGCTCGGTGCAGCTGCTAGCCATTCTGCTCATCATCGCCATCACGGCCGTGAATGCGCGCGGCGTGCAGGCCGGCAAGCTCATCCAAAACGTACTCAGCTCGACCAAGCTGGTGGCGCTGGCGCTGCTCATCCTATTCGGCCTGTTTCTGGGGCTGAATGCCGATGCGGTGCAGGCCAATTTCCACGACCTGTGGCACGCCACGCGCTCGCCCGCGCCGGGCGCGGCCGGCGGCATCGTGCCGCTGGGCACGGGCAGCCTCATCATCGGCATCGGCATGGCCATGACGGGCTCGCTGTTTTCGTCCGACTCGTGGAACAACATCGGCTTCGCGGGCGAGGAAATCCAGAACCCCGAGCGCACGCTGGTGCGCAGCATGGCCATTGGCACGGCCATCGTTACGGTGCTCTACATCCTCATCAACGTCGTGTACCTGCTGGTGCTGCCCCTCAAGGGCTCGCCCGAGGCCACGACCCTGGCCGGCCGCGGCATTCAGTACGCCACCGACGACCGCGTGGCCACGGCCGTAGCCGAGTCGGTGATGGGCCCGGTGGGCGCCTACGTGCTGGCCATCCTCATCATGCTCAGCACCTTCGGGGCCAACAACGGCATCATCCTGAGCGGCGCCCGCGCCTACTTCGCGATGGCGAAGGACGGGCTGTTCTTCCCCTCGCTCGCCACCCTCAACCGGGCCGGCGTGCCCGGCCGGGCGCTGTGGGTGCAGTGCCTGTGGGCCTGCCTGCTGTGCCTGAGCGGCAGCTACGGGCAGCTGCTCAATTACGTTATGTTCTCGGTCATCTTGTTCTACCTCATCACGATAATTGGGATTTTCGTGCTGCGCCGCACCCGGCCCGACGCGCCCCGCCCCTACCGCGCCTGGGGCTACCCGGTGCTGCCGGGCATCTACGTGGCGCTGGCCGCGGCCTTCTGCATCATCCTGCTCGTCGCGCCCGATACGGCCGAGTACTCGCGCTACGGCCTGGGCCTGGTGGCGCTGGGGCTGCCGGTATACTTCCTGTTTGGGCGGCGCATGGGCGGGGCGTAGCGGGCAGTTTGTTCTTAACTAAAAACGCCCCTAGCTTCATGGAAGTCAGGGGCGTTTTTGTTCGACCGTGGCGCCTCAAAGCAGTAAGGCCCCCCTACTGCACCTCCAGCCGCGGGTCGGGCCGGGGCTGCATCTCGTAGTCGTGGGGCGGGGTGGCGCCGGCCAGGTTCTGTACGAAGTAGTCCCAGCGGCGGCGCGTCATGTAGGGCGAGTACTGGCCGAATCCATGCTGGGCCTGCGGAAATACTACCAGGTCGTAGCTCTTGTTGGCCTTGGTGAGCGCGTCCACGACCAGCCAGGTGTTGTAGGGCGGCACGTTGTTGTCCAGCAGGCCGTGGGCTAACATCAGCTTGCCTTTCAGATTTTTGGCGTAGAGCGCATTGGCCTGGTTGTCGTAGTTGGTGGTGCCGTCGGGGTTGGTTTTCATCAATCCGATGTAGCGCTCGGCCCAGTCGTCTTCGTAGTTGCGGTTTTCGTGGTTGCCCGATTCCGCGATGCCGACTTTGAAGAAATCGGGGTAGCGGAACATGGCCGCCGCCGTGGCGTAGCCGCCGCCCGAGTGCCCCCAGATGCCCGCCCGCTCCAGGTCGATGTAGGGGTAACGCTGGGCCAGCTGGCGCAGGCCGGCCACCTGGTCGCCGAGGGTGTTTTCGGCCATGTTGCCGTAGCAGGCATCGTGGTAGCTCTTGGAGCGCAACGGGTTGCAGCTCCCTTCAATGACTACCACCACGAAGCCCAGCTCGGCCAGGGCCTGGTGGTCGTTGCGGGCCGAGGAGAAGGCCCAGCTACCCACGCCCCCGCCCTGCGGGCCGGGGTAGATGTAGTCGATAACCGGGTATTTGCGCCCTGGCTCCAGCGTGGTAGGCGCGAACATCAGCCCGTACAAGTCCGTCTGCCAGTCCTGGGCCTTCACCATGATGGGCGTGGGCGCCTTCCAGCCGGTGGCGGTGAGGCGCGAGATGTCAGTTTTCTCCAGCGTGGTAACGAGCTTGCCATCGAGCGAACGTAACACGCTCACGGCCGGCACGTTGGGCTGCGAATACGTATCCACGAAGTAGCGCTCCGAGGGCGCAAACGCCACCTGGTGGTTGCCGGCCTCGGGCGTGAGCAACGTCAAGCCCTTGCCATCGAGCCCGATGCGGTAGAGCTGGGTGAAGTAGGGGTTGCTGGGCTCGCGGCCATCGGCCAGGAAGTAGACCTGGCGGGCCTGCTCGTCTACCTTCAGCAGTTGCGTTACCACCCAGTTACCCTTGGTAATCTGGCGCTTGACCTTGCCCGTGGTGGCGTCGTAGAGGTAGAGGTGGCCCCAGTTGTCGCGCTCCGAGTACCAGATAACTTCCTTAGTTTTGGGCAGGTAATGCCAGTTGATGGCGTGCTGGCCCGACTCGTACCGCGTGGCCACGGTTTCCTGAAACACCTCGCGCACGGCGCCGGTAGTGGCATCGGCCAGGCGCAGCTTTTCCTCCTTATGGTCGCGCGAGGTCGAGACGAAGGCCAGCTGCTTGCCATCCGCGCTCCAGTCCACGTCGTCGAAGGTGCCGCTGCTCGAAATATCGTCCGAGAGCGAGCCGCGGTGCGGGTCGGGCGCCACTTGCAGGCGCACCACTTTGGCGGGGCTCACCTCAATAATAACCCGCTCAATCATCGCAATTTCCTTATCGCCGGCCAATGGATACTTCCAGCTTTTGAGCGTGGGGTGGCCTACGTTGGTGGTTACGAGGTACATATCACCCACCCGGCGCTGGTCCTGGCGGAAGGTGGCGATTTTGCGCGAGTCGGGCGACCAGCGCAGCACCGGCGCGTCGCTCATGGTCCAGCCCGCGTTGTCGGTGGCGTAGCCGTAATCCTTCGCGCCATCGGTGGTGAGCTGGGTAGTTTGGTTGGTATTGGTGTCGCGCACCCACAGGTTGTAGTCGCGGATGAAGGCGGCCAGGCGGCCATCGGGCGACGCTACTTCGTTGGCCGCGTTGGCGCTGAGGCCGGCGGCGGGGCTAGCGGCGGGCGGGTCGTCGGGGCTGAGCTGGCCGCTGGCTAGGGCGTATTTCCAGCGCTTGCCGCCGGTGGCAAAGGCTATGTTCTGGCCGTCGGGCGAATACGCGAAGCTGCGAAACGGCAGCCGCGCGCCCTCCACCGGCCGACCGCCGGCGGCCGAGAGCGCGGCGGCCAGCTTGCTTTGGTCGAAGGCGGCGGCGCGGGATTTGCGCGCCGGGTCCACCACAATAAACTCGCTGCCCTGGGCCGTGGTGGTGCGGTACCAGAAGCGGCCATCGGGCAGCCAGTTCACCTGGCCCAGCGCGTGGTCAACCAGCGGCTGGGTGTTGTAAAGCATAAAGCGCTCGGCGCGGGCGTAGTCCTGGGCGGTGCGGGCGGGTTGCTGGGCCAGCGCGGGCCCGGCCAGGGTACCGGCCAGGGCCAGTACCCGTAAATATTGCTGCATAAACAGGGGGCAAAATGGGAGGCGAAAGGTAGTGCCCACCGCGTATTTCGGGTGGGTAGCCCCGGGGCAACGGCCCTGTTTCTACATAAAAAAAGAGCCCCGCCGCGGCAAGCGCAGCGGGGCTCTTTCCTCTATAACCGGGGCACTGGCAGCCAAGCATCGCGGTAGGCAGCTTATCGGCCAGCACCTGGCCGATAAGCTGCCGGGCTAGCCGCCGTTACTCAACCCGGCGCACCAGGCGCTGGCGCACGGTTTCGCCGGCCAGCTGAAACTGAAGCGTGTACAGGCCCGCGGGCAGGGCGCTTACATCGAGGCGGCCCTGGCGCACGGTGGCCGTGCCCACCACCTGGCCCAGGGCGTTGAGCAGCTGCACCACCGTGCCATCGAGGCTGGCCGGGGCGCGCAGCTGCACCAGGCCGGTGCTGGGGTTAGGATACAGGCTGACCACCGCGCCCGCGGCACCCGGGCGGGCGGCTAGCGGCGTGCTGGCTACCCGGCTCAGGGTGTTGAGGCTCTGGGCCAGGTTGGTGAGCGAGTCCGTGGCCACGGCGCGGCGGCCATCGAGCGGGGCGTAGATTTCCAGGCTAGCCTTCAGGAGCGAGTCGGCGGCCATCGTCAGTACCTCGCCCTCGTTCATGCCGGCGCGGTAAAACAGGAAGTCGCGCAGCTGCACGCGGGCCGGGGCGGCGGCGCCGCCCAGCTCCAGGCTAGTGGGGCGCAGGCGCTCGGCGGCCGTGCCCTCGGCGGTGCTGTCTACGTAGAGGCGCGTGAGGCCCCGGCCGTAGTAGTGCGTGAGCACCAGCTTGTGCCAGCGGTTGTCATTCACCACCTTGCTGCCCGCAATGGTGCGGCCCTTGGCCGAGGTATAGAGCAGCTTGCCGGTGCCAGCCACCTGGATGGTGCCGGCCGACAGGCCCGCGCTATCCTGCACTTGCAGCAGCCGGCCGGGGCCCGCGGTGCGAAAGCGCAGCGTAGTGGTGAAGGGGTGCACCACGGCCTCGGGCACCAGGCGCACGGTGGGCGCGGGCGCGGCGGCCGAGTTGCGCAGCACGATGCCCGCGCTGGCGCGGCGCCGGGGCTGGGGCTTATTGGCGGCCAGGGCATCGAGCAGCGAGGGCACGATGGCGCGGGCCATTTCGGCGTGGCCGGCGTCGTTGGGGTGCAGGGCGTCGTACCAGTAGCCGGGGGTGTAGTGGCCGGCCAGGTCGTCGACGGCCCCTAGCAGGTTCACAGTGGGCACGGCCCAGCTGTTAAGCAGGGCATTGATGCGCTGCACGTAGCCGTATTCGGTAGCCGAGTAGTCGTTGCGGCCGTAGTTGCCGCCCACTATCGGCACCAGGCCGTTGGCGCGGGCGTGCGTGAGCAGGGCCAGCATGTTATCGCGAAACTGCGTGAACACGCCTTCCTTGTTACTGCCCGTGATGCCCTCGTTGCCCAGCGACAAGCCGATGAACACGTACTTGCCGTTCTGCGGGAAGATGTCGTTGTCGAAGCGGTTGGTGACGTCCACGGTGTTGTTGCCGGGCACGCACACGTTGGCCGTTACCCAGGGGCCACCCACGCTGGCGGCGTTGCGCTGAGCTAGCAGGTCGGCGTAGAGGGTGGTGTAGCCGCGGTTGGCAGTGGCCCCCACCCCGAAGGGCACCGACGAGCCGATGTAGGTGAGCTTGTTAGAGTTAATCGGCACGTAGGGCTCCACGGCCAGGTCGTCGAAATAGACGCTGCCCGTGGCTAGCCCGGCCGAGTTGCGCCACACGGCGGCCGCCTTCACGAAGGCCGTACCCGCCGGAATAGCCCCCACCGCCGAGAGCCGCACCCAGGTATCGGTGGGCGTAGCGGCCTGCACCGAATCCGACTTGAAGCGCCCGAGCAGGGCATTGGCCGAGCTGTAAAACAGCAATTCGAGGTGGGCCGCCTGCGCCCCGCTCAGAGCGCTGGCCGAGGTATTCTGAAACCAGCCGTTGAGGCGGTAGGTGCTCACGCCGCTCGTGGCCTGGTAGCTGATTTGCTGCGTCAGGCTCAGGCTGCTGCCCGTGAGCTTGGCAGCAAACGCGCCGGTGTGGCGCGGCGCCTGGCCCACGGTGGCGCCGCCGGTGCTGCCGCCCACAGTAGCCCAGTAGCTCAGGTTGCCCAGCTCGAAGCCCGGGTTTTGGAAGGCGTAATACACAGGGGGCGCGGTGGTGGCCCGGCCCGGCACAATGTCGAGCCGCATCAGGTTGATGTAGGCGTAGGAGCCCGCCGCCTTGCTCAGCTCGAAGGTGATGCCGCCCGCCGCATCGGCCGTGAGCGTGTCCGACCGGGTGATGGTGTTGTTGTTGCCGGGGTAGCCGTTGGCGCCCACGCCGGCACCCGTGGTGGTTTGGGTAATGGTACTCGCGTTGGCCCCCGTGAACTTGTACTGCGAGGTCCGGATTTCGGCCGTGGCCTGGCGCGAGCCAAACACCTGAAACACGTAGCGCTTGCTCTTGTCGAGGCCGCTGAAGCGCACGGTGCCCAAGCTGGTGCTGCCCGTGCCCTGCACAAAAAAGTAGTCCTGGGTGGCCGTAGCAATGGCGTACTCGCCCAGCAGCGCGGCGCTCGGGGCTAGCAGGCCGCCCGTCTGAATGCCGTTGGTGAGGAAGTTGGCCCCCACCTTCGCCTTGATGCCGGTGGTCTGGCCCTGCTTGTCCACGAGCCGGAAGGTATCGGCCACGCCCGTGTTGTTGAGCACGTTGTTCCAGGCGTTGCCGTTGGCGTCGGGGCTGGGGGTGCTGTTGCCGTTGGTGCCGTCGTTCACGCCAAAGTCGATGAGCAGCGAGCGCACCGGGGCGGTGGTTTGGGCGTGCGCCCGGCTCAGGCCCAGGGTAGCTAGGACCAGGAGTAAAATTTTTATCCGCATCTGAATAGGAAGAGGGTGGGAAATAAAGCAGGACAGTATTTTTCTGCGCCGGGGCCTTACTCCTAAAAGCTTATCCGTGCCGGCGCTTGTAGTACTACACGCTGCCAAGGCCCGCACCCTTAGCGCTCACCCAAACTTTCTGGCTGCTGCGGCTGCCCGGCTCGGCCATTACTACCACCGGCCTGCCCCCATAAGCTCAAGCAGTTGAGGCGGCCTTGCCGAAGCAAAGCCCCTCTTGCCACAACTTTATACCACCGCGCTGTTTAGAGCAGGTTCGTAGTCAGTGGCTGTGGGCGGGGCTTGCCTCGCCCCTCGTTGAACGGAATTGTGGTGGCGGCGCGAACGGCGGGCGGGGACAAGCCCCGCCCCTACAGCCACTGACTCCGAAACTGCGCTAGCTGCGTATTAGTTAGTAGCGCTTACCCAGGGTTTTTGGGCACTGTTTCCGTATGCGCGTTCTGCTTCGGCAAGCTCGGCCGAACGCGCCTGGAGAGTCTTTGGGGCTAGCGGCGGCCACGGCGGCCTTTGGCCCGCAGGCTGCTGCCCGTGGGCGAGGGCAGCAGCGTCACGGTGAGGGGCTGGCCATCGCGGCTGGTAGCCGTTTCGTCTTCGTAGCCGCCAAAGCCTACTACGAAGGTGTTTTCGCCGTTGGGCACTTCGAGCGTGTAGCTGCCGCTGGCGTCGGTGCTGGTGCCTTTGGTGCTGCCGCGCAGCATTACGGTGGCCCCCACCAGCGGGCGGCCGCTTTCGTCGAGCACGCGGCCAGCCTGGGTGCGGGTGGCGGGCGCGGCCGGGGCGGCTACCACGGGCTCGGGCGCCGGGGCAGGGGGCGCCTCTTCGGCCACGGCCGGGGCGGACGCGGCGGGCGCCGGGCTGGGCTGCACCTTGGCTAGCCGGGGCTTGGGCGCCACCTTAGCCACTGGCGCGGCCGGTGCCACGGAGGCCACAGCGGGCGCGGGCGCCGCGCTGGGCGCCGTGACCAGGGCAGGCACGGCCGCCGCGGGCGCGCTAGTGGCGGCGGTTTCGGGGGTGCGGCTACAGCTGGCCAGCCCGGCTACCAGTAGCCCACTGGCCAGCGCCCAGCGCCAGGGGCGGCGGGCAGCCAGGCGGGCTCGCAAGTACGTGTTGGATAAAGTGTTGGGCAAAGGGGAATTCATCTTGCTAAACAAAAGGGGCGGCAAGATAAGCGCCTCTCTTAGCCTGGCAAGCGGCGGCCTGCTTTTTTGGGCGCGGCACCGGTAAAATCCTAGCGCCTCGCCCACTGCCAGGCTCGGCAGCGCAGCCGCTCGGGGCTAGCCTGAAGAGCGGCTGGCTAGCCAACGCCTCCCTTTCTGGCTTCCTAGTGCTGGCGGGCCGCTTCCGCGACCCGGCTAAGATGCCAGCCCCGGCGCTGCACCAAAAAAGCATTCCCGGCCGCGCGCCTCTGGAGGCCCACAACCGGGAACGCTTTACTTAGTGCGGCTGGCTGGCCAGTGGCTACAGACGCTCGTCCTGCGGACGCTGCACCGAGCCGCTGGGGGCATCCTCGCCGAGCTTCTGCTCGTGCATCCGGATGCCTTCACCTTGCTCATCAATCTCGTAGCTACCCTCCTGGGTGAAGCCCGGGCCCTGGGCCTGCTCGCCGGCGGTGCTGTGGTTGTTGCCGCCCTGGGGCTCGGTTTCGGAACCGCCGATGTGCAGGTTGCTCAACTGGTCCTTCTGGTCGCTGCGCTGGGTATAGCCGTTGGCGCCTACGTTGCGGTGGGCGCTGGCGTCGTCGCTCTGCTTGTTGTTGCTCTGGTCGCGCTGGTAGTCGGTCTGCTTTTGCAGCTCCTCGTTGCCGGCGCCCACCGCGTTGGTGGGGTTCTGGTTGGCCGATTCAATTTTCTGGCCGTCTTTCTTGGGCGTAGTGCCGTCTTCTTCGAAAAGCTCGTCGCTGAGTATCATGGCTGGTGGGAAGTTTTAGGAAATTATTCGTTTAAGGAGCCAGTATTCCGGCTACCGCCTTAGTTAGCTGTACGCGCTGGCCCGCCCGAAGTTGGCCTTCGTATTTCCTTTGCTTTTCTTTCCCCTGCCTTATTTCTATGGACTTCGCCAAGCTCTATCGTCCTACGCTCTTCAATTCCTGGCAATTCATCGCCTTCACCGGGCTGCTGATGAGCGGCGGGGCCGAGCTGCTGATTCGCTACCTCGTGCGCCGGCCGCTGCCCGCCGGCTACGGCTGGCTCTACGTGTGCTGGGCCGCGCTCTTCGTAGTGGGTGCGCTGGTCAACCTCTTCGGCAAGCCCGATGCCCACGGCCACCATCATCACCACTAGGCAATGAGGGAAAGATGTGACGGGAGATGGGGTGAAAAGTCGACACTTTTCCTCTTCCTTTCCTCGCTTCCTTACCTCATTAGCTTTTCACAACTCCTCCTCCCCCGTCGGCCGTATAGCAGCGTCTGCCGGGAGAGTTGGGGGCTTCGTCTTGTAGCGAGCGCGTGGCTCGGCCGCCCGGCCCTACTTCTACGTTTCAGGATGATGCACACTCGACTACCAGGCCTCGCGGCCGGGCTGCTGGCCCTACTGAGCCTGGCGGCCTGCGGCTCCAAAAAAGAAGACGCCGCCGATGGCAAAGGCGGTAAGGATGGCAAAGGTGGGCCCCAGCCCATCAAAGATTACCCCGTACTCGTGCTCAAGCCCGACTCGGTAACGCTCTACCAGGATTACCCGGCTACCATTCAGGGCCAGCAAAACGTGGAAATCCGGCCCAAGGTCGATGGCTTCGTGGAGGCCATTTACGTGGATGAGGGAGCCAGCGTGAAGAAGGGGCAGCGGCTCTTTCACATCTCGGCGCCGCAGTACGAGCAGGAGCTGCGCACGGCCCGCGCGGGCGTGGCCACCGCCCAGGCCGATGTAGACGCCGCCCGCATGGGCGTGCGCAAGGTGCAGCCGCTGGTGGCGCGCGGCATCATCAGCAAGTACGAGCTGGAGGGCGCGCAGTACACCCTCGAAAGCAAGCTGGCCGCGCTGGCCCAGGCCCGCGCCACGCTAGCTAACGCCACCACCAACGTGGGCTATACCAATATCGTGAGCCCGGTGGATGGCATTATCGGGGCCATCCCCAACAAAATCGGCGCCCTGGTGAGCAGCACCTCCACCGACCCGCTGACTACCGTTTCGAGCATCAAGAACGTGTACGCCTACTTCTCGCTCAGCGAAAAGGCGCTGCTCAGCTTCACGCGCCGCCGCGCCGGCGCTACCCTGCAAGACAAGTTAGCCAAGGTGCCCGACGTGCGCCTGGTGCTGGCCGATGGCACGGTGTACCCCCGCCCCGGCCGCGTCGAAACGGCTATCGGCCAGATAAATACCGAAACCGGCTCGACCAGCTTCCGCGCCACCTTCCCCAATCCGCAGGGCCTGCTGCGCAGCGGCAGCAGCGGCTCGGTGCGCACGTTTCAGTACAAGGACAACGTGCTGCTGATTCCGCAGAGCGCTACGTATGAGCTGCAAGGCAAGCGCTTCGCCTACGTGGTGGGAGCCGATACGGCCGCCTACGCCCAGCCCATCACGGTGACGCCCACGCCCGACGGCGACGCCTTCGTGGTGGAGAAAGGCCTGAAAGCCGGCCAGCGGGTGGTGCTCGAAGGCATAAGCGGGCTGAAGGACGGCACGAAAATCCGGCCCAAGGCAGTGGTGGAGCGAAAGGCGAAGACGGCGATGGCGGGCTAGCATTTCCGACCTAGCGGGGCGCCTCACCCCCCGGCCCCCTCTCCGACAAAGAGAGGGGGAGCCAGACGTTAGAAGATACCAGTAATAAAAACTCGCAGACCCGTCCGGCTCCCCCTCTCCTTGTCGGAGAGGGGGCCGGGGGGTGAGGCGCCACGTCAGAAACTCCATGCTAAAAATATTCATCGAGCGCCCCGTGCTCTCCACCGTTATCTCGGTCATTATCGTGCTGCTGGGGGTGCTCGGGCTGCTGTCGCTGCCCATTGCGCAGTACCCCGATATTTCGCCGCCCACGGTGCAGGTATCGGCCAGCTACGCGGGGGCTAACGCCGACGTGGTGCTCAAGAGCGTGATTGTACCGCTGGAAGAGCAAATAAACGGCGTGGAGGGCATGACCTACATGACCTCCTCGGCCACCAACGATGGGGCAGGCTCCATCCAGGTGTATTTCAACGTGGGCACCGACCCCGACCAGGCGGCGGTGGACGTGCAGAACCGGGTATCGAGCGCCACCAGCCTGCTGCCGCAGGAGGTGACCCTAGCCGGCGTAACGGTGCGCAAGCGCCAGAGCAGCAACCTGTTGATTTTTGCGCTCTACAGCGATAACCCCGCCTACGACCAGACCTTCCTCCAGAACTACGCCCAGATTAACATCGTACCGCAAATCAAGCGGGTCAACGGCGTGGGCGATTCCAACGCCTTTGGCTCGCGCGACTACGCCATGCGGGTGTGGCTGCAACCCGATAAAATGGCCATCTACGGCCTCACGCCGGCCGACATCACGGCCGCCCTGGCCGACCAGAACGTGGAGGCTGCCCCCGGCAAATTCGGCGAAAATTCCGACCAGAGCTTTCAGTACGTCATCAAGTACACCGGCAAGCTGCTCACGGCCGACCAGTTCGGCGATATAGTGCTCAAAGGCACCGCCCAGGGCCAACTGTTGCACCTCAAAGATGTGGCCCGCATCGAGCTAGGCGCGCAGGCCTACAGCAGCAACAGCGCCACCTTCGGCAAGCCCTCGGTGGGCATCTCGGTGAACCAAACGCCGGGCTCCAACGCCCGTGAGGTTATCGAAAACTCCATTAAGGTGCTGCAAGCGGCCGAGAAGGATTTTCCGGCTGGCATTCACTACACTAACTTAGTGAATATCAATGACTTTCTGGATGCTTCGATTGATAAGGTAATTCACACCCTCATTGAGTGCTTCGCGCTGGTGTTCCTGGTAATTTTCATTTTCCTCCAGGATTTCCGGTCCACGATTATCCACGGCGTGTCGGTACCGGTGTCGATTATCGGCACGTTCTTCTTCCTCAAGCTTTTCGGGTACAGTATCAACCTGCTCACGCTCTTTGCATTGGTGCTAGCCATCGGCATTGTGGTCGATGATGCCATTGTGGTAGTGGAGGCCGTGCACGCCAAGCTCGAAAGTGGCTATACCTCGCCGCGCCGGGCCGCCATCGACGCCATGAGCGAGATAACCGGGGCCATTGTGAGCATCACGCTGGTGATGGCGGCGGTGTTTTTGCCGGTCACATTCATCACCGGCTCGGTGGGCGTGTTTTATAAACAATTCGGGATAACGTTGGCCATCGCCATTCTCATCTCGGCCGTTAACGCCCTTACGCTGTGCCCGGCCCTAGCGGCCATGTTCCTGCTGCCGCCGCACCACGAGGAAGACAAGCAAGCCGAGAAAAAGACGCTTATGCAGCGCTTCAGCGTGGCTTTTAATGCCGCCTACGACGCGCTGGTGGCCAAGTACACCCGCGCCGTGCAGTTTCTCATGGGTCGCCGCTGGCTGGCCCTGGCGGGCGTAGCGGGCTTCGGGGTGGCGTTGTACGTGTTGATGACGAGCACGCCGAGCAGCTTCGTACCCAACGAGGACATGGGCACCATTTTCGTGAACGTGAGTTTGCCGCCCGCCTCCACCCTGGAGCGCACCACGGCCGTCAACAACGAGGTCGATAGCCTGATTCGGACCATCCCGGCGGTGCGGGGTACACTGCGCATCACGGGGCAGAATTTCCTGGCCGGGGCGGGCAGCGCCTACGGCATGGTTATCGTGCGCCTCAAGCCCTGGGACGAGCGCAAGGACATGAACAACGAGGCCGTTATCAAGAAGATAACCGCGCTCACGGCCCACATCCGGGCCGGCGATATTCGCAGCATCTCGCAGCCCACTATCACAGGTTTCGGCTCCACCGGCGGCTTCACGTTTCAGCTTCAAGATAAGGGCGGGCACACCACGGCCGAGTTCTACAAAGTGGCCCAGGACTACCTGGCCAAGCTGAGTAAGCGGCCCGAAATTCAGTTTGCCACCACGGCCTTTAACCCCGGTTTTCCGCAGTATCAACTCTCGGTGAACGTGCCCAAAGTAAAGGAAGCCGGCCTCACTGAGAAGGACATTCTGAATGCCATGCAGGTGTACTACGGCGGCTCCTACGCGTCCAACTTCAACCAGTTTGGCAAGCAATACCGGGTGATGGTGCAGGCCGACACCGCCTACCGGGCTAGCCCCGAGGGCCTAAGCAAAATCTTCGTGCGCAACGCCAGCGGCGCGATGGCCCCCATCAATGAGTTCGTCACGCTCAAGCGCATCTACGGGCCCGAAAGCCTGTCGCGCTTCAACCTGTTCACCGCCATTTCGGTGAACGGTTCGCCCAAGGAGGGCACGAGTTCGGGGCAGGCGCTGGTAGCCATTCAGGAAGTGGCCAAGCAGTTGCCGGCGGGCTACGGCTTCGAGTTTTCGGGCATCAGCCGCGAGGAAGAAGGCAGCGGGCAGCAGTCGCTCTACATTTTCGCGCTGTCGCTGGTGTTCGTGTATTTGCTGCTGAGCGCGCAGTACGAGAGCTACATTCTGCCGTTTGCGGTGCTGCTCTCCATCCCGATTGGCCTGAGCGGCACGTACTTATTCGCCAAGATTTTTGGGGTCGATAACAACATCTACCTCCAGATTTCGGTGATTATGCTCATCGGCCTGCTGGCCAAGAACGCGATTTTGATTATCGAATTCTCGCTGGCCCGCCGCCGCGACCACGGCCTCGAAATAATCGACGCGGCCCTGGAAGGCGCCAAGGCCCGCCTGCGGCCGATTCTGATGACCTCCTTCGCCTTCGTTTTTGGCCTCATGCCGCTGCTGTTTGCCAGCGGCGCGGGGGCCAATGGCAACAAGGCCATCGGGGCCGGGGCCATCGGCGGTATGCTGTTCGGCACGCTGGTGGGGGTATTCTTCATCCCAGTGCTCTTCATGATTTTTGAGAGCTTGCAGGAGCGCATCAGCGGCCCACCTAAAACCAAGCAGCAGCTGGAGGAAGAAGAACAGGGCGGCGGCCCCCCGGCGCCAGCCGACGCCAAAAAGCCCGACCAGGCGCGCCCCGACGAGCAGCCCACCAGGCAGCCCGCGCTGGCCTAGGGGCCAGCCCCCGCGCTCCCGCCCACCCTCTTCCCCGCCGCCGCGTACAAGGCAGTAACTAACTTATAATGAGTACCTGGAAATTAGTTTGGCTGGCTCCCGTAGTGCTTGTGGCCGCGAGCGGCTGCGGCATCCTGCACCCCTACGGCCGGCCCGACGCGCCCACCGCCGGCCTCTACCGCGACGCGGCCACCACCGACACTACTACCCTGGCTAGCCGCCCCTGGCAGCAGCTCTTCACCGACCCGGCGCTGCAACAGCTCATCACCGAAGGGCTAGCCAACAACCGCAACCTGCAAGTGGCCGATGCCCGCATTGCCCAGGCCCAGGCCCTGCTGGCCCAGAGCCGGGCAGCATTCTTACCCAGCCTGAACGGGCGGGCCACCACCACGCTTTCGCGCGTCGGCGGCTCCTTTGTGGGTACCAGCGTGGGCGGCAGTAGCACCACTACGGGCGGCACTACCGGCGGCACGACCACCACGCCCGGCGGGGGCACTACTACCCCCGGCGGAGGCACCACCACGCCCGGCGGCGGAACTACTACGCCTGGTGGCGGCACCACCACGCCCGGCGGGGGCACCACTACCGGCGGCACCACCGGCACGACCACCACCGACCAGTCGAACATCGTGACGGGCGGCGCGGCCCACCAGTATTTACTAGGCCTGAGCAGCAGTTGGGAGGCCGACGTGTGGGGCAAGCTGCGCAGCACCAAGCGCTCTTACGTCGCCTCGGTGCGCCAGAGCGAGGCCTACCGCCGCGTGGTGCAAACCCAGCTCATCGCCGACATTGCCGATAACTATTACTCGCTGCTGGCCCTCGATGCCCAGCTCGCCATCACGCAGCAAACGGTGCAAAACCGCATCAAGGACGTGGAGGTGATGAAGCTGCTGCTCGAAGGCGACGTGGTAACCGGCGCTGCCGTGGTGCAGAGCGAGGCCAACCGCTACGCCGCCGAAGTCACCATCCCCGACTTGCAGCGCAGCATCCGGGAGGCCGAAAACCTGCTGGCTACCCTGCTCGGCCGCGCCCCCGGTCCCATTGTGCGCGGCACCCTGGCCGACCAGCCGGCCCCGCCCGCCCTGCTCACCGGCGTGCCCGGCCAGCTGCTGCGCAACCGCCCCGACGTGCAGCAGGCCGAATACGCCTTCCAGGCCACCTTCGAGCAAACCAACGCGGCGCGCACCTATTTCTACCCCAGCTTCACGGTGACGGCCAACGGCGGCGTGACCAGCACCACGCTTGAAAAGCTGTTTTCGCCCACCGCCATTTTCGCCAGCCTTGTGGGCGGGCTAGCCCAGCCGATATTCAACCAGGGCATCAACCGCCTGCGGCTGGCCCGCTCGCAGGCCTTACAGCAGGAATACCTCTACACGTACCAGCAAACGATGTTCACGGCCGGCCAGGAGGTCAGCAACGCGCTCTTCTCCTACCAAAGCGCCACCGAAAAAGCCCAAATCCGCGCCCGGCAGCTGGCTGCCCTCAACAAAGCCGTGGACTACACCCAGGAGCTACTGCGCGCCGGCTTCGCCAACTACACCGAGGTGCTCACCTCGCAGCAGGCCCTGCTGCAAGCCCAGCTCAACGGCGTGAACGACCAGCTCCAGCAGCGCCAGGCCGTAACCGACCTCTACCACGCCCTGGGCGGCGGCTGGCGCTAGCCATAATGCCGTGAGCGACAAATAAGTAAGCAGAAGAAACAGCAGTCTCGCAGTCATAGTCGGAGCCTCCCCTTTATTCCTGCCCCACGTAGAGCAAGCGCCTCGGCCACCCGGCCGGATGGGGGGGGGTGCGCGGGGCGCAGTTCGGCACCCACATAGTTCGGACTTTTTTGCGTCCCGTTATTCTAGAATGTTAGCACGAATCTGGTCAATTTGTGCATGATGTGGGGAGAATGGTAGAATGGGGGTATGTACTACTCTTTATCTACTTATTTATCTTATTTAAAATCTAACAAGTCATGCTCTGGCTGTAAATAGCTTAGGTCAAGCTGTTTTATCTTAAACACATCCAAATGCATATCGAATGTTTGTTTACTTGTCTGAGGGTTAGAATTATTTTTCTTTGCCAACTTCAAAATATCTAGTAAAGTAGCCTTTTTATCTTTTACCACTTGAATAACTTTATCCCATGTGTATATATCAATTATAAATACGTTGTCATAAGTAATAAACTTAGATTCATTTGCACTAGAATAAATATCCTTACCCAACTCAAACAGCTCCGCAAACCTACTCCAAAACAACTCTTTATAAGTTATTATAACGCCCCAATTTTCACTATTCGGACTCAACGCCTTTGCAACAGGAATCAACTGCTCAAAGTAAGCTTTTAGCAATGAGCTCTTCAAGGAATTAATCAGCAGATTATCAAGGGGATTAACTGCCGGATAGGGCTGCAACTCAGTTGCTTTACATTCAATAAATATATTTTGCTCTGGCAGAAGAAAGTCAACAACCTTTGAATGTTTTGGCAACCTTTTCTTCAATACGGTTTCAAACTCGTACTTCTCATTAATTTCATTAAGCCCTAGCTCGACGTATTTTTCTAATCTATAACCAAAGTCGGTTGTAAATTTTTCGTCTTCTGACTTCAATAAATCGTATATATAATAATTTATAACATATTTTATCACTGACTCATGTATCAATTTAATTTTCCCTCTGACCAATTGAAATGGAAACATGACAAAAAAGGTAGTTTCCATAATTTGCAAATCTTCCCTATCTATACCTCGCTTAAAGCTACGAATAGATTCAGTAGGATTTATTGGATTAAGAAGTAGTTGCTTGATAAACTTGACAACCTTTTCCTTGCCAAAAACCTGGCTTACTACTTCTAGAAAATTGTTTTCAATATGGTCATCATAATTCAGATGTTTGATGCTTGAAATATCAGTACCAACATATAACCAAAATATTTTGAGTATTTTCAAAAAATCAATAATATCTAACCCTGTTTTGCTTCTAAAGGACAGATTTATATCATGCCTACCTTTTAAGGTACAATAAAGCTTTAATTGGGATTCAAAAATCTGGTTATAAACATTTCTTTGCAAGTAAAATTGTTGAGAATAAAGAATGTGAAATCCTTTCACAATTTCACCATTCTTCATAAATCCAGAAATGTGCTCCTCGTTAAAATTGGTAATTGAGTTTACAATGTTCGAGAAACCTTCATCAGTCAAATTTTGGTATTCCTCTTTTTCAGTAGAATATAAGTAAGTCCACTTTATCAAGAGAAAGAAAGCCCATATTGGCAACCGTTTATCTTTATGATTATCAAGAACATGATAACAACTAAGAATCAAGTCAGCTGGATTGAATTTATTTATCTCAGCTTTAATATCTTCAAAGGACGGTTTCATATTACAAATATTAATAATTCAGTTTGCCATTACTCTTTCACGTTCAATTAATTACTCTATCCACTAACGCCCTCTTCCTCAGCCATTCCCGCACCGGCTCATCGTAGAACTTCAAGCAAACATAAGCCAGAACGACCGCCGCCAGATAGACCAGCGCCGCCACGGGCAAGCCCTCACGCAAGGACACTTTATGGGTAGCGACCCAGGCCGTGTAGGTGTAGATGAGCGGGTAGTGTGTGATGTAAATCGGGTACGAAATATCGCCCAGCCAGCGGCACAGCCTCTGGGCTGCGCCCGAGCGCACCGCCCCGCTGGCCCCGAAGAAGATGATGGCGGGGAAGACGAAAATGATGCAGAGCGCATCGTAGAGCCCATTTTGCCACAGCTGCGCGGGGTTGCCGATGCGGGGCATGGCCAGCACCGCCACCACCGCCAGGCTGCACCATAAAAAGGCATTTTGCACCGGCCGCAGCCGCGCCAGCCGAAACAGCAGCAGCCCCGCAAAAAACGGGTACGCCATGCGGGCGAAGCCGATGTGCAACTGCTCCGGCTCCAGCGACCATCCCCCGATGACATCGCCCTGCGGACTCGTGAGGCCCAGGTGCAGCAGCGCCCCCGCCGCCAGCACCACCAGGATGCCCAGCGCCAGGTTGGAGAAGCGGCGCACCACCGTCGCGTACAGCACGTTGGCTACGTACTCGAAAAACAGCGACCAGCCCGGCCCGTTGAGCGGGTAGGTTTCGTGCCAGCCCCGCACGTCGAGCGACACTGGCACCGGCACCATGAAGCAGCCGAGGAGCAGCACCAGCAGCATTTTCCACACCGGCGTCTGGCCGATGATGGGGAACAGCGCCGACGCCTGGAAGTAGTACATCGCCGCCCCTATCAGCATGCCCAGCACTACCATGGGTTGCAGCCGCACCAGCCGCCGCTTGAAGAAACCACCCACCGTGAGGCGGTCCCAGCGGTCGTCGTAGGCGTAGCCAATCACGAAGCCCGACAGCAGAAAGAAGAAATCGACCGCCAGGTAGCCGTGGTTTATTACCTGGTCGAGGTGGCTGGTGGCATGGGCCTCGCACAGGTGAAAGGCCACCACCACGAGCGCCGCCACGCCCCGCAGGCCGTCGAGAATGGGATAATGGGGCTTGGTAGGAAGTGGGGCGGGCTGCATGGGCGGCAAGTTAGAGTCCTTGCTTCACATGACGCACATCCACCTTGCAACTTAGTGCGTAGCTAGCAATCCAAAATACCGTCATGCTCATCTGGCGTCCGCTTGCCGAAGTATCTCTCCCGCTTCCTCCGCGCCGTTCAACGATGCGGTAGAAATGCCTCGGCAAGCGGACGCCAGATGAATAGGACGGACGGCCTTTTTGGCTACTTTGTCCTAGCCGGGCATCTCTGGTATAGCCGCCAGCGCCACATTTAGGCGAGAACTTGCGCGGTGGCGCGCGGCGGCTAGCCTACCTTTGCGGCGGCTACTGCCCATCTTGTGAAGGCTTTTTTCTCCTACCTGCTCATTTCGCTCGTGCTGCTGCAAACGTTCAGCCGCGAAGTGCTGGTGGTGGATTTCAGCCTGAACCGCGCCGCGATTACGGCCCGCTTCTGCGTAAACAAGGCCCGGCCCCTGCTGCACTGCGACGGTAAATGCTACTTCGCCAAGCAGCTCAAAAAGCAGGAGGACCGCGAAAGCAAAGCCCCCAATTCCCTCAAGGAGCGGCTAGAAATGCTGCCCAGTGCCTTCCAGCGCCTGGTGCCCGCCGCGCCGCGCCAGTGGGCCAGCGCCCCGATGAGCTATGGCTCCGCCCGCCCGCTCCGCGCGCCGGCCCCCATTGCGCAGGGCATTTTTCAGCCGCCACGGGCGTAGCGTGCCGGTTGGCAATCAGCTTCTGGCTAGTGGGTAGTGCCCGCACAACAGCACTGCAAAGGTCAGCTTAGGGGCAGCGGCGCGTCTGAGCGTCTCATCATTTTTCAGCCCGCCCAGCAGGGCGGCGCTTGGCTTTCGGCTGTATTGCGCCGGGCCTGCCCTGCTGCGTAGCTGCTTCGCACCCTAAGAGCCGGGTCAACGGCAGAAAGCTGTAGGCCCTATCCCATACGCCAGCCCGAGCTGCCTCCTTAGCGCCCCCGGCTACGCCGGCCACTCTTCTTGGGAAGCTGCCTCGCCTGGCATCAGGTAGGTAATAGCGACAGCTTCGGACCATCTAGTGCGCCTGCTGAAACGCGGGGCGGGCACCCCGCCACTCCACTGAGGCTAGCCCTGTCCCTGGGTCCACCCTGCTGGTCGAAGTACCCGCGGCTGGCTACCGGGCCCTCCCCCACAGCTCATTTATTACCTGGATTTAAGTTCTCTTTATGAGTTCGTTAAAAAATACCTGGCTGCGGCGAATTTTCCGCTGGCATAGCTGGCTGGGGCTGCTCACGGGCGTGCCGCTGCTGCTGCTGGGCCTGAGTGGGTCGGTGCTGGTTTTCAAGCCCGAGCTTGACCAGTGGCTGGCCCCCCGCGTGGCCCCGCCGCCCGCCGGCCGCGCACCCGTGCCCCTCGATTCGCTGTACCGGCTGGTGGGCCACCGCTACCCGGCCATCAAGAAAATGGCCATCGTGGGCTTTCCGCAGCGGCCGGGCGAGTGCTACGAGTTTCGCCTCTACGGCAACGACGGCAACCCCAACACCTACGACCTGGCCAGCGTGTGGGCCGACCCCTACACGGGCCGGGTGGTGCAGGAGGGGCCCAATACCGGGCTAGCCGGCGGCGCGCTCAACTGGCTGTTGCAGTTTCACTTCTGCTTTCAACTGGGCATGGGTGGGGTGCTGCTCACGGCCCTGCTGGGGCTGGCGTTGCTGGCCTCGGTGGCCACGGGCGCGGTGGTATATCGCAAGCAGTTGGGCAAGGTGCTGCAGCTGCGCGCCCCGCTGCGCACGCACAGCTGGCGGCTGCTGGCCTCCGACCTGCACCGCTACGTGGGCACCTGGGCGCTGCTGCTCAATGCCCTCATCTGCTTCACGGGCTTCTGGATGAACCTCTTCGGCTTTGACCCCGCCGCCTGGCGGGCGCAGTGCCAGCCGGCCCTGCCCAACCAGCTTATGGCCCGCCCCGTGGATGCGCTGCTGGCCACGGCCCGCGCGGCCTACCCCGAACTGGTGCCCACCCGCATTCGGCTGCCCACCCAGCCGGGCGCACCCTTCGAGGTCGATGGCACAGTGCCCGGCCACGCGCTGCCCTGGGGGCCGGGCGCGGCGGTGCAGGTAGATGCTACTACCGGCCGGGTGCTGGCCGTGCGCCGGGCCTGGCAGGCCGCCTGGCCCGCGCAGTGGGAGGCCCTGATGGGGCCGCTGCACTTCGGCACGTTTGGCGGCTGGCCCGTGCGGGCGCTCTACGTGGTGGTGGGCCTCACGCCGGGGCTGCTGGCGCTCACGGGCTTCGCGCTGTGGTACCGGCGGCGGGCGGGTGCCCAGCGAGCGTGAACTGGGCTAGCCGCTCGGGCCCCTCGCCCCCGGGCGGCTATCCGGCCTTTCCTTCTTTCTCTCAACTATCTATTTATGAAGCCGCTAACCACCCTTTCTCTTTTCATTATCGCGGCGCCCGCCTTGGCCCAAACCACCGTGCGCGGCACGGTGCGCCAAACCGACGGCCCACACGCGGGCGCGCCGCTGGCCGGGGCCACCGTCAGCAGTCCGCAGGCTAACCAAGTTGCCACCACCGACAGCGCTGGCCGCTTTGAACTGCGCGGGCGGGCGGCCATTACTACGCTCAGCGTCAACCACCTGGGCTACCTGCCCCAGGTGGTGCGCGTGAGCGGCGGCGAGCCGCTGACCATCGGCCTCACGAGCGACGGGGCTACCTCGCTGGGCGAGGCCGTGGTTACCTCCAAGTACTACCGCCAGTACGGCACCCAGACGATTTCGAGCGCGCTGCGGCTGCAAACGCCGCTGCTCCAGCTTTCGCAGCACGTGCAGGTGGTGACGCCAGAGGTCATTTTCGACCAGGGCAGCTTCAACACCACCGAGGGCGTGACGCGCAACGTGAGCGGCGTGGTGCGCAACGAGATTTCCAACAACCTGGGCCCCAACCTCTACATGCGCGGCGGCCAGATTGCGCCCCTGCGCAACGGCGTGGACCTGACGCCCTACTACCGCGGCCCCGTGCCCGACGACGCGGCCCTCATCGACCGCATCGAGTTTGTGAAGGGGCCGTCGCTGTTTATGAACAACATCGGCGACCCGGCCGGCTCGTTCAACATCGTGACCAAGCAGCCCACCGGCACGCCGCGCTACGCGGCCACGGCCATGCTGGGCAGCTACGATTTTTACCGGCTGGCCGCCGACCTCGACGGCCAGCTCGACCGGGCCGGCAAGCTGCTCTTTCGCTTTAATGCGATGGCCATGCGCACCAATTCCTTCGTGCCCGGCGACTTTAACCGCCGCGTACTGGTGTCGCCGGTGCTGCGCTACCAGCTCAGCGCGAGCACCGCCCTCACGGCCGAGTACACGTTTCAAAATTTCAGCTACGGCCTCTACAGCCCCATCGTGATGACGCCCAACGGCTTCGGCTCGCTGCCGCGCGACTTCACCATCTCGGAGCCCAGCGTGGGGCCCATCCGGGCGCGCAACCAGTCGGGCTTTCTCACTGTCACGCACCAGTTCAGCCCCGGCTGGCAGCTCACGGCGCGGGGCGCGTTTTTACTTGAGAACAGCGAGGGCCGCTACCTCTGGGTGACGGGCGTGAACAAGGACAACCCCAACGTGCTGCTGCGCAACCCCAAGTACGACCTCGACCGCACGCAAGTGCTATCGCAGCAGGCGTTTGTGAACGGCAAATTCACGACCGGCCCGCTCGCCCATCAGCTGCTGGCGGGGGTCGATGTCAACCAGAAGAAGTTTCTGGCCGTCGATTACCTGACCTACGACGTGACCCCGGCCGGCCAGCCCGTGTACTACCCGCTCGACGTGACCAACCCCGTGCACGGCGCCGAAATACCGGGCCACGTCTCGCCCAGCGGCCTCGATGCGCGCAATACCGAGCAGACTATCAACTACTACTCCGCGTACGCCCTCGATGAGGTGGCGCTGCTCGGCAACAAGCTGCGCCTCACGCCCGGCCTGCGCTACACGGCCGTGCAAAGCCACAACCATGTGCTGGGCGTGGGCAGCAGCTCCGCTGACCGGGTGCTGACCCCACGCCTGGGCCTGAGCTACAGCCTTTCGCCCAGCGCCTCGGTGTACGGCCTCTACGACCGCACGCTGGTGCCGCAGGGCGGCAGCACCAGCGCCGGCACGCCCCTCGACCCGCTGCGCGGCAGCAACCGCGAGGTGGGCCTGAAGAAAAACTGGCTCGATGGCCGCTGGACCTCGGCGCTGGCCCTCTACCACATCACGCGCTCCAGCATCGCGGCCGTAGACCCGGCCAATAGCCTCTACCGCATTCAGGTGGGCCAAAACCACGCCCAGGGCGTGGAGCTCGACGTGGTGGGCCAGGTGGTGCGCGGCCTCAACGTGGTGGTAAACTACGCCTACACCGACGCCAAAATCGACAGCGACACCAACCCGCTGCTGGTGGGCGCCCGCACGCCCCTGTTCGTCAAGCACGTGCAAAATACCTGGCTCAACTACGAGCTGCCGGCCCGGCTGGCCCGCGGCCTCAGCTTCTCGCTTGGCTACCAGTACCAGGCCCGGCGGGGTGGGCGCTACGCCGTGGCCGTGCCCTACGGCATCCCCAACTACTTCCGCCTCGATGGCGGCGTGGGCTGGCAGTCGCCCCACCTGAAGGTGAATCTGATTGTCAACAACCTCTTGAACCACGACCTCATTGGGGCGCCCTGGCTGCGCAACGGGCTGTATTACTGGATTCCGCAGGCGGGAATTAATGGGCGGCTGTCGGTGAGCTACGCGCTGTAGCGGCGGGCAAGTTGTGGCAGCCAGTCACTTTTAGAACGTCATGCTGAGCTTGTCGAAGCATCTCTACCGCTTCGTTTAGGCCGTTCAACGAAGCGGTAGAGATGCTTCGACAAGCTCAGCATGACGTTCTTTTTTGCAGCATGATGGTCTTCTTACCTCTTCGCTACTCATATTAAATGCGCCGCTATCCCTGAGAGACAGTTGCCCTCGGCCTACCGGGGGCTAGCCGCAGGCGGCGCGGGCGGGGTGACTGGTGCTGGCCGCGTGGCGGCGGGCGGGGCACCGCTGCCCTGGTTGCCACCGCCGTTTTCGTCCAGCTTGAGGTCGTTGTTCTGGATGTCTTTGTGGGCGCGCGGCTCGGCGGTGAGCTGGCCGAGGCGGTAGCTGAAGTAGATTTTGAAGCTGGTGAGGTGCTGCGTGGTGCGGGTGGTTTGGGTGAGCAGCGGGCCGGCGATGTCACTGCGCACGGTGTTGCGCGGCGAAAAGAAATTTTCGGCCCCGAAGCCCAGGCTGGCCTTTTTGTCGGCAAACTCGTGCTTCACGCTCATGCTGTAGAGCACGAAGCTGCTTTGGGTGCCTTGCAGCTGCACCTGCGGCCCCCGGTAGTAGCCAAATAGCTGCACGTTCCAGCTTTTGGGCAGGGCGTAGCTGCCGTAGAGGCGGCCGCCCACCACGAGGCCGGCGTTGTGGGCGGCCACGAGCGGGTCGGGCACGTTGTTGCGCAGCACGGCGTAGTAGGCATCGAGGCCGCCGTTGAAGCTGAACGTGCGGCCCAGGCTGAAGCTGGCGAAGGCGCTGCCCCCGTAGGCGTTTTCGCGGCCGATGTTCTGGAAGTCGATGCGCACCGCGCCGGGGTACTGCGCATCGCCCAGCGGCGTGCGCACCGATTGGATGGAGCCCACAGTATTGCGCCCAAACACCGAAAAGCTGAGGTTGGCCTGCCGCAGCAAGGTGCTGTAGCCCAGCTCGTAGTTGTGCGTGTACTCGGGGCCGAGCAGCGGGTTGCCCTGGGTTTGAATGAGCGGGTTGGCGGCTTGCAGATTGGGGTTGAGAAACGGCAGGGCCGGGCGTTGCAGGCGGCGGTTATAGGCCAGCTTCAGCACGTTGCCATTAGCTAGCTTGCGCAGCACACTCACGCTGGGCACCAGCACGCCGTAGCTCGGAATGGCAACGTCGCCGGCCGCGCCTTGCGCGTAGCTGGCCGCGATGGCCGTGTACTCGTAGCGCACGCCGGGCTTCAGCAGGAAGCCCTTGGGCAGCGGCAGCGTGTAGGCCACGTAGCCGGCGGCCACGTTTTGCTGGTAGGTGAACGTGTTGTCGGCCTGCGCCTTGGCTAGCTGGCCAGAGTACGTGTAGTCGCTGCGCACGGTGCGTTGAATGTCCTTCACGCCCACTTCCAGCAGGTGGCCTTTGGCGATGGGCGTCTGGTAGTCGAGCTGGGCGGTCAGCTCCTGGTTGGTGCTGCGGTTGTCGTTGCCGGCCGGGCCCAGGCTAGCCGCGTCGGTGGCGGCGTAGGTATCGTTGGCAAAGGCGTAGGTGCGGCTGTTGCGGCTCAGCAGGGCCAGCACGCTGAGCTCGCGCTGCGGCACGGCCGCGAGGTGGGTGTAGGTAAGGCTGGCATCAATGGTGCCCGAGTCGTCGGTGGTTTGCACGTTGCGCACCGAGCTGCGGGCGGGGCTGGCCGGCAGGGTGAGCGCGGTAGTGCTGGTAGCCAGCGCATCCTGGTAGGTGGTGGCGTTGCGGGTGCCGTAGGTGAGGCTAGCCGCCAAGGAATTATGCTTGTCAAGGTCGTAGTCGGCACCCAGCGTGTAGCGGCCAAACAGCTGGTTCTGGCGGGTGTCGGCGGCCTGGGTGGTGCGGGTTTGGCGGCCGGTGGCGGGGTCGGTGGTGAGCTGCTCGTTGGTGAAGCTGCCCGGTGTGTTGTAGCCCGCCCGCCCAAAACCACCGAGCGCCAGCCCTAGGCCGCCGGTGCGGTAGCCGCCGTTCAGGTTGAGGGTGCCCGAGCGGGTGCCGCCGCTGCCATCGAGGCTCAGCTGGCCGCCGCGCAGGTCGTTTTGCTTGGTCACGATGTTGATGATGCCGCCCGAGCCCTCGGCGTCGTACTTGGCCGAGGGCGCCGTAATAACTTCCACCCGCTGAATCTGGTCGGCCGGCAGCTGGCGCAGGCCGTCGGCCACGCCGTTGGCCGTGAGGGTCGAGGGCTTGCCGTTAATCAGCACCTTGCTATTGGGGTTGCCGCGCACGCTCACGTTGCCATCCAGGTCCACGCTTAGCAGCGGCACACGCCGCAGCACGTCGGTAGCGTCGCCGCCGGCCGTGGTTTTGTCGGCCTCGGCGTGGTAGATGGTGCGGTCGGCCTGCTCCTCGATGAGCGGCCGGGCGGCCGTTACTACCACCTCATCCAGCCGCTGGGCGGCGGCCACGAGCGGCACGTTGCCCAGGGCCAGCGCGCCACCGGCGGGCACCACCGCGCCCGGCCGCAGCACATCCTGGTAGCCCAACCGGCTGATGCGCAACGTGTAGGTGCCGGCCGGCACGCCCAGCAGCGCAAACTGCCCATCGGCCCCGCCCACGCCGCTCGCCACCGGCGTGCCCCCCGGCGCCAGCACGGCCACCGAGGCGTAGGCCACCGGCTGGCCCGTGGCCGCGCTGGTGATGGTACCCGTGAGGCCACTCACCACGCGGGCGGGGGCCAACTGGCCGTAGCTGCACGCCGGGCGCGCTAAGGAGATAGCCAGCAGCAGGCTAGCGGCGAGGTAGTAAGAGCGCATAAATTTCTATTCTCCCCCAAAGGCACGCCGCTACCGCCGAAAGTTGCGCCGAATGCGCACTTTTACCGCCCGATTTACGCGGCCCCACCAGGCCAGCCCCCGAGCGGCCGGGCCGGCATTCAGTGCCGCCGCCGGACCTACCTTGCGGGCATGAAACTGCTTGCGCCCCCTAGCCTGCTACTGCTCTACCGCCCCCTGCTGCTGGAGCGCAGCTACGGCGGCAGCGGCGAAGCCTGGGGCATCCTGCTTATGCTGGGGCTGGGCGTGCTGGCTTCCGGAGCCGTGCTACTGGTGCTACTTACGCTGGGCCACTGGGCCAATAAGGAGTATGGCGAGTCCTTTCACAAGTTGTTGAAAGGAGCCGGCATTGTGGCCGTGCTGCTCTACGTCGTGCTGTTTTTGTCCTCCATTGGCTCACGCTGAGCTAGCTGCCGGTGGCGGGCGCAGCATCAGCGGTACATAAACACCGTAAAATCACCGTCGCGGTAGCCCTCCACCAGCTTCACGCTCGGGGCTAGTGTGTGGCAAAAGGCCACGATGGCCGTAGGGTCGTAGGCCGAGAGCGGACCGCCGTCGGCGGGCTCCCAGCTGAGCAGGTTGAAGCCCAGGCCGCGCCGGCAGCCAGCGTACAGCTTCTCGATGGCCTCGTAGATGAAGCGCGCGTGGCGGTGGCGGTAGTTGAGCGAGCCGCTGGCCAGCACGTAGTCGTGGGGCGGCAGGGGCGTACGCAGGAAGTCGCCGGTAGTCAGGGTCACGTCGGGGGCGTGGCCGTAGCGGGACCTAGCCAGGGCCAGCAGTTCGGGCATCTGCTCGATGCCGTGATACTTCACCCCGGCAAAGCGCTGTTGCAGAAATGGACACAGGTCGGCGTAGCCGCAGCCCACGTCGAGCACCGAGCTGTGGGTTAGGTCGCCAATGCGGCTCAGCACCTCGAAGCGAATGAGCTGGCCATCGGGAAGCCAGCCCAGCGCACCGGGGCTGCCGACGCCGTACTCCTTAATGCGCTGTCGGTGGTAGCGAAAAACGGCCGCATCGTCGAGCAGCCGGCCAATGCGTTTGCGCATAAGAAACAGCCTATCGGCGCGCTAAGCCTTAGCGGCCAGCCCGCGCAGCACCTCCTTGGTTTTGCTGACGTGGTCAGTAGCCCCGCTCATCGAGTTGAAGATGTAGGCAATTTTACCCTCCTTGTCAATCACGAACGTGACGCGGCCGGGCAGCAAACCCAGAAAAGCGCGGGGCACCTCGTACTGCTTGCGCAGTTGCCCGCCGGCATCGGCCAGCAGCGGGAACGGCAATTTATATTTCTGGCTAAATTTCTGGTGCGAGGCCTCGCTGTCAGAACTCACGCCCACTACCACGGCCCCGAGGTCGAGGAAATCGGCGTACTGGTCGCGGAAGGCGCAGGCCTCGGCCGTGCAGCCGGGCGTATCGTCCTTGGGGTAGAAATACAGCACCACGGGTTTACCCTTTTGCCCGGCCAAGTGAAACGTATCGCCTTTGTCAGTAGGCAAAGTAAAGTCGGGGGCTTGGTCGCCGAGATTTAGCACAGGATTGAGTTATGAGTTGGAAATTATGAGTTATGAATTGGCAAACAGGTTTTTTGTTATGACCCTTACGTCAATTCACAACTCATAATTTCTAACTTATAATTCATAACTACCTAGTGAGCCAGCCATTGGCGTCCAGCCAGTTTTGCAGGCGGTCCATCCACTTGTCTTTGGTGGTGGCGTTGTTCATGCCGAAGCCGTGGCCGCCTTTGGGGTAAAGGTGCATTTCGGCGGACACTTTATGACGATTCAGCGCCTGGTAAAACACGAGGCTGTTTTGCACAGGCACCACGTTGTCGTCTTCGGCGTGCACCAGGAAGGTAGGTGGCGTTTGGGCGCTCACTTGCAGCTCGTTGGAGTAGCGGCGCACTTGGTCGGGGCTGGCAGTGGCGCCAATGAGGTTGTCGCGCGAGCCGGTGTGCTTGAGGCTGTCACTGAAGCTGATAACCGGGTAAAGCAGCACCAGAAAAGCGGGCCGCACCGAGGCGGGGCCGGGGTTGTCGCCCACCGGCTGGGCAAAGTGCGTGCCCGCCGTAGCCGCCAGGTGGCCGCCCGCCGAAAAGCCCATCAGGCCAATGCGCTCGGGGTTGAGGTTGTACTTGGGGGCTAGCTGGCGCACCATACGCAGGGCCTGCTGGGCATCGAGCAGCGGCGCGATGCTTTTGTCGGGCTGGCTGCGGTCGTTGGGCAGGCGGTATTTGAGCACAAAGGCCGTGACGCCCAGCTCGTTCAGCCGGCGGGCCACGTCGTAGCCCTCGTGGCCCATCGCCAGCATGGCGTAGCCACCGCCCGGGCAAATGATGACCGACGTGCCGTTGGCTTTTTCGCGGCTCGGCACGAATACCGTGAGCGTGGGCTGTACCACGTTGGCCACCGAAATGCGGTCGCCTTTAGCCTCGGTGGTTTCCTGCACCTGGCTGGGCTTGGAATCGGGGATGGAGCCGCTATAGAGCGGCAGCACGGGCGCGGCGGTGCCGGCAGCCGTGGTAGCGCCGGGCACGGTTTGGGCGTGGAGGTGGGTGGTGGCGGTCATGCTCAGCAGGCCCAGGGCCAGCAACAGGGTGGGTTTTTGCATAAAGGTCAGCTTGATACGTGAGATGGGGAGCATTAGCGCCCCGGCAGGCGCGCGCGCCGGGCGCCTTTCCCCTACTTTCGCGTATGAAAACGCACCATTCCAAATTTCGTTTTGCCCGGCCCTGGCCGGTGCTGGCGGTTGTGCTTACCGCCTGCGCCCCCACGGCCAAAATGCCGGTAGCTACCGCCCCGCCGGCGCCGCCCGCCGCCCCGGCTGGCCCTCCAACCAACGCACCAGTTGATTTCAAAGCGGCTGCCGACCAGTTTCTGACGGCCTACAACCGGGAGTACGTGCGCCGCTACACCCAGGCCAGCGAGGCCGAGTGGGCCAGCAACACCCACATTGTGCCCGGCGACACCACCAACGCCGGCCGCACCGCCCGCGCCAACGAGCGCATGGCCGCCTTCGCCGGCTCGACCGAGAGTATTGCCAAGCTGCGTGAGCTGCTGGGCCATAAAGACCAGCTCACCCCGCTGCAAGTCAAGCAGCTCGAAACGGCCCTCTACAACGCCGCTAACTCGCCCCAGACCGTGGCGCCGCTTGTGAAGCAGCGCATCAAGGCCGAGGCCGCACAGACCGAGAAGCTCTACGGCTACACGTACACCTACGCGGGCAAGCCCGTGACCACCAATGACCTCGACGCCCTGCTGCGCACCGAAACCAGCCTATCCAGGCGCCGCCAGGTGTGGGAGGCCAGCAAGGCCATCGGCCCCACCCTCAAGCCCGGCCTGCTGAACCTGCGCGACCTGCGCAACCAGACCGTGCAGGCGCTGGGCTACCCCGATTTCTTCAGCTACCAGGCCAGCGACTACGGCCTCACGCGCCAGGAAATGATGGCCCTCGTGCGCCAGCTCAACACCGAGCTGCGCCCACTCTACCGCGAGCTGCACACCTACGCCCGCTACGAGCTGGCCAAAAAATACCACGCCAAGCAGGTGCCCGACTACCTGCCCGCCGACTGGCTGCCCAACCGCTGGGGCCAGGACTGGGGCAGCTTGGTGACGGTAAAAGGCCTGAACCTCGACGCCGCCCTGGCCAAAAAGGGCTCCGAATACCCCGTGAAGCAAGCCGAGCGCTTCTACCAAAGCCTGGGCTTCCCGGCGCTGCCGGCCAGCTTCTATGAGAAAAGCAGCCTCTATCCGCTGCCCGCTACGGCCAGCTATAAAAAGAACAACCACGCCTCGGCCTGGCACCTGGACCTCAATCAGGACGTGCGCAGCCTGATGAGCGTGGAGCCCAACACCGAGTGGTACGAAACCACCCACCACGAGCTGGGCCACATCTACTATTTCCTCACTTACTCCAACCCCGAGGTGCCGCCGCTGCTGCGCCAGGGTGCCAACCGCGCCTACCACGAGGCCTTGGGCAGCATGATGGGGCTGGCCGCGCAGCAAAAGCCCTTCCTGGCCGGGCTGGGGCTGATTGACGCCAAAACCAAAACCGACCAGACCCAGCAGCTGCTGAAAGAAGCGTTGCAATACGTGCCCTTCATCCCCTTCGCCTCGGGTGTGATGAGCGAGTGGGAGAACGCCTTTTACGCCGAAAACCTGCCCGCCGACCAGCTCAACGCCAAGTGGTGGGCCCTCAGCAAGCAGTACCAGGGCATGGTGCCGCCCACCGCGCGCGGCGAAAATTTCCTTGACCCCGCCACCAAAACCCACATCAACGACGACCCCGCGCAGTACTACGACTACGCCCTGAGCTACATCATCCTGTTCCAGCTCCACGACCACATTGCCCGCAAGATTCTGCACCAGGACCCGCACGCCACCAACTACTACGGTAGCCGCGAGGTCGGCCAGTTTTTGCAGGACATCATGCGCCCCGGCAGCAGCCGCGACTGGCGCACCGTGCTCAAGGAGAAAACCGGCGAGGACCTCTCGGCCCGGGCGATGGTGGCCTACTTCGAGCCGCTGATGGCCTATTTGAAGGAACAGAACAAGGGCCGCAGCTACACGATGTAGCCGCGGCCAGGTAAAAACATCAAAAAGGCTAGCCAGCGTACTGGCTAGCCTTTTTAGTGGCCTATTCAGAAATCAAAGGCTACGCCCGGCCCTGCTTTTTGGAAGCTACGGATTGGTAAGCTGCCCCACGAACAGGATAGTATTCGTAGCTTTTTCCCGAATGAGGAACAGGAACGGCCGGTCGATGCGCAGGGCGGGCGGCGGCCCCGCGCTGGTCGTCAGCGTCATGCCCACCGCGGTAACGGCGGCCGCCTCAGTGCCCTCTTCGCTTACTTCGAGGTAGGTTTTGTGCTTCACCTCGCTGATGGCCAGCCCCTTCGAACTACCCTCCAGCATACGGCTAAAGTTGGCGCGCATGTCGTCGAAAGCGATGCCCATGCCAAGCTGCGCCAGGCATTCTTTTAATTCCTTCTTGTATTCGAGCCGAAATTTGGGCAGGTGCAGCTCCGTGCCAATGGTATCGGAGGCGGCCAGCCACTTGGCTAGCTGGCCGCTGCTGAGCTGGCTGGCCACCTCGCCCAGCGTGGCCGTGCCCTGCGGCACCACCAGGGTCATGCTAAACTGCCGGTTGCCATAGGGCAGGTCGATGACGCCAAGCCGGGCTTCCTGGTGCAGGCGGTAGCGGCCCTGGCGCAGGGTCATGAAACTGACGTTTTTGGTGCTGCCATCTTCGTAGTGGAAGGCCTCGGGCTTGCTCAGGGCCTGGTCGAAGCGGTACGTCCAGGCACCCTTGAAGTAAATGGCATTGAGCAGGTAAAGCCGGTCATCTTCCGACGTATTGTCCAGGATGGACTGGATGCGGCCCTGCGTGTTCGTGACAACCCAGTTATTTATCGCATCCTTGGCCGAGGGCGACGAAAAATCGACCGGCTGCACCGTAGCCCCAAAGTAGGTCTGGTTGGTTTGCACAAAGGGTGCTTGCAGCTGGTAGTTCTTCGCGTACCACACCGAGTTGGCGGTGCTGAACGCCACGCGCTTATCCAGCCCTTTAAACAGCGAAAACAGGCCCTGGAACGACTCGTTTACTTCCGCATCGGTTTGGCCAGCCACGCCCAGCGTTTGCTTCATGGCCTCCTTGGTGGTGCCGTCGGCCCCGTTGCAGGCCATGGTGAGGGCCGCCGCAATGCTGAGCGGCGAAATGCACAGGTTATCGCCCGGCTTGGCCTGCCGCAGCGCCCCGAAGGCCCGGTACGCAAAATCGTTGGCCCCGCTCACCGTCTGGCGCTCGGCGCTGGTCAGCGACCGCAGGTTGGGCGTATTCTCTTCGGGAGCGCTACCCATTTCTTTCTGGCAGCTGGCTAGCAGGACGCCGGCCAGCGCCGGCAGCAGGAAAATACGCGTGGAAAAGTGCCGCATAGTTTTGAGGAAAGGAAGTAGAAAAACAGCAGCCCGCCACCCACGGCCACGGGCCACCCTGCAAGAGCGAGCACCTTAGCCCGCAACTAGTTGCATCGGCTAGCCTTTTTTTCACCAACCTCTCACCCCCACAAAAAAAGCCAGGCCGCAGGGCCTGGCTTTTTCAGCATCCATATCATGCGCCGGGCTAGCCCAGGCGGCGGTCCAGCACCCGCGCCACGCTTTCGAGGCGCTTCCGGATGGGCTGGACCACCTCGGCATCACCCAGGTCAATGCCCTGGCTGCGGGTGGACAGGTAGCGCGCCAGGGCCGAATTATCGTCCAGCGCCTTGGTTAGCTCGTGCTGGGCATCTTCCCATTCGGGCAGCTGGTCGGCGGCCAGGTAGCGGTAGCGCAGCTCGATGGTACGGCTTACCAGGCCAGCCAGCAGCGTCAGCATCCCGGCTTCGGCGGCCGTAAACTCGCGGGGCTCTTTGCCGATGATGGCCAGCATACCCAGGCGCGAATCGTCCTGCGCCACCAGGGCCGCCCCGGCATAGAAATTCAGCCCGATGGCCTGCGCCACGTCGGGCTTGATGAGCTGGCAGCTCTCGGGCTTGTAGTCGGACACCACCACTTCGTCGCCCGTCAGGATGGCCGCCGCGCACATGCTCTCGTTGCGCACCAGCCCGGGAATGCCCGTGGCCCCGGCCAACGCCTTAAACCACACGTAGTCGGCATCGACGAGCGAAATGAGCGAGATGGGCACACCAAAAAGCTGCGCGGCCCAGGCCACGTAGTCGTCAAAAATCTGCTCAGGCGTTGTATTCACAATCTGAAACTGATGCAGCGTGCGCAGACGGGCGCTGTCGTGCTCAGGTATCAGGGAAGCGGGGAAATTATGGGCCATTAATTAGTAGTTTGCCTCGCTGCCGGGCAGGTCAATCAGAATAAACTGGGCGTCTTTGGTGGCCTCAATCTCAATTACGTCTTCGGCATCGAGGCGGGCCTGGTCGTTGGTGCCCAATGCAGTGCCGTTGACGGAGATGCGGCCTTCTTTCACGTAGATAAAGGTTAAACGCAGCGGAAAAGTTTTGAAAGTTAGCCTTTTCCCACAGTCCAGGTTGCTCCAGTAGATAGTGCTGTTCGAGTTCATGTACACCACGTCTTCGAGCACGCGCTGGCCCGTCACGAGGGGCACCAGCTCATTTTTGTGGCCTTTCAGGAAACCCAGGTCCTTTTGCTCGTAGCTGGGGGCCAGCCCCTTCTGGCTGGGCATAAACCAGAGCTGGTAGAGGTGCAGGGGCTTGTCCTGGCGGTTCATCTCGCTGTGGGCCACACCGGTGCCGGCCGTCATGCGCTGCACCTCGCCGGCCGGGATGGCGGTGCGGTTGCCCATGGTGTCCTCGTGGCTCACCTCACCTTCGAGCACCAGCGTCACAATCTCCATTTCGGAGTGGGGGTGCTGCGGAAAGCCATTCTGGGGGGCCAGCGTGTCATCGTTGAACACCCGAAGCGGCCCAAAGTGCAGGTTGCCCCGGTCGTGGTAGTCGGCAAACGAAAACAGGAAATACGAGCTAAGCCAGGCAACGGGCGCCGCGTGGTAGCGGCTGGCAGCAGGAATGTGAGCGAGCATATGAAAAGTGTAAAATAAAGAGCAGGGGGGCCAACGCTGGTGATACTGACCCTTAAGAACTGCGAATTGCGTGCCGGGGTTACCTCGGCCACCCCACAGGCCATTGGCACGCCCGAAATCAACTTAAAATTGTACAATAAATCACCTAATCCGGCAGATATTCTTTCCGCAAACGTTTGCGGAAAAACCCAACAACTAAACAGCCTTAAAACTCACCCAAACAGCCATAAATGTCATGCAGACAGCGTCAAGCATTCTAAACAAAGCTAAGGCCCTTCTTCATGCTGCATTAATGCCTCTAAAAAAAATCTAAATTCTATTGCGCAAAAACACCGAAAGCTTCTTAACATTGTGCTCCCTTTTCCCACCCAAACCACATGCTACTATCCCTACCCGGGACCACCCGCCTTGCCGGCGTGGCGGCCCTCCTATTCCTGGCCGCCTGCGCCAAAGAAACGGCCGCGCCGCAGGCTAGCCCGCCGCTAGCCACCTCCCCTACCACCGCCGACGCCACCGCCACCAACGGCGTGCTGATGCAAGGCTTTTACTGGAATGTGCCCACCACGACCTCTGCCGGCACCTGGTGGCAGAACCTGGGCAGCAAGGCTGCCGAGTTGAAGGCCGGGGGCATCACGGCCCTGTGGCTGCCGCCCGCCTACAAGGGCGGCAGCGCCAGCGACGTGGGCTACGGCGTGTACGACCGCTACGACCTGGGCGAATTCAACCAAAAAGGCACGGTGGCGACCCGCTACGGCACGCTGGCCCAGCTGCAAAGCTGCATCTTGGCCCTGCACGGCCAGGGCATTCAGGTGTACGAAGACATGGTGATGAACCACCTGACCTGGGCCGACGCGCAAGAAAATGTGAATGGTAACAACGTCTATACCAAATTCAACTTCCCGGGCCGGGGCACGGCCTACAGCACCTATAAGTGGGCCTACGGCAACTTTACGGGCGCCCAGCAGGCGCCCAACAACGGCTGGTACCAGTGGAAGGCCTGGGACTTTCAGCCCTACGCCAACGGCGATGCCTACGATAACCTGCTAGGCTGCGAGATTCAGTACAACGGCAACACGGCCAACGCCAACGAAACCATCAGCTGGGGCAACTGGATAACGACCAAGCTGGGCCTCGACGGCTACCGGCTCGACGCCACCAAGCACATCTACACGCCCTTCGTAAACCAGTGGCTCGACGCCGTGAAGGGTACCAGCGGCCGCTTCGCCGTGAGCGAGGCGTGGTTTGCCAACCTCACCGACCTCAAAAACTACGCGACCGCGACCGGCGGGCGCACGAGCCTGTTCGATGTGCCGCTGCATTACACCTTCAAGGCCATGAGCGACGGTAACGGCGCCTGGGACATGCGCGGGCTGCAATTCGCGGGCTTCACGGAGGCTAACCCGACGCTGTCGGTATCGTTCGTGGACAACCACGACACCGACCAGCAGGGCGGCGGGCTCTACTCGCCCGTCAGCAACCTCAAGCAACTGGCCTACGCCTACATCCTGACCCGCGCCAATGGCTACCCTTGCGTATTCTACCGCGATTGGTACGAGTACGGCCTTGGCAGCCAGCTTAAGGCTCTGATTGCCATTCGCAAAGCTAACGCTTACGGCTCGGCCTTTGAGTACACGAGCGTAGATGATGCCGACTACTACGCCTACTCGCGGTCCGGCGACTCGACCCACAAGGGCCTGATGCTCATCCTTAACGACGGCAGCGGGGCGCGTACCAAGGGCATCACCTCGCCCTTCAAGAGCGCCACGCTCACCGATAAAACCGGCAACTACGGCGGCACTATCACTACCGATGCCAATGGCTACGGCAACTTCCCCGTCAACGGCCGCAGCTGGTCGGTGTGGGTGCCTAATTAGCCCTGCTTTTTAGAATTAAAAATTTGACTGTCAAGTTTTTAATTCTTCATTTTTAATTCTCATTTTCTTTCCCCACCCAAACCAGTTCTGTTCTCTATGTCCATTTTTTTACGTGGCGCGAGCCGCGCTTCGCTGGCCGCCGCCCTACTCTTCCTGGCCTCCTGCGCCAAGGAAACCACCACCCCTACCGCGCCTGCTCCGGCTAGCCTGGCCACCGCCGCCAACGACGCCACCGCCACCAACGGCGTGATGATGCAGGCCTTTTACTGGGACGTGCCCCAGACCACCAGCGGCCAAACCTGGTGGCAGGTGCTCGGCGGCAAGGCCAGCGAGTTGAAATCGGCCGGCATCACGGCCCTGTGGCTGCCGCCCGCCTACAAGGGAAGCGGCGTGAATGACGTGGGCTACGGCGTGTACGACCGCTACGACCTGGGCGAGTTCAACCAAAAGGGTACCGTGGCCACGCACTACGGCACGCTGGCCCAGCTGCAAAGCTGCATCTCGGCCCTGCACGGCCAGGGTGTGCAGGTGTACGAAGACATGGTAATGAACCACTTAACCTCGGCCGATGCGCAGGAGCAGTTCACCGTGGGCGGCACCAACTACAACGTGTACACCAGCTTTACCTACCCCGGCCGGGCCAATAAGTACAGCACCTACCAGTGGCACTACTACAATTTCAATGGCACCCAGCAGGCGCCCAACAACGGCTGGTACCAGTGGAACGCCTGGGATTTCCAGCCCTACGCCAACGGCGACGCCTACGACAACCTGCTAGGCTCAGAAATCCGCTACGCCGATACTAACCAGGTGAATGAGACCATCAAGTGGGGCAACTGGATGACCACCACGCTGGGCCTCGACGGCTACCGCCTCGACGCCACCAAGCACATGCTGACCTCCTTCGTGAACTCGTGGCTCGACAACGTGAAGGGCACCAGCGGCCGCTTCGCGGTGAGTGAGGCGTGGTTCCGAAACCTGGGCGATATGAACAACTACGCCTCGGCCACGGGCGGGCGCACGAGCCTTTTCGACGTGCCGCTGCACTACACCTTTGCCGACATGAGCAACGGCAACGGCTCGTGGGACATGCGCGGGCTGCAATTCGCGGGCTTCACCGAGGCCAATGGCGCGCTGTCGGTGTCGTTCGTGGACAACCACGACACCGACCAGACGGGCGGCGCGCTCTACTCGCCGGTGGCTAACCTCAAGATGCTGGCCTACAGCTACATCTTGACCCGCGAAAAGGGCTACCCCTGCGTGTTCTACAAGGACTACTACAACTACGGCCTGGGCGCGCAGATTAAAACGCTCATCGGCATCCGCCAAACGCATGGTTTTGGCACGGGCTACGAGTACACCAGCACCAACGACGCCGACGTGTACGCCTACTCGCGCGCCGGCGATGCCAGCCACACCGGCCTGCTGCAACTGCTGAACGACGGCAGTAGCGCCGCCAGCAAAACCATCACCACGCCCTTCAAAAACGCGACCCTCACTGACCTCACCGGCAACACCACCGGCACCGTCACCACCGATGCCAACGGCACCGGCACGTTCCGCGTCAACGCCCGCTCCTACGCCGTGTGGGTGCCTGGCGGCACCAGCACCGGCGGCGGCACTACCACTGGCACCACGGCCGTGAAATTCACCATCAACTACAGCAACACCGTGAGCGGCCAGGACCTGTACATCGTGGGCAGCACCGCCCAACTCGGCTCCTGGAACACGGCCAACGCCATCAAAATGAGCGGCGCCGCCTATCCCAACTGGACCGTAACCGTGAACCTCACCAGCGGTACCAACGTGCTCTACAAATACTTCCGCAAGGATGCCGCGGGCAATATCCTCTGGGAAGGCGACCCCAACAACTCGCTCACCCCCAGCGGCAGCAGCCAGAGCGTAACCGATACCTGGCACTAGCCAAGCCGGGCTAGCGCGCTAATTGCGCTACCATAAGAACGTCATGCTGAGCTTGCCGAAGCATCTCTACCGCTTCTTTCAACGGTGCGGTAGAGATGCTTCGACAAGCTCAGCATGACGTTCTTGTTTTGGTCCCGTATCAGTTCTTAGCCTGCTCAGTATTCGCATCGCACCTTTGCGGCCGCAATCTTTCCTTCCCTGCCATGTCCCCCTCCACCCGCCTCGAACACGATTTCCTGGGCGAGCTGCCCATCCCGAACGATGCCTACTATGGCATCCAGACGCTGCGGGCGCTCGATAATTTCCACATCACCGGCATTCCCATCCGGGTCGAGCCGCTGTTTGTGCAGGCGCTGGCCTACGTGAAGAAGGGCGCCGCGCTGGCCAACAAGGAGCTCGGCGTGCTCGACCCGAAAATTGCCGACTACATCGCCCAGGCCTGCGACCGCGTGGCCAGCGGTGAGTTCGACAATCAGTTTTTGACCGACATGATTCAGGGCGGCGCTGGCACCTCCGTCAACATGAATGCCAATGAGGTTATCGCCAACGTGGCGCTGGAGCTGATGGGCCACCAGAAGGGCGAGTACCAGTTCTGCCACCCCAACAACCACGTAAACTGCTCGCAGTCAACGAACGACGCCTACCCTACCGCTTTCCGCATTGCGCTCAATAACAAGCTGGTGGGCTACCGCGACATGCTCTCGCAGCTCGCCGATGCCTTTTTTGCCAAGGGCGAGGAGTTTCAGAACGTGCTCAAAATGGGCCGCACCCAGCTGCAAGACGCCGTGCCGATGAGCATGGGCGACGAGTTCCGGGCCTTCGCCACCAACCTGCGCGAGGAGTTGCTGCGCATCGACGACTCGCGCCGGCTCATCGCCGAAATCAACATGGGCGCCACCGCTATCGGCACCCGCGTGAATGCCCCCGAAGGCTACCCCGAGCTAGTAACCCAGCACCTGCGCCAGATAACCGGCCTCGACCTGAGCCTGGCCGGCGACCTCATCGAGGCCACCTACGACACCGGCGCCTACGTGCAGCTCTCGGGCGTGCTCAAGCGCACGGCCGTGAAGCTCAGTAAAATCTGCAACGACCTGCGCCTGCTGGCCTCCGGCCCGCGCGCCGGCCTCTTCGAAATCAACCTGCCGCCCTTGCAGCCTGGCTCCAGCATCATGCCCGGCAAGGTCAACCCCGTGGTGCCCGAAGTGGTGAACCAGACGGCCTTCTACGTCATCGGCGCCGACCTTACCGTGACAATGGCCGCCGAGGCCGGCCAGCTCCAACTCAATGTAATGGAGCCGGTTATCTCGTTCGCGCTCTTCACCAGCATCTCGTACATGACCAACGCCTGCCGCACCCTACGCGAGAAGTGCGTCATCGGCATCACGGCCAATGCCCAGCACGCCGCCAGTATGGTCTACAACAGCATCGGCATCGTGACGCAGCTCAACCCGGTGCTCGGCTACGAGGCCAGCGCCAGCATCGCCAAGGAAGCCCTGGCCACCGGCAAGTCGGTGCACGACATCGCCGTGACGGAGCGCCAGCTGCTGACCCAAGCGAAATGGGACGAGATTTTTACGTTTGAAAACCTCATCCGCCCGGTGTTCATGAAGTAGGCCCCACGCTTCCAATCGAACATAAAAAAGAACGTCATGCTGACGAAGGAAGCATCTCGCTCGCAGCAGTAATCAACCATTTAACGGATTTGATTACTACCCCACGCGAGGTGCTTCCTTCGTCAGCATGACGTTCTTTTTGCAGGCAAATTAGCGAGTTACGCCGTCGGGTTCTTTATCTCCCGCGCCAGCTCGGCATACCACTCCGCCCCGTACTTGCGGATGAGCGGCTCTTTCAGAAACTCATACACCGGCACCCCCAGCCGGGCCCCAAACGAGCAGGCCGGCGAGCAGATGTCCCAACGGTCATAATTCAGCGCCTCGAAGCCGTCGTATTTCGTGATGCGAATCGGGTATAAGTGGCAGCTAATCGGCTTCTTAAAGTCAGTAGCCCCGGCCAGGTAGGCCTGCTCGATACCGCACTTCAGGATACCCAGCTCGTCGTAGAGCGCATAGGCACACTCGCGGTCGTTGATGGTGGTCGTGCTGTAATCACCCTCCCAATCCTCGATGTAAAGACCCTGGGCCGCAATGGCTTGCTTACCGGCTTCGGTCAGGAAAGGCGCAATCTTGGGGTATTCATTTTTGAGAATTTCCAGCTCCTCCAACTCCAGCGGCGCGCCGAGGTCGCCCTCCACGCAGCAGGCGCCCTTGCAGGCGTCGAGGTTGCAGACGAAAAACTGCTCGGCTACGTCGTCGGAGATAACGGTGTTTTGGATAACAATCATAGGAAGCGAATTTATCGGCGATAGAAAACGGTTAGTAAATGCGGCCGGCGGGCGGGCCCTGCCTAAAAACACTAGCACAAAGATACCGCCCGGCCGCCCCCTCAACTTATCTTTGTCAGCTAGCCGCCTTCGGGGCGGCCTCTTCGTATGGCTTTAGATTATCGTGCTCTTTTGAACCCCTCGCAGGCCGCCGCCGTGCTCCAAACGGAAGGCCCCTGCATGATTATCGCCGGTGCTGGCTCGGGCAAAACGCGGGTGCTCACCTACCGCATCGCCCACCTGCTTGAGCAAGGCGTGGACCCATTTAACATCCTGGCCCTCACCTTCACCAACAAGGCCGCTAAGGAAATGCGCGCTCGCATCGAGAAGGTGGTTGGGCCCGACGCCAAAAACCTGTGGATGGGCACCTTCCACTCCGTTTTCGCCAAAATCCTGCGTTCCGAGGCCGATAAAATCGGCTACCCGCGCTCGTTCACTATTTATGACACGCAGGACACCAAAACTCTCATCGGCCAGATTGTGAAGGAATTGGAGCTTGATGACAAGCTCTACAAGGCCAGCACCGTGCTGGGCCGCATCTCGGCCGCCAAAAACAAGCTGGTATCGGTGCAGCAGTACCTCAGCGACCCCGTTATCAAGCAGGACGACGAGGCCGCCATGCGGCCCAAAATCGGCGTGCTCTACCAGCAGTACCAGCAGCGCTGCTTCAAGGCCGGCGCGATGGATTTTGACGACCTGCTATTTCAAACCAACGTTCTCTTCCGCGACCACCCCGACGTGCTGAATAAGTACCAGAACAAATTCAAATTTGTGATGGTCGATGAGTATCAGGACACCAACTACTCGCAGTATTTAATCACCCGCAAGCTAGCGGCTAAGGAGCGCAATATCTGCGTAGTAGGCGATGATGCGCAGAGTATCTACGCCTTCCGCGGCGCGGATATTACCAACATTCTCAATTTTGAGAAGGATTATCCCGAGCTCAACGTATTTAAGCTGGAGCAGAATTACCGCTCAACCAAAAACATCGTGTGGGCAGCTAATTCGGTTATTAAAAATAACCAGGCGCAGCTGCGCAAAAGCGTATTCTCGGACAACGAAACCGGCAATTTAATTGAGGTAATTAAGGCCGCTTCTGACAATGAGGAGGGCAAGTTAATTGCCCAGTCTATTTACGTGGATAAGATGAATCAGCATCTGTCCTACGACAACTTTGCCATCCTCTACCGCACCAATGCCCAGAGCCGGGCGATGGAAGAGTCGCTGCGCAAATTAAATATCCGCTATAAAATCGTCGGCGGTCTGAGCTTTTATCAGCGCAAGGAAATCAAGGACTTAGTGGCTTACCTGCGCCTCACGGTGAACCCGAATGATGAGCAGGCGCTGCGCCGGGTAATTAATTATCCGAAGCGCGGTATTGGCGACACCACGATTAGCAAATTAATTAATTCGGCCGAAGAAGCTAACCACACTATTTGGGAAGTGGTGAGCAACGCCGAGCAGTTTTTGCCGGCCAGGGTATCGAACCCGGTAGTGGGCTTTGCCGAAAAGATAAAGAGCTACACGGCAGTGGCGGCGAAGGAAGATGCCTTTGAGGCGGCCAAATTTATCGCCAAAAACTCGGGCATGATTGAGGAATTGTACGCCGACAAGAGCATCGAAGGCTTGTCGCGCTACGAGAACATTCAGGAGTTGCTCAACGGCATTAAGGAATACGTGGACGACCACGAGCGCGAAGACAAGTCGCTGGGAGCCTTTTTGCAGGACATTGCCCTCGTGACGGATTCCGACCTCAAGGATGCCGCCCAGGAAGGTGAGGCCGTGACGATGATGACCATTCACTCGGCTAAGGGCCTGGAATTTCGCAACGTATACATCGTGGGGATGGAGGAAAACCTCTTCCCGAGCCAGATGATGATAACCTCGCGGGCCGACCTGGAGGAGGAGCGGCGGCTATTTTACGTGGCCATTACGCGGGCCGAGAAGAAGCTGACGCTCAGCTACGCCACCTCGCGCTACCAGTGGGGCAACCTGCGCTCGTGCGAGAAGTCGCGCTTCCTGGACGAGATTGACCCACAGTACCTTAACGTTAAGTTTGCGGCCGGGCCCGCCATCGGCGATTCCCCGGTGCAGCACGTATTTGAGCGCCGCTCGAACCTCGTGGCGGCCCCGGTTCGTAAGACGGTGCCGACCAAGTACGTGACCCCGGCCGACTTCCAAGCCTCCGATACGAGTAACTTGCAGGCCGGCCAGCGCGTTGAGCACGCCAAGTTCGGCTTCGGCAAGGTGGCTAGCCTCGAAAAGCAGAATGGCACCGTGAAGGCGATTATCCAGTTCGACGAAGTGGGCGAAAAAACGCTGCTGCTGAGCTTTGCCAAGCTGCGGGTACTGTAGGCTGTCCTCCCTATCTGGCGTCCACGCAGTGAAGTATCTCGCTCGCTTCGTTGCCCAAGCTTACTTACTGCGCCACGCGAGATGCTTCGGCAAACTCAGCATGACAATGTTCACTAGTCTGGCGTGAAATAATAAATTCAAATGCAAGAAATACCCACCCAGCTCCCCTTCCACCTGCAATTGCTGGTGCGCGAATACGGGCAAAGCACCTACTCGCTTATCCAGGGCTTGGCCCAGATTGAGGACGTGGCCGAGCGCACGCGCCGCGCCGCCGGTATCGTGCAGCTCATCCTGCGCCTGCGCCCCAGCCTGCGCGACCAGCCCGATATCCAGACCCGCCTCTGGAACCATATTCATGCCCTGGCCGGCACCGAGGTGGCCCTGGAGGCGCCCGTGCCCCTCACGCCGCCGCGCCTGTACGCCGAGCGCCCCAAGCGCGTGGAGTACCCGCGCCAGGCGCCCAAGCTCAAGGCCTACGGCCGGGGTATCGAAGCCCTCATTGCCAAGGCCCTGACCATTGAGGACGCCGCCGAGCGCGAGCAGGCCACCGTGCAGATTGGCCGCACCATGAAATTTCTCTACCGCCAGCACAACAAGGAAAACGCCAAGGATGTAACTATCATCCGGCACCTGAGCGAGCTCTCGGGCGGGCAGTTGAAGCTGGATGCCCAGGCCGTGGCCGACCAAGGCTTGTTTGAGCTGGCGGGCCAGCCGGCCACCGCCTCCCCTAGCCAGCAGCCCAGCCGCAGCACCAGCGGCCAGGGCAGCAGCCGCTACGAGGGCAACCGCGATAACCGCGAGCGCCGCCCCGACCGCCCCGAGGGCAGCCAAGGCCAGGGCAACGCCAACAACAAGAAGCGTGATAAGAAGCGAAATAAGAAATTTCGCACCGAGCCGCAACAGCCGCCGCAGTAGCTTTGCGGCTTGATTGAGTTGCTTCCCATTAGCGAAGGCTCGATTGGTAATTGCTCATTGTTAATTGATAATTGAATAGAAATGGCTGCATTTGAAGTGCGTGGTGGACGGAAGCTGCACGGGGAAATTATTCCTCAAGGGGCTAAGAATGAGGCGCTCCAGATTCTGTGCGCGGTGCTGCTCAGCCCCGAGCCCATTACCATCAGCAACGTGCCCAATATTCGGGACGTGAACAAGCTCATTGAGCTGCTGCGCGATATGGGCGTGAAAGTGGGCCAGCTGGCCCCCGACACCTACATGTTTCAGGCCGCCGACGTGCGCCTCGACTACCTCGACACCCCCGAGTTTGTGGCCCAGGCCCGCGAGCTGCGCGGCTCGGTGATGATACTAGGCCCCCTGCTGGCCCGTTATGGCCGCGCCCAGCTGCCCAAGCCGGGTGGCGATAAAATCGGCCGCCGGCCGCTCGATACGCACTTTGTGGGCCTCGAAAAGCTAGGCGCTCAGCTTACGCTCGAAGGCACCGATTTTTACCGCCTCAGCGTGCCCGCCGGCAAGCTGCATGGCGCCTCCATGCTGCTCGACGAGGCCAGCGTGACGGGCACCGCCAACATCGTGATGGCGGCCGTACTGGCCGAGGGAACTACCACCATCTACAACGCCGCCTGCGAGCCCTACTTGCAGCAGCTGTGCCGGATGCTGGTGCGCATGGGTGCTAACATTCAAGGCATTGGCTCGAACCTGCTCACCATTGAGGGAGTGGCTAGCCTGGGGGGCACCGAGCACCGGATGCTGCCCGATATGATTGAAATTGGCTCCTTCATCGGCCTGGCGGCCATGACGGGCTCCGAAATCACCATCAAGGACTGCCAGATTCCGGAGCTGGGCATCATTCCCGACACCTTCCGCAAGCTCGGCATCACGCTGGAATTTCGCGGCGATGACATCCACATTCCGGCCCAGGAGCACTACCAGCTCGGCACCTACCTCGACGGCTCCATCCTGACGGTAAGCGACCACACCTGGCCGGGCTTCACGCCTGATTTGCTGAGCATTATCCTCGTCGTAGCTACCCAGGCGCGCGGCACGGTGCTCATTCATCAGAAGATGTTCGAGTCGCGCCTGTTCTTCGTGGACAAGCTCATCGACATGGGCGCGCAGATTATTCTCTGCGACCCGCACCGCGCCACCGTTATCGGTCTCGACCGCCAGAAGACGTTGAACGGCATCACCATGTCGTCGCCCGATATTCGGGCGGGTGTAGCGCTGCTCATCGCCGCGCTCAGCGCCGAGGGCACCAGCAAAATTCTGAACGTGGAGCAGATTGACCGTGGCTACCAGAACATCGACGAGCGCCTGAACGCCCTCGGGGCTGATATCCGGCGCGTGTAGGCACTCCTAATCACCATTAAAAAAGGCCTTCTGCTCGCGCAGAAGGCCTTTTTTTGGTTCAGTTAGGCTAGCGGGAGCTAGTCGGTAATCATGTCCACCACAGCCGTCACCAGCGAGAGCGCCAGGCTGAAAATCAGCGTGCTCACAAAGCCCGTCACCGAAAAGCTGCTCATCAGGTAGTCGGCCAGCTTTACAATGATAACGTTGATAACCAGCAGGAAAAGCCCCAAGGTCAAGATGGTAATCGGGAAGCCGATTATTTTCAACAGCGGCTTCACCGTCGCGTTGAGCAGGCCCAGTACAATGACCAGAATGGCGGCGCTACCCACCCCATCCAGGCGCACATCGGGCAGCACCTGCGCCAGCCCGTAGGTGAGCACAGCCGTTAAAACGAATTTAATCAGGATTTTAAGCATGAGGTGGGGGCGTGAAAGAGTGAGAAAGAGAGTGATATTGGTGCCTATTCGGCGCGCTTGGCGGTGAGCCGGCCCTGCGATACGGCCATCCAGTTGCAGAGCTGATACAGCAGGCGCGCGCCCACAATGCCGTTCCAGTCAGTATCGCCGGGCGCTACTTCGTTGAGGTCCAACCCGATGATGGTACGGCCCGAGCGCACTATCATGCGTAGCAGGTAGGTCGCTTCCTCAAACTCCAGGCCGCCGGGCACGGGCGTGCCGGTGCCCGGGCACAGCTTGGGGTCGAGGCCGTCGATATCGAAGCTAATGTATACTTTCTGAGGCAGTTGTGCAATAATCTTACCGCAGACCTTTTTCCACGACTTCTTGGCGAATTTCTCCTCGCTCATGAAGCGCTGACCGAACAAGGCCACCCGGCCCACCGAGTGCTCAATAAAATCCGCCTCCTGCTGGCACATGTCCCGAATGCCCACCTGGACCAGTTTCTTCACCTGCGGCAGTTGCAGGGCGTTGTGCATAATGCTGGCGTGCGAGTACTGAAAGCCCTCATACGCCGGCCGCAGGTCGCAGTGCGCGTCAATTTGGAGAATGCCAAACTCCTTGTGGCGCTCGGCCAGCGCGTGCAGGTAGCCGAGGGGCGTGCTGTGGTCGCCGCCCAGCACCGCCACCGCCTTGCCTGCGTCGAGCAGGGCGCCGGTCTTGGCTTTCAACCACTGAATGAGCTTGTTGCCCTCGGCCGTGATGCGGGCCGGCACGCTACTGTGCTGGGCAGCCCCTTCGACCGGCTGGCCGTCTTCGAGCCAACCGATGTAGCCGGCAGCCAGCGGGCGTAGCTCGCGGCTCACCTGCGCAATGGCTTCGTCTTCGTCTTCCATCGCCAGACCGAGCTTCCAGGCCTCGGGCAGGTCGGAGTCGTAGAGGTCTACCTGTAGCGAAGCTTCCCGGATGGCTGCGGGGCCCTGCGCCGTGCCGGCGCGGTAGCTCACGGTTACCTCCCAGGGCACGGGCACCACCACTACCTGCGCCTCCTCAGGCGTGAAGGGGAGCCCGAAAAGCCCTCCGGCAGCATCACCGAGGGCATTGGGGTCAAAATTGGCAATCTTTTGTGCGAGAATGGAGTCAGACACGGGTAAAAAAAGAACACCAAGCAGCGGGCGCTTGGTGAGTGAAAAAATAAAGAGCGCAGCCTCGGCTAGCTACAGCGGCTAGCCCAAGATACTTATAACTACTAGTGTAGCATACAGCGGTGTTTTACGCAGCCGACTGCGTTTTGCCCAAAAAGTCATACGTGCGAATAATTACCAGGATTTTTTCGAACGTGTCACGGTCAAAGAACAGCATGAGGGGCAACTCTACTGAATTTTCTTTGTCTGAAAACTGGGTGATAACCGAAAAGATGAGCGGCTGCAAGGCTTCCGGGTCAGGCATGAGGCTGTGGAGAGCCGTAGCCAAGTCGCCGGTCGGCGCCTGTGGCGGTGCCCCGTAGATGCTGGCTTTCAGAATATTGGCAAGTTGCGTTACCAGTGCCCCCGTAATAATGTTGCTGATTTCCAGTAGCAGCGACTCCTGCAACTCATTCAGTTGCAAGGAGTCGGAAACCTGCATGCGCAGGCACACGCGCGACAGCCGCTGTACGTGCTGGCCGGAGAAAAACATGAACGTAGAGCCGTTGAAATCACCCCGGATGTCACTCTGAATGGCCACGTAGCGCGTTTGGTAGTCGCGTACGCGCTCAATGATGCTGGTGCTCGGCAAAAGGTCCAGGTTGGGCACTTCCAGCATTACCCGCTCCTGGGCAATCACGGCAAAGCTGTCGGCCGCCCGGGCCAAGCCGATGTTGAGGATTTCGCGAATAATATCGCGCTCTAACTCATTCATTGATACATTCATAACGGCTTAGTTCGTAGCAGCGGCTCAGAAGCCAGCAGATTAATACGGAAAAGAGCAGGAAGCGGCTAAAGTCAAGGCCGTTTGGCCAGAAACAGTCGGGTTAAGGCAGGCACGTCCAGCACCAAGCAGAGCTGACCACTACCCAGTAGGGTAACTCCACCAAACAAGTCAATTGTATCCAGGGGCTTGCTCAGCGATTTTACCACAATGTTCTGCTGGCGCAGAAAGCGGTCGATGAGCAGCCCGAGGCGGCGGTTATTGTAGCTCACCACCAGCACCTGGTGCAGACCACCGTCGGGCGGCAGGTCGGCGCGGGTAGCACGGGGCAGGGGCTCCTCGCCTTCCGAATACAGCAGTTGCCGCAAGGGTACCAAGGGCACGTTTTCCTCCTGAATACGCGTCATCAGCAAGCCCCCCACAGCAAAAATCTCGTCGTTGGGCAAGGCCAGCACGGTATCGGTGTGTAGCAGCGGCACGGCGTAAGCGCGCTCATCCAGCTCGATGAGCAGCGCGCCCTTCACGGCGATGGAGGTGGGCAGCACCAGCGTGAAGGTGGTGCCCTTGCCCAGCTCCGAGTTGACGCGCAAGCGCCCCCCCAGCGAATCAATGGCTAGCTTCACCACATCGAGCCCCACGCCCCGCCCCGAAATATCGGTTATTTTCTCGGCCATCGAGAAGCCGGGCTCAAACAGCAGCGCCCACACTTCCTGCTCGTCGAGCACGGCGGCGGCTTCAGCCGTAAGCAGGTTTTTGCGCACGGCCTTTTTGCGCACGGCTTCGGTGTCGATGCCCCGGCCGTCGTCCTGCACCTGAATGAGCACATCGTCGCGCTCCGTAAGGGCCGAGATGACGAGCTTGCCCGTGGCGGCCTTGCCGGCGGCCTTGCGCGTTTCGGGGTCTTCGAGGCCGTGGCTTACGGCATTGCGCACAATGTGGAGCAGGGCATCGGTAATGAGCTGCAACACGTTGCGGTCTATCTGCACATCCTGGCCAGCCAGCAGCAGCTCTACCTGCTTGCCCTCGGCCGAGGCTACGTCGCGCACCACGCGCGGAAACTTGTTGAGCAGCACCCCGGCCCCTACCAGCCGCACATCCATTACGGAGTACTGCAAGTCGTCGGAAATACGGAACAGGTGCCGGGCTGTGGCTTGCAGCGCGGGGTTGCCCAGCTCGGCCGCCAGCGTCAGGATGCGGTCGCGGTCAATTACCAGCTCGCCCACCAAGTTAAGCAAGTTGTCGAGCTTCTTGACGGGGATATAAACCAAATCAGAAAGCTCCAGCTTGCGGGCGGCGTCGGTTTCGGCTTCCTCCTCAGTTTGAACCGGGCGGTCCTCCACTATTTCCTCGCCCTTGATGAGTTGCTCCAGGTTCTCGAGCAAGGGCTTGGCATCCAGCGAATCCTGGCCGGCGCCCACGGCCCGAATCATGTTGCCCAGCGTATCAACAGCTCGGAACGTGAGGGGCACGAGCGAGCCGGTGAAGGCGCGTTCGTTGCCCCTGATTTGCCCAAACAGCGTTTCCATCCGGTGGGCCACCTCCCCCATGTCGGTGAAGCCCATCGCGCGGGCGTTCGCCTTGAGGTTGTGCATGAGCCGGAAGAGCTCATTGAGGGCGGCGGCATCCTTAGGGTTACGCTCTAACTCGCTCAAGTGCCGCGACATGGCGTCGTAGTACTCCAGCGCCTCGGCCATAAACAGCTCCCGATACTCTTGTTCGCGTGCTGTCATAGGTGAGAAATAAAGGCGTAATCAAATACCCTGGCTCCCAGTAGCGCCGACCATTGGCTAGCCACGGTCGCCGGGCCGGGGCCCGTAAACCAGACTTTTTGCGTAGAAGCAGCGCGGAGCAACAAGGGAATAGTAAGCTTAAAAGGCAGCCAAAAAGCTAGCGCAGTGAAAATTAGGCCAGTGAGCCGTCGCCTTGCAGCGCACTGCCCACAATTTCGAGCACGCGCTCCTCGGAAAAAGGCTTCACGATGTAGGCAAGCGCGCCGTTTTCAATGGCCTCGTTCACAATGGTTTCCTGGCCCACGGCCGAGCACATCACTACTTTGGCATCGGGCTGCTGCTGGCGAATACCCTTGAGCACGTCGAGACCCGTGTTGTCGGGCAGAATTACGTCGAGCGTAATCAAGTCGGGAGTGGTTGCTACGGCCATTTCCAGGGCCTGCTGGCCATTGGCGGCTTCGCCAACTACGTCGTAGCCAGCGTCGGTGAGCATATTCTTGAGCATCGTCCGCATGTAGAACGAGTCATCGACGATGAGAATCCGCTTATTCATATTCAACTAAAGTCTGAGAAAGTGAGGAGAAAGGGTGGCCTGGCAGCCGCTAGCCGCCGGCCGGCTCGTCTACGGTTATTTTGCCTCGACGGGTGCCTCGGAGGCCGATGTGCCTTTGGCCGCAGCCCGGCTGGCCGCGGTAGTAGCCTGGCCCGGCAGGCGCATTATTTCGCTTGGGGTCAGCAGCTTAGGCATGTCCAATACGATGATAACCCCTTGGTCACCAGGCAGCTTCGCGATACCTTCGAGGTATTTTTCGCGCTGGCCGCTGTCTTGCACAAATTCCGGCGCAGGCTCGATGGCACTTACCGGAATAGTTATCGGCCGGGGCACTTCGCGCACTATCAGGCCCAGCGTATAGTCGGGCGCTTCCACGGCCAGGGTGTACGAAAACTCGGGCACCGGCCGGCCGGCTGGCCGCAGCTGAAACCGCTCTTCCAGGTCTACTACGGCAATAATATCGCCGCGCAGGTTGGTGATACCCTTGATGAAGGGCGGCGTTTTGGGCATTTTTACCACTTCGGGCGTGATGGTTACCTCCTTCACCTGCTCGATGCGGATGCCATAATCCTCATCGCCCAGGCGAAAAACGATAAGCTGCACTACCGCCTCGGGGGCCGCGGGCGCGGCGCGGCCCGAAGAGCCAGCAGACCGGGGAGCAACAGAATCAGCCATGAAAATTAACTAAATACAAACTAAGACTAACGGAAATACGAACTGCGCACGGGCCAGCAAACGGGTTACTTGGCCTTGGCTTTCGACCGCGACCGCGTGGCTGGTGCGCCATTGTCCGCGGCTTTGGCTGGGGCTGCCTCGGCGCTGGCTTTGGCTGGCCGCGCCTTGCGTTGCGGCGTGGGGGCCGCCTCCGTGGCTGTGGCGGCTGAGGTAGTGCGGCGCGCGTGGCCATTGCTAGCCGCTTTTGGGCTTTCTGAGGCTACAGTAGCGGAAGCAGCGGCCCGGCGAGCCGGCATTGGGCGGCTGGCCTTAGCGGTGGGCTCAGGCGTGGCGGGCTGCGCTTGGGCTAGCGGGCGGCGCACCACGCGGCGCTGGGGCTCGGGCTCCGGTTCGGGCTCCGGCTCGGGGGCGTAGTCGAAGAGCTGGAAGGTTTCGAGGCCGTCCTGCAAGTCGTCGGCAATGTCGGAGAGGCGTTGCGACGAGCTGGTGAGCTCCTGCATCGACGACGAAAGCTGGCGGGCCGTGCCGGCCACCTGCTGGGTGCCGGTAGCCGTTTGCTCGGCAATGGCCACCACTTCTTCCACGTACTTCACTACGTCGCCAATCGAGGTCTGCTGCTGGGCCGTGGCCGTGAGAATGTCGCGCGAACTGCGGAGCGTTTCGCCACTGCTGGTGGCGATGTTCTTAAAGGCCGCGCTAGCCTCGAAGGTGGCATTTTTACCCTTGAGTACCCGGCTTTCCATCGCGCTGATGGCGCTGGCGGCGCTGGTGGTGTCCTTGCGCACATCTTCTACCAGCGTGGCAATTTCGTTGGCCGACTTGCGTGAGCCTTCGGCAAGCTTGCGAATCTCCTCGGCTACTACGGCAAAGCCGCGGCCCGCCTCGCCGGCGCGGGCAGCCTCGATGGCCGCGTTGAGGGCCAGCAGGTTGGTTTGCGAAGCGATGTCGGTAATTACCCCCAGCGACTTGCTGATTTCCTGCGAGCGGGTCGAGAGCACTTCGATGGTGCGCGAGGTCTGGGTGGCCGCGCCGGAGATTTCCTCCATGTTCTTCACCACTTCGGCCACCGTTTTGAGGCCCTGCTGCGAGGTTTGCTCACCCATGATAGCCGACTTGTTCACCACATCGGCCTTGTTGGCCGTTTCCTTGGTGACCGTCATAATCTCTTCGATGAGCTTGAAAGCCTGGTCAGTTTTAAGAGCCTGGTTCTGGGCACCTTCGGCCATTTGCTGCATGGCTAGGGCCACGTCAACGGTTACCCGGCTCATTTCCTGGCCTTTGTCCACCATTTCCTCCGACGAAGTGCCCACTACCTGCGCCGAGTCGTTGATTTCGCCGAGCAGCGCGTTCAGGGTTTCCACGGCCTGGTTGAGTGAGTTCGACATCGAGAGGATGTCGCCGGTCGTTTGAATCTCCACCATCTGGGTCAGGTCGCCTTCCGAGATGGCGCGCACCACGCGGCTTACTTCGAGCACCGGCAGGGCGATGCTCTCAATCAGTGCGTTAAGCGTATCCACCAGCTCTTTCCAGGAGCCCGATACGCCGCCTACCGTGGCGCGCTCGGTGAGCTTGCCCTCGGCGCCGGCCACGCGGGCCACGCGGCTTACTTCCGAGGCCAGGCGGTTCAGGTCGTCCACCATCCGGTTGATGGTTTGGGCCAGGTCGGCTACTTCGCCGGCGGCTTCCAGCATCAGCTTCTGGGTCAGGTCGCCCTGCGATACGGCCGTTACTACTTTCACAATGCCCCGCACCTGGATGGTGAGGTTGGTGGCCATCGTGTTTACGTTGTCGGTCAGGTCTTTCCACACGCCGCTCACGTTGGGCACGTTAGCCTGGCCGCCCAGCTGGCCCTCGGTACCCACTTCCACGGCCACGCGGGTTACCTCGCCGGCGAAGATGTTGAGCGAGTCCACCATCTGGTTGATGTTGTCCTTGAGGTCGAGGAGCTCGCCGCGCACGTCTACCGACACCTTCTGGCTCAGGTCACCCCTAGCCACGGCGGTGGTCACGTTGGCAATGTCGCGCACCTGGCTGGTGAGCGAGGCGGCCATCGTGTTTACGTTGTCCGTCAGGTCCTTCCAGGTGCCTTTCACGCCCGGCACGTTGGCCTGGCCGCCCAGCTTGCCGTCGGTGCCTACTTCGCGGGCCACGCGGGTTACTTCGTCGCCGAACACGTTCAGCGAGTCCACCATCTGGTTGAGGTTTTCCTTGAGCTGGAGCAGCTCGCCGCGCACGTTCACCGTCACGCGCTGGCTCAGGTCGCCGCGCGATACGGCAGTGGCTACGTTGGCAATGTCCCGCACCTGAGAGGTCAGGTTCGAGGCCATCGTGTTTACGTTGTCGGTCAAATCTTTCCAGGTGCCCGATACGCGGGGCACGTTGGCCTGGCCACCCAGGATGCCCTCGGTACCTACCTCGCGGGCCACGCGGGTTACCTCGCCGGCGAAGATGTTGAGCGAGTCCACCATCTGGTTGAGGATGTTTTTGAGGTCGAGAATTTCGCCCTGTACATCCACCGTCATCTTCTGGCTCAAGTCACCGCGCGCCACAGCGGTGGCCACGTTGGCAATATCGCGCACCTGGCTGGTCAGGTTAGCAGCCATCGTATTTACGTTGTCGGTCAGCTCTTTCCAGGTGCCGCCGACGCGGGGCACTACGGCCTGGCCACCGAGCTTGCCCTCGGTGCCTACCTCGCGGGCCACGCGGGTTACCTCGTCGCCGAAGATGTTGAGCGAGTCCACCATCTGGTTCAGAATGTTCTTCAGCTCCAGAATCTCACCCTTCACGTTTACCGTCATCTTCTGGCTGAGGTCACCCCTTGCCACGGCAGTGGCCACGTTGGCAATGTCCCGTACCTGAGAAGTCAGGTTGGCGGCCATGTTGTTTACGTTGTCGGTCAGGTCTTTCCAGGTGCCCGATACGCCCGGCACGCTGGCCTGGCCGCCCAGTTTCCCTTCGGTGCCCACGTCGAGGGCCACGCGGGTTACCTCCCCGGCAAAGAGGTTGAGCGAGTCCACCATCTGGTTGAGGTTCTGCTTGAGTTGCAGCAGTTCGCCCTTCACATCTACCGTCATTTTCTGGCTGAGGTCACCCCTAGCCACAGCCGTAGTCACGTTGGCAATGTCGCGCACCTGGCTGGTGAGCGAGGCGGCCATCGTGTTCACGTTGTCGGTCAGCTCCTTCCACACGCCGCCCACGTTGGGCACCACGGCCTGGCCCCCTAGCCGGCCCTCGGTGCCTACCTCTTGCGCCACACGGCTTACCTCACCGGCAAACACGTTGAGGTTGTCGATGGTGCGGTTGATGGTTTCGGCCATCACCTTGAAGTCGCCCGACACCGGAATCTGGAAGCTCTCGTCGAGGTTGCCGCGGCTGATGTTTTTCAGCACTTTGCCTACTTCCAGCACCGGCACAGCGATGGAGTCCACGAGGCCGTTGATGTTGTTGAGCATGTCGCGCCAGAAGCCCGCCGCGCCGTCGGCCGAGGCGCGGGCTTTCAGGTTGCCTTCCACCCCGGCTACTTTCGAAATGCGCGATACCTCGCCGCCCACGCCGCCAATCATCTCCACCATTGAGTTGTAGGCCTCGGCGATTTCGGAGAAGATGTCGTCGTTCTGCTTGGTTAGCCGCACCGATACGTCACCTTTCTTAAAGGCATCGAGGGCGAAGAGCACGCGGTTGAGCTGCTCGTTCACGTAGTCGGTGTCGGTGGTAGCTGCGCGGCGAGTGCCGCGCTTGCGCGTCGGGTTGTCGTCGGCGAAGGTGCCGGTTTCGTCGGGGCGCGCCTGGTCAATAGCGTCAGGTGCCGGAGCCGTGTTTTTCTTGGCGGAAGCCATGCGGAAAGGAGGCAGAGAGGGTGGGGCGAGAAGAGGGCTCGCGATGGAGACTAGCAAAAGTAGGCGCGGGAGGCTATCCGGCAATGCCGGGCGGCTTTTGGGAGCCGTGCGGCCATAGTCGGCGCCGGGCGTGCATCTTTGTCCCCGTTTTCAACTTTTCGGGGCGAGGCTGCGTTCTCAGCATCCTGACAAAACTCCTACCCGCCCCTATCGCTGCCGCATGGTCAAGAATTTAGTTATCGTCGAATCGCCCGCCAAGGCCAAAACCATTGAGGGCTACCTCGGCCCCGATTACGTGGTGAAGTCCAGCTACGGGCACGTGCGCGACCTGCCCAAGGACAACAACGCCATCGACGTAGCCAACGGCTTCAAGCCCACCTACGTGGTCGATGCTGACAAGCGCGAGCTGATTTCCCAGCTCAAAAAGCTTTCAAAAGAAGCCGAAACCGTGTGGCTGGCCAGTGACGATGACCGCGAGGGCGAAGCCATTTCCTGGCACTTGTCGGAGGCGCTTAACCTTAAGGCTGACAAGACGAAGCGCATCGTGTTCCGCGAGATTACCAAGACGGCCATTCTCTCGGCCATCCAGCATCCGCGCGAGATTAACATTGACCTGGTGAACGCCCAGCAGGCCCGCCGCGTGCTCGACCGCCTCGTGGGCTTCGAACTGAGCCCCGTGCTGTGGCGCAAGGTGAAAGCCGGCTTGAGCGCGGGCCGCGTGCAGAGCGTGGCCGTGCGCCTGGTGGTGGACCGCGAGCGCGAAATCAACAAGCACACCGCCACTAGCGCCTACCGCGTGGTGGCCCGCTTCGATGCCGGCCAGGGCATCACGCTGGAAGCCGAGCTGCCGACCCGCTTCAAAACCCGCGAGGAAGCCGAGACCTTTCTTACGCGCTGCATCGGGGCCACGTACAGTATTAATAGCCTCGATAAAAAACCGGGCAAGCGCACCCCCGCCGCGCCCTTTACCACGTCGACCTTGCAGCAGGAAGCCTCGCGCAAACTGGGCTTCTCGGTGGCCCAGACCATGACGGTGGCACAGAAGCTGTACGAGGCTGGCCGCATCAGTTACATGCGTACCGACTCGGTGAACTTGAGCGAGGAGGCCCGCAAGGGTGCCCGCGAGGCCATTGAAGCGGCCTACGGCGCCGAGTACGCGTTGGAGCGGCAGTTCAAAACCAAGTCGGCCTCGGCCCAGGAGGCCCACGAAGCCATTCGGCCCACCGACTTCAAGCAGGTGAAGGCAGGCGCCGATGCCTCGGAGCAGCGCCTCTACGACCTCATTCGCAAGCGCGCCATGGGCTCGCAGATGGCCGATGCCCTCATTGAGCGCACCACGGCCATTATCGGCATCAGCACCCAGCCGGGCACCACGTTTTCGGCTACGGGTGAGGTCATTACGTTCGAGGGCTTTTTGAAGGCTTACGCCGAAAGCAAGGACGACGAGGAGCAGCCCGCCGATGGCGAAAGCTCGTTCTCGCGCGGCCTGCCGCCCCTGAGCGTGGGCCAGAACCTGCCGCTGCAAACCCTGACGGCTACCGAGCGCTTTAGCTCGCCGCCAGCTCGCTATACCGAAGCCTCGCTGGTGAAAAAGCTGGAAGAAATGGGCATCGGCCGCCCCAGCACCTACGCCCCCACCATCAGCATCGTGCAGAAGCGCGGCTACGTGGAGAAAGACTCGCGCGAGGGCAAGGAGCGCAAGATTTACGCGCTCTCGCTGGTAGATGGCGCGGTGAAAACCGAGCAGCGCGCCGAAACTTACGGCGCCGACAAGGCCAAGCTCTTCCCGACTGATACGGCCCTGGTAGTTACCGACTTCCTGGTTGACCACTTTCCGGCTATCGTGGACTTTCAGTTCACGGCCAAGGTGGAGGACGAATTTGACCAGATTGCCAACGGCCGCGAGGACTGGGGCAATATGCTGGCTGGCTTCTACGAGCCCTTCCACGCCAGCGTGGAGCGCGGGCAGGACATTGAGCGCAGCACGCTCAGCAGCACCCGCGAAATCGGCCTGCACCCCGAAACGGGCGAAAAAATAACGGCCCGCCTCGGCAAATACGGCCCCTACGTGGCGCTGGGCGACACTGAGGGCGAAACCAAGCCCGCTTACGCTAACCTGCGCAAGGGCCAGTTCATCGAAACTATCACGCTGGAAGAGGCGCTCGACCTCTTCAAGCTGCCGCGGGCCCTGGGTGAGTTTGAGGACAAGACCATGACGGCCGCGCTCGGCCGCTTTGGTCCCTACGTGCGGCACGACAGCAAATTTTACTCGCTGGGTAAGGAGCAGGACCCACACACCATCACGGGTGAGGAAGCCGTGACGCTCATCGAAGCCAAGCGCAAATCGGACGCCGAAAAGCTGATTAAAAGTTTCGACGAGAACCCCGACATTCAGGTGCTCAACGGCCGCTTTGGTCCTTACATCGTGGCGGGCAAGAAAAACGTCAAGATTCCGAAGGGCGAAGAGCCTGCCGACCTCACCCTGGAGCGTTGCCTGGAGCTAGCCGCCGCCACCCCCGACAAGCCCGCCAAAGGCGGCCGCTTTGGCAAAAAGGCTGCTGCCGAGAAGCCCGAAAAGGAAGCTGACGCACCGGCTAAAAAAGCTGCCAAGGCCCCGGCCGCTAAGAAAGCCGCTACTAAGAAGCCGGCGGCTAAGAAAAAGCCTGCCGCAACCAAACCGGCTACAGCTAAAAAATCTGCCGCCGCGAAATAATTTTTCGGGAGTTCAATTTTTACTCAGTTTATCTTCAAAACGGCCCTGCTTGGTAGCGGGGCTGTTTTTTTGTGTTTAGTGCTTTTTTAGAGGGTACTAGCGGCGGGCGCGGCCCGGGTTTTTGGCTTCGGCAGCTAGCTAGGTTAGCGCGGCGCAAGGGCGGAGCTTAGTAGCCTATTTTTGTGATAATAAGCTCATCTTCAAAGCTATCAATCACTAACCCGGTTGCTTTCGGAGGCGTAGGAAGGGTAGCGGCGGCCAGTACCGGCCACCCGGTTCTAACCTTTTCCACTATGTTTTACCACGATAAGCGTACCCAGTACAAAGTGCGGGTCGACAAGCCCAATGCCGAAATGGCCAAAATGCTGCAACAGGCGCTGGGCGGCATCGACGGCGAAATCCGCGTGTGTCTGCAATACCTGTTTCAGGCCTGGAACTCGCGCGGGCCGGCCAAGTACCGCGATATGCTACTGGACGTCGGCACCGAGGAAATCTCGCACATTGAGATGCTCGCCACCGCCATTGCCCTCAACCTGGAAAAAGCCCCGCTGAGCATGCAGGAAGACGCCGTGGCTCAAAACGGCCTGGTGGGCGCCATCTTGGGCGGCATGAACCCGCGCCAGTTTCTTTCGGGCGGCCTGGGTGCGCTCTGCGCCGACTCGGAGGGCGTACCCTTCAACGGCTCCTGGATTGTGAGCAGCGGCAACATCGTGGCCGATATGTACAGCAACGTGGCCGCCGAGGCTACCGGCCGCACCCTGGTAAGCCGCATCTGGGAGCTCAGCGACGACCACGGCCTCAAGGATATGCTGGCCTTCAGCCTGGCCCGCGACACCATGCACCAGAACCAGTGGCTGGCCGTGATTGAGGAACTTGGCGGCAAGTCGGCCATGCCCGTGCCCAACTCTTTCCCGCAGAGCAAGGAAAATCAGGACTTCAACTACGCCTTTATCTCGACCAACATCGACGGCACCGGCACGCCCGAAGGCCGCTGGACGCACGGCCCGAGCATCGACGGCAAGGGCGAATTCAAGGTGCTCAAAGCCGAGCCCTACGGCGACGAGCCCAAACTGGCCCCGCCCGTGCCCGAGGGCCACGCTCAGAAAGAGCAGATGACGCTGACTGACAGCCTCATCGGCAACATCAAAGACTCGCTGAGCTAAGCGATAAGCTCCTTACACAAACTCCCCGCCGGGCCTTGCAAAGAGGGCGCGGCGGGGAGTTTTCGCGTTTAGCAAATTATAAGTTCAAGGCGCTTGCAGCAAGCTGCTTGAGACACGAAAAACAGGCTAGCCGGCGTTGCTCACTACGCCAAGCGGCTGCCGGGCGCGCCGCCACCCACCTTTTCGAGTCGCTGCTATGTGGTCAGTTTTTCTCACGCTGGGCCTGCTGGCCCCACCTACCCTAGCCGCGCCGATTTACTCCTGGCTGGGCCGGCCGCCGGCGCCGGCCCAACGGCTGGCTCAGCGCGTGGCAGTGCCGCCGGGCTGCCAGCGGGTGCCGGTGGCAGCCGGCTCATGGGGCGCGTGGCTGCGGGGGCTGCCGCTGAAGCCCGCCGGCACCCCGGCCCGCCTCTACAACGGCAGGCTCAAAAACAATCAGGCCGTGGTAGCCGCCGTGGTGGACATTGACCCCGGCACCACCGACTTGCAGCAGTGCGCCGATGCCGTGCTGCGGCTGCGGGCTGAATACTTGTTCAGCATCAACCCCGACAAAATTCACTTTCACCTGACTACCGGCTACGACGCCTGGTTTTCGGACTACCTGGCCGGCACCACCTTTCGGGTGCAGGGCGAGCGGGTGCTGCCCACCCTCAAGCCCGCCGAGGCCGCCACGCACGCCGCGCTGAAGCGCTACCTGCTGCCGGTGTTTGGCTACGCGGGCACGCGCTCGCTGAGCCGCGAGGTGCAGCCGGTGCCGCTAGCCCAAGCCCAGCCCGGCGATGTGCTGGTGCACGGCGGCAGCCCCGGCCACGCTGTGCTGATACTTGACGTGGCCACTAATCCGCGCACCGGCCAGCGCTACCTGCTGCTAGCCCAGAGCTACATGCCGGCCCAGAACATCCACGTGCTGCACAATGTGCGCCAGCCCCAACTAGGCGCCTGGTTTGCTGTGCCGGGCCCGCAGGCATCGGAGTTCGAAACGCCGGAGTGGACGTTTGCCAGCACCGAGCTGGGCCGCCTTGGCTGAGTATAGGGTAAGCTTTAGCTTGCCGTCGTTCGGCTGGCGGCAAGCTGAAGGCTATCCTGAAATCTGCTGGATTTCAGTGGCCGACAGCTCCGAAAAATCCTGAATAACGCGGTCGGCCAGGCGCAAATCCTGCCCGGCCGAGTGCGGGCTGGCGTAGCCGATGCAATAAATGCCGGCCGCCTTGGCCGCCGCCACGCCATTGGCCGAGTCTTCGATAACGATGCACTCGGTCACGGGCGTTTCGGCCAGGGCTGCCGCGTGCAAAAAGATGGCCGGGTTGGGCTTCGACTGCGCAAAGTCCTCGCCACTAACGACATGCGCGAAGCACGACGCCAGCCCAAAGCGCGTGAACACCCGCGCTATCGTGGCCTTGGAGGCCGATGAGGCTACCACCAGCTGTATGCCGTGCCGCTGAATATCCTCGATGAGCGCCCGCACGCCGGGCAGCAGGTCGAGGCCCGCATCGGTATCAAATGCCTGGTTGAACAGTTCGCGCTTGCGCCGCAGCAGCGCCTCAACCTCCTGCGGCAAGCCAAACTGCTGCTTGAGCTGCTGAAACACGTTGCGCGTAGAAGACCCTAGGAAAGAGGCGTATAGCGCATCCGAAACGGTGATGCCCAACTCGTCAAACTGCGTAAAAAACGCTTGGTGGTGAATAGGTTCGGTGTCGATAATAACACCATCCATGTCAAAAATTACGGTACGAATCATGAGGCCGGCCCCGGGGGCATAAGGTGGGGCAAAGGTACCCCGGCCGGGGCAGGTGGCTGGCCCGACGCCGCGGATGGCCGTAATTTGCGCCTCCTGGCCGTTTTTGCATGACTCTTTTTTCTTACGCCACCCTAGCCGGCTACGAGTGGCAGCACCCGCGCCTGCTGCTGCTGCTGGCCCTGGTACCGCTGCTGCCGCTGCTGCGCTGGCTGCTGGCCCGGCGCCGGCGGCAGGTGGTGGTAGCCTTTGGGCCGGGCGGCCTGCGGCCCCACTGGCGGGCTGGCCTGCGCTTCGTGCCCGATGTGGTGCTGGCCCTGAGCCAGGCGCTGCTCATTATTGCCGTGGCCCGGCCCCAGCACCTGAGCGAGCAGCTGACCCAAACCGGCCGGGGCATCGACCTGGTGCTGGCGCTCGACGTGTCGGGCAGCATGGAAATTGAGGACCTCAAGCCCACGCGCCTCGAAGCGGCCAAGCGGCTGGCCAGCCGCTTTGTGCAGCGCCGGGCCGGCGACCGGCTGGGGCTGGTGGCCTTTGCCGGGCAGGCCTATTCGGTGGTGCCGCTCACCACCGATTATGACCTGCTGCTCGACAACCTGCGCAGCCTGCGCCCCGGCCTCATCGACGACGATGGCACGGCCATCGGCACGGCGCTGGGCGTGGCCATCAACCGGCTGCGCGAGTCGCCGGCCAAGTCGCGGGTGTGCGTGCTGCTCTCCGACGGCGAAAGCAACGCCGGCAGCCTCGACCCGCTGCTGGCCGCCCAGCTCGCCCACGCCTACGGCATCCGGCTGTATACCATTGGGTTGGGTGAAGATGGCTACGTGCCGTTCGGCCGCGACTCGACCACCGGCAAGGTGCGCTACGTGCAAACCCGCCTCGACGAAACTACCATGCGCCAGCTAGCCGACGCGGCCGAAGGGCGCTTCTTCCGGGCCACCGACAATGAGGCGCTCAGCCGGGTTTTTGGGGAGATTGACAAGCTCGAAAAATCCGACATTCGTACCCAGCGCTACCGCAGCGTGCAGGATTTTTACCGCCCCTACCTGGGCCTGGGCATCGTGCTGTGGCTACTCTGGCTGGCCTTGCAAAGCACCTTCATGCGCAATGTGCTCGAAGACTAAATTTTAATTGTTAATGGTGAATGATTAACGCTTCACAACTGGCTCGACAAATAATCATTAGCTACTGATAATTAACAACTAACAAGTACTCAAAATGTCCATCGCTTCCGCCATCACCGAGTTTAACAGCAAGCTGGCCGGCACTGCCGCGCGCCTGGTAGTCGTGACCAAAACCCACCCGGTCGAGCGGCTGCGCGAGGCTTACGCGGCCGGTGCGCGCATTTTCGGTGAAAACCGGGTGCAGGAAATGGCCGCCAAGCAGCCCGAGCTACCCGCCGATGTGGAGTGGCACCAGATAGGTCAGCTCCAGACAAATAAGGTGAAATACCTGGCGCCGTTCGTGCACACGGTGGAGAGCATCGACAGCCTGCGCCTGCTGCAAGAGCTGGATAAGCAAGCCGCTAAGTACAACCGGGTTATCAATGGCCTGCTGCAATTTCACATCGCCCAGGAAGACACCAAAACCGGCCTCAGCCTAGGCGAGGCGGAAGAAATCCTGCAATCGGCCGGCTTTCAGGCGCTGCGCCACGTGCGCCTGACCGGCGTGATGGGCATCGCCACCCACTCGCCCAACGATACGCTGGTGCGCGGCGAGTTTCAGCAGCTACGCCAGTATTTCGAGCACCTGAAAGCCACGTATTTTGCTGATGATGAGGGCTTCCGCGAAATCTCGATGGGTATGAGCGCCGACTACGCCTGGGCCTTGGCCGAGGGCAGCACGCTCATCCGGGTGGGCAGCGCCATTTTTGGCAGCCGGGGCTAGCGCCCGCCTACCTCAACCACAATTTTGATGGAACACCATTTACCCGTGGCGCGCACGGCGCGCTACCAGCAGTTGGGCGAGTTTTCGCTCGCCACCCGGCAGCTTTGGCTGGTGCTGCACGGCTACGGGCAGCTAGCCGAGTACTTCATCCGGCACTTTGCCGCGCTGCACGCCGCCGACCCGGCGGGCACCGTCATCGTGGCGCCCGAGGCGCTTTCGCGCTTTTACCTGCACGGCACTACCGGCCGCGTGGGTGCCTCCTGGATGACGCGCGCTGACCGGCTGGCCGACATCGAGGACCAGGCCAATTATCTCTCGCTACTACTCGCCAGCCTGCTGGCCCAATGCCCGTCTAATACTCAGGTAACGGTGCTAGGCTTCTCGCAGGGCACAGCTACGGCCAGCCGCTGGCTAACCCACTGCGCCGGGCACTGGCGGCCCCAGCACCTGATACTGTGGGCCGGCGACTTCCCGGCCGACATCGAGGCCAGCCGGGCGAAGCAAGCAGTGCAGGGGCTAGCCGTTAGCGTCGTCTGCGGTGACCAGGATGCGTACGTGAGCCCCGCCCAACTGCACGAACAGGCCACGGTTTTGCGCCGGCACGGGGCCCAGGTGGCCACCCACAGCTTTGCGGGCGGCCACGCATTGCACCCTGAGTTATTACACCAGTTGCACGCCGATGAGGCCGCTAGCCAGCCCGGCGGCTAGCCCTGCCGCCGCACAGTAGCCGCTGCCGCCTGCGCCGCCGGAAAAATCACGACCTCGGCTAGCTGCACGTGCGGCGGGCGCGTCACCATAAACTGAATCACGTCGGCCACGTCGGCGGCCTGCAAGGCCTGTACCCCCTTGTAGACGCTGGCGGCCCGCTCCTCATCGCCTTTGAAACGCACCTCCGAAAACTCGGTTTCGACCATACCGGGCGCTACCTCAGCCACCCGGATGCCCTTGGGCAGCAGGTCGATGCGCATGGTGCGCGTGAGCATGGCCACGGCGGCCTTGGAGGCGCAGTACACGTTGCCGTTGGCGTAGGCCTCGTAGCCCGCGATGGAGCCCAGGTTCACGATAAAGCCCCCCTCGCCCATGCGTGGTAGCACGGCGCGGCTCACGTAGAGCAGCCCTTTCACGTTGCCATCAAGCATGGCGTCCCAGTCGGCCGGGTCGCCATCCTGAATGGGGGCCAGCCCGTGGGCATTGCCGGCGTTGTTGATGAGCACATCAATGTGCGCAAAGGCGGCGGGCAACTCGGCCACGGCAGCCTCCACGGCCGCGCGGTCGCGCACGTCAAACGTGAGCACGTGCACCGGCGTGGGTGCCAGTTCCTGCACCAGCGTATCAAGGCGCTCGCGGCGGCGGCCAGCCACCACCAGTTGAAAGCCCGCGTGGGCCAGCGCTACGGCCGTAGCCCGGCCAATGCCCGACGAGGCCCCGGTAATAAAGGCAGTTTTCATCTTTACGCTATTCAATGTTGAGGTACAGCGTCACCGTATTGGTGCGCAGGCTTTGCAAGCTATTGCTGTACATGTTGTCGCGGGGCGAAAGAACATTGCGCAGCCCGTGCGAGAAGCGCAGTTCCGGCCCAAATTTGAAGAAGGGGTAAAACAGGTCGAGCCCGAAGCCATACTCCAGCATCACGTCATCACGGATAACGGTCAGCTGGTTAATGGCCGGCGTGCTCTGGCGCTGCGTCACGGCAAAGCTGGGCTTGATGCCGCCAATCATATAAAAGCGCGTGTTGCGGCGGCGGTTCGACTGGTACTTGAGCAGGAGCGGCAACTCCAGTTGCGTGGTGCCGATTTCCTGGGTGCGCACGCTATCTGCCGGTATCGACCCCAGGCTGGTAAACTCTACCCGGCGCGTCATAAAGCTGAGGCCCGGCACGAACCGCAGGTGAAACGGTGTACTCGGGTTGCCCAGCCGGATATCATTGATGAACCCCACGCCGAAGCCCGGGCTGATAATAGAATTGGCCGAAATGCCCCGCCCGTTCTGCGCCGCCTGAAAGTATGCCCCCGACTGCTCCAGGAAAAACCGGGAGAAATTGGGCGCGATAGTCAGGCCAGGGCGGTAAAACCGGTCGTTGTAGTTCGACAGGTTTTCGACCGTAATGCCCTTTATGTGGCCTTTGCGGCTGCGGTCAATGGCATCGCTGCGCTTGCGCTGGGCCAGCGCCGGGCTAGCCAGCAGCCCCAGCAGCAAGAGCGGTAGGCTAGCCCGCCGCAAAATACCCCCGCCTATTTGCGGGCCGTGTAAATGGAGCTGATGCCGAACGTGAGGGGTTGCCATGCGGGATTGGTAAAGCCGACGCGGCCCAGAATGGCCACGAATTCGGCACCGTCGGGAAATGCCTGCACCGACTCGGGCAGGTAGGTATAAGCGCTCTGGTCCTTGGAAATAACCTTGCCAAACACCGGCAGCACCTGACGGAAGTAAAAATTATACGCCTGCTTGAGCGGAAACGCAGTCGGCTTGCTGAACTCCAGAATGACGAGCTGGCCGCCGGGCCGCAGCACGCGGTACATCTCGGCCAGCCCTTTTTCGAGGTGTGCAAAGTTGCGCACCCCAAACGACGCCGTAACGGCATCGAACTGGTTATCCTCGAACGGCAGGTTTTCCGAGTCGGCTAGCTCCAGCTTAATGCGGTGGCTCAGCTTCTTATCCACCAGCTTCTGGCGGCCTACGTCGAGCATTCCGGCCGAGATATCGACGCCCGTTACCTGGGCATCGGGCGCAGCGGCGCGCAGCGTTTCGATGGCAAAGTCGGCCGTGCCGGTGGCAATGTCCAAAATGCGCGCCGGGCGGAGCGCCTTGAGCTCATTCACCGCCTTGCGCCGCCAGTAAATGTCGGTGCCGACGCTCAGGAAGTGGTTGAGAAAATCATACTTGCCCGCAATGTTGTCAAACATGCGGGCCACCTGCGATTTCTTATCGGCGGCGTCTTCTTTATAGGGTACTACGGCCATAGGAGGGATGCAAAGAACGGCAAGCTGCCGCAAAAATTGCGCAAGGCAGCGGTCCTGTCCGGGCCGCTAGCTAGCAGGACAAAAAAACGGCCGGACTGTTCGTCCGGCCGTTTCCTTTTTTAGCAAAATTGCCGTGGGTTATTCAGCTTTGGTTTTCACCTTGGCCTTCTCGCCCGAAGCGTCTTTCGCTTTCGAATCCAACTCGCCGTCTTTCGAAACCGTTTTCGACTTCTCGCCGGCGGAGCCTTTGGTTTTCACTTTCACTTTGTCGCTGTCCTCGTCCACCTTGGTTTTCACCTTGGTGCCGTCGGCCATCTTCACTTTGCTCTTGCCGGGCAGCGGGCGGGCCGGGGCTACGGGTACGGCGATAACCGTGGTAGTCGTCGTAGCAGGGGTTTCCTGAATCACTGGCAGTTTCTCGCCTTCTTTCAGCACCGGCTTGAAGTCATCGCGACGGTTAAGCTGCATGTTTTCCGGCGAATCGTTCGGCGCAACGGGCTTGCGCTCGCCGTAGCTTACCGTAGTGAGGCGGCTGCTGGCGATGCCCTGCTTCACGAGGTAGTTCTTGGCAGCATCGGCGCGGTTCTGGCCGAGTACCATGTTGTACTCATCCGTGTTGCGCGAGTCGCAATTACCCTCAATTGAAATATTGAGGCCGGTGTTAGCCTTCAGGAAAGCCGTGGTGTTGTTCAGAGTCTTGATAGACTCCGGACGCAGCTTGTACTTATCGGTATCGAAGTAAATCGGCTTCATGTAGCGACCGGCAAAGCTGCTGGCCGTCGTGTCGATGTAGTCAACGTAGAAGTTCTTGGTGATGCTCGTCGAGTCGTTCGTCGAAATCGGCACCGCAAACTCTTGCGTCTCAATGTTCTTGCCGTCTTTGTTTACCGCTACCTGATAGGTACGGGCCGACAGCACTTTAACCTGGTACGAGCCATCTTCCTTGGTAATATCGCGGAAGCTGATGGCCGTTTTGTCAGCCTGCGTACCGTTGAACACCAGCTCTACGCCGGGGATGCGCTGCGTGCTGTCACGCTTCGAGAATACCGCACCCTTGATGTTGATGTTCTTGATGTAGCTGATGGTGTAGATGTCCTTCTCACCGTAGCCACCGATGCGGTACGAGCTCAGGTAAGCGTACGTGCCATCGGGCGCCAGGCGGTAGTACGAGTCAGCATCCGGCGTGTTGATGGGGTAGCCCATGTTCTCGGGGCGGCCCCACTTGTGGCCAATGCTGTCATACTTCGACTGGAAGATGTCGTAGTCGCCCATCGTGTTGTGGCCACGCGAGCTGAAGTACAGCGTACGGCCATCGCGGCTGATGTACGGGCTGTCCTCGTCGTATTTCGTGTTGATGGTGCTGCCCAACGACTTAGCTGCACCCCAGTCGCCGCCCGCGGTGCGGGTGCTGTAGTACAAGTCCAGGTTGCCGTCTTCCGAGTAGCGGGCCGTCGAGAAATACAGCGTCAGGCCGTCCGGCGTGATGTAGGCATCACCTTCGTACGCCTTCGAGTTGATGTTGCTGTTGAGCTTGGTCGGGGTGCCCCAGTCGCCGCCGCTCTGCTTCGAGGCGATGAACACATCACCATCCTCGTCGCTGCGGTACATGAGCAGCTTGGTGTCGTTGTCAAACAGTTGGTCCGACGCGTCGTGGCCTTTGCTGTTGAGCGCGGTCGAGAGCGAGCGCGGCTTCTCCCAGTTGTCGGCGTCGATGCGGTGGGTTTCTACAATACCCTCGTAGTACTCCCCATCGGCAGCCGTCTTGCCACGGGCTTTGCTGTCGAGGCCGGGAATGTCCGACGGATTAGCACGAGTCGTGTAAATCAGCGTCTTGTCATCCGACGAAATAACCGGGCTGTGCTCCGAGTACTGCGTGTTCACCGTCGGGCCCAGGTTCTTCACGAAGATGTCCTTGGGCGAGTTGAACAGAATTTTAGCGTTTTTGCTGTGCTGAATCAGCTGGGCTACTTCCTCGCGGCGGGTATCATTACGCTTTTTCAGCGTCGCGTTGTAGGCCTGGTAGTGCGTGATGGCCTCGTCGAAATTGTAATTCAGGTGGTCAACGCGACCGAGCCAGTACTCCACATCTTTCGAAACTTTCGGCTTCAGCTTCTGCGCCTTATAGATGTAGTCGCTGGCCTTTTCCTTGTCAAAAGACAGGTACGCTACGCCGGCCCGGAACAGCGCCTGCGCGTTGTTGGGGTCTTTGGCAATCACCCGCTCGTAGTAAGGGATGGAAGCGCGGTAGTTTTCCTGGTTAAACAGCTTGTTGCCGGTTTGCAGGTCCTTACGCGTGCTCTGAGCCTGCGCCGAAGTAACCACGGCCGAAGTCAGGGCTAGCGCGGCGGAAGCTTGCAGCAGCCTTTTGGATAGGTTGTCCATTGAAAAAAGGGTGTTTGGAAAATTTTAAAGGGAAGAGCGAAAAGGTAGCTTTAGCACAACTCGGGGCGTAGACGGGCCACTGGGACGCTCACTTTGCCGACTTATACTAGTTTTCCGTCGCAGGGTTGGCCCGGTTGGCCAGCGCTGCGCCAGAAAAGCTGCGCCTATGAAAGCAACTTGCAGCGGCAAATATACCGGCAAAGCGCCCCCCAACCGGCCCGGCGTGGGCACTAAACCGAGCAAACCACTGTCTACAGAGGTTGCGCGGGCGGCGGCTGAGCGGTTTAGGAGCCGTGCAAATATAGTGGCAGCTTTTGAAAGACAACTGTTTAGCAGGCCGCCTGGGCTAGCTGCAGCACCGGGCTAGCCGGGTGGCAGCCGCAGTGCGACGCATCTTTGTACCCGCACCGACTGATAGGTAACCCACCAATGGTAATTCGTGAAGCAAGTTTTTTAGTTAGTAATACACAGGTAACGCTGTGCCCCACCCCCGACCGGCCGGAGTACGCCTTCATTGGACGCTCCAACGTGGGCAAGTCGTCGCTGATAAACATGCTGACGGGCCGCACGGGGCTGGCCAAGACGTCGAGCACGCCGGGCAAAACGCAGGTTATCAACCATTTCAACATCAATGATGAGTGGTATTTGGTCGACTTGCCGGGCTATGGCTACGCTAAGGTGAGCAAAACCTCGCGCGCCGAATGGGGCAAGATGATAAACGCCTACCTCACCAAGCGCGAGAACCTGACCTGCGTGTGCGTGCTACTCGATTCGCGCCACGCCCCGCAGGCCGTAGACCTGGAGTTTATGGAAAAGCTGGGGGAGGCCGGCGTGCCGTTCATAATGATTTTTACGAAGACCGATAAGCAGTCGGCCAGCCAGACCAGGGCGCTTATCAGCAGCTACCTGGCCAAGATGGGCGAAACATGGGACGAGTTGCCGCGCCACTTCGTGACTTCGGCCGAAACGGGTGTGGGCCGCGAGGAGGTTTTGGACTTTATTACGGAAATAAACCGGCAGCTAGCGGCTGATGCGGCGGGCGCTTAACTACTTTTGGCCCGCCAATTGCCGGGTAGCAGGGATTTTTCCTTTACCTCCCTCCTCGTTATTATCATGAAAAAACTACTGCTTACGCCGCTGGCACTGTGCGGCCTGCTAGCCGCGGCGCACGCCCAAAACGCGCCCAAGCCCAACACCGTAGCGCCTTCGCAGACGGCTCCCGCGCCGGCCCAGGGCACGGGGCTTAACCACGTGGGTCAGGATATTCCGGTAGCGGCCTACTACGAGGGCGGCCAGGAAGCCATGTACGCCTTCATTGCCAAGGAGCTGAAATACCCGCTGCTGGCCAAGCGCAACCGCATTCAGGGGCGCTGCATTGTGAGCTTTACGCTGAACCCGGACGGTACCATGCAGGGTATCAAGCTGGTAAAGCAAGTGGGCGGCGGCACCGGCGAGGAAGCTCTGCGCGTGGTGCGCCTGCTCAAGTTTAAGAAGCCCGAATACCCGATTCTTACCAGCCTGCCCATCGATTTCAAGCTCGGCGTGACCGGCGCGAACACGGTGGAATAATTGAGTTATGAGTTATGAGTTAAAAGTTATGAGTTGCTTTCCAGTCACTCCTACTCAACTCATAACTCATAACTTTTAACTCATAACTCCCAAAAGAATGCCCTACGATTTGAAAGAGCTGGCGGCCATCAGCGGCCAACCCGGCCTGTTCCGCCTGGTGCGCCCCGCCCGCCACGGTGTGCTAGTAGAAAGCCTCGATGCTAAAGCCACCCGCTCGCTGGCCCCGGCCAGCAATAAAGTGTCGCTGCTGAGCGAAATCGGCATGTACACCCAGGATTCGGACGAGACGCTGCCGCTGACCGAGATTTTTGACCGCATCTATCAGAAGCACGGCGCCAGCCTGCCCGTGTCGGGCAAGTCGGGCGAAGGCGAGCTAAAGGCCTTCCTGGCCGACGTAATGCCCGAGTACGACCGCGACCGCGTGTACCTCTCCGACATCAAGAAGCTGACTACTTGGTACGGCATCGTGAGCCAGCACGTACCCTACGCCGAGGCCAGCGCCGACGAGCCTGCCACGGGTGAGCCCCTGAGCACGGGTGGCGTAATTGGCGAAGGTGATGCCGATATCGAGGCAGCCGGCAACCCGGAGGCTACGAAGTAAGCATTCGTTTTTAGCGTAACGTAAAAGAAGGCCGCTCCTGGGTTCAGGAGCGGCCTTTTTTGTTTGCAAAAATCGCCTCTTGGTTTGTGGCAATGCGCCACAGCGCGTTCTTACTGGGCTTTTTCTTTGGCCAGGAAGGCTTCGGCCTGCTCGACCAGCTCTTTGCTGCCAATGAAGACGGGGCAGCGCTCGTGGCAGGTTTTGGGCTCGATTTCGAGGGTGCGCAGGTAGCCGTTGGAGCTTTTGCCGCCGGCTTGCTCCACAATGAAGGCCAGCGGGTTGCACTCGTACATGAGGCGCAGTTTGCCGCCGGGCGTTTTGGCGGTAGCGGGGTAGAGGTAGATGCCGCCCTTGAGCAGGTTGCGGTGGAAGTCGGCCACGAGTGAGCCGATGTAGCGGGCCGAGAATTTCTCGGTTTTGCAATGCTGCACGAACGCCGCCACGCCGGGCGAAAACGAGTCGGCCGAGCCTTCGTTGACCGAATACACGGCGCCGGTTTTGGGCGTCTGAATGTCGGGGTGCGAGAGGAAGAATTCGCCCAGGCTAGGCTCGTAGGTAAAGCCGTTGACACCATTGCCGGTGGTGTACACGAGCATGGTGCTGGAGCCGTAGATGACGTAGCCGGCGGCCACCTGGTGGGTGCCGGGCTGGAGGCAGTCGGCCTCGGTGCCCTCGCGGCCGGTGGGCGAAATGCGGCGGTAGATGCTAAAAATAGTGCCGATGCTGACGTTGACGTCGATGTTGCTTGACCCATCGAGCGGGTCGATGGCCACTACGTATTTACCCTGGTTGTTGCCGGTCTGGATGATGTCGTCGTCCTCTTCCGAGATAATGGTGCACACCTCGCCGCCGTTGCGCAGGGCCCGGATGAAGCGGATGTTGGCAATCACGTCGAGCTTCTGCTGGTCTTCGCCCTGCACGTTGCGGTTGCCATAGGCACCGGCAATATCAATGAGTCCCGAGCGGTTGATTTCGCGATTCACGATTTTGGCGGCCAGCGCGATGTCGCGCAGCAGCTGCGAAAGCTCGCCGGTGGCATAGGGAAAATCTTCCTGCTTGCGCATGATAAAGCGGTCGAGCGTGGTGCCGACGGGCAGGGCGAGTTTATTGTGGTCCATGTAGGGAAATGAGGGCGAGAATTGCCCACAAAGCTAGCCGGGCAACGGCAAGCGGCCTAGCGAAATCGCTGCATACGATTGCGGCGCCTGCCAGTGGCTTTTTTAGCGCGCTGGCTAGGCCACGAAGCTAGCAACCCGCCCCGCGCCCTAGTTTTGGGGCCATGAAAAACGAAGGAACGGGCTTGCAGGTCTATAAATTTGGCGGGGCCTCGGTGAAGGACGCGGCGGCGATTCTCAACCTCTGCCGCATCGTGCGCGACTTTGGGCCCAGCGGGCCGCTGCTGATAGTAGTGTCGGCGATGGGCAAGACGACCAATGCGCTGGAGGAAATTTATGATTTGGCGTACCACGGGCGCGACTACTCGGCGCAGCTAGCGGCTGTGAAAGATTATCACGAGCAGGCAAGCAAAGAAATAGGTAAAGCGCTACTCCATCCCGGCATCGACCTAGGTAAATCAGACGCCGGTTTAGAAAGACTCTTTGAAGGTCTCCCTTCTAGATTAGAAAACCTGTCCCCAAATAAGAGCTATGATGAGGGGTATGATGACGTAGTGAGCTATGGCGAAGCACTTTCTTCTTACTTGGTTTATTATGCCTTGGTCAGCAGTTTAAAGGAAGAAGTTTATCATAGCGGGTCGATGATTATAACCGATTCTACTTGGCGAGAAGGTAAAGTAGATTGGAAGGAAACCGAGAAGATTGTTCAAGGATTATCCTTTAACAATAACTCACGCATCTTAGTAACAGAAGGCTTTACCGGCCAGGTAAAAGCCGACCACCGCACCACCACCCTCGGCCGCGAGGGCTCCGACTACTCGGCCGCCATATTCGCCTACTGCCTGAACGCCGAGAGCGTCACCATCTGGAAGGACGTGCCGGGCCTGCTCAACGCCGACCCTAAGATTTTTCCCGACACGGTGCTGTACCCCGAAATCAGCTACCAGGAAACTATCGAGATGGCGTTTTACGGGGCTAGCGTCATTCACCCGAAGACCCTGAAGCCGCTGGCCGAGCGCCACATTCCGCTGCGTGTGAAGTCGTTTCTGGACCCCGGCGCGCCGGGCACGCTCATTCACGACTGCCAGCACCCGCCGCTGGTGCCCGCGTTTATCCGCAAGGGTGGGCAGTGCCTGCTGTCGTTTGAGAGCAAGGATTTTGCGTTTATCTCGGAGGAAAACCTGGAGGTGATTTTTGGCGCGCTAGCCCAGGCGCGGCTCAAAATCAACCTCATGCAGAACTCGGCCATCAGCTTTTCGGTGTGCACCGACTACAGCGAAATGCGCGTGCAGCGGCTGCTGGAATTGCTGCAAGGCCAGTTTCGGGTGCAGTACAACAGCGAGTTGACACTGTTCACCATCAAGCACTACGACGCGGCTAGCATCGAGCGGCTGACCAGCGGGCGCGAGTTGCTGCTGGAGCAGCGCACGCGCAGCACGTTTCAGTTTTTGGTGCGCGAATAACTAGCGCGCAGCTTTTGGAGTAAGAGGCCCGGACGCCGGTGCCCGCAGCGGGCGCGGAGGATTGCGCAGAAGTCGCAGAGCCCCAGCGGCGCAATTTATACTTTACAATTCCTAACTCATAATTCAGAAAGATGCCTGTTCTCGTTGGTAAGCGCGCCCCTGCTTTTAAGGCCAAAGCCGTTATCGGCCAGCAGATAGAAGAAGAATTTTCGCTCGACCGCTACCTCGGCAAGCGCTACGTGTTGCTGTTCTTTTACCCGGCCGACTTTTCGGGCCTCTGCCCTACCGAGTTGCTGGCGTTTCAGGCCATGCTGCCCGAGTTTGAGAAGCGCGGCGTGGCCGTGATAGGGTGCAGCACCGACTCGCACCAGGTGCACCAGGCGTGGCTGCGCACCCCGCTCGACGAGGGTGGCATCCTAGGTGTAACCTATCCGCTCGTGGCCGATGCCACGAAAACCATCTCGGCCAACTACGACGTGCTAGCCGGGCACTTCGACTACAGCGAAAACGGCGAAATGATATTTGTAGGTACGCCGCAGGCCTACCGGGGCTTGTTTTTGATTGACCGCGACGGCATTGTGCGCCACCAGCTCGTGAACGACCGGTTTCTGGGCCGCCGCATTTCCGATGCCCTGCGCATGGTCGATGCCCTGCGCCACTTCGAGGAGTTTGGCGAAACCTGCCCCGCCAACTGGGAGGCCGATGAGGCCGACGCGGTGTAGGCAGCCACTGGTTCGCCGGCGTTTAGCCAGCGGCGAGGTAAAGCTTACCCTCCGTTGGGCGTAATTTTGGGGCCGCGCCGGGATTTTCATTTCCCGGCGCGGCCTTTTTTGCGCTTTCTGTATTCATTAGGACTTTCGATTTACGCGCTGCTGCTGCGGCTGGTAGCGCCCTTCAACCCCAAGGCGGCGGCCTGGGTAGCGGGCCGCGAGGGCCTGCTGCCCCGCATTGCCCAAGCCCTGGCCGGCGACGACGCCCCGCGCCTATGGGTGCACTGCGCTTCGCTGGGCGAGTTTGAGCAGGGCCGCCCGCTCATTGAGGGGCTGCGGCGGCAGTACCCCAGCCACAAAGTGGTGCTCACGTTTTTTTCGCCCTCGGGCTACGAGGTGCGCAAAGGCTGGGCGGGGGCCGACTACGTATTCTACCTGCCGCTCGACACGGCCGCCAATGCCCGTGCGTTTGTGGCGGCAGTGCAGCCCCGGCTAGCCATCTTCGTGAAGTATGAGTTCTGGTACTACTACCTGCACGAGCTGCGTGAGCGTGGCATACCGGCGGTGGTAGTGGCGGCCATTTTCCGGCCCAGCCAGATTTTCTTCAAGCCCTGGGGCGGCTTCTTTCGCCAAATTCTGGGCGAGCTGCACCACATTTTCACCCAAAACGAGGCCTCGGCCGAGTTGCTGCGCGGCATCGGCTTGCGCCGCGTGACCGTGGCCGGCGACACCCGCTTCGATACCGTGGCGGCCACGGCGCTGGCCCCCGCCCGGCCCCTGCCACTGGCCGAGGCCTTCGTGGCCGACGGCGCGCCCGTGCTGGTGGCCGGCAGCACCTGGCCCGAGGACCTGCCCGCCCTGGCGCCGCTGCTGCGCAAGCACGCCCGCACCATGCGCTTCATCATGGCCCCGCACGAGGTGAGCGAGGCACACCTGCTGGAGGTGGAGGCCGCCCTGCCGGGCCTCACGGTGCGCTACTCGCAGGCTAGCCCGGCCACGGTGGCCGAGGCCCGCCTGCTGCTCATCGACAACGTGGGGATGCTGAGCCAGCTCTACCGCTTCGGGCGGTTTGCCTACATCGGGGGGGCGTTTGGGGCGGGGCTGCACAACACGCTGGAGGCGGCGGCCTTCGGGCTGCCCGTGTTTTTTGGGCCGCGCTACGAGCGGTTTCAGGAGGCCGTGGAGTTGGTGGCGCTGGGCTGCGCCTTCTCGGTGCAGTCGGCCCAGCAGCTCGAATCGGCCTTCGACCGTCTGTATTACAACGAGGAGGCCCGCCTGAAAGTGCAGGACACGAGCCTCGACTACGTGCACACCCACGCCGGGGCCACGGGCCGCATTCTTGGCAAGTTAGGAGTTATGAGTTAGAAATTATAAGTGGCAATAAGCTGCTATCCAGTAGTTTTTCCCGTTCAAAATTCCTTATCAACTCATAATTTCTACCTCATAACTTCTAACTCAAATTAATGACTGGTATCGTCGTCAAATCTACCGGCTCGTGGTACGTGGTGCGCGACACCACCAGCGGCCAGCTGCACCGCTGCCGGCTGCGGGGCAAGTTTAAAAACCAGGGCCTGAAGGTGAGCAACCCGCTGGCCGTGGGCGACACGGTGGGGTTTGAGGTGCCCGAGCAATCGGAGGGCGCGGGCGTGATTCACACCATCGAGCCGCGCCGCAACTACATCATCCGGCGCTCGGTGCACAAGAGCGAGCACGCTCACATCGTGGCCGCCAACCTCGACCAGGCCCTGCTAGTGGTCACGCTGGTGTCGCCGGTCACGTCGTTTGGGTTTATCGACCGGTTTTTGGTTACGGCTGAGGCCTACCACCTGCCGGCCCTGCTCATTTTCAATAAGTCGGACCTCTACGATGCCGACACCCTCGACTACCAGCAGCAGATAGCCGGCATGTACGCCAGCCTGGGCTATGGCAGCATACTATGCTCGGCCGAAACCGGCCACAACGTGGCCGAAGTGGCGGCGCTGCTGCCTAATAAGGTGTCGCTGCTCTCGGGCCACTCGGGCGTGGGCAAGAGCACGCTCATCAACGAGCTGGTACCCGACCTGGACCTGAAAACGGCCGAAATCAGCGCCTTTTCCGACAAGGGCAAGCACACCACCACCTTTGCTGAAATGCTGGAGGTGGTGCCCGGCACCTACCTCATCGACACACCCGGCATCAAGGAGTTGGGCCTCGTGGACGTGCCCGCCGCCGAGCTGGCCGGCTATTTTCCCGAAATGCGGGCGCTGCTCAACCAGTGCCGCTACCACAACTGCCAGCACGTGCACGAGCCCGGCTGCGCCGTGCGCGATGCCGTAGACAAGGGCCGCCTGGCCGTGCCCCGCTACGAGAGCTACCTGAGTATGCTCCACGACGAGGACAACCGGCACTAAGTTTTATAGATTGCAGCTATTTATGGAAGCAGGTAAGGCTTCCATAATATTATTTATCATTGCGAGCGCAGCGCGGCAATCGCTTCAGCACGAAACCCGAACGACTCGTTCAGGGGCGATTGCCGCGCTGCGCTCGCAGTGACAAACGAATTTCCTGACTTGCTAAGCAGCTTTATTATATTGGCCGGGCTACTCTTAGCTTAGCCAAAAGGCTCGCTAACCTAACTCCCGAAAATGCTCATCAGCCTGCTTCCGGTGCCGTTTGCTGATGCCGCCCGCCAGCGGCAGTTTGAGGCGCTGGAAGCAGTGCTGCAAGCCGAAGCCGACACGCCCGGCACCGTGCTGCTCGGCAACCTGGGAGCGTGGGCGGGGCTGGCCGCCGATGCGCTGCTGGTGCGGCCGGCGGGCCTGGTCGTGCTGGTGCTGGTGCCCCGGGCGGGCCACCTCACCATGCCGGCGCTCACCTACGGCGGCTGGCAGCTCAGTGGCCAGCCCCTGCCGGGCCGCGAGGGGGCCGACAATCCGTTTGCCCAGTACCAGCAGCAGGCTGCCCCCGCGCTAGCTTGGCTCACGGCTGAGCTTGGGCTGCCAGCCGGGCAGCGGCCCGCGTGCCACGGGCTAGCCCTGTTCGACGCCCCGCTCACCTTTGGCCCCGAAGTAGAGGCGCATCTGCACCAGCACGCGGCGGCGCGGCATTTTGAGCTGCTGGGCAATGTGGCCCGGGTGCCCGCCTGGCTGCGCCGGCAGTTGGTGGCCACCCCCACTGCCCTCCCTGAGGATGACCTGCTCGATTGGGCCGATGACCTAGCCGACACTCTGGCCGCCAGCCCGCCGGGGCTAGCCCAGCCGCCGGCACCCGAGGAGCCCACGGCTAGCCTGGCGGGCAGCAGCTACCTGGTACACAAGCTCCAGCAGCTCTGGCGCTGGCTGGGGGCCGAAGACATTCCGGCCGACCCGCCCTACGGCGGCGCGCCCCTCCCCGACCTGGCCCAGCGCGACCAGCAGGAGCAGGCCCGCCTGCACCAGCTGCGCCAGGAGCTCCAGGCCGAGCTGCACCAGCACCGGCAGGAAGCCGCCGCCCGCGAGGAAGCCCGCACCCAGGAGCTGGCCCAGCTGCGGCAGCAGCTAGCCCAGGCCGGCCCCAGCGCCACCGCCCGCCAAACCGAGCAGCAGGCGGCCCTCGAAGAGGCCCTGCGCACGGCCCGGGCCGAGCTAGCCGCCCAAAGCCAGGAGCTGGATGCCCGCATCCGGCAGCTCGGGCAGCTGATGCAGCAGCTAGCCGCCCCGGCCAACAACCTCGATGCCCCAGCCAGCGCGCCTAGTGTTCCCACCCAAGGCAGCAGTGCCCTAGCCAGCGCGCCGCGCGCTGGCGTCGGGGCTGCGGCGCGGCCGGCCCCACGGGCAGCTACGCGCCCGGTCAGGGCGGCGGGGCCGCTGCTGAAGCGCGCCTCCTACCGGCCCCTGCGCCGGGCCGAGCGCTGGAGCGTGCTGCTACTGGCGCTAGCCCTGGTGGGCAGCGGGGTATGGGGCGCGCTGCAACTAGTGAAACGGCCGGCTAGCCCCGTGCGCCCCGCCGCCAGCCACCGGGCCCGCCGGGCTAGCCAGGTGGGTGAGGCACCGCACCCGACCGGCCCGGTTATCATCTACGATACGCTGGCCGGCCGCCTGACCAGCCCGACCACTGATGCACCCGACGCGACTGACGATAACCCTAGCGTGATGCCGGCGGCATCCGAGGCCGCGCCAACTGAAGCTAGCCCGGTGCTGCACGTTGATAGCGCGCAGCTGAAAGTTGCGCCGACGCCCCTACTTCCCGGCGACTCGGCCACCTCCGGGGCTAGCCCCGCGCCCTGACTTTTGCGTACAGCCAGCCATTTTAGGTTTTCTTCCTTCTCTTATGGCTGATAAAATTGCCTTTCTGGGCCTGGGCAGCATGGGCGCCGCCATGGCCGCCAACCTGCTCAAAGCGGGCTTCCCCCTCACCGTGTACAACCGCACCGCCGCCAAGGCCGAGCCCCTGCGCCAGCAGGGCGCAACGGTGGCCGCCAGCCCCGCCGAGGCCGTGCGCGACGCCGCCATCGTGTTCACGATGCTCACCGACGACAAGGCCCTCGAAGCCCTCACCACTGGCCCCGACGGTATTCTGAGCGCCCTGCCCCAGGGCGCCATCCACGCCTCGTGTAGCACCGTGGCCCCCGATACCAACCGCCGCCTGGCCGAGGCGCACCGCGCCCACGGCTCATTTCTGGTGGCCTCGCCCGTGTTTGGCAAGCCCGACGTGGCAGCGGCCGGCAAGCTCTGGATAGGCGCCGCAGGCGCCACGGCCGAGGTGCGCGCCCACCTCAAGCCCGCGCTGGAGGCCATTGGCCAGGGCACCCATGACTTTGGCGACGACGCCGGCGCGGCTAACGTAGCCAAGCTCTGCGGCAACTTCCTGCTCGGCGCCATGATTGAGGGCATGGCCGAGGCCCTGACCCTGGCCGAAAAGTGCGGCCTCGACCGCGTGGGCCTCTACGAGATGCTCACCAGCACTATCTTTAACAACCCTATCTACAAGAGCTACGGCAAGCTCATTGCCGAGCAGCACTACCAGCCGGTGGGCGCCCCGCCCGCCATCATCCGCAAGGATATGAACCTCGTGGTGCAGGAGGCTTACAAGCACGACATGCCCATGCCGCTGGCCAATTTGGTGCGCGACCGCCTCACCGCCACCGTGGCCCTGAACGAGCCCGACGTAGACTGGGCCAGCTTCGCCAAGCGCGTGTCGGAAGACGCGGGGCTGCGGTAAAATGTGATAAAAAAAGAACGTCATGCTGAGCTTGCGAAGCATCTGCTCGCATCGTTAGGATTACTCACCCTAGCGGCGCGAACGAGATGCTTCGCAGGCTCAGCATGACGTTCTTTTTAGCAGACTAATGCTAGCCCGCCGTTTACTTGGCCAGCGGCAGCACCACGGTGTCAATCACGTGGGTCACGCCGTTTTTCGAGATTACGTCGGCGATTTGCACGGTGGCGGGGGCATCTTTGCCGTTGCCTACCATCACTTTACCGTCTTTCACCATGATGTGCAGCTTCTCGCCGTTCACGGTGGTCAGCTCCTGGCCATCCTTGAGGTCGGCGGCCACGAGGCGGCCGGGGATAACGTGGTAGGTGAGCACGCCTTTCAGCTTAGCCGCGTTGGCGGGGTCGGTGAGGGCGGCTACCGCGGCCTTGGGCAGCTTATCGAAAGCCGAGTTGGTGGGGGCAAATACCGTGAAAGGGCCGGTGCCCTTCAGTGTTTCTACCAGGCCAGCCTGCTTCACCAGGCTCACGAGCGTGCTCACGCTCTTAGCGCCCATCGCGTTGTCCACGATGTCTTTGTCGGCCGTCATGGCCACGCCGTCCACCATCACGCCGCCGGGCTTGGCCATGCGGGCCGAGTCGCCGCTCATCGCAGCCACCGAGTCGGCGGGATTGGCGGTGGCTTTCTCAGTCGCAGTGGTTTCAGCGTTTTTATCGCCACCGCAGCTAGCGAGGCCCAGCGACAGGGTGAGGGCCGTGGCCAGGGGAAAGAAAATCTTCTTCATGAAAAAAGGTAGAAAGTGGGTTTTTGGAAAACATCCGGCTAGCCTTACGTAATAGTATAGGCCTCCGGTTCAGCTAAACCCTGGCCTGCGGCGGGCTGTTTTACCTTCGCAGTGCCCGGCTAGCCTAAGCCGGGCCGTTTCCCACCCTTCACCTCAGGTTATTTTTCGATGAAAACCGCTGAAATCCACACGCCTAAAGGCGTTATGAAAGTCGAGTTCTACGAGCAGGACGCGCCCAACACCGTTAAAAACTTTACCGACCTGGCCAGCAAGGGCTTCTACGACGGCACCAAGTTTCACCGCGTCATCCCGAATTTCGTGATTCAGGGCGGCGACCCCAACACTAAGCCCGGCGCCAAGGGTGCCCCCGGCACCGGCGGCCCCGGCTACAAAATCGACTGCGAAACCAGCGGCGGCCACCAGTACCACGAGCGCGGCGTGCTTAGCATGGCTCACGCCGGCAAAAACACCGGCGGCTCGCAGTTTTTCGTGGTGCACAGCCGCGACAACACCGCCCACCTCGACCGCGTGCACACCGTATTCGGCAAAGTAGTAGAGGGCCTGGACGTAATCGACCAGATTAAGCCCAACGACGAAATCACCAAAATCGTGGTGAAGGACGGCGAGCAGGCCTAGCCGCCACCCGCGTTCTGCGTATAGCGAAGCCTTCCTGCACCAGCGGGGAGGCTTTTTTTTACATCTTTTCGCCTCCGTTTGCCGTGTTGCTTGCCCTCGACGTTGCCTACACCGAAGCCCAGGGCTACGCCGTGGCCGTGGCATTTGATGACTGGACCAGCGAGGGTGTGCACGCCGTGCACACCGCTACCCTTGAGCAGGTGCCGGCCTACGAGCCGGGCGCGTTTTACAAGCGCGAGCTGCCCTGCCTGCTGGCCGTGCTGGCGGCCGTAGACCTGGCCACCATCCGTTGCGTGGTGGTGGATGGCTACGTTTCGCTGGGCACCGAGGGCCGGCCCGGCCTGGGGCAGCACCTCTACACCGCGCTAGGCGGCCGGGTGCCGGTGGTGGGCGTAGCCAAAACCAGGTTTGCGGGCGTGGCGCCCCAGGTGGTGCCCGTGCGGCGCGGCCAAAGCCAAAACCCACTCTATATCACCAGCGTGGGCATGCCAGTGGCCGAGGCCGCCCACCGGGTAGCTACTATGCACGGCAGCTACCGCTTCCCCACACTCCTGAAGCAACTGGACGACCTGACCAAGCGAGCTGGCTAGCGCAGGTTCGTAGGCAATGGATGTAGGGGCGGGGCTTGCCCCCGCCCTTCGTTGAACAGAATCGTTGGGGCTGCGCGAACGACGGGCGGGGACAAGCCCCGCCCCTACAACGTGCAGCAGGCACTCCGAAACCGCGCCAAGCCCCGCGCCCCCCTGCTTATGGGCTCCCTACCAGCGCTGCCAGCGCCGCCTCATCGCAGGCTTCGAGGGCCAGCAGGGCCTGATAAGGATTGCCGGGCAGCCCCAGCACCTGCGCAAAAGCCGGCTCGGTCTTCACCCCGCCAGCCTTGAGGGCCAGCACCCGCTGCCGCAGGGCCGCGCCGCCCAGCGCCAGTAGGCGGGCCTCTACCACCAGGTGCCGGTAGCCGTTTTGGCACGCCGTGGGCAGGGCCTGGCCGAATACCTCCACCGCCAGCCCCTCCACCTCAAACGAGGCCACCAGCGCCGGCTCGGCCGTAGCCGCCGGCCGCACGGCATAGCCCAGGAAAGCCGCAAAACCGGCCAGCGCCTCCCGAAATACCTCCCAATCCGAAACCTCGCAGATAATATCCAAATCACTGCCGGGCACGGTGAGGTCGAGCGGGAAGGTGCCCACCAGCACGGGGTCATGGGCGCGCAGGTGCCCGAGCAGCACGTGGCGCCGGAGCACCGCGAAGGCCCGGCGCTGGGGTGCGCTGCCGTGCTGGAGGTAAGTGATATCGTGCCAGTCGGGGAGCATGGGGCAAAGAAAAGCCCCGCGTACCATCCGGTACGCGGGGCTTCTTGCCGGGTGGGCATCCGGCCAGCCGCCTACGCCGGCAGCTGGCCTTTGCGGGCCGTTACCTGCGTCACGGCGTCGCTGAGCACCGCCACCTGGGCATCGAGCTGGGCGCCGTCCACATGAGCCAGGAAAGCGGCGCCGCCCGTGCGGGTACCCCCGCGCTCGCTCAGGTTATCCTTGCGGTCGGTGGCGCGGCGCAGCTTGCTTTCGGTCTGCTTCTTGAGGGCGGCCGACAGGCCCGGCACCCGGAGCATCGCCGCGTAGGAGTCGATTTCGGCCTGCACGCCGGCCAGGCGGGCCGTGGCGTCGCCCTGGGTGCGGTCGGCCTGGCGGCCGGCGTAGTCCAGGTTGTCGGTGCGGTGTTGGTAAGCTTCCAGCTCGGTGCCGAGGTCGGCCAGGGCCTCGTCGCATTCAGCTTTCGTAGTGAGCAAAGTCAGGTCAAGTGCCATGCTTAAAATAGGAAAAAGAGGTGGTGCAACTATTTGCGTGTTAAATATACAATAGTATAAATTTTTACCCGCTTAAATTCTATCGCAATGCATTTACCCCTATTAAAACTTAACCCCTAGCCTATCCGGCCGGGGGCAGCAAAGCCATCAGGGCCGCCGCTTCTGCTTCGAGGGCCTCGGCGCGTAGGCGCAGCAGGTGGTAGGCGGCGCTGGCCTCGGCGTCGAGGTCGGCGGCGGCCTGCTCCTGGCGGCGCAGCAGCCAGGGGTGAGCGCGCGCATCGGCCTGGGCCAGCAGGGCGGGCAAGGCCGCCTGCCAGCGCCGGGCGTATTCCAGCGTCTTTTCAAGCTTGCCTAGCTCGCGGCGCAGGCGGGCAGCGTGGTGCCGGCAGTAGTCGAGGCGGGCCAGCAGCGGTTCCGGGGCGGGCGGCGCCAGCCCGGCGGCGGGGGCGGCGGGCGGCGCGGGGGTAGCGGGCAGGGCTTGCAATAGGGGCAACAGGCGCTGGGTGGTGGCAGCCCCTAGGCTACGGCGGCCAGCTTCCTGGTGCTTGGCGAGTTCGGGGCTGCTGCCCAGGTAGGCGGCCAGCTCAAACTGGTGCAGGCCGAAGTAGCGGCGCACGGCCGCCAGCGGCGAAGTAGAACGAAGAGCGGCGCGCGGCATACGAAGGATGTACCTTATTTTTATGTTTTCAAAAATAGGGTACAACTGCTCTCTAACGGGCCACGGAAGCTGTTTAGAAACTAGTTGCCGGTATGCGCGATGGCTTCATAGCGCTTGCAGCAACCGGGCTACGTCGGAAAACGTGGCTTGCAAGTCGGCTAGCCGCAGTTGGGCCAGCAGCAGGGCGCCGTGACCCGTTTTGTGGTAGCGGCCTTTGCGGGTGCCGGTGGTACAGCTTTCCAGCACCCGGTCGGGGTGCAGCACCTGCTCAGGGGAAGCCTTGGGCAGCGCGTGGGCCAACTTGGGCCGGTAAAAGTCATGCACCAGCGCGGGCTGCGATAAGAACCACGCCTCCATCTTCTGCACCATAAAAAATATGCGGTCCGCGTGGGCTGTCAGGCCGTTGGTAGCCAGCCAAGCTGCCCGGCTGGCACTCGGGCCATCCAAATCGACGAGCAATAAGACGCGCCGAAAGGCTGAATTAGCCTTCGCCGTTTCCTGCTCAAATTTTCGGATGGCCCCGTGCGTATCATCGCACATCACGACGAGGGGCATCTGGCGTAGGTTGGCTTGGCGCAGCAAGCGCCCGAAGCCGTTGCGCAGGTCGCCGTTGTCCGTTTTGCGGCTGCCTTCTACAAAAATGACGCACTCGGCCATACCCTAGTAGCGATTGCCACCCAGGGCCCCGTCGCGCCACATCTGGCCGGGCGCGAAGGTTTCGTACCACCCGGCAAAGTCCTCCTCCGTAAATTGCCGCACCTGCGTTTGGTTGTTTTCGTCCTTTTCGAATACGCGCACGGCCCGCAGCGGAAACTGGTTGAGTAGCCCCGGCGCGTGGGTAGTCACCATAATCTGGCATTGCTCGCTAGCCCGCTCCAACTGCTTGCCCAATTCCAGCAGCATGTCGGGGTGCAGGTTGCGCTCGGGCTCGTCAAAAATGACCAGCCGCCCCCGCCCCGGCTGATGCAACGCCACCAGCAGGCACAGGTACGAGAGGGTGCCATCCGACACCTGCGCCGCGTGAATTGGGGTTTCCAGCCCCTTTTCCTGCAAATAAAATTCGACGCTGCCCTGCCCGTACACATTCATGCGGAAGCGCTGAAAATGCTCGTTCACATCGTGCAGCCCCGCCTCAATGGCATCATAGGCCGCCGTCGATTTCAACCCGGTCGTGTTCAGCACCTGAAACATGTTGTCGCCGTTGGGCAGCAGCTTATCTACGCCAGTGGCGCGCACGGTGGTGCGCATTGGGGCATCTTCGGTGGTGTTGAAAAGGCGGTAGATATCGAGGTTACTGAAGCTCTGACTGACAGCAAACAAATTATCAAATAGTTTATTTGCCGCAAATAATTGCAGAGTTAGTTCTTTACCATTCCCAATTTGTTTGGTTCCTGGCAACTCAAGATTGGCTACTGCATCTTCCGATACAATAACTCCACCATCGTGAGACCCAAAATAAATATGTTCATCGGGTCTCATTAATGTTTCACCCACTATAAAACTACCTCCTCCGTAATTCAAAAGCGTAATTAGATAAACTATGTCACCCTGATACCCATCGCCCCAAGGTTTATCTGAAAAATTAGACAGGGTAAAATACAATTCAATTTCTCGAAACTTAACAGGCCTAACAGCATTTTTTTGCTGAATTGAATCGATTCCCCCCCATTGTGCTATTTGCTCATTTAGCCGTCCATCCATTCCTGCTTTCAGTAATTGAAACGCCCGCAAGAAATTACTCTTACCGCTGCCATTAATACCAACGAGCACGTTCAAATCCGGCTCCAGGTCAATGGTGCAATCGCCGAAGCTGAAGAAATTAACGAGTCGAACTGATTTAAGCATGGCCGGGAGTTTTATTCATATTGGGCGGGCTGTTGCGAAGATACACGCCTAGCAAAAAGCCCCGCGTACCGGGTGGTACGCGGGGCTTTTTGATTTACTTACTCGCGGACTCGTAGCGTCCGCGCTACGGCCTAGCGACGGCGGCGGGGCTTGGGGTCTTCGTCCTCGTCGTCATCCCCATCGCCGAAGCTGGGCATGGTAAACATCGACGAAAGCAGGTCCTTGAACTGGGCGCCGGCGGTGAGGCGGTTGCGCGAGATGAGCGAGTGCTCGGCTAGGCCGTGCAGCAGAAACTCCATGAGGAAGTACGTGGTTTCGGCGTCTTCCTTGGGGTGCAGCTCAGTTACAATGTCGCGCAGGCCGGGTACTTTGTCGAGGGCGGCGCGGTAGTCGGCGGTGCTGGCATCGTGCAGGATATCGAGCGTGTTGCCGTTGCCAAACCACTCCTGCACCGTTTTGTAGGGGCTGGGGCGGTTTTTGAGCTTCTTCGACTTGTCGGGGTCGGGGAAGTAGTTCAGGAACAAGGTGCGGATGGCCTTGCCCATGAGCTTCTCGGCCACGATGCCCGCGCCCTCCTGCTCGCCTTCGTACACCAGCTCCACCTTGCCCGTGATGGCGGGCACGGCCGAAATGAAGTCGGCCACGCGCACGTAGGTATTGCTCTCGCCGTTGATGAGGGCGCGGCGCTCGGCACCGGCAATCACCTGCTCGTAGGCCGAGATGGTGAGGCGGGCCGACACGCCCGACTTGGCGTCCACAAACTCAGAGCCGCGGGCCTCAACGGCTACCTGCTCCACGAGGTCGTGGGTGATTTCGTTGGTGGTCACCAGCCCGCGCTGCTCCTCCTTGATGCGCGCCTCCTGCTTGGTGATGCGCTTGCCGATTTCAATCGACTTGGGGTAGTGGGTGATAATCTGGGCGTCGATGCGGTCCTTGAGCGGCGTCACGATGCTGCCGCGGTTCGTGTAGTCCTCGGGGTTGGCCGTAAAGACAAACTGCAAATCGAGCGGCAAACGCACCTTGAAACCGCGAATCTGGATGTCGCCTTCCTGCAAAATGTTGAACAGCGACACCTGAATACGGGCCTGCAAGTCGGGCAATTCGTTGATAACGAAAATGCCGCGGTGCGCCCGCGGAATCAGGCCGAAATGAATCACGCGCTCGTCCGAATACGGCAGCTTGAGCGTGGCGGCCTTGATGGGGTCGGCGTCGCCGATGAGGTCGGCCACGGTCACGTCGGGCGTGGCTAGCTTCTCGGTGTAGCGGGCGGCGCGGCCCAGCCACTCGATGGGCGTGTCGTCGCCCTTCTCGTCGATAAGGTTCTTGGCGAATACCGACAGCGGCTGCATGGGGTCATCGTTGAGTTCCGAGCCCTTCACCACCGGGATGAACGGGTCGAGCAGATTGATGAGCAAACGCGCAATGCGGGTTTTGGCCTGGCCGCGCAGGCCGAGCAGGTTGATGTGGTGCCCGGCCAGGATGGCGCGCTGCAACTCGGGTATCACGGTTTCTTCGTAGCCGAAGATGCCGGGAAACACGTCTTCCTTGTTTTTGAGTTTGGAAATGAGGTTATCCCGCAGCTCTTCTTTCACGGTGCGGGGCTGGTAACCACTGGCGCGGAGCTGGCCCAGGGTGCGGATAGTTTCGTGCTTCATTAGGTGGTAAACCCGTAAGGGGTGGCTGAGGTTCAGCCGAGCGGCCGGGAGATTTTGCTTGGCAAAGCCCAGCCGTGGCCAACGGCTCACCGCACCCGCCAAACCGGCGGGGCGCTAAGCTCGCCCCGCCGGCTAGCCCACTGAGTAGCACGTGTTTTCTGGCTCGCCACGCTTGCAAAGCGAACCGGCTGCGCTTACCTTGCACGGCTATTTCGCTATTCTTTAGCAAAAAGTGCGGCTTCGGCCGCTCGCGCTCCTGCCAACACCTTTTTTCGCCCGCTTTCTTTCTGCAATGACCGAGTTTGGTATTATCGGCCTGGCTATTCTGCTAGTCACTTTTTTCGTTTCCTACAAAGGCTTCAAAGACTCCGACTATTTCAACCGCTATGCCTTTCGGGTAGCGGATATCCGCTACGGGCGGCAGTACTACCGGCTGCTCACCTCCGGGCTGCTGCACACGGGCTGGGCGCACCTGATAATTAATGGCCTGACCTTCTACTGGTTTAGCAGCAGCGTGGAGGCAATACTGGGCTACCGCAACTTTCTGATTCTTTATATAATCAGCCTGCTCGGCGGCAATCTGCTCTCGCTGCTGCTGCACCGCAACGACGGCGACTACACGGCCGTGGGAGCCTCGGGGGCCATCAGCGGCTTGGTGTTTGCCGCCATCGCGCTCTTTCCCGAAATGGAAGTGGGGATGCTGGACTTCTCCGTGTCGGGCTGGCTCTACGGGATGCTGTACGTGCTGTACTCGGCCTACGGCATCACCGCCCGGCGCGACAACATTGGCCACGATGCCCACCTGGGCGGCGGGCTAGTGGGGCTAGCCACGGCCGTTGTCATGCTGCCCGAGCTACTGCTTACCAGCTACGTGGCTATTGCGGCCATTCTGGCCCCTACCCTGGCCTTTTTCTACCTGCTCGTCAAAAAGCCAGAGGCGATGGTACTGGGCAACATTTTTCGCTCCGCGCCGGCCTATCAAACGGTCGATGATAAATACCACGCCCGGCAGCAGGCGCAAGCCGAGGAACTTGACCGACTGCTGGATAAAATCAACCACAAAGGCTTGGAAAGCCTGAATACCCGCGAGAAAAAGCAGCTCGAAAAGCTCTCGCGCTAGCCTGCTCTGAGGAGCAGAACATAAAAAGGGCCATTCTACGCGCGTAGAATGGCCCTTTTTACGAAGCTTGCCGGATTTCTAAGCAACCCTATGGCAACCCGCTTTACAGCGACTTGCGGCGGTTCTTCTTGTAGTCTTCAAACACCAGTTGCCCCAGCCCCTTCAGGCCCGAGTAGTAGGCCTTACCCTGGTTCACCTCCGTAAATTCTTCCACGAATTTTTGCAAATACGGGTCGGAGGTAATCATGAAGGTGGTAATCGGAATCTTGATGCGGCGGGCGGCGGCGGCCAGGTTCAGCGTCTTATTCACCACCTTGCGGTCGAGGCCGAAGCTGTTCTTATAGTAGCCATTGCCCTCCTTCAGGCAGGTAGGCTTGCCGTCGGTAATCATGAAAATCTGCTTGTTGGGCGTTTTGCGCTTACGCAGCAAATCCATCGCCAGTTCCAGGCCGGCCACCGTATTGGTGTGGTAGGGGCCGACTTGCAGGTAGGGCAAATCCTTCACCTCAATCTGCCAGGCGTCGTTGCCGAACACGATGACGTCGAGCGAGTCCTTCGGATATTTCTGCTTCACGAGCTCGGCCAGGGCCATCGCCACCTTCTTGGCGGGCGTAATTCGGTCCTCGCCGTAGAGTATCATCGAGTGCGAAATGTCAATCATGAGCACCGTGCTGGTCTGCGACTTATGCTCATTCTCGCGCACTTCGAGGTCGCCCTCAGTCAGCATGAAATTGTCGCCCTCCATGCCGTGGTTGAGCTGGGCGTTGCGGATAGATTCCGACATCTGAATCTGCTCTAGCGAGTCGCCGAATCGGAACTCACGCAAGTCGGTGCTCTGCTCGTCGCCTTGGCCCGTGTGGGGCGTGCGGTGGTTGCCCGAATTGCCGCGCTTGAGCTTGCCAAACACCTCTTCGAGGGCCGACTTGCGGATTTTCTGCTCGGTCTTGGGCGTGATTTTCAGCTCGCCCCGCTCCTGCTCGTTCTCATCGATGTAGCCCTTCTTCTTGAGGTCCTCGATGAAGTTGCCCATGCCGTAGTCGTTGTCTGTGAGGCCGTACTGCTTGTCAAGCTCGTTGAGCCACTGCAAGGCCTCGCCCACGTCGCCGCTGGTGATGGTAATGAGCTGCATAAACAGGTTGAACAGCTGCTCAAACCCCTTTTCGCCCGAGTTTTCATCGGGCACAAAATCACTGAATCGAATGCCGAGCGCCATATAGTTTTTACCTGGGATAAGAGTGCCGGGCGGTTGGGGCTAGCCAGCCGCCCGGGCACCGAATAAGCTACTCAGGCCAACAGCGCCCGCGCCGGGAATGTTTCCGGGCAGCTAGCCGGCCTCGCTGCCAGCGGCCGGGCGCGGGCGCAACCGGCGCACCAGGGCCGTGCGCGCCGCCTTCAGCTGGCGCACCGGCCAGGGCAGGCGGTTGGCGGTAATGGCCCGAAACGGCATGGCCACCGACCCGAAGCTGCTGTAGAAATGCGCCACGCTGGCCACCTCGGGCGCCTCAAAATCGAAGGTCACGTCCTGGCCCGCGTAGGTGCGAAACACCTCATCGAGCAGCACCGAGATGGCGCCGGCCTCCTTGCCGGCCAGGGTCGAGGCATTAAAAATATACGTGAGCCGGCCGCGGTACTCAAACAGCAAAATCATGGCCACGACCTCGCCGCCCGCGGCCCGCGCCTGCCACATGCGCGCCAGCCCGCGCTGGCTGGCCGCCGCATACAAGGCCCGCAGCAACCGGTACTCGTAAGCCTCGCCAATGATGCCGTAGATTTTGGGGGCCGTGTTTTCGGCAAATAGCCGCACCAGCCCGTCGATGTCGGTGCTGACCTCCACGCGCAGGCCGCGGCGCCGCGCCTGGTTGAGGCGCCAGCGGCGGTTGGCCTTGTAGCCGGCCAGCAGCTGCGGATAGCCGGGCCGTAGCGACAGGTAGTAGGTCGTGAAATCAGCCCCCGCTAGGCCCGGCAGCGGACTGGCCGCCAACAGGGCCTCGTTGCTGGTATTGAAGGCGTACTGCGTGATGAAGCGGTAGCGCCGGGCCAGTAGCTGCCCGATTTGCTGCCAGTCAGCGGCCGTGGGCGGCGCCAGGCTAAAAAAACCCAGCTGCTGCGCAAACAGCGGCTGCTTGAGGTAGCGCAGCCCAAACTTGCGGCGCTCGGGCAGCGGCAGGCCGGCCACGTAGCGGCCGTTTTCTTCTTTTACGAGCGCCGCCCAGCCCGGCGACACAATGTCGAGGTACCACGACAGGCCGTAAATCAGGCCGTCGGGGGCCTGGGCGAGCAGCGCATCCCACTGCGGGCGGTTTAGTTCGCCGGGGCCGAGGTAGCGTATCATACGAGTGAGCAGGCAGTGAACATCTGGCAAAGATGCACGTTTACTCTGCGCGGGCCGGCTTTTTCAGCGGCTCCGCCGCTAACCCATGAAAGCCATTTGGAATAATACCGTCGTGGCCGAGAGCGACAACACCGTGGTGGTCGAGAACAACCACTACTTCCCGGCCGACGCCCTCAAAAAAGAGTTTTTTGAGGACAGCATTGCTCACACCTCCTGCCCCTGGAAAGGCCGCGCCAGCTACTACTCGCTGCGCGTAAACGGCGAATTAAATAAAGACGCCGCCTGGTATTACCCCGAAACCAGCCCCGCCGCCCAGAATATTCAGGGGCGGGTAGCCTTCTGGAAAGGCGTCAAAATCGAGAAGTAAATACTGCTTTAGTTAAACAAGAACGTCATGCTGAGCAAAACGAAGCATCTCGCCCGTGGTCGTTATAGTCAGTAACCCTAACGGCGCGAGCGAGATGCTTCGCTTTGCTCTGCATGACGTTCTTTATTTTTAGCGCTACGGCACGATAACCACCTTGCCCGTAGTGTGATGGGTTTCTATCTGTTCAAAGGCCTTCCGGGTGTCATCGAGCGAAAAGGTAGCCGCGATGGGCACCGTGAGCTTGCCCGCGTCGGCTAGCTCGCGCAGGTGGTCAAGGTCGGGCACGCTGGGCTGGGCCATCACGTGCTGAAAGTGTACGCCGGCCGGCAGGCTTAGGCTTTTGCCATCGTTGAGCACCGAGATAAGGCGGCCGTTGGGCTTGAGCGTGGCCAGGCTCTGGGTGAGCGTATCGCCGCTAGCTGCGTCGAATAATAAGTCCACGCCTTCGGGCGCTAGCTTTTTCACGGTTTCGGCCACCGGGCCGGCCTTGTAGTCGATGGTTTCATCGGCCCCAAGCTTCTTCATGTGGGCGGCGCTATCGGCGCTGGCCACGGCCAGTACCCGGGCGCCTGCGTCCTTGGCCAGCTGGATGGCCGAGCCACCCACGCCGCCCGAGGCGCCGAGGATGAGCACGGTTTCGCCCGCCTTCAGTTGGCCGGCTTTGATAACCGACTGGTAGGCCGTGAGGCCGGCTAGCGGCAGGCCACCAGCCTCCACCCAACTCAGCTTTTCGGGGCTCTTGGCCAGCAGGTTTTCGGGCACTATTATTTGCTCGGCAAATGTGCCGTGCTGGGCCACGGGCTGGCGCACGTAGCCATATACCTCGTCGCCTACGGCGAGGCGCTGCACGCCGGGACCGCACTTTTCGACGATGCCGCACACGTCCCAGCCGGGCACCGTGGGGAAGGCGCTGGGTACTACCTGCGCAAACTTACCCTCGCGCACCACGGCATCGACGGGGTTGACGCCGGCGGCTTTCACGGCTAGCTGCACGTCGTTATCGCCGAGCGCGGGCAGGTTGAGCGGGCCGACCTGAATTTTATCGATGCCGCCAAACTCGGTGTAGTAAGCGGCTTTGGTTTGCTGTGCCATTGGGGAAAAGGAAAGAGTGAGCATGTCGGGTAATAACCCGGTGCCCGCCCGATGGTTGGCCCATACGCAAAAAGCCCCAACTGCGCGGGCCAGTTGGGGCTTTTATACTAGGTGACGCCAGCGCGGGGCTAGCTAATCCACTTGAACTTGTATTCGAGCTTGGGTATCGTCATGCGGTCGCTCACGCGGCGCAGGCGGGCGGGCAGGTTCATCACGTAGTCCTGGGCCTTGGCGGCGGCGGGCGTGAGGCCGGTGCGGTCGGCAATTTTCCACTCGTCGAGCAGCGAGTCCAGGATGTCGGTATAATCCTGGCTGGTGTACACGCCGATGCGCTGGGCGGCGTCGGTGAAGTGGCCGAAGGTTTTGCCCATATCCACACCCAGCTCCCGCATGTAGTGGGCGGGCATCACGATTTTCTTGCGCATCATGTCCTCGAAGGCCAGCATCATCTCGCTGGGGTCGAGGTCAAAAATCTTGCTCACGAAGGTCTTGTAGGCCTTGGCGTGGCGGTTTTCGTCGCCGGCAATCATGCCGCAGATTTTCGACAGGCCGTCGTCGCCGGCCTGGCGGGCCAGCTGGCCCACGCGGCGGTGCGACACGTTGGTGGCCATTTCCTGGTAGCTCGTGTACACGAAGGCGCGGTACGGGTCGTGGGCCGTGCCCAGGTCGAAGCCGTCGTTGATGAGGTGCTGGGTCGAAAACTCAAACTCGCGCATGTTGACGCGGCCGCAGAGGTAGAGGTAGCGGTTGAGCAGGTCGCCGTGGCGGTTTTCCTCGGCCGTCCAGCCCCGAATCCACTGCGCCCAGCCGTTGTTGCGGTCGCGGTTCAGGTCGTCGAGCTCGTGAAACCAGGCCTCGTAGTTGGGCAGCGCCTCTTCGGTAATGGTGTCGCCGATGAGCACGGCCAGCAGGTCGTAGCTCAGGCCGCCGGCCCGCTCGCGCAGCTCCTTCACCTCGTCGAAGAACGTATCGCGTCGCGAATCTGGCAGATAATCAGCCGGTTGCCAGCTATCTTCCACCCTTTTGAGGAAGGTGTAGATATTATCTTTCAGGTAACCTTCGAGTTGCATGAGCACTTCGCCGCGCGAAATGAGAAGGTCATTAGTCAATATCATAGCAAAGGTGCGCCACCAATGAGCGGGCGGTGAATGAACATGCGAAGGTCGGGTTTTAGTTGACTTCGCTGGGTACAGGATTTGGGCATTTGTGCGATTGCGGGCGCCAATGCGTGACAAATAGCTGCATTTGGGTGCTACCTTGCTTGTTTTCAAGGCCTAGCCACGCGCCTTTCCCCAGCCATTCTATTCATTCGCCGCGGCGGCCCCCGGCTCGGCTTGGCAAAGCCGGGCGAGCACGCGGCCCCTACCTATTCGTCACCCCGTTTTTCTGATGCGTTTTCTCAGTACGCTGCTGCTCGCGCTTGCCCTGGCCTTTGGGGCGCAGGCCCAAAAAATAAGCTACACCATTCCCAAGGATTATCGCAAGCTAATCAGCCCGGCCGATTACAAGCTGGTGGTAGACTCGGCGGTGGCGGTGGTGCGCCGGCGCTACCCCGTGGCCAGCGTGCAAGACGGCACCATTACCCTGCAAGCCGGGCAACCCGGCGTCACGGCCTTCAACCTGCACAACCTGCTCACCAAGTGCGCCGCCGAGCCCGACAAGGCGCAGTGGCCGGTCCTTATTCGGCACCATTTTACGAGCTTGTTCAGCTCGTTTGACGAGCAGCGCAAGATTGACCCGCGCAACTTCGAGAGCGTGCGCCCCTACCTCAGCCTGCGCCTGTACCCGGTGGCCAGCCTGGCGCAGCGCGGCGGGGTGGCCAACCTGCTTACCCGCACCGACCTGGAGGGCACGGCCACCGTGCTGATGCTGGACTTGCCGGACGCCTTCACGACGGTGCCCAAAAGCATGTTTGCCGAGTGGCACCAGGCGCCGGCGGCCGTGTTTGCGCTCGCCCAGGCCAACGTGAACAAGCACGAGGTGCTCAAAACTACCAGGCCCGTAGAATCCGGCGACGTGAAGCTCACCGTGCACTTCCTGGCCGAAGAAAACTACGCGGCTAGCTACGCCCTCGACCTGGCCACCAACGCCCCGGAATTTGTGGGCGAGTGGGGCAGCGTGGTGGCCATCCCCAACAAGGGCCTGGCGAGCATCTGCCAGATTAGCCGGGCCCAGCCACTTGATTTTGTGCAGTATATCCAAGGCACGAAGGCCATCATCGAGCGCTTTTACCAGGAGCACGAGCAGCCCGTGAGCCCCGCCTTTTACTGGTATTACCAAGGCAAGTTTACGCGCATCGTGGTCACGACTAATAAAGATGGCAGCGCCAACGTGGTGGCCCCGCTCGGCCTTTCGGCCCTGATGACGGCCAAGTAGCGGCCGGCGCGGCTTGCCAAGGCTAGCGGACGCCCACTTGGCCCCGGCCGGCTGCACCGACCACTTTACCAGCTCAGGCGCAGCAGCGACACGCCCTGGCGCGGCAGCGAGAAGCTTACCGCGGCCTGGCCGTTTTTGGTGCTTACCGCGCTGGCGGGGGCTAGCAGTGCCAGCTGGCCGGCTTGCCCAAGGCTGGCGCGCTGGGCGGCCGATACCTGCTGGGGCGACCCTAGTTTTTGCCAGGCAGCGTAGGCGTTGCTGTGCTCGGCATCGATGCGGTAGTGCTCCACGCGCGGTCGGGCGGCGGGCAGGCCCCGCAGCGTGAGCTCGACGGGGCTAGCGGCGGCGGGCAGGTCGTCGTTGTGGTAGTTCCAGACCAGCACGGTGGCGGTGCGGGCTTTGGCGTCGAAGGTAGCCAGGGCGCTGATATCGGGGCGCTGATTTTGGGCCTGGGCCTGGATGTCGGGTAGCGTGAGGGCGGTGGCGTTGGTAACGGCCACGCGCTGGCCGCCCATGCGGCCCAGCATCCGGAACACGTTGAGCACGGGCTTATCTACGCCGTTGGTGGCCAGGTCGCGGAAGCCGGCAAACCAGGGCTGGTTTTCAAACTCAAACGACCAGCTCACGGCGCCTTCCAGGTTCACCTTGTAAAGGTCGGCTAGCTCGTAGAGGCGGGCGTAGCTGGCGGCCGTGTAGCTCGAGTACATGGTGCCGTTGCGGTAGGCGTTTTCGGGGTTGGTCTGCACGCCGCAGGCCGCGCAGCCCTCGGGGTCGCACTCACCGATGATGGGCAGGCGGCTGAACTCGGGATAAGAGGCCACGATTTTGAAGCCCTCGGCCACGTCATTCAATTGCGTGGCCATGTTCATGCGCACGTGGCCATCCACCAGCTTGGGGCCGCCTTTGGCGTGGAAGGTCACGAAATCGAGGCGGGTGCCGGTTTTGCCCGTCACGTAGTTTTGGCCGCGGGCGCAGTGCTCCAGGAAGCCGCGCAGGTAGGCGGCGGCCTTGTCCCAGCCGGGGCCGGTGGTTTCGGGGCCGCCGAGCCGGGCGGCGGGCAGGGCGCGGTGCACGGCCGCCTCAGTGTAGTCGTAGAGCTTGTGGTACTCCTCGGGCGTGCCCTGCCAGTAGCCGATATTGGGCTCGTTCCAGAGCTCCCAGCGCCAGGTTTTTACCTCGGCCTCGCCGTAGCGGGCCACGCTGTGGCGCACCCACTGGTACACCAGCTCGCCCCACTTGGCGTAGTCCTTGGGCGGGTAGGCCCAGCCGGTGTAGATGTCGGTGTAGTTGTCGCCCGGCTTCCAGTGGTGGCGGTAGGGCACAGGATGCGTAGACATAGCCTCGGGCATGAAGCCTAGCTGGGCAATGGGCTTCATCCCGCGCTTGCGGAAGGTGTCGAAAATCTGGTCCACGATGGTCCAATCGTACACTGGCTGGCCATTTTTGTCTTCGGTGTAGGCATTGGTCGAGCCCCACTTGAAGGCGGCGGTGCCGTCGCCGGTGGTGAGCAGGTTGTGCACGCGCACGTACACCGGCACCGGGCTGAGGGCGGCCAGCTCGGTGAGGAGCTGCTGCCCATCTTTCATGGTGGTGTAGTTGGGCTCGTCGTAGCCGAAGTAGGCCCATAGCGGCTGCATGGGGCCCTTGGGCTGCGCAAAATCGACGCCGATGGCCACGGGCGCCACCTGGGCCAGGGCCGGAGCCGCCGGGCTAGCCAGCAGCGTAGCGGCCAGTAATAGGCCCGCAGGCCGCCAATGAGAAAAAGGCTGAAGCATAGAGGGTGGGTGAAAGAAATGAACGCCAGCGAAGCTGTTTAGGCGGGTGGTATAGGGCACTCAAAAACCAATAATTCCCGCGAGCGCAGGATAGCTAAAACAAACGATTGTTTGGCTAATTGACTCTATAAGTGAGAAAGGTAACACGCAATTAATCAAAATAAACACAAACGATTGTGTAAATCTACCAAATACGCCGAAGACAGGTAGCACCAGCTAGCGCCGCAAGGTTGCTACCTAAGCTTCTGACTTGCCTATTGCCCCTAGCCGCTGCACGTAAAACTCCCGCCGCACCCGGCGCAACGTTTCCTCGGCGCTAGCTTTAGCGGGTGCCGCGGGTAGCGCCGAGGCCACAAACGCAGCCTCTACCCTAGCCACCAGGTGCTCGGCCTCGGCAATGAGCTCGGCGTAGGCAAACTCGCCGCGGCGGATTTGCAGCAGATACTCGCGGTTGGGGCGGCGCACGTGCAGCTGGCCGGTGCGGGCAATTTCCTCGGCCATTTGCAGCAGCCGGAACACGTGCAGCATGTTCTTGGCATCGTAGTTTTTGCCGTGCTGCACGGTGTTTTCGTAGCGCTCCTTGTTGCGCTTGGCCACCCAGTCCCAGTATTCGCGGTAGGCGCGGCAATACACGCTGTAGCCGTTGCGATTGAACGACAAGTACGCTACCGGCACCTCCCCTTTCGGCACGGCCGAGAGCTGCACGTCCTGGCTGGCCTCGGGGTCACGCACCAGCCCGCGATAGCCCAGCGGCCGCGCCGGGCTAGGGTCCACAAACAGCGCGTAGAGGTCGGTGAGGTGCGGCACGTTGACAAGGCCGCAGGTCTCGGCTACAACGTTTTGCCGGGCCAGCCAGGTAGCCACGGGCTGCGCGCCGGCCCCCACCGTCACGTAGCAAAAGTCGAGCACCGACTTGCGGGCCGGCGGCTCGGGGTGGTTGATTTTCTTATTCAACCCCTGCGCCTTGCGAATCTGGGCTACGGCATATTCGGCAAAGCTCTGGCGGCAGAGCTTGGAGAGAAAATCGACGGCTTTAAACTGGTCGAATAACGGGTGCTGATAAATAATGCAGTCGGCCGGCGTGCCGAGCAGTTCCAGCACGGTGGGGTTATTTTTCAACAACAATTCCACAAAGCGACGCAGCTCATAAAACACCTCGTCGTTGGTTTCGTTGGCGACCTGCGGCACGTAATCAAGGCCAAAAAACGC
>Ga0160428_1000082_pt1 | contig 121229 bp, 121 predicted proteins | sample SolpanmetagenomM_FD_108198 | JGI IMG/M metagenome (GOLD analysis project Ga0160428, IMG submission 108198) | Solar panel surface microbial communities from Lawrence Berkeley National Laboratory, California, USA - M | ecosystem: Engineered > Built environment > Solar panel > Unclassified ...
GCGCCCCCTTCCCCCTGTCCTACGGGTATGTCCTTTATCGACAAGCTTCGCTCGGGCGAGTTGGCCGACGCGCGCACGATCCTCCAGGCCGAGCCCGGTCTCGCCCAGTTCCGCGAGGAGAACGGCGTCTCGGCGGTGCTGATCGCGCGCTACCTCGGCCACAACGACTTCGCCCGCGAGCTTGCGGACGCCCATCCCGGCGTCGACCTCTGGGAGGCCGCCGCCCTCGGAGACCTCCATCGGACCGTCGAGCTGCTCGACGGCGGCGCTTCCATCGACGCGCCGAACGCCGACGGCCACCCGCCCCTGAACATCGCCGCCCATTTCGGGCACCTGGAGGAGGTTCAGCTGCTCGTCGACCGAGGGGCCGACCCCAACGTGATCGCATCGAACGACCTAGCGACCATGCCTCTCCACTCCGCCCTCGCGGGCGGTCATAAGGAGATCGCCGCCTTCCTGCTGGCCCGAGGAGCCGAGCCCGACGAGCCCTCCGGAGCCGACTGGACGCCCCTCCACTACGTCGCCACCTCGGGCGACTACGAGACGGCCCAGCTGCTGGTCAAGGCGGGCGCCCGGAGCGGCTACACGAACAACGGGGGCAAGACGGCCCTGGAGATCGCGGAGGAGAACGGCTTCACCGACCTCGCGCGGCTTTTGGCCGAGAGCGTCGCGTAGTTTCCAGATCGAAGGAAAGGCGGGCGACGTCGCGCGATCTCGCGGACGTCGCCCGCCTTCGGTTTACCAGCCGCGGTCGGCCATGCGCTTGAACTCGGGCAGGTCGGAGCAGTTGATGCCGACCATCGGCTCGCCCAGGCCCTTGCTGATCTCGGCGAGCCGCTTGGGGTCCTTGTGGAAGAGGACGGAGTTCACGATGGCGGTGGCGCGCTTCGCCGGGTCGCCCGACTTGAAGATGCCCGAGCCGACGAAGACGGTCTCCGCGCCGAGCTTCATCATCAGGGCGGCGTCGGCGGGGGTGGCGATGCCGCCCGCGCTGAAGTTCGGAACGGGGAGCTTGCCCGTCTCGTGGACGAGGCGCAGGAGGTCGATGCTGGCCTTGTGGTCGCGGGCGAGCACGAAAAGCTCGTCCTCGCGGGCGTTCTGCACCTGGCGGATCTCGCGCTGGATGGTGCGCATGTGGCGCACCGCCTCGACCACGTCGCCGGTGCCCGCCTCGCCCTTGGTGCGGATCATCGCGGCGCCCTCGGCGCAGCGGCGCAGGGCCTCGCCGAGGTTGCGGGCGCCGCAGACGAACGGGACGGTGAAGGCGTGCTTGTCGACGTGGTTCTCCTCGTCGGCGGGGGTGAGGACCTCGCTCTCGTCGATAAAGTCGACCTCCAGGGCCTCCAGGATCTCGGCCTCGACGAAGTGGCCGATGCGGCACTTCGCCATCACGGGGACGCTGACCGCCGCTTGGATCTCCTGGATCATCGCGGGGTCGCTCATGCGAGACACGCCGCCGTCCTTGCGGATGTCGGCGGGCACGCGCTCCAGGGCCATCACCGCGACGGCGCCCGCGTCCTCGGCGATCCGGGCCTGCTCGACGTTGACGACGTCCATGATCACGCCGCCCTTGAGCATCTCGGCGAGGCCCACCTTTTCGCGCCAGGTCTTCTTCAAAGGACTCCGGTCGTCGGCAGGGTTCGGAAGGGTCGCGCTCATGTTAACCCGATTATGACAGGGTTCGCGGCGCGTTCTCGTTCGTTTCCCCCTTCCGGCGGCGCCGGGCTCCTTCCGCCTTATTTTCCGAAAGCCGCGTCCCCGCTGGCGGACGGTTCGTTCGGCGTTCCGAGGCGGGCGTATCGTGATAAGCATGGGCTCAACGCCCATCGGTGGAGGTCCGCCCATCTTCAGTCCCTTGAGGGGTGGCGGTGTCGGGCGTGCTGCCGAAGGCGTAGCGCCGATGCCGCTACACTGAAGGCGATGCTCGCCGCCGTCGCCCTGGGCCTCGCCCTCGCCGCCAAGTCTCCCGTCGATTGGGTGAACCCGAACGTGGGCGGGATCAGCCACCTCCTGGTGCCGACCTACCCGACGGTCTCGCTCCCGAACGGGATGCTTCGGGTCTATCCCAACCGGGACTCCTTCGTCGCCTCGCGCCTTTCCGGCCTGCCCCTCGTGGTGACGGGCCACCGGGGCGGGTCGGCGTTCAGCCTCAGCCCCTTCGCGGGCGCGGCGCCGCTGGCGGTGGGCCGGTTCGCCTACGACGCGGAGCACGTTTGTCCCTACCGGTACTCGGTCCGGCTGGAGGACGACGCGATCGACGTCGATTTCGCGCCCACTCGGCGGGCGGCGGTCTACCGCTTCGCGTTCGAAGCCGACGGTCCCCGCACGCTGGTCCTGAACGGTGGCGAGTTGAGCCTCAAAGACGGGGTCGCGAGCGGTTCGCGTCCTTTAGGGAACGGAACGCGGGTCTACCTCGCGATGGCGTTCGACGCGCCGCCCCAGGCTTCGGGAAGCGGACCGGCGCTCAGCCTGACCTTCCCGAAAGACCTCAAGAGCCTCTCCGCCCGCTACGGCGTGTCGTTTATCAGCGTCGAACAGGCGCGAAAGAACCTCGACGCGGAGATTCCCGGCTTCGACCTGGAGCGGGTCGCTCGCGCGGGGCGGGACGCCTGGAACGCGGCCCTCGGAAAGGTCGAGGTGGAGGGTGGGAGCGACGACGAGCGGTCCGCCTTCTACACCGCCCTCTACCGGACCTACGAGCGGATGGTGGACGTCTCGGAAGACGGGCGCTACTTCAGCGGCTTCGACGGGAAGGTCCATGAGGACGGCGGCGTGCCGTTCTACACCGACGACTGGAGCTGGGACACTTTCCGCGCCGCCCACCCGCTGGGCGTGCTGCTGAACCCGAAGGCGGAGTCGGCGAAGGTCGCGTCGTACGTCCGCATGGCGCAGCAGTCGCGCGAGGGCTGGATGCCGACCTTCCCCAGCGTCCACGGCGACGAGCACCTGATGAACGGGGCGCACGGGGTGTCGATCCTATGGGACGCGTACCAGAAAGGGCTGCGCGGCTTCGACCTCGCGGCGGGCTACGAGGCGTGCCGCCGGGCGATGACGGACTCGACGATGCTGCCCTGGACCCGGGGACCCGCGAACCGGCTGGACGCGTTCTACAAAGAGCGCGGCTACTTCCCCGCCCTGCGGCCGGGCGAAAGGGAGACGGAGCCCGCCGTCCACGGCTTCGAGAAGCGGCAGGCGGTGCCGGTCAGCCTCGCGGCGAGCTACGACGCGTGGTGCCTGGCGCAGATCGCGAAGGCCCTCGGTCGGACGGAGGACGCCGCCCTCTTCGCGGGCTGGGCCCGGAACTACCGGAACCTCTACAACCCCGCGACGGGCTTCTTCCACCCGAAGGACGAGGCGGGGGCGTTCATCGCGCCGTTCGACTACCGGTTCTCGGGGGGGATCGGGGCGCGGGACTACTACGACGAGAACAACGGCTGGACCTACCGCTGGGACGTGCAGCACGACGTGGCGGGGCTCGTCCGCCTGATGGGCGGGCCGGAGCGGTTCGTGGCGAACCTCGACCAGACCTTCGAAGAGCCCCTGGGCCGCTCGCGCTACGAGTTCTACTCGCAGCTGCCCGACCAGACGGGCAACGTCGGGCAGTTCTCGATGGGCAACGAGCCGAGCCTGCACATCCCGTACCTCTACAACTACGCCGGCGCGCCCTGGAAGACGCAGAAGCGGGTTCGATCCCTCTTGGAAGCGTGGTTCCGCAACGACCTGATGGGGATTCCGGGCGACGAGGACGGGGGCGGCCTCTCGGCGTTCGTGGTGTTCTCGTCGATGGGCTTCTATCCGGTCACGCCGGGAACGGACGCCTACAACATCGGGAGCCCGATCTTCCGGCGCGTGACGATCCGCCTGGAGAACGGCAAGCGGTTCACGATCGAGGCGCGCGGCGCCTCGCACGACGCGAAGTACGTGCGCTCGGCGCGGCTGAACGGTTTCCCGTGGAACAAGCCCTGGTTCCCCTACGCGGCGGCCCTCGCGGGGGGAACGCTGGAACTGACGATGGGCGACCGGCCGAACAAGGCGTGGGGCGCGGCGCCGCAGGACGCGCCGCCCTCGGGATTTCGGTAGGCGTCCGGCCTCTTTCGTGTATATTCCCCTTTAGAGTGGCAACGACGCGCACGACCTCCCCCGGACATCCTGGCCTGGCCTTTTTCGCCGCCGTGGGCGTCGCGTCGTGCGGGCTCGCCCTGGCGACGCCGGCCCAAGAGCCCGTCAAGGAGCCGACGTCCGAGGAGGCGACGTTCTTCGAGACGAAGATCCGGCCCGTGCTGGCGAAGGAGTGCACCGGCTGCCACGGCGCGGGCGCGCAGATGGCGGGCATCCGCCTGGACGCGCGGGAAGGAGCGGCGAAGGCCCTCGTGAAGGGCGATCCCGACCGGAGCCCCCTGATCCAGGCGGTGCGCTACGCGGGCGGGGTCAAGATGCCGCCGACCCACCGGCTCCCGGCGGCCCAGATCGCCGACCTGGAGGCGTGGGTGAGGATGGGCGCGCCGTGGCCCAAGGGCGCCCCGGCGCCCCGGCGGCAGGACCTGCCGCTCTGGTCGCTCAAGCCCTTGACGAAGCCCGCCGTCCCCAAGACGAAGGCGAAATGGGGCGCGAACCCCATCGACGCGTTCGTGCTGGCGAAGCTGGAGGGGCGCGGCCTGGCGCCCGCCGCCCCCGCCGACCGCCGCTCGCTCCTGCGGCGCGCGACCTACGACCTGACCGGTCTGCCGCCGACGCCGGAGGAGGCGGACGCGTTCCTCGCGGACAAGGCCCCCGGCGCCTACGAGCGGGTCGTCGACCGGCTGCTCGCCTCGCCCCGCTACGGCGAGCGATGGGGCCGCCAGTGGCTCGACGTCGCGCGCTACGCCGACACGAAGGGCTACGCCTTCGGCGAGGACCGGAACTACCCCAGCGCCTACACCTACCGCCGGTGGGTCATCCAGGCCCTGAACGACGATCTGCCCTACGACCGCTTCGTGATGGACCAGCTCGCCGCCGACCGGATGCCGGAGACGCAGGGCGACGACAAGGAGGCCCTGGCCGCGCTCGGCTTCCTTACCCTCGGGCGGCGGTTTCTGAACGACGCGCCCTCCATCATCGACGACCGGATCGACGTCACCATGCGTGGCTTCCAGGGCTTCACGGTGGCCTGCGCGCGGTGCCACGACCACAAGTTCGACCCGATCCCGACGCAGGACTACTACTCGCTCTACGCCGTGTTCGACTCGTCCGAGGAGCGGCTGGCCCCCATCTCGCCGCCCAAGGTTCGCGATCCCTGGACCGCGAACAACGCCCAGGTCGCCGCCCGGGAGACCGCCGTCCGAGAGCTGGTCGTCGCCCAGACGAAGGCCCTGCGAGGGCGGGAGACCACGGGCGACGTCAAGGCGGCCCTCCAGGGTTTGCGCGAGGAGGCGGTCGCGGAGGGCGACACGCTCCGCCGGATCGCGCCCGGCTTCGAGCCCGCCGCCCGCGAACGGCTCGCGGCGCTGGAGAAGGAGCGCGACGACCTGCGCCGCGACGCCCCGCCCACGCCCGAGTTCGCGATGGCGATGGGCGACCGGAAGGACGCCCACGACGGCGTCGTGTTCAAGCGCGGGAATCCCGGCGCCCACGGCGATCCCGCCCCCCGCCGGTTCCTCCTCTCCCTCTCCCCGAAGGGCGAGCGCGCCCGTTGGACCGAGGGCAGCGGGCGGCTCGAGCTGGCAAGGTCGATCGCCTCGCGCGCCAATCCCCTCACCGCGCGGGTGTTCGTCAACCGCGTGTGGCAGGGCCACTTCGGCCAGGGGCTGGTGCGGACGCCCTCCGACTTCGGCCACCAGGGGGAGAAGCCGACCCACCCCGAACTGCTCGACTGGCTCGCGACGCGCTTCATGGACCAGGGCTGGTCCATGAAGCGGCTCCACCGCCTGATCGTGACCTCCGCGACCTACCGCCAGGCGGCGGGGGTCCCGCCCGCCCGCGACGCCGAGAACCGTCTCCTGAGCGTGATGAACCGGCGGCGCCTCGACCTGGAGGAGACCCGCGACACCCTCATGGCGGCGGCGGGGCGACTCGACGTGCGCGAGGTCGGCGGCCCTTCGGTGGACCTCTGGTCGCGCCCCTTCACGCCCCGCCGCGCGGTGTACGGCTTCGTCGAGCGCCAGAACCTGCCGGGCATCTTCCGGACGTTCGACTTCGCCTCGCCCGACGCCACGAGCGCCCGGCGGTTCTACACGACCGTTCCCCAGCAGGCCCTGTTCTTCCTCAACTCGCCCTTCGCGGTCGAGGCGGCGCAGGGGCTGGCCGCGCGACCCTACGTCCAAGGCGCTCCCGACGACGCGAGCCGGGTGCGGCGGCTCTACCGCCTCCTCTACGACCGTCTGCCCGACGCGGAAGAACTCGCGGCGGGCATGAAGTACCTTGGCGAGGGCAAGGTCGTGGCGCCGCGCGGGCCGTGGTCGTACGGCTACGGCGCGTTCGACGGGAAGGCGGTCGCCTTCACGCCGTTCGCGACGTTCGCGGACGGCGCCTACCGGGTGAAGCCCGCCTTTCCCGAGGCGGAGTTCGGCTACGTCAGCCTGAACGCGGGGGGCGGCCATCCCGGCCGCGACGGCGCGCACGCCGCGATCCGCCGCTGGACCGCGCCGGAGGACGGGACGGTCGACGTGCGGGGCGCCCTCCGACACGGCCAGGAGGCGGGCGACGGCGTCCGGGGGCGGGTCGTCCTGAACGGGCGGCTTCTGGGCGAGTGGAAGGTTCACCACGGCGAGGCGCGGACCGAGTTCGACGCGGTCAGGCTCCGCCGGGGCGATACGCTCGACTTCGTGCTCGACCCCATCGGCGGCGACGACTCGGACAGCTTCAACTGGTCGCCCACGATCCGGGCGGGCGGGAAGACGTGGGACGCGTCCGCCGGATTCGGCCCGCCGCCCGCGCCGCCCCTCTCGCGGCTGACCCTGTACGCCCAGGCGCTGCTGATGACGGACGAGTTCCTGTTCGTAGATTAGCCGAGGCGCGCCCGTCGTATAATCGAACTGTGGTCACGCAGAACATCGAGCAGGTCTTGCGTTCGGCCGATCCGCTCAGCGCGGACGAGTTGCTGGAGGCGGCTCAGCGGCTGATTGAGCGGGCTCGCAACATGGCATCGGCTCCAAAGGTCGATGTCAATGCGCTTGCGGGCACGCTTTCGCTCGACGAGGACCCGATGGCGATTCAAGAACGGATGCGTCGGGAGTGGGATTGAGCCACGTTCTCGATACGAACGTCGCGCTCTACCATCTTTCCGGCAAGCTCGCTGACCCGTTGCCTTCGGGTCCTTTGCTCGTGTCGATCGTGACCGAGATCGAGTTGCTCGCCTTCAAATCGCTGACCGCATCGGAACGGAGCGCGATCAACGCCCTTCTTTCGGGCATGACGATCATCGATCTCGATTGCTCGATAAAAGGAGAGGCGATCCGAATGCGTCTATCAGGACTTCGGCTCCCGGACGCGGTCGTGGCCGCGACCGCCCTCATCCACGGAGCCGAGTTGCTGACGCACGACGCGAAGCTCCTGCAAGCGCCCGGCATCGTCGCCTGGGCTCCGGCCTTAAAGTAAACCGGAACCAGCGCAGTTCAGTACAGGTCGTCGAACGTCAGAGGAGGTGCGGGCGAGCAGAAAGTTCGCGTCCCACAGGAAGGTCACTCTTCCTCGACCGCATCGGCGACTTCCTCAGGCGAGATGGGTCTTCCCACGTGGACTTGGGGAAAGCCTTGCTCATCGATCGAGAACCGAGCGGCAGGTCGCGAAAGATCCTTGAAGTGTCCGATGACCGCCTCGCTGAGAACTTCGCCCACGCTTTGGTGGCGCTGAGACGCCACGGTTTGCGCTAGGCGGAAGGCCTCGGGCGCGAGATCGACGATGGTCTCCACCGTCTCACTATAACGCCTCGGCCTTCCGGATCGTTTCGGCGCAGGCGCCGAGCTTAGAACAGGTCGTCGATCGACAGGTAGCGCTCGCCCGTGTCGTAGCAGAAGGTCAGGATGCGCGAGCCCTCGGGGATCTCCGGCAACTTCTGGGCGACGGCGGCGAGCGACGCGCCGGACGAGATGCCGACGAGGACGCCCTCCTCCTTCGCGGAGCGGCGGGCGTAGTGGAACGCCTCCTCCTCCGAGACCTTGATCACGCCGTCGAGAACGTCGGTGTGGAGGTTGCCCGGAATGAAGCCCGCCGCGAGGCCCTGGAGGCGGTGGGGGCCGGGGGCGCCGCCGGAGATGACGGGCGACTTCTCCGGCTCGACCGCGTACACCTTGAGGTTCGGCCATTGGGGCTTGAGGACCTCGCCGATGGCGGTGATGTGGCCGCCGGTACCGACGCCCGTGATGATGACGTCGATGCCCTCGGGAAAGTCGTTCAGGATCTCCGGGACGGTGGTCCGCTTGTGGACCTCCACGTTCGCAGGGTTGTCGAACTGGCTCGGGATCCAGGCCTTGGGCAGGCTCTGGGCCAGCTCGCCCGCCCGTTCGATGGCGCCCTTCATGCCCTTCTCCTTGGGGGTCAGCTCCAGCTTCGCGCCGTAGGCGGCGAGGATGCGCCGCCGCTCGATGGACATCGACTCGGGCATGCAGAGGATAAGCTGGTAGCCCTTGACCGCCGCCGCGAGGGCGAGGCCGATGCCGGTGTTGCCGGAGGTCGGCTCCACCAATACGGTGTCCTTGTCGATCTTGCCCTCCTTCTCGGCGGCGTCGATCATCGCGATGCCGATGCGGTCCTTGATGCTTCCGCCGGGATTCTGCCGCTCGAGCTTCTGCCAGATCTCGTGCGTGTTCGGGAACAGCTTGGTGATGCGGACGTGCGGCGTGTTGCCGATGGCTTCCAGGATGCTGTCAAACTTCATCTTTGTTTTTCTACGGGGGTTTCAGATCGAGTAGTCCGGCACTTCGACCGAGGGGCGAACGGTGGTCCGGTTGGTGACGACGGAATGCGGCGGGACGGAGGACGTGATCCAGACGTTGCCGCCGACGGTGCTTCCCTTTCCGATCACGACGTCCCCCAGGATCGTGGCGTTGGCGTAGATCACCACGTCGTCCTCGATGGTGGGGTGCCGCTTGACGCCCGCGAGCCGCTTGTGGACCTGGAGCGCGCCGAGGGTCACGCCCTGGTAGAGCTTCACCCGGTCGCCGAGGACGCAGGTGCCGCCCACGACGATCCCGGTGCCGTGGTCGATAAAGAACGACGCGCCGATCCGCGCGCCGGGATGGATGTCGACCCCGGCGCGGGAGTGGGCCTCCTCGCCCAGCATCCGGGCCAGCAGCGGGACGCCGAGCGTGTGGAGCGAGTGGGCGAGCCGGTAGACGGCGGTGGCGTAGAAGCCGGGGTAGGCGAACAGGATCTCGTCCACGCTGTCGGCGGCGGGATCGTTCTCGAAGAGGGCCTGGGCGTCGCGCTGGAGCGACTCGTAGGTCGCCTCGAGCCCCTCGATGTACCGGTCCGCGATCGCGTCCACCGACGGCGCGGCGGGAAGCGCGAGGAGACCCTCCTTCAGGAGCGCCCTCAGCCGGTCGATCTCGACGAGCACGGCTCCCGCGCCCGACAGGCACACGCCCGCGTAGTGGGGGAAGAGAAGTCCGAGCGACGCGTTGGCGAAGCGCGCGGCCCAGTCGCGGAAGCCCGGCGGGTAGGGATGCGAGCGCCGCGCCTGGGCGAGCCGCTCGGCGAAGGGCGCCGCGACGTGCGGCCCGTCGATGTGAGGCCGCGTGGGTTCGGTCGTCACGCGGCGAGGGCCTCCCCGACGACCTGCGACAGCTCGGCGGCGACGTGAACGACCTCGCCCACGACGATCACCGCCGGGGCAGGCAGACCGGCCGCACGCTGGGCGATGTCCCGAAGCGTGCCGACGGCGACCCGCTGGTCGTCGTGGGTCGCCTTCGAGACGACGGCGACGGGGGTCTTGGGATCGCGCCCATGGTCCATCAGCCGCTCGACGATGTGCGGAAGGCGGTCGACGCCCATCAGGAACACGGCGGTCGGCATCCGGGCGGCGGCGTCCCACGGGATGGCGTCCCGCCCCTCCGCCTCGTGGGCGGCGAACACGCCGAAGGCGATGGAGACGCCGCGGTGGGTGACCGGGATGCCCGCCGCCGCCGGACCGGCGACCGACGAGGAGATGCCGGGCACGACCTCGTAGTCCACCCCCGCCGCGTGGAGCGCGAGGGCCTCCTCCCCGCCCCGACCGAACACGAACGGGTCGCCGCCCTTGAGGCGCACGACGGTCAGCCCGGCGCGGGCGATCGCGATCACCGCCTTGTTGATGCTGCGCTGGCGCCCTTTGCCGCTCGCCTTCCGGCCCGGATGGCCGACCTCCTTGCCGACGTAGATGCACTTCGCCTTCTTGGGGGCGTTCTCAAGGATCGCGGGGTTGACGAGACGGTCGTAGAGGACCACGTCCGCCTTCTGGAGGGCGCGGACCGCCTTGAGGGTGAGCAGCTCCGGGTCGCCCGGCCCCGCCCCGACGATCCAGGCCTTGCCCTTGCGGAAGCCGAACCGCCCCGGAGCCTTCGAGCAGGCCTCGTCCAGCGCCTGGAGGAAGCGGGCGTCCGCCGCCTCGGGGTCGCGGACGAGGATCGCGGGCAGGTCGGAGTCGATGATCCCCTCCCAGAAGGCCTGCCGGATCTTGTAGCCGGGGAGGCGCGACTTGACGAGGGGGCGGCGGTCGCCCAGGAACTCGCCCAGAACGCCCAGCTCTTCGGTGAGGATCTCGCTCCGGACGCGGTTTCGGATCCGCTGGGCGAGGGCGGGGCTCGCTCCCGCGCTGGAGACGGCGACCTGCATCGGCCCGCGCCGGACGAGGGCGGCCATGATGAAGTTGCAGTTCACCGGGTCGTCGACGGAGTTGGACAGCTTGTTCCCGTCGTTCCCCGTCTTGTAGACGAGCGCGTTCAGCTCGGGATCGTCGGTCGCCGCGATCACCATGAAGTAGGGCGCGACGTCCGCCACCTCGAAGTCCCGGCGGAGCCAGGTCAGCTTGCCCTCGTCGTGCCACTCGCGGATCTCCCGGCGGGCCTCGGGCGACACGACGTCGATCCGCGCGCCGGAGAAGGGCAGGAGCGACTCCAGCTTCTCCAGCGCGATCGCGCCCCCGCCGACGATGAGCACGCGGCGTCCGTTCAGGTCGAGGCAAACGGGATGGTAGTTGGTGTAGGGCAAGGTCTATTCAATCCAGGGGGACGAGAGCGTCACGCTCTCCGAAGGCTTCGCCTCCGACTACACGCTTCGCGTTCCGCTTTACGAAAGCTCCCGAGGGTCGGAGTTCAGGCCGGTTCCCACCGGGTCGGGGGCGCCTTCGGCGAAGCGGGTCTGCATGAGGGCGGCAAGCTCGTCGTTCGAATGGCGGTCCACAAAATCCCCGAAGAACTCGTCCGTCTCCTTGCGCTCCGCGTAGTTGTTGAGCAGGTGCTCGATCGCGGTCGCGACCTCGGTCGCGGGGACCTTGCGCCAGATCGGCCGGACGAACTTCGCGTCGTCGCCCAACCGCCCGCCGAGCGAGATGTCGTAGCCGTCCACCGTCTGGCCCTTGCCGACCTTGACGAGGCAGCCTTGGAGGCCGATGTCGCCGATGTGGTGCTGCCCGCAGGAGTTGGGGCAGCCGTTGAGGTTGATCCGGACCAGCTCGTCGAGGGCGACCGTCTTCTCCAGGTGCTCGACGATGTCGACGATGAGCCGCTTCGTCTCCGTGAGGGCGAGGTTGCAGAACTCGTTGCCCGTGCAGGCCACCGCCGCGCGGCGGATAGGCGAGAGGTCGCGGACCTGATAGCCCTGCCCCGCGAGCAGGCTGGCCGCCTCCTGCACCCGCTCGTTCGGGATGCCCGCGAAGAGGAAGTTCTGCTGGTTGGTGGTGCGCACCGTGCCGTCGCCGTACTCCTCGGCGATCCGGGCCGCCTCGTAGACCTGGTCGGCGGTCAGCCGGCCGCTCAGGACCACGGCGCCGATCCAGGAGAGGCCCTCCTGCTTCTGGGCGTGGATGCCCATGTGGTCGCGGAACGCCTTCTTCGGCTCGGGCCATTCGGCCATGGGATCCGGCGTCCAGTCGAGCCGCGCGCGGACCTCCGCCTCGAACTTCTCGATGCCCCACTCGTTCACGAGGAACTTCATGCGGGCCGCCTTGCGGTTCTCGCGGTTGCCGAAGTCGCGGAAGATCGTGACGATGGCGTGGCAGACGCTTCGCAGCTTCTCCTCGTCCTTCGGCACGAACATGTTCAGGAACTGGGCGAGGAAAGGACGGGCCGAGAGGCCGCCGCCGACGCGGACGTTGAAGCCTTCCTCCACCGTGCCGTCGGCCAGGGTGCGCCGCACGGCGGTCGCGCCGATGTCGTTGATCTCCGGCTGGGAGCAGTGCTGGCAGCAGCCCGCGACGGTGACCTTGAACTTGCGCGGCAGGTCGCCGTACTCGTCGCCGCGCTCCAGCCAGAGCCGGTGGATCGACTCGGCGAAGGGCTGGGCGTCGAAGATCTCGTCAGGCGCGATGCCCGCGACGGGGCAGCCGGTCACGTTGCGCGGGATGTCGCCGCAGGCGCCGGCGGTCGCGATCCCGACCGCCTCGAAGCGGCTCAGGATGTCCGGGATGTCGTGGATCGTCAGCCAGTGGAACTGGAAGTTCTGGCGGGTCGTGATGTCGCAGAAGCCGCGGGCGTAGAGCCGCGACACGTCGGCGACGACGCGCATCTGGGCCGCCGTCAGGAGGCCGCCCGGCACCTTGATGCGGAGCATGAAGTGGCCGACGTTGGGCTTCTGCTGATACAGGCCGTACCAGCGGAAGCGCAGGAAGTCGTCCGGGTGGATGCTCTCGAAGCCCGTCTGGGCGTACCGCTCGAAATCGGGGAAGACCTCGAGGGCGGGCTTCTCTTGCTTGATTCTTTCGTTCTCGTTCATGCTCGTCCCTCGCTGGGAGGTCGGGCGCCCGCCGGGGGCGCGTTGCGGCGTACGTGGAGGCCGCACTCCTTCTGATCGGGGTTCTCCCACCACCAGCGGCCCGCGCGGATGTCCTCGCCGGGGGCGATGGCGCGGGTGCAGGGGGCGCAGCCGATGCTGGGAAAACCGTGGTCGTGCAGGGGATTGTACGGCACGCCGTTCGCCTTGATGTAGGCCCAGACGTCCTCGACGCTCCACTCCGCGAGGGGGTTGATCTTGAAAAGCCCCTCGTGCATGTCGTCCAGCTCGATCTTCGGAAGCTCCGAGCGGGTGACCGCCTGGGCGCGGCGCAGGCCGGTGATCCAGGCCCGCTTCCCTTCCAGGGCGCGGCGGAGCGGCTCCACCTTGCGGATGCCGCAGCACTCCTTACGGTTCTCGATCGAGGCGTACATCGAGTTCGGCCCCTTGGTGGAGAGCAGCCGCTGGGCCTCCTCCATCCGGGGATGGTAGGTCTCGAACTCGACGCCGTACTTCTCGCGGCACCGCTCCATCGTGTCGTAGGTCTCCTGATGCAGGCGGCCCGTGTCGAGCACGAACATCCGCGCGGCGGGATCGACCTTGGCGATCAGGTCGACGAGGACGACGTCCTCCGCGCCGAAGGAGCAGGCGAAGGTCACGTCGCGCCCGAACCGCGCCAGGGCCCAGCGCACCGTCTCCTCGGCGCTCGCGTCCGCGAGCTGCGGCAGGGCCTCGTCGAGGCTCATGGGCTCGCAGCCGACGAATCCCGAAAGCTCCTCGTGTTGGCCGGGTCTTTGCGTGTCGCTCATACGGTCTCCTCTTCCAAGTACGCCAGCGCCCGCTCCAAAGCGTCCTCCCCTTCGGCGCGGAACGCCGAAGGGTCTGCCGGTATTCCCGCGTACAGAACGTCGAAGCCCTGTGCGACCGCCTCCCGGGCGAAGTCGGGCCGCGAGACGTCCACGATCAGGACCGGGCGACCGAAGCGCCGCAGGGCCGCGCCCAGCGCGCGGGCGTCGCCCTCGGTGGCGAGGGTGCGACCCGCGCGGCGCTCCGCCTCGCCTTCCGCCGCCGGGGCCTGGATCATGCCCGCGCCCACCGTCGCGTTCGTCCCCGGATCGACCAGCACGAACGACCCCAGCGCGGGGTTCCCGTCGTACGGATCGAAGAAGAGGGGCGAGGCGGCGCGCAGGGCGAGGCGGCCGATCTCGTTCAGCCCGAGCTCGGCGGCGGGAAGCGGCTCCAGGGTATCCACGTCGACCCGGTGCAGAAGCGTCTCGACGACCGCCGAGACGCGGCGCGCGGCGTGGAGCATCAGGTAGCGGCGCCCGGTCTGGAGCGGCGTCTCGCCCAGCCAGCAGACGACCGCCTCGATCCGGTCGGACTCGATGGGCGGCGCAAGGTCGGCGACGATCAGGTCGCCCCGGCTCGCGTCCACCTCGTCCTCGATGGCGAGCACCACCGCCTGGCCTTCGTGGGCCGTCTCGGCGGGAGCCCCCGCGACGTGGAGCGACGCGACGCGGCTCGCGATGCCGGAGGCGGCGATCGTCACCCGGTCGCCCACCCGCACCGAACCGCCCTCGACCCGGCCCGCGAAGCCCCGGAAGTCCTGGTCGGGCCGGATCACGTACTGAACCGGAAGCCGGAAGCCGTCCTTCGCCCGCGAGGGGATCTCGACGTCCTCCAGGTACTCCAACAGGGCGGGTCCCTCGTACCAGGGCGTGTGCGCGCTGCGGTCCACGACGTTGTCGCCCAGGAGGGCGGAGATCGGGATGAAGCGCACGTCGGCCGCGCCGAGCCGGTCGGTGAACTCCCGGAACTCGCGCTCGATCCGCTCGAAGACCATCTGGGAGAAGCTCATCAGGTCCATCTTGTTCACCGCGACGACGAGCTTCTGGATGCCCAGCAGGTGTGAGATCGCGGCGTGGCGCCGGCTCTGCTCCAGGACGCCCTTGCGCGCGTCGATCAGGATCACCGCAATGTCGGCGGTGCTCGCTCCGGTCACCATGTTGCGCGTGTACTGGAGGTGGCCCGGAGTGTCGGCGATGATGAACTTGCGCTTCGGGGTGGAGAAGTAGCGGTAGGCGACGTCGATGGTGATGTTCTGCTCGCGCTCGGCGCGCAGGCCGTCGGTCAGCAGGGCCAGCTCGACGCCTTCGCTTCCCCGCTGGCGGCTGGCGTCCTCGACGGCGCGAAGCTGGTCCTCCATGATCGACTTGGAGTCGTAGAGGAGGCGCCCGATGAGGGAGCTCTTGCCGTCGTCCACCGACCCGGCGGTGGCGAAGCGCAGGATCCGCTCTTCCACTAGAAGTACCCCTGCCGCTTGCGGTCTTCCATGGCGGCGTCGGAGCGGCGGTCGTCGGCGCGCCCGCTTCGCTCGGTGGTGCGGGCGGCGACCACCTCGCGCAGGACGTCGTCCAGCTCCGTCGCGTCCGAGGGGATCGCGCCGGTGATGGTGGCGTCGCCCACGGTCCGGAAGCGGATGCGCCGGGTCGTGGGAACCTCGCCGGGAAGGAGGGTGATCAGGTCGGAGTAGGCCAGGAGCACCCCGCCGCGCTCGACGACCGCGCGCTCGTGGGCGAAGTAGAGGCTCGGGAGGGGGATGCCTTCCGCGACGATGTAGCGCCAGATGTCGAGCTCGGTCCAGTTGCTCAGCGGGAACACGCGGAAGTGTTCGCCGGGCCGGTGCAGGCCGTTGTAGAGGCGCCAGAGCTCGGGCCGCTGGTTTTTCGGGTCCCATTGGCCGAACACGTCGCGATGGGAGAAGACGCGTTCCTTGGCGCGGGCCTTCTCCTCGTCGCGCCGGGCCCCGCCGAGGGCGGCGTCGATCTTCAGTTCGCCGACCGCGTCGAGCAGGGTCGTGGTCTGGAGGCCGTTGCGCGAGGCGTACGGCCCCGTCTCCTCCGTGACGCGCCCCTGGTCGATGGAGTCCTGGACGTATCGGACGATCAGGCGCGCGCCCATATCGGCCGCGAACCGGTCGCGGTAGGTCAGGGCCTCGGGGAAGTTGTGGCCCGTGTCGATGTGGAGCAGCGGAAAGGGAATCGACCCCGGCAGGAACGCCTTGCGTGCCAGCCACGTCAGGACGATCGAGTCCTTGCCGCCGGAGAACAGGATATGGGGCCGTTCGAACTGGCCCGCGACCTCACGCAGAGTGTGGATCGCCTCCGATTCCAGTTCGTCCAGGGACGCGGGACGAACTTCCGGTCCCGCTTCAAGCGTCATACCAAATAGTCTAATACTCTACTAGGCCAAATTGCCACGGCGCGGGAGATCTCCGACGCTTCGAACGCCAAGGCTTCGGATCGCGGAAGATCGTGAGGCGCAGACCCTCACCCTCGCCGCGCGAATGAGAAAACCCCCTAAAAGGTAGACTAAACCGATGCTCTCCAGCCGTGCGCGGTACGCCACCCGGGCGATCCTGGACCTGAGCCAGCGGCCCGGCGAGACCGTCCTTATCCAGGACATCGCGGATCGCCAGAACATCCCCCTCAAGTTTCTCCAGCAGATCCTCGTCTCCCTCAAGGGTGCGGGCTTCGTGGGGAGCCGCAAGGGGCCGGGCGGCGGGTATATCCTCGCCCAGACCCCCTCTCGCATCACCCTCGGGGCGGTGATCCGAGCGATGGACGGCTCCGTCGCCCCGATCTCCTGCGTGAGCGTGAACGCCCCCGCCGAGTGCGGCTGCCCCCGCCCCGAGACCTGCGCCCTGCGCGCCAAGTTCAAGGAGGTCCGCGACGCGATGGCAGAGATCCTCGACCGCACGACCTTCGCCGAGATCGTCGAGCTGCAGCGCACCGCAGACGGCATCCCCGCCCCCCTCGACTTCGTGATCTGAGCCCTTTAGGCCGGTTCTACGCGGGGCTCGCCTCTCCCGCCCTAGGTTCGAGATGGGCGACCCACTCCCAGAAGTCGCCGCGCCCCTTGGTGCGGGCGAGACCGAGCGCGCGGAACTCGTCGAAGCCGATCTCGCGTCGCCAGTACCGCTCGAAAGCGAGCAGCGACCGGTAGAACTCCGACCGAAGCTCCCGGAGACCGCCGGGGCGCCAGTCGTCGTAACCGAGCTCGATCATGTTCCGGATCGCGCTGTACCGAACCCAGATGTGTGCCCGCGCATGGGCGGCCCGCTTCAGGAACGCGTGCGCCTCGGGGGAGTCGAAGCGGCCGATCAGGTCGACGATCTCCATCCGGAGCCCCACGTCCTCGGAAGGACACACGTCGTACGCGACCATCAGTCGCGGCGCGTCTTCAGGGCGGGCGTTCTCCGCGTACCGCTCCGCCGCCGCCCACGCGACGAAGGCGTCTCCGCAGGCTATTTGGTCGATGAGCGCGTCATTGGACATGGCTCTCTTTTCCGTTATAGCCCATTGAGAGAAGCTGGAAGATGAGATCCGACGGCCAAGTCGCCTGGAGGAAGATCTACCCCCTGAAAGAGATTAAGCTTATGTGAGTCCCTAGGGCTAAAGATTGTGGAACCCAAGGCGTTCATAGGGCGTTAGAAAGATCAACGGAGCCGAAAGGCTTCTCAAAACACGAACATGAACACCCTCTACCGAAAAGACCCCTTCACCGAGATCGAGCGTGCGTTCGACACCCTTTGGAACCGCGGCGTCGGCAACCCCGCGAGCGGCAACACCCTTCCCCTCGACCTCGTCGAGCAGGACGACGCGCTGTACCTGCGCGCGGGCGTTCCCGGTCTGCGGCCCGAGGACGTCGAGATCGCTTTGGACGGCAACGTCCTCACGATCAAGGGCGAGGCCAAGGCCGAGTGGCAGAAGGAAGACGCGAAGGTCTACCATCGCGAGCACCGCTACGGCGCCTTCACCCGCTCCGTCCGCCTGCCGAAGAACCTGAACCTCGACGCGATCGAGGCGACGGTCGAGCACGGCGTCGCCACCGTCCGCATCCCCAAGCTGGCGGAGACCAAGCCGCTCAGCCGGAAGATCGAGGTCAAGGGTCTCGCGTCCAAGACCGACGAGGCCGAGACGCCGACCGAGGCGTAAAAGCCCCGAAGGATCTTCGTGAAAAGGCCGCCCCGGGTTTCGGGGCGGCCTTTTCGACGCCGACGATCCGTCGCTTCTCGTCCGTCGCGCCCCTTTGACCCGCCTCAGGGCCGTACCCTCTAGAGGCCCATGAGCCTTAAGACGAAGATCGCCCTCGCCTTCGCGATCGTGTACGTCGTCTGGGGCTCGACCTACCTCGCGATCCGCGTGGGCCTAGAGTCGATGCCGCCGTTCCTCATGGCGGGCGTCCGCTTCGTAACCGCGGGCGGCCTGCTCTGGGCCTGGTGCGGAATCCGGCGGGAGCCGCGTCCGACCTTCCCGCAGGTCCGGAACGCGGGCCTCGCCGGTCTGCTTCTCGTCACCCTGGGCAACGGCCTCGTGACGCTTGGGGAGGCGAGCGTGCCCTCGGGGATCGCCGCCCTGATCGTCGCGATCGGCCCCGTCTTCACCGTCCTGCTCCTGTGGGCGCGCGGGACGCAGGAGCGCCCCGGCCCCTCGACGGTGGCCGGGCTCGCGCTGGGCCTCGCGGGCGTCGGCACGCTGATGCTCGGGGGCGAGGGCGGCGGGGTCGATCCCTTGGGCGCGGGCCTGATCGTCGCGGCGACGTTCGCCTGGTCCTGCGGGGTCCTGGTCAGCCAGGCGCGCGAGCTGCCCGTCTCGAACCTGCGCTCGAACGCGGTGCAGATGCTCCTTGGCGGAGCCACGATGCTCGCCGTGGGGCTCCTCCGGGGCGAGACGTTCCGGCCTGAGGGCGTAACCCTGGCGTCGGGCCTCGCCCTGGCCTACCTGATCGTCTTCGGCGCGCTCCTCGCCTACACCGTCTACGCGTGGCTGCTCCGCGAGGTCTCCGCGACCGCCGCCGGGACGACCGCCTACGTCAACCCCGCCGTCGCGGTCGTCCTCGGCGCGCTCTGGGGCGAGCCGCTCGGGCTCAAGGCCGTGTTCGCGATGGCGGCCATCTTCGGCGGCGTCTATCTGCTGAAGCGGAAGGCCACCGTGGGTCCGCCGCCCCGGAACCAGGACGACGAGTAAAGGCCTAGACGCCCTTCTTCCGGATGCGCTGGCTGGTCTTCTTCGGTTCCAGGTGGATGTTGGAGGCAGGAGGCGGGGCGTCCGCCGTCCCCTCCGCCGGAGCCTTCAGCTTGTCGAGCGAGGCTTTGATTTCCTTTTTCGAGGGGCGTGCCATGCCTTTAAATTACTCCTTCTGGGCGAATGGCGTCTCGTCGTAGCGCAACAGGATCTCCGACGGGCTCTGGAAGATCGCGAGCGCCCCCGCCTCTTCGAGCGATTCCCTCGAGAAACCGCCGCAGAGCACGGCGACCGTCCGCATCCCCGCCTTCGCCGCCGCCTCGACGTCGTAGGGCGTGTCGCCGACCACGATCACCCGCGCCGGGTCGGGCTTGCCCAAGCGGTCGAGGGCGGCGAGAAAGATGTCGGGGTTGGGCTTCGAGCTTTCCGCGTCGTCGCTGGAGGTCTTCCCGTCGAGAAGCTCCGTGATGCCGATCAGGTCCGTGGCGACGTCCAGCTCCACGGCCTTGGCGGAGGAGGCCACCGCGACCTTCACTCCGTCCGCCTTGAGCCGCTCGATCAGCTCTCGCGCCATGGTGAACGGCTTCATCTTGGGCAGAAGCTCCTTCTGGTAGATCTCGCCCCGCCGCTCGCCCAAGGGTTTTTCAAGCCGTTCCAGTTCCTCATTGGACCAGAAGTCGGGCAGGAGGTTGTCCCCACCCTTGCCGATGGCGCCCCGGATCTCGGGCTGGGGCACGTCCTTGCCGAACTCCAGGAACGTCTTGCGCCAGGCGAAGGCGTTGGCGTCGTTGGTGTCCAGCAGGGTGCCGTCGATGTCGAAGAGGACCGCGTCGAGTTTCGCCAAGGTGGAGTATGGACGGTCCAGGGCAGAGCGAGGGTCCCGCACCTTCGGGAAAGCCGATCAGGTGCCGCGCGTGTCGCCGAACAGGTCGATGTGGAGGCGCGGGCTGAGCCGCCAGCCGCGCGCCATGCAGGGCTCGACGAGAAGGCGGGCGCGGCGGTGGAGGGTCGCGGAGTCGACGCCTTCCGGCATGAGGAGGACGCGCTGCGGGTCGACGCCGGGAAGCTCCCGCAGGAGAGCCTCGATCTCCCCCAGGTCGTCGCCCGCCTCGGGGTTCACGACGAACTTGAGCTGGTAGGGGTACTCCGCGACGAGGCGGCGCAGGACGTCGGGCTTCAGCCGCTCGCGTTCGTGGCGCGGGCCCCAGACGGGATCGTCGGGAGTGGAGTGGGCGAGCTTGGGTGAGATCGACATGAGGTCGCAGGGCAGGTCCCGGTGGATCGTGCCCGCCGTCTCGACGGTGATCGTCCTGCCCATCGCGCGGCAGCCCTCGGCGATCTCGACCATCGCGTCGAACAGCATCGGCTCGCCGCCGGTCAGGACGGCGTGGGGCATCCCTAGCCGCTCGATCTCGGCGAGAACCGCCTCGACGGTCAGGACGGGCCCCTCCGGCGCCCACGACGCGTAGGGCGTGTCGCACCAGACGCACCGCAGGTTGCAGCCGCTGGCGCGGACGAAGGTGGAAGGAACCCCGGTCCAGATCCCCTCGCCCTGGACGCTCGCGAAAATCTCGACGACGCGAAGTTGGCTCAGACCCCTATTGTGACAGGTCGATCCGCGATTCCTCGACCGAAGGGGACTACCGGCCGAACGCCTGGACGCTGAAGTAGGCCGCCATCCCGAGGCCGTACACCGCGATGACGGTGCGAAGCCGGTTGGGATCGACGCGCTGGGAGAGGTGGGCCGCGCCGTAGCCGCCCAAGAGGCCGCCCAGCACGAGCAGGCCCGCTTCGGGGGGAAGCACGAGGACGCGTCCGGTGAGGAAGCCTTGGAGGACGAACACGCCCGAGCAGACGAAGTTGATGATCAGGCTGAGCCAGTTCTTCACCGCGTTCAGCTCGTGCAGGTCGCCCTCCATCGTCAGGGCGAAGCAGGCGAGCATCATGATGCCCATGCCCGCCCCGAAGAAGCCGCCGTAGAGGGCGACCAGAAGCTGGAGCCCCGGGGCCGCCCAGGGTGGAAGGGCCCGCTTCCCGACCAGCGCCTTCACCCGGGGCTGGGCCAGCAGGAGCAGGGCCGCGAGCAGAACGAGGAACGGGATCGCCCGGCGGAACGCCCGGTCGCTCGTGTTCAGGAGCAGAAGGGCGCCCAGGACGGAACCGACGACGGTCGGCGGGATCATCGCCGGGAGATACCGCCGCGTCGCGCCGAGCCGCTTGACGAAGCCGAGGCCGCCCGTCAGCGAGCCGGGCCAGAGGCCGACGGAGTTGGTGGCGTTCGCCGGGATCGCGGCGACGCCGAGAAGGACGTTAAGGTACGGGTACGACAGGAGCGAGCCGCCGCCGGCCACGGCGTTGATGCCGCTGGCGGCCGCCCCGACGAGGACGAGGCCCGCCCCCTGGAAGGGGGTCACAACCTGCCGAGGACGCTCAGCGTCTCGATCGCCGCGAGGGCGGCCTCGCGGCCCTTGTTGCCCATCTTCATCCCGGCGCGGTCGAGGGCCTGCTCCTGGGTGTCGGGGGTCAGGACGCCCCAGGCGATGGGCGTCCGGTGCTGGACCTGGAGCGACATCAGGGCCCCGCCCACGTCGCCGCCGAGCAGGGCGGCGTGGGGCGTCTGTCCCTGAAGGATGCAGCCGAGGGCGATGATCGCGTCGGGCTTCGCGTCCCCGGCGAGCAGTTGGGCCACAACGGGCGGCATCTCCCAGGTGCCCGGAACGTGGACGACCGTGACCTCCGGGTCGCCGTAGCGCCTCAGCTCGTCCAGCGCGCCCGCGAGCAGCTCCTTCGTCACCAGCTCGTTCCAGCGGCTCACCACGAGGGCGACCCGCTTGCCCGTCGCGTCCATCGTCCCTCGGACCTCGTTCATGGGTCCATTATGGCCCTTCTGTCGGGAACCCGAGACGAGGGCGCCCGGCCCAAAGGGCGTCATGGACTCCCGCATCGTCTCCGACCGCATCGCCCGGATGGCATGGATCGACACGGTCGCCACGCCCCTGCAGGAAGGGGTCGAACGCGCCTACCGGGCGATGGGCCCGGTGGGCGAGAAGGTGGAACGCGCGATGCACGGCGAGTTCCTCGGCCACCCCCTTCATCCGGTGATGGTCCACCTCCCCATCGGAGCCTGGATTCTGGCCGCCCTGCTCGATCCCTGGGGCGGAAGCCTCGCCGCGCGGTCGGGGGCCGATCTCGCGGTGGCGCTCGGCGTCGTCGGCGCCGTGGGCGCGTCGCTCGCGGGCGCCACGGACTACGCCCGCTTCTCGGGCACGGCGGTCCGCCGGATCGGCGGGCTCCACGCGATCCTCAACGGGGCGGCGATCCTGCTCTACGTCCTCTCGTGGATCGAGCGGGCGCGGGGCGGCCGCGACTCGGCGCGCGTCCTCTCCTACCTCGGCTTCGCGGCGGTGGGCGCCTCGGGCTACCTGGGAGGCCTGATGGTCTACGAGAAGCGGCTCGGGGTGAACCGCGCGCCGCTCGAGGACGAGGCGGACGCCGCCGAGACGTGGCTCCCCGTCGCGCGGGTCGCCGATCTCCCCGAGGGCGTCGCCTACCGGGCGACCGCGGGCGAACTCGCGCTCGTGCTGGTCCGGCAGGGCGAGGTGGTCGACGCCCTCGCGAACCGGTGCGCCCACCAGGGCGGTCCCCTGAGCGAAGGCCGCGTCGTCGACGGCTGCATCGAGTGCCCGTGGCACGGCTCGCGCTTCGGCCTCGCGACGGGCAAATCGATCGCCGGCCCGAGCGTCTACGCCCAGCCCAAGTACGTCACGCGGGTCGCGGACGGGACGGTCGAGGTGGCGATCCCGAAAGCGGAGGAGTCGATCGAGGCCGAGGCTCCGAACGGAGGGGCGAGCCCTCCGTAGGGGCTAGACGTCCTCCTTCTGGCGTCGTTCAAGTCCGACCGAGGGATGGAAGAGCTCCATGTGGCCGCAGTGCGGGCAGATGTAGACGCTCACCTTGAAATCCTTCACCAGCATCTCCCCGATGCCGCCGAGAAGCGGCCACTTGTTCGCCTGCTGAAACTCGGTCGTTCCTTGGAACTCGAGTCGTTCATCGCAACGAAGGCATCGGACCACGTCAGGGAGACGTCGGCCCAACGATCCGGGTTGCGAGGGGTTTAATCCCGTATGCCCACCGCGCCGCGCATCACGGGGACGTTTCTGGACGAGATCACCCACGACATCCCCAGCCAGAACTGGGGCGTGGACGACTGGCGGCGGGAGTTCGAGCTGTACGCGAAGATCGGGCTCGACACCCTCGTCGTTATCCGCGCGGGCTACCGGGACAAGTGCATCTACCCCTCGAAGGTCCTGGGCGACCTGCTCCCCGGGTACGACGACCTCGGCGAGACGTTCTTCTCGCTCGCCGACGAGTACGGGCTCGGACTTTGGCTTGGGACGTACGACTCCGGCTTCCACTGGATGCGAGGGGCATGGTGGGAGGAGGTGCGGATCAACCGCGACTTCGTGCGGGAGGCGGCGGAGCGCTACGGCCACCATCCCAGCTTCAAGGGCTGGTACCTGTGCCACGAGACGAGCCGCAACGACGCCAACATCGTCGAGCTGTTCAACGAGATCGGAGCGGCCTGCAAGGCGGCGAAGGACGTGCCGGTGCTGATCTCGCCCTTTCCGCAGGGCGCGAAGCAGTTCTCGGGCGGGAACGTGATGTCCCTCGACGAGTCGTTCGACCACTGGGAACGCATCTTCGCCGCGACGAAAGGCGCGTTCGACGTGTGCGCGTTCCAGGATGGGCAGATCCACTACTCGGAGCTTCCCCGCTTCCTGCGCGGTATCCGCGACCTGGGCGACCGGAACGGGGTGACGATCTGGTCGAACGTGGAGACGTTCGACCGCGACATGCCGATCAAGTTCCCCCCTGCGGACTGGCGGCGGCTCCGGTTCAAGATCGAGGCGGCGGCGGAGACCGCCGACAAGATCGTCACCTTCGAGTTCCCCCACTTCATGTCGCCCCACGCCTGCTGGCCCTCGGCCCAGAACCTGTACCGGCGCTACGCGGAGTACGCGGGCCTCAGAGATCGACCGCGAGCGAGGTGATCGCAAGCCCCGACGTCTGCTCCGTACTTTAGGAGCAGACGTCGGGGCCGGGCCACCCCACCCTACCCTCCACCTGGGAGGCGAATCCAGAGAATCCTTCGGAACGGTCTATCGTCGCCCCCCCTTCGGTGGCCCCTCCCAAGGGGAAGACCATGATACGGAAGCGGGAAGAGCGGCCATGCCACCCAAGTCGTGAGAAGGTTCCCTCCCCTAGGGAGGGGTTGGGGTGAGGTCGAGAGCCTGACGAACTTTGGAAGGGGCTTTAGTCGCTCGATCCCACTCGTCCCGGAGCCGCCGCTGGTACTCAACGGGCTCCTCGTCCCATTTGACCTTCCCCACGAACGACATCATTCGTTGGTAGGCGCTTTCCATCTCGACCTTCTCCACGGCCTTCTCGAAGCGCAGGAACTCGTCGTGATCCCTCTGGACTGCGACGGGACGACCGTTCTCATCCGAGAGGATGCGCTTCGAGAGGACCTTCATGGCTCTATTCTACGGCGGAGGCATCTCACGTCATCGTTGGGATGCGGGGATTCCCTTTCAGGGCGCCGAGTGATCGCCGGCGATCCCAGGGGGCCATCGCCTACTTTCGTTGCGTGACGCTGAACCAGTTGCCGAACGGATCGGACATCAGGGCCTCGGTGCCGTAGAACTGCTCCTCGGGCGGCCCCTTGAACTCGACGCCCTTGGCCTTCAGCTCGGCGTAGTCGGCGTGGATATCCGAAGACTCGAACACTCCGGAGCCGAACGCGCCCCCCTTGACCAACTCGCGAACCTGAGCGGCGATCTCGGGCTTCATCGTCATCTCCGGCAAGGCGAGGATGATCTCGAGGTCGGGCTGGGACTTGGGACCGACGGTCAGCCAGCGGTTCCCTTCGCCGAACGCGGCGTCGGTCCGCACTTCGAAGCCGAGCTTGTTCACATAGAATTCGTACGCCACCTCGTGATCGAGGACCAGGACGGAGACGTGGTTCATGCGGGTGATCATCGCCTCTAAGCGTAATCCCTAAGCGGACGGAACCCCTTCTCGAATCTTGCCGTTTTGGACGAAGCAAAGGGGCACGAACCGGGGCGAACGGATGCCGCCGAGACGCCAAAGGCGGCGCGAGCCCTCGCGGAACCCGGTGGGCGAGCGGCCGAACTCCCTTGCGAAGCGAGCCGAGAACGAGCCGAGGCTTTCGTAACCGACGCTGGCGCAAACCTCGGAGACCGTCAGGTCGGAAGTCAGAAGGAGGAGCTTGGCGCGCTCCAGGCGGCGGGCGGTCGCGAACGCGTGGGGCGTCTGGCCGAAGGCGCGTACGAACTGGCGGTGGAAATGGAAAGGCGAGAGGCAAGCCTCGGAGGCGACTTCGGTCAAAAGCAGGGGCTCGACCGCGAGACGGTCGCGGGCACGGTCAAGGCGGCGCAACAGGTCGGGTTCCACCGCCCTCATTGTAGCGAGACTAGCGGTTCATCAGGAACCAGCGGATCTCCTCGAAGGCGGCGGTGGGCGACTCCTCCGGGACGAATCGGCCCGACTGGGGGAAGCGGCGGGTCTCGTGGTCGGGGAACGCCTCCTCGAAGCGGGCGAGCGCGTCCTCGCCGAAGATCGGGTCTTTCGTGCCCCAGAGGAGCAGCGTCGGCTTGTCCTGGATCGCCTCGCGCCGAGCCCACAGCTCCTCATGCCACCCCGCGTCCCGCTCCAGGCTCTCGATCATCGTGTAGAGCGCGCCGCGCTCGCGATGCGAGCGGAAAGGCTCCAGGTACTGGGTCCGGGAAGGCCGCTGGATGCGGTGCCGGTCGGCGAAGAGGGCGGGGAGGATAAAGCTCGGCGAGGCGTTGAGCGCCCGATAGTAGAAGCGGTTGAGGGGGTTGCCCACGAGCCGGGAAAGCCGCATGGCGTAGCGGTTCTCGAGCAGGGGCCACAGCCAGGTGTTGAAGAGGACGAGCGAGTGAACCCGCTCGGGGTTGCGCATCGCCCAGGAGAGGCCCAGGGGACCGCCCGCGCAGTTGACGACGAGGGTCACGTCGTCGAGGGCGAGCACGTCCATCAGGCCCGCGAGCCGCCGGGCCTGGGCCTGGGGCCGGTAGTCCACGCGGGCGGGCTTGTCGGAGAGGCCGAAACCCAGGAGGTCGGGAGCGATGCAGCGGTAGCCATCGCTCAGGGCGTGGACGAGGTGGCGGTAGAGGTAGCTCCAGGTGGGGTTGCCGTGGAGGAACACCAGGGGGCGGCCCTGGCCTTCGTCCAGATAGCGCATCGTGCCCTCGCCGGTGTCGAACTCGCGCGGGACGAAAGGGTATTGGACGGTGTTGAGCCACTCGTGGGGCATTTCGATCGTATGGGCGCGGGGAGCGCTCTTCTTCTACGCCCTTTGTCGCGCCACGAGCGAGGCCAGCCGTCCCGCCACCTTCATCGGGTCGTGCCGCACGACGTCGGTCTCGCTCACGTAGTCGCCCGCGAGGACGCGGACGCCCAGGGCACGGATCCGGTCGATGTCGGGGTCCACGAAGCTCTGGTTCGCGTGGGCGTAGCGGCGGCGGGCCTCCTCGCTCGGTACGGCGGTGTTGACCATCGCGTAGTCGACCACTCCGGGGCCGACGTGGTCCAGCAGGGCGGCGACGTGCTCGGAGGCGGCGAACTCGTCCGTCTCGCCCGGCTGGGTCATCACGTTGCACACGTAGACCTTCGGGGCGTGGGCGGCGCGCAGGGCCTCCGCCAGCTCCGGCACGATCAGGTTCGGCACGATCGACGTGAACACCGAGCCGGGGCCGAGGACGATCAGGTCGGCCTGGGCGATCGCCTCCAGGGCCTCGCGTGTGGCGCGGGGGCCGGGAGGGTCGAGTTCGATCTTCCCGATCCGCGCCCCGACCTCCACGATGGCGGTCTCGCCGCAGACCCGCGAGCCGTCCGCGAACGTGGCGCAGAGACCGACCCGCTCCAGGGTGCTGGGGACGACGCGGCCCCGGATGGCGAGAACGTCGCTGGCGATCTCGATGGCGCGCTCGAAGTCGCCGTGCGCCTGGTCCACGAGGGCGGCGATCAGCAGGTTGCCCATCGAGTGGCCGCTCAGGGAGCCGCTCTCCCGGGCGAAGCGGTGCTGGAAAAGGTCGGTCATCGACTTTTCCGCGTCGGCCAGGGCGACGAGGCAGTTGCGGATGTCGCCCGGCGGGATCATGCCCTTGTCGCGCATGAGCTGGCCGCTGCTGCCCCCATCGTCGGTGACGGTGACGATGGCGGTGATGTTGGAAGAGTGCTGCTTCAGGCCCCGGAGCAGCGTGGAAAGGCCCGTTCCGCCGCCGATCGCGACGAGGCGCGGCCCTTGGGCGAGCTGCTGGCGGCGCAGGTAGACGTCGACCTTGCCCCCTCCCTTGAGACCGGGGCTCAGCGTCTCGAGAAAGTGGTTGACCGCCGAGCGGACCGCCCACGCGGTGAGGAACACGCCCAGTACGAGAGAGACGCCGCCGCCGATCCAAAGCGCGTCGTCGACGCTGCCCGGCGCGACGATCCCCTGGACCACGCCGCGCGCCGCGAGGTAGGTTCGGTCCAGAAAGGGCAGGACGATGCGCCGGAACGAGAGCCCGACCCCGAAGAAAAGCGCGACGAGACCCAGCAGCAACAGGGCGACGGCCTTGACGAGGTCCGCCGTCGGGGCGAGAAGGCGACGAAGCCGCCGGGGGCGGATCATAGGTCAGTCGTCTCGATCGTCGGGCAGGAAGACGCCGAGAACGCCGTTGATGAAGGCGATCAGGAGGCTGGCGACGAGGGCGGCGAGAAAACCTCGCAGACCGCCCTGGGTGATGCGAAAGCCGAGCTGGAGGCTGGCGGCGACCCAGAGCACGACCGCGTTCACCACGAGGGCGAAGAGGCCGAGGGTGAGGCAGCTCAGCGGGAGCGTGAGCAGCTTGAGGATCTTGCCCAGGGTGGCGTTAAGCAGGCCCAGGACGAGGACGCCGACGAGGAGCTTGACGGCGTCCTCGCCGTTCCGCACGTTCACGTCGAAGCCAAGGCGCAGAGCGTTGCAGATCAGCGAGGCCGCGTAAACGGAAAACGCCATCAGGACCCAACGCAGGAGGAGCCTTGTCATCGCTACGCTACGTGATACCGCACTTTCGCCCTATCGAGCCTTTAGGCTCAGTTCCGGTCCCACACGCGGCTACCGATCGCGTACATCGCGAGCTGCATCGCCTTCATCGTCTTCGCCTGGCCGTCGTCCAGATTATCGCCGGGCACATCGGCGGGAGTGAGGGTGAAGAGAACCGTGTTGCCGCCGAGGATCGCGCCGTCCTTGCCCTTCCGAAGCTCGAAAAGCTGGGGCGAGGAGTCGAAGAAGACGTTGATCCGCTCGATCGCCGCCGTGCCCCGCGTCTTGGCGTCCGCACCGTTCAGGGTCACCATCGTACGACCGCTGTAACGCAGATCCACGCCGCCGCCGACCGCGTCCTGGACCGTCGCACGGTAGGACGCCGCGACGTGGCTCCGGCGGATCGGGACGTGGGCCTTGTCCATGTAGGCGATGAGGGTCTGGGCGCGCTCGCGGCTCGGCGGGTGGCTCTTGTAGATGCCCCAGTCGATGTTGTCCGTCAGCATGTTTCGCCGGGCGAGCTTCTCCATGAAGGTCAGCATCCCGGTGGGATCGTAGGGGCTCTTGAGCAGGTACTGGAAGCCGCCGTAGTCCGCCGCCTCCTCCGCTTTGACGCTCCAGCCGCTTCCCGTGGCCTGCATCACGAGGTTCCCCACGCCCAAGGCGCCCGCCGCCGCCCCCGCCCCGCCCGTCAGGATGGCGAGCAGGACGAGAGGCAGGGAGATGTTCTGCATCTTCGACTGCTCGCGCTGGAGCGTCGAAACGTGCCGCTCGGAGGCGTGGGCGATCTCGTGGGCGAGGACGCCCGCCAGTTCGTCGTCGCTCTCGGACTGTTTGAGAAGCCCCTCGTAGACGTAGATGTAGCCGCCCGGCAGGGAGAACGCGTTCACGTCGTCCCCCTGGATCACCTTGAAGCTGTACTGGAAAGGGTTGAGCCGCTTGTCGCCCCAGCTCACCTCGATCGGGGTCTTGTTCGCGATCTCGGCGAGGACCTTACCGACCCGCTGCACCCGGTCGTTGTACTCCGCGTTCGTGCTGGCCTTCAGCTCCTTGTCGGCTTCGGCGGCGTACTTCGCCCCTTTCTCGGTATCGCCCTTGAGATCCTCGCGGTGCTGGCGCTCCGCCTTCTGCTCCTTGGTCTCCTTCTGCGGCGGATCGGCCTTCTGGGGTTCCTGTGGGGCCAGGAGCGCGATTCCGAACAGGGTGGCGGCCAGCATCTCTATCGTCTACAGACGTCCGCCGCACTGCGGGCGTGACGGTAGATTACCGCCGGAAAGCACTAAGCTCAAGGAGGACGACGCGTTACGCCTTTAATCCGTAAGGACCTTAAGGCGTCTGCGCTCCCGAACTCCGATGACCTTTCGCGACCTTGGCTCGATGGCCTACGACGAGGCCTGGACGCTCCAGCGCGCGCTCGTCGAAGGGATTCTGAACGGCGGCGAGGAGACGATCCTCCTCGTCGAACACCCGCCGACCCTGACCCTCGGCGCGGCGTTCCACGCGGAGAATCTCCTCTTGCCCGAATCGGCCTACGAGGAGCGCGGAACGACGATCGTCCGCACGGACCGGGGCGGCGACGTGACCTACCACGGTCCCGGCCAACTCGTCGTCTATCCCCTGCTCGACCTCTCGAAGCGGGGCCGCGATCTCCATCGCTACCTGCGAACCCTGGAGGAGTCGGTGATCGGCACGCTCGGAGACCTCGGCCTCTCGGGCGAGCGGAACCCCGTGAACACCGGAGTGTGGGTCGGCAACCGGAAGGTGTGCGCGATGGGGATCAAGGTGCGTCGCTGGGTCACGATGCACGGCCTCGCCCTCAACTGCGACGTGGATCTCGCGCCCTACGCGACCATCGTGCCGTGCGGCATCCGGGGCGACTACGGTGTGACCTCGCTCTCTCAGGAGCTTGGACGCCCGCTCGGGGTGGCGGAGGCGAAGCCGCTCCTGACGGAGCGGCTTCGCCGGGAATTCGCGTGACTACTTCGGCAACGCGTACGTCACGCCGCCACCACCCTCGCCCGACAGACGCAGGGCCAAACCGCTCTCCGACGGGGCGCCGAAGAGTCCAAGACGGGCCGGCGGCAGCGCCAGGACCGTCCGGGGATCGCCCGCATGGTAGTACGGGGCCTCCCGCAAGGCGAACAGGTAGGCGTTCGTCAGGTTCGGGAAGCCCGCGAGGCCGACGGGCGTTCCCGCCTGAAGGGCGCGACGAACGTTCGTCGGAAGGGCGGCCCAAAGCCTCAGCCCCGGGTAGGACTCGCGCAGGACGTCCGTCGGGACGCGAGACAGCGGCGGCTCCGCCGAACGGAAAGCCGCCGCCTGGGCGGGGGTCAGGCGCGCGGCGAACGTCGCGTAGTCGTCCAGGCCGACCTTCTTCGAGCGCTCGACGGAGTTCCAGGTCGTGTCGGGGATCTCCTGCTCCCGGAGACGCCAGAAGCCGGGGTGACGCAGGCGGGCGACGCCGTCGGCGAGACGCAGGGAGACGCGGTTGTTGGCGGCCACGCTCTGAAGGGTCGTGAGGGCCGGGCCGATGTTGAGGTTCACCTCGGCCATCGGCACCCGAAACGCGTCGGCCACGACGGGCAGCCCGGTGGCGTCGTGCCAAGCGACGAGCAGGTCGCTCAGCGCGAACTGGCCGCCCGCCCACTCCGAACGGCCCAGGTTCGCAGGAGCGATAGACTTCGACCAAGCGGCGTCGACCTTCTCCGGGACGCTCGGCCAGCTCAGAGCAGCCTTGGCGAAGGCGCCGTCGCCGCTCGGCAGGGCCGGGTCCAAGCGGCTTGGCGGCGCGGAGTCCATGGTCTCCACCGCGAGCAACGTCGGATCGAACCGACTGTAGCCCGGCCGGACCGCGCCCGCGCCCCCCGTATCGACCCGCCGTGCCGGGGCGCCGCGACCCGGGCGGCGGATCATGCCGGGAGCGACCGGGATCCCCGACGGCGCGGGAGGCGCCCCTCGCTCCCGATCGGCGCGCTCCGACTTGAGGTAGTCGGACTCCGACGAGGCGCCTTCCGGACGGCCAAGGATCGTCGACGAGCCCTCGTGCTTCCAGACCAGCCCCATCGTGTCGGCGAGGGACTCCATCGCGCGACCGGCGGGAAGGTTCTTCACCAGCATCGTCGCCTTCCAATCGCTCACGACCCCCGAGGCCGTCAAAGGCTGTCCTGAACTCTTCTCGAGGCTGGCGACCAGCGTCTTGAGCGGAACCATCGCGAGATGGACGGTGACCGGCTTGGCGTAAGCGGGATCTTTGGCAGGGTCGAACGTCGCCGCCTGGAAGGCGACGAGGGCGAAAATCAGGCTCATACCCATACTGACGCCTCGTCCGGGCGGTCGGGTCGGCTAATCTCATCCTTATGGACGTCATGCCCGCTGCCGTCACCCCCTTCGACGCCCAAGGAGCGGTCGACCGGGCGGGGATCGCCCGCCTCCTCGCCCACTTCCGCGCCGAAGGCGCGACGGGCGTCGTCGTCGGCGGCACCACGGGCGAAGGGCCGTCGCTCACCTCGTTCGAACGGCGCGAACTCGTCCGCACCGCGGTCCCACTCGCCCACGGCCTTCCGGTCTGGCTGGGGATCGCCACGCCTTCCCTGGAGGAGGCGGTCTGGCTCGCCCGCGAGGCGCACAAGGCGGGGGTGGCGGGCGTGCTCGCGATGCCGCCCTTCTTCCACCGCGATCTCGATCCCACGCCCTGGCTGCGCGCCTTCCTCGATCGCGCTCCCGGCGACGTCCTCCTCTACCACTTCCCCCGCTTCGCCCCTTCCCTGCTCGACGTCGCCGCCGCGCTCGCCGACCACCCGCGCCTCGCGGGACTCAAGGACAGCTCGGGAGAGCGGGCCAACCTCACCCGCTTCGCCGCCGCCCTGCCCGGCAAGCGACTGTTCGTCGGCGACGAGACGCTGCTCGCGGAGGCTATCGCATTAGGGTGGACGGGCACGATCAGCGGAGCCGCGAACGTCCTGTGCCGCGAACTGGCGGGCGCGCTCACGGACGAGAACGGCGAGTCGCGCGGCGTCAAGCTGGAACTCCTCCTTCCACGTCTCCGAGAGATCCGGTCCACGCCCCAGCCGATGGGACACAAGCGGACCCTTGTGGAGCGCGGCGTCCTGGAGCGGGCGGACGTGCGCCTGCCTCTGGTGGGCTGACGTATATTAAAACCATGGCTACGGCGCTCGTCAACCCCGACGCTTCGGCATCCGTCGAGAGCGGTCCCCGCCGCCTGACCATCGCGGAGTACGAGGCGATCCCCAACCACGTCTTTCCGGAAGGCGAACGGGTCGAACTGATCGAAGGACTGATCTACACGAAAACGGGGCAGAACGATCCACACATCACGGCCCTGCGCGCGGTTTTCGCCGCCTTCCAGGAGACCTTCGGAGCGGGCTTCAACCTGTCGATGCAGACCCCGCTCAAGCTTGGAAACGCGAGCGCTCCCGCGCCCGACATCACCGTTCTTCGTGGCGCCTGGCGCGATTACGATGGGCGTCGTCCCGACCTGTTGAAGGACGTTCCGCTCCTCGTCGAGGTCAGCGACACCACCCTCACCGAGGATCGAGGGCGAAAGGCGAGACTCTACGCCAAGCACGGCATCCCCGAGTACTGGATCGTGAACCTGCGCGACCGGACGTTGGAGGTTCGGCGCGGACCGCGCGCCGAGTCCGAGGACTACTTCGAGACGCTGGTGTACCGGGAAGGGGAAACGGCGACGGTCAACGACCGGCCCGTTGCGGTGACGGATCTGCTTCCGAAAGCTTGATCCTCGATGAGACGAAAACCCGTTCTCTCGGTTCTTGGCGCCGCCTTCGTCGGGGGTGCGTCTACCTCGAGCGCCAGCCTACTCCCCAGCCGCTCGCCTTTTTAGACAACTACCCCCTCGAATCGCTCACCGCTTTCGAGGGTGACGCCACCGCGTCGCCGCAACTCCTATGCCGAATCTACGCGATCAAGGGGCCGGTCGAGGCGGTTCGGTCGCGAATGGATCAAGAGGCTGAGAGTCACGGGATGGCTTACATTCTCGATAATAGCGATCGAACCTGGATGAAGCTCGACCGAACGCTTTCGGTCCGACTAACGGCGAAGACCCCGCCTGAGCTTTCGCAACCCGGACCGCCCGGAACGACGGGGTACGTCGTGGCCTACGAGCCCGAGCGGATCTCTGTTATGGACCACGTCTGGCGGGCTTGGCTTCGTTTCCGCTATCCGTCATAAAGCGGAAAGGCCCGCCGCTGGAACTCAGCGGCGGGCCTTCCCGAGGGAAGCGAGGGGCCTACGCCTCGTCTTCGTCCGTCTCTTCGACGGGAGCCGGGGTCGGCGCGACGGGGGCGTTGGGGTCGAACACGACGAGCGTGATCGCGGCGGAGACCTCGCGGTGCAGATCCAGCTCGATCGGGTAGGTCCCGAGCTTTCGGATGGGGTCGTGGAGGGCGATCGCCTTGCGGTCGACCGTCGCGCCGAGCTGGCTCGCGATCTCCTGGGCGATGCGCTCGCTGGTGATGGCGCCGAACAGCTTGCCCTGGCCGCCGACCTCGCCCGCGATGCGGATCGTCTTGCCGTTCAGTCCGGCGGAGACGCCCTCGGCGGCGGTCTTCAGACCGGCCGTCTTGGCGGCGAGGTGCGCGTTCTTCCGCTCGAGCGCGGCGAGCTGGTTCTTCTCGGCCACGATGGCGAGGCCACGCGGGAAGAGGTAGTTGCGGGCATATCCGTCCGCGACGTTGGCGACCGTTCCTTCTTTACCCACCTTGGGCACGGTCTTGAGCAGGATGACTTTCATGGTGTTGCCTCGTTGTCGTCGGGCACGGCCAGGCATGCCTAGCCACGCTTTGGGGCGAGGCCGCCAGGTCCCTGAAGACCTACCGCCTCACGCCCAACCCGATCGTCACCCCAGGGTTCTGGAAAATCCGATCCACCCCGAGCCAGCCGATCAGGCCGCCGCCGAACTCGTACCGGAGTCGCGCGTCGAACCGGGGATTGTTGATGTCCCACAGATCGCCGCGGAAGCCGAGCTTCGACGTGAGAGCGTAGTCTACCCCGACGCCGGGCCGGGCGGCGTAGATGCCGTAGCGGTAGTCGAACCGCGGGCTCACCGCCTTGCCGATCTGGAGGTTCACCCGGTTGCGCCCGAAAGCGTCCCACAGCCCGGCCGTGACGAAGCCGTCGCTGAGCGGGACCGAGAGGTTCAGGTCCGTGCGATAGTAGTTCGGGTCGCTCTCGCGGATCAGGTCGATCTGGGCGGTAATGGGGGGGAAGCTCGGGCGCTTGCCGCCGCCCAGTACGCCGCCTACCTTGTCCGAGAGGCCGCCGAGCCGCTTCTCGAGGTCGACGGCGTTGTCCAGCACCGTACCGAGCTTTCCGGGCAGGTCCTGGCTTTTGGCGGTAAGGTCGGCGACGTTCGCCGCCACCTTGTTCGCGTTGTCCGTCAGTTCGGGAAGCTTGGCGCTGGCGTCCTTGACGTTCGTCAAGGTGGCGCGCAGGTCGCGGTTGATCGCCGGATCGTTCAGCGTCTTGTGGATATCCGCCAAGAGTCCTTGGGACTCGACGGCGATGCGGTGGGCGTCGGCGAGGAGGGTGTCGGCGCCGTTCTGGAGCTTGTTGCTCTTGGCGAACCGCTCGATCGAGAGGGCGGTCTCCTGAACCGAGGAGAGGGTGCCTTCGCTGGTCCGCAGGATCTGAGCGATCTCGGCCTGGTTGTCGTTGAGGATCAGGCTCGTGCGGTTCGCGACCCGGGTGAAAGCCCGCAGGGTGTCGGCGCTGGCCCGCAGGGTGTTCTGGGTCGTGCCGAGGATGCCGCGCACGTCGCCCTTGAGGCTGTTGTCGTCAAGGAGCTTCCGGACCGAGCCGAGCGTCGCGGTGAGTTCGTCGTACAGCGCCGAGCCGCCGCCCGGAAGGATGCTGTCGAGCGGCCCGGCCTTGCTGCCGGGGATCGTCTCTCCGGGCTCGTAATCCCCTCCCGGCCCTCTGTAGACGGGATCCTGCACGAGCGAGAGGGGCGTGTCGCCGAGACCGACGATCGAGCCCGCGATGAGGGCGCGCGTGCTGTGGGGGATGCGGGTCTTGGGATCGATGCCGATCTCCAGCCGCGCTTCCGTCGGGCTGGCGACGGCGACCTTCGTGACCTCACCGACCTGGACGCCCGCCATCAGCACCCGCGAGCCTTTCGCGAGCCCCCCGGCATCGGGCATCGTGACGACGTAGGTGTCGCGCTTGCTGCCGAAGAAGTGGCCGCCGAGCGTCACCGCGCCCGCCAAAAGGAGGATCACCGCGACGACCACGAACAAACCGACCTGCGCGGCGGCCTTCATACGTCGTAAGTTTAGCCTTATGCGACGACCGGTTCCCCAACCTTACGTCGAGAGAACGAAATAAGCCTCCGGGTAGTCTCGAAAGTAGGCGTCGATCGTCCGAAGATGCAAAGCGGCGCTATAAACCGTGAAGCGGCCCTAACGGCGCGGGCGGAAGAGTCGTAGATAAAGGTACGCGGGCGAGAGCCCGCACCGACAGAGAGAAAACAAAGACATGTGGCAACGCTTTACAGAACGCGCGCGGAAGGTCGTCTTCTACGCGCAGGAAGAGGCCCAGAAGTTCGGGGAGGGCTACGTCTCGACGGAGCACCTTCTCCTCGGGCTCGTGCGGGAGTCGGACAGCGTGGCCGCGCGGGTGCTGGAGAAGCTGGGCGTCAGCCTGAACCGCATCCGGGTCGAGGTGGAGAAGCAGCTCCCGAGAGGGGACGCGCGCCCCTCGCAGGACATGACGCTCACGCCCCGCGCCAAGCGGGTGATCGACCTCGCCTACGATGAGGCTCGAAACCTCAACAACAACTACATCGGCACCGAGCATCTGCTGCTCGGCCTCATCCGCGAGGGCGACGGCCTCGCTGGGCGCGTCCTGGCGAAGCTGGGCGTCGAACTCGAGCGCGCCCGCCGCGAGGTGATGGCCCTCCAGGACAACGAGAGCCAGCAGAAGTCCGGTTCCGGAGCCTCGAACTCCGCCGGGGGCGGAAACCGCGGGCAGACGAACGCCACCGCGGCGAAGACCGCGACCCTCGACGAGTTCGGTCGCGACCTGACCGATCTCGCCCGCGAAGGCAAGCTGGACCCCGTCGTGGGCCGCCAGGGTGAGATCGAGCGCGTGATGCAGATCCTCTGCCGCCGCACGAAGAACAACCCCTGCCTCATCGGAGACCCCGGCGTCGGTAAGACCGCCATCGCCGAAGGCCTCGCCCTTCGCATCGTCCAGGGCGACATCCCCGACATCCTGCGCAACAAGCGCATCGTGTCGTTGGATCTCGCGGGCCTCGTCGCGGGCACCAAGTACCGAGGCGAGTTCGAGGAGCGCATGAAGAAGGTGATGGAGGAGGTCCGCAAGGCCGAGGGCGCCGTCATCCTGTTCATCGACGAGCTTCACACCCTTGTGGGCGCCGGCGCCGCCGAAGGCGCGATCGACGCCTCCAACATCATGAAGCCCGCCTTGGCGCGCGGCGAGCTGCAGTGCATCGGCGCGACGACCCAGGACGAGTTCCGCAAGTACATCGAGCGCGACGCCGCTCTGGAGCGACGCTTCCAGGCCGTCAAGGTCAAGCAGCCTTCCGAGGAGGAGGCGGTGGACATCCTGAAGGGCCTGCGCGAGCGCTACGAGGCGCACCACCAGGTCGAGATCACCGACGACGCCCTCCAGGCATCGGTGACCCTCAGCCAGCGCTACATCTCCGACCGCAGCCTGCCCGACAAGGCGATCGACCTGATCGACGAGGCCGCCAGCCGCGTCCGGCTCCAGATGAGCCTGCCGCCCGCCGACGTCCGCACCGACCGCGCCCGCCTGACCAAGCTCAAGGCCGACCTCGAGCACACCCGCAAGCGGAGCGGCGACGAGGAGGACATGACGGCCCGGCAGACCGAGCTCGACGAGCTCGAACACTCCATCGCGGAGCGCGAAGAGGCATGGCAGAACCAGGAGAAGCCCGAGCCCATCGTGGGCGAGAGCGAGATCGCGGCCATCGTCCAGGCTTGGACCGGAATCCCGGTGACCAAGCTCGTCGAGGCCGAGAGCCAGAAGCTCCTACGCATGGAGAGCGATCTGCACCAGCGGATCATCGGCCAGGCGGACGCGGTCTCGGCGGTCAGCCGCGCCATCCGGCGCTCGCGCTCGGGCCTCAAGGATCCGAAGCGGCCGATGGGTTCGTTCATCTTCCTCGGGCCGACCGGCGTCGGCAAGACGGAGCTGGCGAAGACCCTCGCGGGCTACCTCTACGAGAAGGAGTCCAACATGGTCCGGATCGACATGAGCGAGTACATGGAGCGGTTCGCCGTCTCCCGTCTCGTCGGCGCCCCTCCCGGATACGTGGGTTACGATGAGGGCGGCCAGCTCACCGAGCAGGTGCGGCGCAACCCGTACTGCGTGGTCCTGCTGGACGAGATCGAGAAGGCGCACCCCGAGGTGTTCAACCTGCTCCTCCAGGTCATGGAGGACGGTCAGCTCACCGACAGCCAGGGTCGAACGGTCGACTTCCGCAACACGATCATCATCATGACCAGCAACGTGGGCGTTCGCCCGATCGAGCTGGACAAGGGCCTGGGCTTCAAGACCGCGACGCAGGATTTCAACGATCCGAAGCTGTACGAGGCGATGAAGAACAAGATGATCGACGAGATGAAGAAGATGTTCCGGCCGGAGTTCCTGAACCGCGTCGATGAGACCATCGTCTTCTCGCACCTGAAGAAGGAGGAGATCCTGCAGATCGCGGACCTCTACCTGAAGCGGGTCAACGAGTCGGCCAAGCAGATGGAGATCACCATCGAGCTATCCGACGCGGTGAAGGACCTGCTCGTCGCGGAAGGCTACGACCCGAACCTCGGCGCGCGACCCCTGCGACGCGCGGTGCAGCGCTTCATCGAGGACCCGCTCAGCGAGGAGATGCTCCTCGGCCGGTTCCAGAAGGGCGACCGCATCCTCGCGGACACCGAAGATGGCAAGACCGTCGTCTTCAAGCGCCAAGAAGAGGGCGACGCCGAGCCCGAGAAAGAGCTCGTCGGCCAGGAAAGCTAAACCGACCGCTCGACAAAGCTAGATAGGCCCGCTCCGGTGAATCGGAGCGGGCCCTTTAGTTTTCCGAGGGTTCTGGGACTCCCCAACCTTTGGTGTGCCGTGAATCGGATGGAGAATCGGGCGGCGTGGCGCAGCTTGCCGGGCGATCCCCGCACCAAGCTCGGCTGGATGCGCAAGGAGGTCGAAGACCCCCTCTCTCCCCCGGATCTGAAAGCGACGGTCCCCGTGCCCTCGGCTATCCATCACTTTTCTGTTCGGATCGAGGTCGGACAGGGTTCCTTCGTTCGGGGGATCGACCATGGAACGGTGAGCTTCGTCGACGGATGGCTCCATTTCGAAGGCCAGCGCACGGGCTTCGATCTGCGTCGCGCCGATATCCGATGGACCACACGCCAAGAGAGCTTGACATCGTTGACGTTGCGCGATGGATCTTTCGTGAGTTTCGTCGCGCCCGCTGGGTCCACCGGGGTAGCGTCCTTTGGAGGACGGATCGACGTTCACCAAGCTTTGGACAGATGGCACAAGGAGGCGAGGCATCCGACGGGTGAGTCCCTTCTACCGCCTTCCTCCGCCCTGCCGAACGTGTTCGCAACGGCCTAACTCATGATCAGCGGGGGCCTTATGAGCGCGCTTATCGGCTCGTTCGCGGCCCTTCGACTCCAGTCTGGGTGGCTCCTCTTTCTCGTCCCGGCAGGTCTCTTTCTCGTTTTGTGGGGCCTTGTGGAGTCGGCGCAGCTTCGTGCCGGCGGGGCGTCTTAGAAGGGTGGCCGTCTACGTCGATCCCCTGCGCGAGCACCCGCCGTTCCATGGATGGACGACGTGGTGCCACATGATCGCGGACACCGAGGCGGAGCTGCACGCGATGGCGGAGCGCATCGGGATGCGGCGGGAGTGGTACCAGGGCGACCACTACGACCTCCGCCCCGAGGGCCGCGTCCTCGCGCTCCGGGCGGGGGCGGTCGAGATGCCGATACGCGAGATGGCGCGGCGGGTATGCGGCGCGCGAAAGGCGAAACGCCGAGCGTCCGACCTTAATTAGGCGGTCCTGGGAAGCGCGTTTACCCAGACCCACGGCACGATCGCGGATGGCTCCTCGTAGGCATCGACGTCCTCCTGGGTCATGGGCCTGAGCTCCTCCATGGGGATGCCGTCGTGGTAGCGGCAGGCGAGGTACTGGCGGGCGACCTCGCTGAGGTCCACCTCGTCCACGGGACCGCCGAAGCCTGTCCGTCCATTCGAGGCCGACACCATGCTGAGGCGCAGCTCGCCCGCCTGCTCGTCCACCCAGCAGTAGAGGGTCATCGGACGCGTCTCACCAAACCGCTCCAGAATCTGCCGCTCGCGAGCATCCTCCACTGCGCGCACGAAGCGCACGACGTCATCCTCCGAGACGTCGCGCAGCTCCTCGTCCGAGAAGCCGAAGCCCCAGAGATTCGCTCGCGCCTCGGCCATCAGGCCGTCCTCGCCGTCGTCCACGAGGATCGGGTCGGCGACTACTTTGGGCAGCCATTCGTCGAACGGATTGGATCGATCGGTCACCGCACGGGAGGCTACCGCCTACGATCTCTCAGCGATGAGAACCCGCACGGCGATTTTCGGAGCAACGCGGGAGGCGCCGTCCGCAGAAAGCCGATCGACCCGTCGAGAGTGCGGCAACCGACGCCGTCAGATCGGTCGCCTGCCCCGGTCTCGAGTGCGGAGCGGTGGACCTCCTCGCGGACGTCAACCTACCGTTCGGCCTGACCGCGACGGACGGGCACGCCGCTCACCGCATGGTCGCCCACCTCAAGGTGAAGAAACCGTAGTCCTCCGGCCTCCACCCGGCGTCCTCCGCGTCACATGGGCGCGGCATCGGCCCGAGGGTTTTCAAATCGGCTCGGATCGATGAATGGCGCGGTGCGCTTTGGGCGAGACAAATCAAGCCTCCTCCCGCAAGAGATGCGCCAACGCGGCTCCTCGTTGCTGGAGAAAGCGCCGGAGGTAGGGCGCGAGGATCAGGCGGTCGAAGGGCTCCCCCAAGGGTGAGCGGAAGACCATGTGGTCGACCATCCGCGTTCCGCCTTCCACAAGGTAGAACTCGTGGCGGTGCCAGAGGCTCCGGAAGAAACCGCGAACCATCGTGTCCTCGAAGGAGCGGGGCGGATCGACGAGGGTGACGCGGGCGGTCAGCCGCTGGCGGACGAGGAAGTGGGTCGCCTCGAACGTCACCTCGTCTCCTAGCTCCAAGGGAGATAAGCCCGAGACGACCCGCTCGTGGCCGGAGGCGGTCCGGGCGTGGGTCGCCGGGTCGAGAAGGGCCGCGTAGACCCTCTCGGGCTTGGCCGGGACGAGGGTCTCTACGCGGATCGAGGCCATGTCTGGGGAAACAGTTCGCCTTGAACGACGGCGCCCGGTTCCAGCTCCATGAACGGCGAGAGGACGTGCGCCGCCTCGCCGGAGGCGTAGCGGGTCCGTTCCGTCATCATGTGGAGCGCGATGGCGCGGCGGGGCCGCCCGCTCCGGTTGGGGCCGGAGCCGTGCCAAGTGAGCGCGTGGTGGTAGTGAACCTGCCCTTTTCGCACGGGACACGACCGGACCTCGATCGGGGTTCCGCCGAACGCCTTCGGCATCGCGTCGAAGTCGCCTAGCCCTTCAAGCCAGCGGATGTGGACGCCCCACCGGTGGGAACCGGGGACCATCCGCATGCAGCCGTTGTCCTCGTCCGCGTCGTCCAGGGCGACCCAGGCGGTGACCTGCTCGTCCTTGGGCGTGAGGGGCGGCCAATAGGGCGAGTCCTGGTGCCAGTGGTTCGCGCCGCCGACGGCGGCGGGCTTGTACTGGATCTGGTCGTGCCACAGCCGGATCGTCCTGCCGCCCGTAAGCTGGGCGATCTCCTCGCCGATCGTCGGGTTCTCGACCAAGCCCCGGAAGGCGGGGCTCGCACGGAAGATGTCCACGATCTGCCACACCGCGCCCTCGGGGTCGCCGTTCATGTTGTGGCACAGCACGGGCTGGGGCTTCGACGCGTCGTCCCGGTCCGCGATAACGCGCAGGGTCTCCTCCTGCAAGGCCGCTACCTCGTCTTCCGAGAGGAGCTGCGGCCCAAGGAGGAACCCTTGCTTTCTGAACGTCTCGACTTGCTCCGCCTTGAGCATGGGGCGACGTTACCCTAGAGTCGCGATCCTCGATGCGGCGAGAGGAACGACCGAAGGGCCTAGGGAGAGACCGTGCGGCAGGTCCCGCGCAACCCCTCCGCGCGGCTGGCGTATCCTGTACTTAGACATGGCAGAGCGCAAGATCCTTACCGGCCTCACCGCCGACGCGTTCGTTTCGGACGCCGACCGCTGGGCCCTCGAAAAGCTGAAGAAGGTCCCTCTTCTTCCCCTGGTCATGCGCAAGTTCTACGAGGTCGGCTTCGACCGGTGGTTCTACTGCATGAACATGAGCATGTCGGTGCGCTGCGGGCCGAAGCAGTATCCGACGCTCCACCGGATGCTTCAGGAGTCGTGCAAGGTACTCGACATGCCCGAGCCGGAGCTCTACCTGTCGAACCACCCGGTGCCCAACGCTTTCGCGGGCGGCGTGGAGCGTCCCTTCATCACCCTGCGTTCGGGCATCGTCAACAACATGACGGACGAGCAGCTCTACCACATCATCGGGCACGAGCTGGGCCACATCAAGGCGGAGCACGTGCTGTACTTCAACGTGGGCGCCGTTCTCTTCGCCTTGCTCGATATCCTAGGCCAAAGCACCCTCGGCGGTTCGCGCGTCGCCTCGTACGCCTTGGTCCTCGCGTTCTACGAGTGGATGCGGCAGGCGGAGTTCTCCGCCGACCGAGCGGGACTTCTCGTGACCCAGTCGCTCGACGTGTCCTTGGACGCGGAGATCGCCTTGACGGCCGGCCCGAGCCGCTTCTCGCACGAGGCGAGCCGCGAGGCGTTTATGGACCAGGCCCGCGCCTACCAGGACGCGGACACGCTGGACAACATCGGAAAGGCGGTGATGTTCATGCTCTGGGGTAAGGAGTTCACCCATCCGATGCCCGTCCACCGCGCCCAGGAGCTGGAACGCTGGGTCCTCGCCGGCGGCTACGACGCGATCCTGCGCGGCGCGATGGCCGAAGCGGCCTAGGCCGCGAAGCCCGTGGACACGGACAGATCCCGCCAGGCGTCCAACTCCTGGCGGAGCGAAACGAGCTTCTCCTCGAGCAGAGACACCGCGTCCTGGCCCAGAGGAAGGCGCAAGGGCGGGTTCGCCTCGCCCACGATCCGCAGAACCGCCTGGGCGAGCTTCTCAGGGTCGCCCTCCTGCTTGCCGTTGCGCTCCTCGAAGAACTCGCGCATCCCGTTCGCGTAGGCGCCGATCTCGTTCGCCGCGTAACGCACCGAGCTGTCCGCGAGGAACTCCGTGCGGAAGTAGCCGGGCTCGATGATCGTCACCTTGATCCCCAGCGGCGCCGCCTCCGCCGCAAGCGCCTCGCTGATCCCTTCGATCGCGAACTTCGTCGAGCAGTAGATCCCGGCCCCCTGCACGCCCCGGTAGCCCCCCACCGAGGAGAGATTGAGGATGTGGCCGGAGCCCTGCGCCCGCAAGGTCGGCAACGCCGCGCGGGTCACGTTGAGCAGGCCGAACACGTTGGTCGCGTACTGCGCCTGGACCTCGTCCGCGGAGGTCTCCTCGACGTTGCCCATCAGGGCGTAGCCCGCGTTGTTCACCAGAACGTCGATCCTGCCGAACCGCTCGACCGCCGCCCGGACCGCCGCCTGCGCCTCCGCTTCCCGAGTCACGTCGAGGCGCAAGGCGAGCAGGCCGTCGCGAGGCCCGCCGAGGGCGCGTTCGATCGCCGCGACGTCGCGTCCGGTCGCGACCACCCGATGGCCCGCCGCCAGGGCCGCCCGCGCCAGGGTGGCCCCGAGGCCGCGGCTCGCACCCGTGATGAAGAAGATCTTTCCGTTCTCTGCCATTGTCCTTTTCTCCAGAGCCTTCGCGCTCCTTGGGTAAAGTCTGCGTGGGATGGAGCCTGAATCGGTAGAACGATCCTGGAGGAGTCTTGCCTGATTCCGCAAATCAGACCCTGGCCTCGCTTGTCGAGCGGCACACCGGCGTTGACGGAATCCATGCGACGACCTACCCGCCTCTCACGCTGCTTCGGTCGGCGACGACCTCCGAACCGACCCCCATCGTTCAGGAGCCCGCGCTCTGCGTTATCGCCCAGGGCCGCAAGCGAATCCTCGTCGGGGACGCGACGCTCGTGTACGACGCCGATCGCTTCCTGCTGGCCTCGCTCGAACTTCCCCTGACGGGCGAGGTGTTGGAGGCGTCGCCGGGGGCTCCGTACCTCGCGCTCCGCCTCGCCATCGACCCCACGATGGTCGCGGAGTGGGCGGCCGAAGGCCCCGGAGCCTCCGCACCGGGGCTTGGACTGTCGGTCAACCCCTTGGACCCATCCCTGCGCGACGCGCTCGAACGCCTCATGCGGCTCCTGGATGACCCCTCGCACGTCCCGGCGCTCGCGCCGCTCGTCCACCGAGAGATCGTCTACCGGCTTCTGGTCGGCTCGCAAGGGCCCCGGCTTCGGGCGGTCACCCTGGGCGGCGGAGCGGCGGGGCTGGTCGCCCGGGCCGTGGAGCGGCTGCGCCAGGATTACGCCCGTCCGCTCCGGGTCGCGGACCTCGCCCGGGAAGTCGGCATGAGCGAGTCGGGGCTTCACCACCACTTCAAAGAGCTCACCGCGATGAGCCCGCTCCAGTTCCAGAAGCGGCTCCGGCTCCAGGAGGCCCGCCGCCTCATGCTCGGCGAAGGCGAGGACGCGGCGAGCGCGGCGTTCCGAGTGGGCTACGGTAGCCCGTCCCAGTTCAGCCGCGAGTACCGCCGCCTGTTCGGCGATCCGCCCGCCCGCGACGCGGCCAACCTGAGAAGCCAGCCCACCGAAGCGGTCTAAGCGCCGCGCGACGAACGAGGGAGGGCTTCCCGGCCTTACTTGCCGAACGTGAACTTCGTCCAGGGCTGGGTCGGGAGATCGCGCAGGAACGGGTCTTCGGCCTTCGCGAGCTTAAGGGGGGCGCCGTTACTCGCGCCCATCCGGCCCCAGATCTCCATGCGACCCGCCATGTCGGCGGTGCAGACCTTGCCGTTCACCGCCCCGCCCCAGTCGGAGATGCCGCAGAGCGTGTTGCCGGAGGCGGCGACGCGGCCCAGGTTCTCGTCGTAGGTGTCGGCGAGGAACGTCTTCGCCTTCTCCGCGTCCACCTTGCCCGCGTTCTGGCCGAGGAGGGTTCCCCAGCGGCGGCGACGCTGCTCGCAGCCGTTGGTCGCGGGGTCCTTGTCCCAGCCGCCAGGAACCTCCTGGGCGATCAGGTCGGGATCCTGGGGGAAGTTGCTGCCGACGAAGGCGCCGTCCTTCTTCTTCTCGTAGCGCACCACCTTCAGACCGAGCTCCAGGCGTCCGATCTCGCCGGTCTTGGCGTCGGCCATGAGCCAGGTGTTCGCGTAGCCGCCGTTGTTGCCCTTGCGCATCGCGTCGGCCCACTCGTCGAGCGTGGTCGCGTTCTGGGTGGCACGGCGCATCCGGACGAACTCAGGAATCCCCTCGGGATCGTAGCCCGCAAAGCCGGAGATCGTGGTCTCCGTCACCATCAGGCCCGCGCCGTTAACGGCGAAGTCGGTGCCGGAGTGGACGAAGCCGGGCAGGGCGTCCATCACGATCCGCTGCCCTTTGTCGGGATGGAGGTCCAGCAGCACCCGGAAACGCTCGCCGATACAGTAGTCCCACCACATGTTGTGGGCGATCACCGGCCGCCCGTCGGCGGTCTGGGAGCCCGTGGCGACCATCGCGCTGCAGGCCTGCTTGTCGCTCGCCTTGCCCTGGGTCCACGGCAGGTAGTAGCCCTCGATCTCGATGTGCGCGTTCTCCGCGAGAACGTCCCACACGTCGTACTTCAGCCCTCTGCTCTGAAGCCCCTCCGCGATGCCGCCCATCTCGTCCTGGAGTTCGGGGCCGACCTTGTCCCAGTAGAGCCGCCGCGCCGTGTCCCGGAACCAAGTCCAGTCCTTGCCGGTGGAGTTCCGCATCGAGTGTTTCAGGGCCTCGAGGGTGTCCTTGATCTCAGGCGAGAGAAGGGCGCCGTGCTGGTAGCCCATCTCCTTGGGGGATCCCGCGAGCGTGACGGCGATCCAGCCGTTCTGTTCCGTGCGTCGGGCGGAAGCGAGGCGGGGATCGCCTTGCGCGCCGTTCGATCCGGCTCCGACCTGGAGCAGCAAGGCGGCGAGGAGCACGGCGGGCATGGTCTAGTGTACGTCGAAAATCCTCCCCCTCGAAGGAGGGGTCGCTGTGACCTAGATCATATTTTTCGGCGAGATTAATCTTCCGTTCATTTCGATGCGTCATGATGAGGGGCGCCGAGCGCGCCGTGGCTCTCGGCTTCCCTGTTATGGCCACTTCGTACGAACCCATTCTCACCGACGAGGCCTTCGAGCGCCTTTGGGCGGAGTCCGAGCGCGTCGCTTGGCGCATCGCCCGTCGATGCGGCTTCTCCCTGCGCCGTGAAGATAAGGAGGACATGCTCCAGCAGATCCACCTCCGCGCCTGGAAGGCGCGCCACTCCTTCGACCCGAATCAGATCGCTTCCTTCGACCGCTGGATCGCCCGGATCGCGACCCGCACCTGTCTCGACAGCCTGCGCGCCTCGGTCCGCGAGCGGCGCGTGATGCTCGTCGACGCACCCGAGCGCGAAGACGGCACGACGCTCTTCGACCACGTCCCCTCGGATCGTCCCAGCGCGCTCGACGAGATTCTCGCCGGAGAACAGCTCGCCGATCTTCGACGCTCGATGTGGGAGATGCCGCCCACGCTCCGCCGGTCCCTAGACCTCACGATCCAAGGCCTGACGCCGCGCGAGATCGCCCACAAGACGGGGGCGGAAGTCACGACCGTACGGGCGCAGCTCGTGCGGGCGCGAAGCTGGATGCGCAGCCGCATGACCGAGCTTCCGCCCGTTCCTCAGCGCTGAACCGCCCCCAGGCAAGGATCTAGGCTAGAGGGTGGACACGTTCAAGGGCTTTGTGATCGCGGCAGGGTTCGGCGGCCCCATACGGGGTTTGACGACATCCCCCTCCTCAAGCGAATCTTAGAGAGCAACATGAGGGTGACGCGGGTCTCCGAGGTCGAGAGCGTGCATCTGGTCTTCTGGGTCGATGGGCCACTGGTCGTCGACCACCGTGCAAAGGCGGAGAATTCGAAGAGAGATCGATCGAGAAGCCCCCGCTCGATCGATCTCGGGGTTCCGACGTCGGCTTGGGAGAACCGGAGCTGCGCGGAGACTCGCCTCGTTCTGGGCGAACGCGTCGAGGCCGCGCTCGAGCTCTTGATCGCTCGGGCGAAGAAGGACAAGCTTTGCGACGGGTGCGAGTCGTTGGGGGGCGACTGGGGGCGGGCGAAGAGGGGGTTCCTCTCGCACCCTTGAAGATTCAGAGAAAGGCGTGAAGATCGGATGAAGGTGGAAAGGCGTCGGCTAACCTCTCGAAACCGAATGACGAACGCGTTTTTTACGGGGTCTCGCAACTCTGCGGACCAAGACCGGGTAGAACCACGCAACGAACGCCTCGCTTCGGCCCGTCTCCAACTCTAGACGCCCGCAAAGCGGCGAACCATAAGCGAAGTCCATGAAAACGCACCTCGTGCCCCGCACCTCTCTTCTCGCCGCGCTCGCCGCCGCGGTTCTCGCCGGTTGCGGCGGTCATGGACAGGAGGGCGTCTCGACGACGGCTCCCCGGATCAAGACCCAGCCCCAGTCGACGACCGCCGCCTTGGGCGCGTCCGCGACGTTCACCGTCTCCGCCAGCACCTCGGGCGCCGGCGGGCTGACCTATCAGTGGTACAAGGGCACGTCGGCCATCTCCGGGGCGACGAGCGCGACCTACACGATCGCCTCGGTGACCAACGCGGACTATGGCTCCTACACGGTGCAGGTCTCGAACGCGGCCACGACCACGACGAGCGGCATCGCGACCCTCTCCGTGCCTGAAGTCGGAGCTCCGAAGATCACGGCCCAACCCCAGTCGGTCACCGTGACGGCGGGCGCCCAAACCTCCTTCAGCGTAACCGCGACGGGCGACGACCTGAGCTATCAGTGGTTCTTCAACGGCAACCCGATCGACGGGGCCACGAACGCGACCTACACGATCTCGACGGCCGGTTCGAACAACTCGGGAACGTACACCGTCCGCGTCACGAACGCCAACGGCTTCGTGACGAGCACCGGGGCGACGCTGTCGCTCGTCTCCTCCACCGTTCCGGTGATCACGACGCAGCCCGCCGCCAACGTCGAAATCAACCAGGGCGCGAACTACAAGTTCAGCGTCGTCGCTTCGGGTCAGGCTCCGCTGAGCTACCAGTGGTTCAAGAACGGCGCCCCCATCAGCGGCGCGACGGGTTCGAGCTACACGATCAGCCCCGCGACCAGTTCCGACGCCGGGACCTACACCGTTACGGTGAGCAACTCGCTGGGAAGCGTGACGAGTTCCAACTCCGTTCTCTCCGTGATCTCGCCACCCGTCATCGTGACGCAGCCGACGGCGAAGACGGTTAACATCGGTGACACGTTAACCCTCAGCGTGACCGCGACGGGTACGGGTCTGAGCTACCAGTGGTACAAGAACAACGCCCCGATCTCTGGGGCCGTCTCCTCGACGTACACGGCGACGGCGAGGGCGGATTCGGCGGGCCAGTACTTCGTGCGGGTAACGAACGTCAAGGGCGTCACCGTCCAGAGCACGACGGTGGTGGTGACGGTCGTTGGGCCGCCCACCATCACCGCCCAGCCGACGAGCGTGACGGTCGGGGCCGGAGCGACGGCGACGTTCACCGTCACCGCCACCACGACCGCCGGTTCGCTGACCTATCAGTGGTACAAGAACGGGGCCGAGATCAGCGGGGCCACCGGGGCGAGCTATACGACGCCCGCCACGGTTGCGGGCGACAACAACGCGACGTACTACGTCCGGGTGATGAACCAAGCGGGCACGACGCAGAGCGACACGGTCACCCTCACGGTGCTCCAGCCGCCCACGATCACCTCCCAGCCGCAGAGCCTGACCGTAACCGCCGGACAGTCGGCCTCGTTCACGGTGGTCGCGACCAGTTCGCTCACGCCGACCTACCAGTGGTACAAGAACGGCGTCGCCATCAACGGGGCGACGAGCGCGACCTACACGATCGCGGCAGCCGCCACGACGGACGCGGGATCTTACTACGTCATCGTCTACAACGGTGGCGTGACGACGGCCGCCACGACCAGCTCGACGGCCACCCTGACCGTCAACTAAGGCCCCGCGCCTTCGACGGCCCCGTCCCGAGATTCGGGACGGGGCCGTCGTGCTTTAAAGGGATCTCAAAGGGAATCAACCGATATATCACGGTCATAACGGGTAGAAAAGGACCGTGATCGACGTCGCTCTCACCGCTCCGATCGTGTGGTACGGTCCCCAGACCGTCTCCTTCCCCCTGTCCGTCTCCGGCAACCCCTACGATCCGGCGGAGAACGACGTACGGGTCGAGTTCCGCGGGCCGAAAGGCGTCGTGGAGCGTCGATTGGCCTACTACGACGAGGGCGTTTGGAAGGCGACCCTCCTTTCGCGCACGAAGGGCGCCTTCCGTCCGACGGTCACGCGGAACGGCCGTGCGGCGCAGACCCTCGCTCCCGTAAGCCTCAGTCGTATCCAGCCCCATGGCTTCGTACGGGCCGTCGGGAAAGGGTTCGCCTACGACGACGGAACGCCCTACTGGCCGCTCGGGCACAATCTCGCCTGGGCGAGCGGCCCTGTCGAGGATCTTCCCGCCTATTTGAAGACGATGGGTTCGGAAGGGCTGAACTGGTCCCGCATCTGGGCGAACCATTGGGACGACAAGAACCCCTACTGGCCGACACAGGCCGCCAAGCCGAAGGAAGGCGAGATGTCGCCCGCCGTGCTGCGGAAGTGGGACGCGATCGTGGCCGCCGCCGAAACGTCGGGCGTGCGGTTCCAGATGACGATGTTCCACCACGGGCCTTGGTCCACGCGGGTCAACTCGAACTGGGGGGAGAATCCCTGGAACGTGAAGAACGGGGGCTGGCTGAAGACCCCGTCTGAGTTCTTCACCAACCCGAAGGCGATGGCCCTTTCTCGCGCGTGGCTCCGCTACGCGGTCGCCCGCTGGGGCCACTCGCCATCGATCATGGCCTGGGAGCTGTTCAACGAGGTGCAGTGGTGCGATCCCCATTACGAGGGGGGCGACGCGGTTCTCGGCCGGTGGCACGACGCGATGGCGGACTATGTCCGGTCGGCCGACCCCTATCGGCACCTCGTCGCGACCTCGTCCGATCTCGACCTACCGATCTACGGCAAGATGGATTTCCTCCAGCCGCACACCTACCCGCCGAGCGTCGAGGCGGCGGTCGCGGCGGCGCCCAAGACGGCGAAGCCCCTGTTTTTCGGCGAGTTCGGTCCCGGTCAGCTCGACGGGGGGCGGGCCACGCAGGTGGCAGCGATCCGGGACGGCATCTACACGGCGCTCCTGACGGGCCAAGCTGGGGCGGGACAGTTCTGGACGTGGGACCTGATCCCGACCCAGAAGCTGGAGCCCGAGTTCGTGCGGGCGGCGCGGCTCGTCAAGGCGAGCGGCGTGGTGGGCGACAAGGGCTTCACGCCGCGCGAGGCCGCGCTTGGCGCGGGCGTGGGAGGCGACACGGTCGCGGTTCCCGGCATGGGGTGGGGAAAATCGGCTCAGTTCGCCTTCCGGCTGCCGCAGGACGCGGCGAATCTCGGACGCTTGTCAAGCTTCCTCCAGGGGAAGGCCCACCCCGAGATGCAGCCGCAGCCGGTGGCCTTCACGTTCACCCTGCCGAAGGCGGCGACGGTCACGGTCGAGGCGACAGGGGCCTCCGACTCGGGCGGCACGCTCCTCGTCGATCTCGATGGAGCGAACGCCGCGCGTCAGGCCGTGGCGAAGGATGGGCGCGCCAGTCTCAGGCTCGACGTCCCGGCGGGAACGCACACCCTGACTCTACGCAACGATGGGCCCGACTGGCTGCAGATCGGGCGCGTCACGATCCCCGGCATCGCCCCAAGGGCGACCGCCCGCGCGATCTCCAACGGTTCGCGCGCGGCCCTGCGGGTCAAGGGCGAAAAGGGACTGTCCGTCGCCCTTGACGGCCTTGGGCTCAAAGACGGACGCTACACGGCGGCGCTTTCCGACCTGGACGGGGGCGACACGACGGTTCCCGTGGTCGTGAGGGGCGGCAAGGCCGGGCGAATCACCCTGCCGGGAGCCGACGTCTTCGTGGTGGTGAAGCAAGGGTCATAGATCCCCAGGGATCGTTTCCCGCTCCAAAAGCTCCTCCCAGGTCTCTCGTCGCCCGATGGGGGCGAACGAGCCGTCGGAGCGGATAAGAACGCTCGCGGGGCGGCGGAAGCGGTTGTAGTTGTTCGCCATCGTCGCGTTGTAGGCGCCGGTGGTGAGAACCTGGAGCAGGTCGCCGGGGGCGAGATCGGCGGGGAGGCGGACGTCCGGGAAGAGGAGGTCCGTCTCGCAGTGCTTGCCGCTGACGGTGAAGGTCGCTCCGGCGGGGCGGAAGGCGTCGACGGTGTAGCGCGCGCCGTAGAGCGCGGGGCGGGGATTGTCCGAGAGGCCACCGTCCACGCAGGCGTAGGTACGCCGTCCGACGGTGGGCGAGGGAACCTCCTTCACGACGCCGACCCGGTAGAGGGTGACGCCGCTCTCCGCGACGAGGGCGCGCCCCGGCTCCTGGCCGATGATGGGGTCCAACTCTCCGCCCAGGGCGTCGAGCACGGCGTTGGTGACGAGGCGGCAGTATTCCGCCATCGGCATCGGCCGCTCGTCGGTGTAGCGGACGCCCAGGCCGCCGCCGACGTTGAGGTACGCGGCCCGGACGCCGTGGCGGTGGAGCATCGCGACCGCGAAGCGGGCGAGGGCCTCGCCGCCGCCGCGCTGGGCCTCGGGATCGACGAGTTGGGAGCCGACGTGGCAGTGGTAGCCGTGAAGCTCCAGGCCGCGCTCGATACAGCGGAGGACCGCCGCTTCCGCCGCGCCGTCCGCGACGTTGAAGCCAAATTTGGTGTCGTCCTGGCCGGTCGAGATCTTCGCGTGGGTCACGGGATCGACGCCCGGCGCGAGGCGGAGGACGACCTTGGTCCCCGCCGGAAGGCGGTCGAGCTCGGGGAGGTTGTCCGCCACGACGTGGCCGACGCCCTGTTCGAAGGCGAAGCGCAACTCCTCCTCGGACTTGTTGTTGCCGTGGAGGTGGCAGGCCGACGCGGGGACGCCCGCCGCGAGGGCGGCGCGCAGCTCGCCTTCGCTCGCCGCGTCGATGCGGAACCCTTCCTGGTAGGCGATCCGTAGGACGGCGAGGGTGGAGTTCGCCTTGCTGGCGAAGGTGACCTCGCTCTTCGGGTAGGCCGCGAACGCCGCCTCGCGGTAGGCGCGCATCCGGGCGCGCAGATGCGCCTCGTCCAAAACGTAGAGGGGCGTTCCAAACTCCCTGGCGAGAGCCTCGGCGGTCGGAAGATCGAGACGGAAACGGTCGTCCAAGGTCCATCGATTATAGGCGAAGGAGGCAGCCCGCAACCTCAAGCCCCCTCCGCGACGTAGCCTAGAGCATGCCGCTCGCCGCCCTCGCCTTCGCCCTTTTCGCGCCGCGAAGTCCCTTGGGACCGGGCGCCTTGGGGCCGGGTTCGCCCGCCCCGAAGCTGGCGGTCCGGACCTGGTACAAGGGGACGCCGATCAAGGAGCTCGACCCTTCGAAGACCTACGTGGTCGAGTTCTGGGCGACGTGGTGCGGCCCGTGCCGAGAGTCGATCCCGCACCTCTCCCAGATCGCGCGGCGCAACCCCGACGCGACGTTTATCGGGGTCAGCATCCTGGAGGACGACAAGGGCGGCGCCATCAAGAGCTTCGTCCAGAAGATGGGCGACAAGATGAACTACAACGTCGGCTACGGCGGGAACGAGCAGGGGATGGCGAAGACCTGGATGGAGGCCGCCGGGCAGAACGGCATCCCGACCGCTTTCGTGGTGCAGGAGGCCAAGATCGTGTGGATCGGCCACCCGATGGAGCTGGAGCGGCCCCTGGGGGAGATCCTCGACGGCACCTTCGACCTGGCCGCCTACAAGGCGGCGTACGAGCGGGCCGCGCTGGCCGGCGGGGACGCGGAGGCCGTCGCGCCGGAGGTGCAGGCGGCGAAGGCCCAGTACGACAACGGCGACCGTGCCGGGGCGAAGATCGCGCTGGCGAGGGCGGTGAAGGAGGACCCGGACCTGGCGGAAGGGGCCAACGCGACCCGGCTCGGCTGGCTCGCGCGGGAGGACGCGAAGGCGTGGGACCTGCGGGCGCGGACCCTGGCGCGGAGCGGCCGGTCGGTGGACATGCGGGCCTTGATGGCGTACGCCCAGGAGGCGTCGGCGAAACCGTCTTCCGCATCGCTGGCCCGTCGCGCGGTGTCGCTCGCCCTCGCGGCGGAGCCCCGAGGGTTCGACGCGCTGACGGGCGCGCTGAGCGTCTATCGGCAGACGAAGGACTATCCCCAGGCGCTGGAGGTCGTGCGGAAGCTGCTCACCTACTTCCCCACTGGGCGCGTGGGCGAGAATCCCGGCTACAGGGCGGTTCTCCTGAAGGCCAAGGCGGAGCTAACGGGCCAGGCGGGGAAAGTCGGCGTCGTGTCTAAAGGATGATCCCTCTCCAGCGGCCGCTTAAAGCAGGCTAGGAGTTTTCGAACTCGACGTCCTGGTACAGATCGGCAAGCCGTAGCGCGCCCTCGAGGACGTCGATCGTTCCGTCGAGACCGCGAACGGTCTCGTAGAGCCAGACGTCGCCGTGGCGCCGGTAGCGCTCGACGCGGGGCTCCTCGGAGCCCACGAGCAGAACCTCTTGATCGTGGGGATCGAGAGGTAGAGTTCGAGCCTGCGCCCCCGGTCGTAGGCGGCGGTCCCTGGTGAGAGCGCCTCGACGACCAACGTCGGGTTGAGGAGCGACGTGCCTTCGAACTCACCTTTAGGGCAGGCGGCACTGAGGTCGGGGTAGACGTACTGGCCGCTCTCACGGACCTTGATGCGGGTGTCGGAAGCGTAGCCGCGACACCCGCGCGCATCGATCAGAGGCCCCAAAGAACGGGCGAGTCGGTACTGGAGCGCACCGTGGCTTTCGCTCCCGCCCGCCATCATGCGAATCTCGCCGTCGACGAACTCCAGCTTCTCCTCGGAGGCTTCCGCGAGGGCGAGATACTCGGCTTCAGTAACGGCGGGGTTGGCGACGTCGGCCATGCTTCTAGGATACGTCGTCAGACGTGGGCGCCACAATAGAGGCATGAACTTCCGAACCGAGTCCGACACGATGGGCCCCGTCGAGGTCGACGCCTCGCGGTATTGGGGCGCGCAGACGCAGCGCTCCATCCAGAACTTCCCCATCGGGCAGGACCGCTACCGGATGCTTCCGTCCATCGTGCGGGCGATGGGCATCCTGAAGAAGGGAGCCGCTCTCGCGAACAAGGAGTTGGGCGAGCTTCCCGTCGACGTAGCCGATCTCATCGTGGCGGCGGCGCAGGAGGTTTTGGAGGGCAAACTCGACGAGCACTTTCCGCTCGTCGCTTTCCAGACCGGCTCGGGGACGCAGAGCAACATGAACGCGAACGAGGTGATCTCGAACCGCGCGATCGAGATGGCGGGGGGCACGATGGGCTCGAAGAAGCCCGTCCACCCCAACGACCACGTCAACCGGGGCCAGAGCAGCAACGACACCTTCCCCACCGCGATGCACATCGCGACGGTGGAGGAACTCCACCGTCAGCTCTATCCCAAGGTCGAGGTCCTGCGGGACACCCTCGCCTCCAAGGCGGAGGCGTTCAAGGACCTCGTGAAGGTCGGGCGGACCCACCTCCAGGACGCGACCCCGATCACGCTCGGCCAGGAGATCGGCGGCTGGGTCGCGCAGATCGATTACTGCCTCGCGGAGGTGCGTCATGCGGAGAAGGGTCTGTACGAGCTTGCGATCGGCGGCACGGCGGTGGGCACCGGGCTGAACGCACACCCCAAGTTCGGCGATCTCGCGGCGAAGTATTTCGCGCAGGAGACGGGCTTTGCCTTCGTGTCGGCCCCGAACAAGTTCGCCGCCCTTTCGGCGCACGACGCGCTGGTGACGGTCTCCGCCGCCCTGCGGACCCTCGCGGGAGCCCTGATGAAGATGGCGAACGACGTGCGCTGGCTCGCCTCGGGGCCGCGCAACGGCATCGGCGAGATCACGATCCCCGAAAACGAGCCGGGCTCCTCGATCATGCCGGGCAAGGTCAATCCCACGCAGAGCGAGGCGATGACGATGGTGGCGGTGCAGGTGTTCGGCAACGACGCGGCGGTGGCGTTCGGCGGCTCGCAGGGCAACTTCCAGCTCAACGTGTTCAAACCGGTGATGGTCCACAACGTGCTCTCGTCGATCGGGCTCCTCGGCGACACCTGCGTCGCGTTCAACGACAACTGCGCGATGGGCATCGAGCCGAACGTGCCGCGCATCGAGGAGAACCTGCGGACGAACCTGATGCAGGTCACCGCCCTCAACCGCCACAAGGGCTACGACATGGCGGCGGCGATCGCGAAGAAGGCCCATAAGGAGGGCCTAACCCTCAAGGAGTCGGCGCTGGCGCACGGCGTTACCGAGGAGGAGTTCGCGAAGTGGGTGGTACCGCTGGAGATGACCTACCCGACGGCGTAGAATACGGATATGGTCGCGCAAGCCGTCCTGCCCGCCCTGATCTCGCCGCTGGAGTACCTCCGCCGCGAGGCGGGGGCGAAGTCCCGCCACGAGTACGTGGCGGGAGCCGTCTGCGAGATGGCGGGGGCGAGCCGCAACCACGTCGAGATTCAGTCCAGCCTCAGCACGGAGGTTGGAACCGCGCTCAGGGGAAAGCCTTGTCGCCTTCTAGGGGCAGACACCAAGCTCTGGGTCGCGTCGGCAGGCTCCTACTACTATCCCGACGCGACGATCTCCTGTCCACCCCACTACATCGACGAGGCGAACGGCGTGATCGACAATCCGACGATCGTCATCGAGGTTCTCTCTCCCGGAACGCGGATTCTAGATCGGGGGCCGAAGTTCGCAGACTACCGGACGCTTCCGACGCTGAAGGACTACGTCCTGATCGACAGCGAGCAGAGACGGGTGGAGGTCTTCAGCCTCGAAGAGGGCACGTGGATGGTCAGAACCTACGAGGTCGGTAAGGCGGCTCTGCCGTCGGTCGACCTTGTGCTCGACTTGGACGAGCTGTACCGGCACACGACGACCTAGCCCACGCGGTAGGTCATCGAGGTCGCGCCGAACTTGAGCCGGTCGCCGTCGCTCAGCGCGGTCGGCGCAACGATCGGGACGTCGTTCACGAGGGTTCCGTTGCGGCTGCCGAGGTCTTCGACGACGGCCTGGGAGCCTTTCACGACCACCCGTGCGTGAAGTCGCGAGATCAGGCCGTCGTGGGCCAAGCGGATCGAGGCGGACGGGTCGCGGCCGAGGGTAGTCGGTCCCTCCGGTAGATCGAGGATCGCGCCGAAGGGGTCGATCAGGCGGTGGGCGACGGTCGGAACGCGAACAGGAACGGCGGGCGGAACGCTCGGCGTGGGTACGACGGGCGCTGGGAGCGGGCTACTTGGTTGGCCTTTGAGCAGGAACTGAAGGAGGAAAGGGCCAACCTGAATCGTTTCGCCGCCGCCGAGCCACGCCTGGACGACCCTTTGGCCGTTCACGAGGGTTCCGGCGGGCGCGCCGAGGTCCTGGATCCACCAGCGGCCGTCCCGCTGCCAAAGGTGCGCGTGGATCGAGGCGACGGCGGGATCGCCGAAGAGGGGGATCTCGACGCCCTCCGCCGAGCCGATCCGGTTGACCGCTCCGCCCACGAGGAACTCGCGGCCCTCGTTTCGCCCCAGGACGAGCCGCACCCGCGCGCTCGTGAGGAGCGTCTCGCCCAGGCCGACGCAGAGCCCAAGCACGAGACCCATCACGACGTGGTCGCAGAGCCGGGTGACGTCGAACGGCTCCCAGCCGCTCTGCCCACCCCGCACCAGGACCGCCACCGCCGCGAGAGGGGAGACGACGGTCCGGGCCACGAAGCTCGCGAAGCCGGCGGCGACGCCACCGACCATGATGCGCCCGACCCGCGCGAGGGTGGGCTGAGCGCAGACGGCGATGCCGAGGGCAAGGCTGAGCGACACCGCGAAGTTCCAGAGCAGGCTCACGGCGAGGCTCGGGGCGGCGCCGCCGCGCATCAGATGGATCCCGAGGCGGTCGGAACCCGCGTCCGAGGCCCAGCCGAGGAAGGCGCCCAAGACGAGTCCCGCCAATCCCGTGAGGAGCGCCCGCGCCGGACGGGTCCGTTCCCACGAGACCGAGAGGACGATCAGGCCGACGATAGCGGCGCCGAGGGTCGCGTGGGCGAACCAGCCGTAGAAGGAGCCGACGGAGAAGACCACCGACCCGGCCCGGACGCCGTGGTTCGCGGCGGTGCGGGCGAAGGGCTCGGAGACGAGCCAGGTGAGGAGGCCCGCGAGCGCGCCCAAGACGGCGAGACGGACGCTGCGGCTGACGTTCATCGACCGCAGAAGGGTACGCGAAAGGACGTGAACCGGTTGCGGCGCCACAATAGAGCGGTGGCGCACGAACCCCTCGTCTTCCCCATCCGCAGCGACCGGCTGAGCATGACCGCCTCGGTCCGCGACGTCGTCCACCACGAGCGGACCGCCTTCCAGACGATCGACGTGGTCGACACGGACGTGTTCGGACGCGCCCTCCTGCTCGACGGCCACATCCAACTCACGGAGATGGACGAGCGGGCCTACCACGAGGCCCTCGTACAGATCCCTCTGATGGCCCTGCCGAACGCGAAGGCCGCCCTCGTCGTGGGCGGGGGCGACGGCGGCGTGATCCGCGAACTGGCCCGTCATCCGGGAATGGAGAGGATCGACATGGTGGAGATCGATGAAGGCGTGGTCCGCGTGTGCCGGGAGCATATGCCGAGCCTCAGCGCAGGGGCGTTCGACGATCCGCGCGTCCATCTCCACCTCGCCGACGCCTTCCCTTTCGTCAAAGAGTCTCAAGAAAAGTACGACCTGATCGTGGTCGATTCGACCGACACCTACGAGGACGAGGAAGGCGAGATCTCCGAGGCCCTGTTCACGGACGAGTTCTACCGCGACCTGCGCCGCATCCTCGCCCCCGGCGGCTTCGTGGTGACCCAGGCGGACAACAACGTGTTCTGCCCCTACTCCATGGAAGAGATCGGCGCGATGTTCGCCCGCGTTTTCCCTCGGGTCGGCTCCTATCAGGCTCTCGTGCCCAGCTTCGGCGGGTTCTCGGGCTTCGTGTGGGCAGGCGAGGGCGGCGACGTAAAGACGACGTTCGCGCCGCGCGTCGAGCTTCGCTACCTCAACGAGGCGACGTACGCCCTTGCGTTCTCCGAACTTCGGTTCGCGTAGCCTCTTCGTGTTGCCCCTTCCTCGAGAAGGAAGGGGTAACACGGGGGCATGCCGATCAAGATCGCCGTCATCGGAGCCGGGAGCGTCGGGTTTACCCGGGGTATCTGCCGCGATATCCTCACCGTCCCCGAACTAAGGGAGACGCGGTTCGCCTTCACCGACGTCAGCGAGCATAACCTCGACATGGTCGCGCGACTGATGCGCAAGGACATCGCCGCCAACGGCGTCGGTGCGACCGTCGAGGCGACGACCGACCGCCGTCGCGCCCTCGACGGAGCGGACTACGTGCTGTCGTTCGTTCGCGTCGGTGGGCTGGAGGCGTTCGCACACGACATCGACGTTCCCCTGCGCTACGGGGTGGACCAATGCGTCGGCGACACGCTCGGGCCGGGCGGGATCCTGTACGCCCAGCGCGGCATTCCCGTCCTACTCGACTTCTGCCAGGACATCCGGGAGGTGTCGAACGACGCGCTGTTCCTGAACTACTCGAACCCGATGGCGATGCTCACCTGGGCGTGCAACCACTACGGCGGGGTCGAGACGGTGGGGCTTTGCCACGGGGTCATGGGCGGGCATGGGCAGATCGCGCGCGTGACCGAGCGATGGGCGAAGGCGAAGGGACTGCTCGACTCCGAGGCGAAGCTGAGCAAGCGGGACGTCGACATCGTCTGCGCAGGAATCAACCACCAGACGTGGTACACGCAGGTCCGCTGGAACGGGATCGACATGGTCCCGCACTTGCTCGAAGCGTTCGAGATGGACGAGGAGTACGTCAAGACGGAAAAGGTGCGGATCGACGTGCTCCGCCGCTTCGGCTACTACTCCACGGAGTCGAACGGCCACCTCAGCGAATACCTGCCTTGGTACCGCAAGCGGCCCTCCGAGATCATGGATTGGATCGACCTGGGCTCGTGGATCAACGGCGAGACGGGCGGCTACCTGCGGGTCTGTACCGAAGGACGACGGTGGTTCGAGCACGACTTTCCCAACTGGATGGCGGGGGAGCCGTTCTCCTACGCGCCCGAAAAGCGGGGCGAGGAACACGGGTCGTATATCATCGAGAGCCTGGAGACGGGACGCGTCTACCGGGGACACTTCAACCGGGTCAATAACGGCACGATCCGCAACCTTCCGGACGACTGCATCGTGGAAGCCCCCGGCTACGTGGACCGCAACGGCATCTCGACGCCGACCGTCGACGACCTTCCCCTGGGTTGCGCGGCGATCTGCAACGCGTCGGTGGCGGTCCAGCGGCTGGCAGTCGAGGCGTCGATCGAGGGGGACGTTCGCAAGCTCAAGCAGGCGATGTTGCTCGACCCGCTCACCGCCGCCGTGTGCAACCCGCCGGAGGTGTGGCAGATGGCGGACGAGATGCTGGTCGCGCTTGCGGAGTGGCTCCCGCAATGGGCGGAAGAGGTTCCCCTAGCCCGCACCCGCTTGGAAACGGAGACCGGGGTACCGACCCGGAACTACGACGGCGCGGCGCGGCTGCCTACCAAGACGGTCAGGGAGATGGAAGCGACCGCCGAGGAACGGCGGAAGCTCGCGGCGGAGTCGGACAAGGCGAAAGAACGACCGGCGGCCCACGCCTCGACAGGGCCGGAAGGCGACGCCTAGCGCTGGAGGCCGGAAGGAACGCCCTGCGGGAACTCGCGGGCGATCTCCTGCTTGATGAGAGGGATACGGTTGGCAGGGGCGGGGTGGGTCTGAAGGAAGTCGGGGCCGCGCGGACTGCCGCCGGCGGCTTGGTCGAGGATCTGCATGACGCCGACCATCGCGTTCGGGTCGTATCCCGCCTCGCTCATGAATCTCACGCCGAGACGGTCGGCCTCCTTCTCGTCGTCGCGCGTGTACTTGACGTTGAGGAGTTGGGCCGCGCCCGAGATCAGGGCGCCGTTGGCGTAGCTTCTTGGGTTGTTGGGGTCGGTCGTTCCGACGGCGGCGGCTCCCGCGATGCCTTGGGTCAATCGTTGCTTCGCCAACTGCTCCGCCGTGTGTCGCCCCGCGACGTGGCCCGTCTCATGGCCCAGAACGCCCGCAAGCTGACCACGCGACTGAAGCTTATCGAGCAGAGCCCGGGTGACGAACACCGGTCCGCCCGGAAGGGCGAACGCGTTGATCGTCTTCTTGTCGGCAAGCAGATAGTAATCGATCTTGAAGCCGGTCCGGGAGGCGTCGCTTTTCGCCTGGATCTCCGCGCCGACCGACTGGACGAGCTTCTGGGCGCTCTCGTCAGGGTCGAGGCCACCGAACTGCTGGGCCATCTTCGGGGCTTCCTGAAGGCCCATCGCCCGCTCGTCCTGCGAGGATATCGCGATGTGCTGTTTCTCGCCGGTCACGGGGTTGACCTGCGTCGCGCCGAAGTAGCCGATCACCGACATGACGGCGATCACCAAGGCGATGAGGGCTCGGCCTTTCATAGCCTTTAGTTGACCGTCAAAACGGCCGGGAGGTTCGACCGCCGAAGATCAGGGCGAAAAGATCGTTGAACCAAGAGTTGGACATGGCAAGGGGGTTCCCGCTTTGGTACAAAGACCAGCCCCGGCAAAGGTACCGGTCCCATAATGGCCCGTGGCCTGCCGTGTCGAAATCCGTGTCACGCCCCGCGCCTCTCGGGAGCGGGTCGAGCTGGATGGCGAGACGGTTCGCGTTCGGACGACCGCCGCCCCGACCGACGGTCAGGCGAACGAGGCGGTCCGCAAAGCCCTTGCCAAGCGGCTCGGCCTCGCCCCTTCACGGCTGAGTCTCGTCCGGGGCGAAACCTCGCGCGACAAGACGTTCGAGATCGAAAATCCGACGGTGGCGGAAGCTTTGTCCCGGCTCGCCTGAACCCTTTTTGAGGATGGGTGGTCTATAAGCCTCACCGAAAGGAGGACTATGGACACCATCACCCATGCTCAACTCCGCGCTCTGGCCGAGTCCGGCGCGCCCCCCTCCGTCTCCATCTTTCTGCCCACCCACCGCAAGGGCAGCGGCGAGCGTCAGGACCCGATCGAGTTCAAGAACCTCCTGCGCGTCGCCGAAAACAGGCTCGCCGAAGGCGGGATGCGCCCGACCGAGGCCCACGATATGCTAAAACCCGCTTGGGACCTCCTTGACGACCCCATCGTATGGAGCAAGGCCAGCACGGACGGGATGGCGGTTTTCGTCGCACCGACGATCTTCCATGCCTACCACCTTCCCTTCGCGCCGGAACCGCTGGTGCAGGTCAACGACCGCTTCCACGTCAAGGCTCTTCTTCCGATCCTCGCCGACCGGGAATTCTACGTCGTCGCGGTCAGCAAGCACGACACCCACCTGCTCCGTTGCACCCGCACCACGTGCGAGCGAGTGTCGTTGCCCGAGGACGTCGAGACGAACGTCGAGAAGGTCCGGGACGACAAGGGCGAACATTCCACAGATACGACGCGTCACGCCGGAGGCCTTGGCGGCAACGCCGGTCCGGGCTCGGCAGGCGAGTTCCACGGCGGCGGCATGGAAGTCGAGCGGCGTCTCAGCGAAGATATGAGGTTCACCTTCCGGCAGGTCGACGAAGGAATTCGACGAACGGTCGGTTCGACCGATACGCCCTTCGTTCTGGCGGGCGATATCCACGTCACCCCGGTGTTCCGCGAAGTTTCCAAGCTGAAGAACATCGTGGAGGAAACGATTCGCGGCAACCAGGACGTCGCCTCCGACGGCAGCCTGCACGATCGGGCTCTAGAGATCCTCGAGCCTTTCTGGCACAAGGAGCTGGACGCGGAAAAAGAGACGTTCGGCACCGCTCTCGCTCAGGGCAAGGCGACCCGTGACTTAAAGGACGTCCTTGCCGCCGCGATGGACGGTCGGGTGAATACCCTGTTCGTGGCTCCGGGGGCGCACCGCTGGGGACGGGTCGACGAGGAGAAGCGCTACGTCGAACTTCACGATGCCGAGAGTCCGGGCGACGAGGACGTGCTCGACTGGGCGACCCTGAGGACTCTGCAGACGAGCGGTCGCGTTCTCGTGGTCGAGCCCGATGCGGTACCGGGAGACGGCCCGTTGGCCGCGGTTCTACGCTACTAGGCGCTCCGCGCCTTACACGTGGGTTCGAGAGACCTCCCAGGCGTTTCCGCTCTGGGAAGCCGCGTCACGGCCCCCTCTCAGTAGCCCACGGTGAACCGGCGTCGGGAGTGGTGGGGGGTTTCCATTTCATCCACGAAGGCGATGGCGTAATCGGCCTGGGAGATGCGGCTCTGGCCGTCTTCGCCCACCAAGAGCTCATCGTCGCCTAGGTTGAACTCTCCGGTGCGTTCGCCCGGTCCGATCAGGGCGGAAGGCGAAAGGAAGGTCCAGTCAAGGTCGGCTTCCGACTTCAGCGCGTCGAGGAACGCCGCCGCCGCGAGGGCCTCGGGCTTCCAAGGCTCGGGAAAGTCGGGCGAGTCGACCACGCGCGTTCCGTCGGGCAAGAGCAGGCTGCCTGCGCCGCCGACCACCGCGAACCGCGGAACGCCGGACGCCTTCACCGCTCCAAGCACGGCTTGGGAGTCGAGCCCGGTGAAGTGGACCGACAGCGCGACCACATCGTGCCCGCCGAGGAGCGAGGTGAGACCCGCCGCATCGTTCACGTCGCCCTTTCGCGCAGTCATCCCCGTTTCGGCCGGAACCCGCTCCGGACTGCGGACGATGGCGGTGACCTCGTGACCACGTCCCAAAGCCTCCTTCGCGATCTCCGTTCCGATGTTGCCGGTGGCGCCGATCAGTGCGATCTTCATGTTTCCATTCTACGCTATGAAGCGCTACATATTTCGTAGTTGCGCCAAACGGCCTATGGTTCAGCCGTCGACCGATCTCGCCGAGGGTCTCTCGATCCACGCGGGCTCGTCTTCCACGATTCGTTCCCGCCCCGGGGGGCTTTTCGTGCGACATTGTCGGCAAGGGATTGGCTGGCACGGGAGCCGCGCGTAGCTGAACATAGGAGTAAGCTCGCACTTCGGTGAGCGAAAGGGTTCTCCACACCATGCTTGGGCGCCTCCTCTCCATCGGTCTTCTGGTCGTCGCCGCTCCCTTCGCCCCGGCGGGCGCGGGCGGCGCGTTCGATCCTCCCGTGCTGCCGGAGGTCCGACGGCACCTGTCGGACGGCTGGGCCTGCCTCCAGAGCGATCCGGCGATGGCCCGGGCCCACGCGATGGCGGTGCTGGTGAGCGACGATGTGGCGGTGGAGGTCGTGCTCGACCGCATCCCGGCCTCGCGGCGCACGGCCTGCCGAGTGGCGGTCGACGGCGCGTTGGAGGCTTGGGAGCGGGTTCTCGGGGGTGGCATTCGCCTTCACCGCGCGGAGGACGGTCGGCACAGCGGGATCGTGGTGCGGTTCCAGCCCGATGTCCGCGAGAAGGGGCAACCCGTCGCGGGCTACGTCAACTGGAAGCGCCAGGCGGAAGACGGCGAAGGGGGCGTGACCGGCGACGTGCAGATCCGGTCGGTCGATCTCGACGGGGAGCCCATGCCGAGCCGCGCGATGCGCAATATCGTGATGCACGAGGTCGGCCACCTGCTCGGCTTGGACGACACCGACCGACCGGGCGAGGTGATGAGCCCGCTCGATGCCGGTCGCCCGGTCACCGCTCCGAGCGACGCCGAGGCCGCCGCCCTCCGTCGCCTCCGGTCGGAGGCGACGGACCTTCTGCGGGACGCGCGCTAGTTCATTAGGACCGGCGGCCGCTCGTAGCGATCGGAAGACCTAGCCTTTGACGACCACCGCCGTGCCGCCCTGCTCCATGCTCTCCCAGGCCGCTTCGGTGAGCCGGATCACTTCCAGCCCGCATTCGAACGGCGACTCGTTCGGGACCTTCCCGAGGATCGAGTGGATAAAGTTGGCGTCGGGCGTGGTGCCGCCCGCGAGGCTCGCCGCCTCCAGGCGGTTGCCGTCGCGGTCGAGGATCGAGAGTTTGCCGTTCCGGATGTAGAACATCAGGTTCTCGAAGAAGAACGTCACGTCCTCGGTCCAGCCGTTGCCGTTGCCGATCACGCTGAGGGTGCCAAGGGCCCCGTTCTTGAAGCGAAGGGCGCAAGCCGAGTTGATGTCGACCTCGGTGCCGAACGAATCGCCGTAGGCGGAGACGGAATCGACGCTCGCCTGGGTGCTCCAGAGGATGATATCGATGAGGTGGGAGCCGGAGTCGTTGAGCTGGCCGCCGCCGGAAAGGCTGTGCTTCTGCCGCCAGGTGCCCTTGGTGCCGCGCAGCCACGCCTGGGCCTGGAACGCCTGGATGTACTGCAACGCGCCCGCCTCGCCGCTCTCGACCTTGTCGCGCACGTAGCGGAACTCGGGCTGGAAGTGGCGCTGGTAGCTCACCATGCCGATCTTGCCCGTCTCGTCGCGCTTCTTGATCACCGCGTGGGCGTCGGCGACGCTGCACACGAGAGGTTTCTCGCAACACACGTTCGCGCCCGCGTCGAGCCCGTCGAGAATCTGGCCGACGTGCTGGGTGTGCGGCGTGGCGATCATCACCGCGTCAGGCTTGACCTTGTCGAGCATCTCCCGGTGGTCGTTGTAGGTCTCAAGGCCCGCCAGAGAGGGGTGGGTCTCTTTCGTCAGGTCGATCTGATGTTGCTCGGGATCGACGAGGGCGACCACCTGGGCCTCTTTCACCTTGAGAAGGTTGCCGAGCCGGTGCCGCTGGAACCCTCCGCAGCCGATCATCGCTACGCGCACGCTGTCCATCCGCGCAAGCTTAGCCTAAATCGACCTGCGGTTTTCGGAGCGTTCTCTACGCGGCGACCGGGAGTTCCTCAACCCGGGTCCGGGGCTCGGGCACAGGATAGCCGAACCGCCGAAGCGCCTCGATATGCGCCTCGATCCCGCTGGCCATGTTGGCTCGACACTCGTCGAAGGTGCCCCCCCAACTCCCAAACCAGGAAGGTCGGGAGCATAGGCGCTCCAGTTCCCTTCGCTCTTTCCGGGGCTTCGTAGACGACGGCGTATTTACTCATTCGACTCCTGCCTGTCTCTCGATATCGGCTTCGGCGCCCTTCGCGAGTTCGATATGATCCGCACAGGGCACGATGCCAGGAAGCGTGGGATGATGAAAATGCCGATGGCTTTCCGTGGTATGTGAGTAGACCCAGCCCGCTTTCTGGATTCGGCCTATCATCTCCCGAACCCTCATCGGCATCTCTCTACGGCAGCAAAAGAGCCCAGGACTTTCGGTACGAAGCAGGAAAGGCTGTTGTAGAATAGATTCGGCGTCCCTTGCGGGCGACCTTTCCACGGAGGCGAAACACCATGACGAAGACCCCCTTCCTTGCCCGATCCCGTCGCGCCTCCGCCGCTCGCTAAGAGTCCCGGACGGCGCGCTTCGCCGTCGCACCGAGACCCTTAACGAACACGAAATTGGACAAGGAAACCCGCCAGCGCCTGCTGGATCGCTACCGCGCGCTGCCACGAAAGGAGCGCACCCGACTCGACAAGGAGGCCGCCGCCCTGCGCGCCCGCGCTCCCCAGACCGCCCGTGTGTGGCAGGAAGACGACGAGGACGGACCGTCCGTCCGCGCCCGGCCTAAGCCGCCGGTCGAGACGTTTCTACTCGGGCTCCTCGAACGTGAGGAACCGGCGGGCGAAGAGGTCGGGACGATCGTCGGCCTCGCCCTGAACCGCGCGACGGTAGAGATGGGGGGCAAGCGCCGCGTTCTTGGGCTCGCCTCGAAGCTCGACCCCGAGACGAACGAGGGTGGGATCGCCGTCGGCGACCGCGTGACGGTGTCCGGCGACGTCGTCCGCACCGTGCTCAAGCGGCGCACCTGGCTCGGTCGGACCGACCCCGGCACGGGGCAGATGCGGGCGATCGTCGCCAACGTGGACACGGTCGTGGTGGTCGTGTCGGTCGTCGCGCCGCCGCTCCACCCCCGGATCGTCGATCGCTACCTGATCGGCATCGGGCGCGGGGGCGCGGAGCCGCTCGTCGCGGTGAACAAGATCGATCTGGGCGACGGGGAACTCGCCTTGTTGGAGCCCTACCGGGCGGCGGGCATTCCCATCGTGCCGGCGTCGGCAGACGCGGGGATCGGGCTGGACGAGCTTCGCGAGAGGCTCAAGGGAAAGTCGTGCGCGTTCGTCGGCCATTCGGGCGTCGGCAAGTCGTCGCTCGTGAACGCCCTGCTGCCCCAGGCGGGCCAGGCGGTCGGTGAGGTGAGCGAAGGCTACGGACGAGGCACCCACACGACCACCGCCTCCACGATCTTCGACCTCGGTGAAGGAACGCGGCTGGTCGACACGCCCGGCATCCGCGCCTTCGGGCTGGGACGCCTCACCCGCGAGGAACTGCTCTGGGGCTTCCCCGAGTTCGCCCGACATCCCTGCCGCCTGCGGGGCTGCACCCACAGCCACGAACCCGACTGCGGCGTGAAGGCGGCGGTCGAGTCGGGCGAAGTGTCGGAGTTCCGGTACGACACCTACCTCGGGCTGCTCGAAGAGGTGAAATAGGCGGAGGGTCGGTAGGCTCCACAATAGGACCATGCCGACCTTTCGCCTCTGCCGCCGTTTCACTGTGGAGAGCGGCCACATGCTCAGCCGCCACCCCGAGCGGTGCCGCTTTCCCCACGGCCACACCCGCACCGTCGAGGTGGTGGTCGCGGGCGACGCGCTGAACGAGGACGGGATGCTCGTGGACTTCAAGGCGCTCAAACGGGCGGTGGCGGGCCACATCGAGCGCTACGACCACGCGATGGCGGTGAACTCCCAGGACCCGGCCCTGCCGTTCCTTCGCGAGACCTACCCCGCCGACGCGATCGTCGTGTTCGAGAACGAGGAGCCCACCACGGAGGCGATGGCGAGGGAGATCTACGAACACGTCGCGGGCGTCTTCGCGGAGGGCTTCGAGGAGGGTCCCTATCGGATCGGGCCGGGGTCGGCGCGGGTCGAGCGGGTTCGGGTCTGGGAGACGCCGAACTCCTGGGCGGAATACGAGGCGTAAAAAATGGCCCGTGGCTTTGCCGTCCGGGCCGAGTCCTCGAATGGTGGGGCTCTAGGCCCCTCGTTTCCCGCTCTTACGTCGGGTAACTATTAGTTTGGCACGTCTGGGCGAAGAACTTATGAAGCCCTTTTGAGCGACACGGCGAGGCGTGCCGACCCATGCCGCACGGGATCGTCGCAAGGAACGCCCAGATCGTTCTCGATCGCGTCGCAAGCGTGGCGGGCCGCCACGTCGCTTTCCACGTGAAACGTGTTGAGGGCGACGCCGACCGTCTGGGGGCGTGGGAAGGCGCCCCCGCCCGAAGCGAGCTCCTCGTAAAGATCGCGAAGGCGGGCGAGGGGTGGGATCGTGACCCAAGGCGCGTTGACCGGATGGGTCTGGCCCTCACGGACGCAGAGAACGAGGTGGGTCGGCATCGCCCCGCGCAGGAGCGCGAGGGTCGCGGTCGAGCCGGGGTGGACGAGGGAGCCCTGCCCTTCGACCACGACGAACTCCGCCGCCGCGTGGCGCACGACCTCGCGCTCGATCGCTCCGGCAGAGAAGTCGAGGCGGATGGCGTCGAGCGGAACACCCGCCCCGGTGACGGTGATCCCGATCTGCCCCGTGGCGACGAACGCGGCGGTCGGACCGAGGGCCTTCCAAAGCTCTAGACCCGCGGTCATCTTGCCCACCGCCATGTCGGCGCCGACCATGAGCACGCGCTTGTTCCCGAGCCCAGCGGCGGCCCCGGTTCCGGGCTGGAGTCCTTCCGGCTCGGTGCGGACGTCCCAGACGGCGGCGCCGTAACGGGGGGCGAGCTTGTCGTGGAGGCCGTTGACGACGGTCATGCCGCCCGCCACCGCCCGGTCGATCGCCGGAAGCCACTCGGGCGGGATAAGGCCGCCGGGGGGCGCGATGCCCAGAACGAGGGCCTTCGCCCCGAGCGCAAGCGCCTCGTCGATGGTCGCGACGATCGGCGCGTCGCGATCGACGCCCGTCTCGGCGCGCAGATCGATGCCCGCCGTCTCGGAGTCGACGACGCAGACCACGGGGTTGGGCGAGTAGCGCAGGACGCCGACGCCCATCTTGCCGCCGTAGTGACGCACCGCGCCCTCCATGTAGACGGCGAGCGGGGTGGCAGGGTCGAGCATGGATTTCAGGTTACCGGAGGCTTGGGCCTGACGCAGAGCCAGGTTGACCTGGAGGCGGGGTTAAACTGGCCCCATGGTCTTCCCGCTCCTGGCGCTCGCGGTCTCGCCCTTCGCGCCGCCTCAGCCGTGGGCGCTGGGGTTCGCCGCGTCGCCCCGAAAGCCGTTCGTGGGCGACGGGGACGGCGACGGGATGGCTGACCTGATCGTCGTGTACCCCAAGGGGGAGACGATCGTCGACGTGAGCCTCACCGTCGAAGGGGCGAAGGCGGGGGTCGGATTCCAAGGTCTACCGCATTGGGCGGGGGCGTGCCGGGCGGCCACGGTCGGCGAGTTCGACGAAGAGAAAGGAACGGACGTGGCGGGGCTCTTCGGCGAAGAGGTTCGGCTCGCGGGCGGCTTCAAGGATCGGAGCTTCACCGACCGTTTTCTGGCACGCCTCCCGAAACCCCTCGCTAAACCGGCGCTCGCGACGCTCGGACGGGACGTGCTCGCCTACTCGAGGGCGAGCGGCGACGCTTTTCGTATCGATCCGCGCACGAAGACCATCACGCCCATGCGGGTTCCCAAAGGGCTCGTGTGGATCGGCGGGACGGCAAAACTGACCGTCGCGCAGGATGGGTCAGGAGCGGTGATGCGGCTCGACCCGACGACGTTCCAGGTTCTGGAGCGGCTTGGGAAGGCCTCGAAGGACTCGCGTCCGGCGGTCGGCCGAGGATGGGTCGCGTTCGGACAGACGGTGTGGACGCCGGGCGGGAGCGTCGCCCTCTCCGCCCCGAGCCCCCTCCACCTGGGAGGCGACCCCAATGGACTCAAGCGTCACGATCCTCTTGTCGCCTCCTTCGGCGGACCTTTCTCGCAAGCGAAAGGAGAGGGCTCTTCGGGGTTTCCTGTCGCGGACGTCGTCCAAGCCGCGGGGGACATCGACGGAGACGGGGACGACGATCTGGTGACGTTCCGCTACGGGAAGGAGGCGCACACGGGGAACGAGGTCCTGCTTCGGCGGTTCCTCTCGCCGGGCGAGACCGATTCCGACCACGACGGGCTGACGAACGAAGAGGAGGCCGCCTGGGGCGCCGATCCCCTCGATCCCGACACCGACCGCGACGGCCTCCTCGACGGATGGGAGGCTAAGGGGTACCGAGGGTTAGACCTACCGAAGCTGGGATGCGATCCGCGCCACGCGGACCTCGTGTGCCTGGTCTCCCGCTTCGATGCCGTCGACCCCGCGAAGGTCGCGCGCGAGTTCGACCGCGTGAAGCGGTTCTACGCGGAGCTGAAGGTCGCCAACCCAGACGGAAAGCCGGGGATGCACTTCGTCAAGGTCGACCTCGACCCGGTCACGGGCGAGGCGACGAAGGCGTCGTGGCAGGCCAACCGCGACCGCTTCCGGCCCGAGCGTTGGCGGGGAGTGGTCCACTGGATGCAGGTCACGCCCGGCGGCGGGGGGCAGGCGGACGAACTGAGCGACGGAGGGACGTGCGGCGAGGATGCGCTGTGGGCGACGTTCGCGCACGAGTTCGGGCATCAGCTCGGGCTGAACCACGAGGGCTTCTGGCCCAACGGGTCGTGCCCGATCTACTCGAGCATGATGAACTACAACTACAGCTATCGTTTCGAGGACGACCGGGAGAAGATCCACTACAGCGACGGCGCGTTCGGCGGCTACATCCTCCGGGAGGACGACCTGGACGAGACGATCCCCCTTCCCTACGAGCAGGTGGGATTCCTGTCGATGGGACCCTACCACTACCGTCTGAAGCCGGGGAAAGACGGAAAGACCACGCTCATCGACTGGAACTGGAACGGGATCTTCGGCGAACGACACGTCCGGGCCGACGTGAACTACGCCTACTCGACGAACGCGGGCCTTCGGGACACCGTCGGCAAGACGAGCGTCGCGCCCTGGCTTTTCGTCCACGCCAGATCGGCGTACGCGCTGTACGGCAACGGCGCCGAGCTCCCCGCTTCGGGCCAAGATCCGACGCTCTCGCCCACCCTTTCGGGCAAGCTGGTCCTCCGGCGGCTGGCTAGCCCCTTCAAGTGGGACGAGCCTTGGACGGTGGCCGAGGGTCTCGTGGGCGATCCCGTCGCGGCGAGCGTCGGGGGGAAGGTCGTGGTCGCGATGCCGAAGGCGGGCGGAATCAGCCTGCTCACCCTGGACCCGGCGACCCGGAAGGTCGTCTCGACCGAACCTCTCGAAGGGACCCGAGGCGGCGTTCCTTCGATGGGCGACTCCGCCGGCAAGCCGACGCTGATGGTGTGGAATCCCAAGGGCGGTGGGGTCATGGTGCGCCCGCTCGACGGACGCGCACCCTATCCCCTCCCGATCGTCTCGACGAATCCGCCGGGAATGTGCACGGACCCGAAGACGGGCGGGACGGTGGTCGCGTTGGGGCAGGACCAAGACGCGGCCCGGCCCAACCGCTGGCAGATCCGCCACTACGACAAGGTTGGCAAGGAGACGAGCGTGGAGTGGGTCGAGGGACCGGACGGCCAAGCGCGCGGGCTCGGGCGGCTGACCCTGCTGTTCGACGCGAGCCGCGACGCCGGGCCGAAGGGTCGGCTCTACCTATTCGGCAAAGGCATGACCGACCCTTCGTGCACCTACGTCGCGATGACGCTCGCGGACAAGTCGGCGCTTGGCGGATGGCTGGTGAAGCGGTACTACGACGAGTGGACCCAGAGTCGATCCGCCCCCGCCGCCGCGTGGTTCGGCGGCGACATTCTGTGGGGCTACCGGTGGTTCGGCCAGAGCAGCGCCTACGGAGAAGACGACCTGCACGTGGGCTACCGGGCGCTCGGAATCCAGTCCGAGCCCTTCGGAGACTTCGACGACCTCGGCTTCGTGCGGAACTTCGGAGCCCAGCACAGCCTCCTGACCTTGGGACGGGCGTAAGGCATGTTCTCAATATCTCAAACCTCTTCGCAAGGCCATCGTTCCTTCGACTTGCAGGCTCCTGTCCCCTCACCCCTGCCCTTCTCCCTGGGAAGGGAGAAGGGTTCTAAGGTCCTTCGGCTTACCGGTAGTCTCTCGGCGTCCCGAGAAGGCCGCTAATGTGCTGGATCATGCCGACGCGCACGAGGGGAACGTTCCGGAACCGGGCCACGCCGCCCTTGTAAGGCACGTCGAGGTCGATCGTACGACCGACCTTCACCAGCGGCTTGCGCCCCATGCCGCCGAGCCTCGGCCCTTTCGCGAGGACGGCGACGCCGTTCATCTTCGGCGCGTCCCGCCAAGCCGTCGTGTAGACGCGGTTCGTGAACGGAACTCCGCAAGGAATCCCCGGCGTCGTGAAGGGGCGGGCCAGCTTCGGGTCGGGAAGAGCGCCGGTCCAGAAGGCCCAAAGATCGCCGTCGCCGGTTAGGACCGCCGCGCGCAGGGTGATCGGTCCTCTTTTGCCGAGCCCTTGGCGCAAGCCGCGGGCGATCGTCCTCTGCTCGCTTCCGTCGAAGACCGCCACGCCTTTTGCGGCTTGGGGACGAGGCGCGAAGACGGCTTGGGGAATATGAGACGGATAGTCGATCTCCGTACGGAAGGTCTCCGCACGCCCTTGGACCTTTCGAGAGGCTTCGACCAAGGCGCGGATACGACCCGAGACGGGGTCGATCTCGGCGTTGAACTCGCGTGGAGGGCCGAGTGGCCTTCCGCTCAGCCGATAGATCTGTCGAAGTCGATAAGTCTCCGGCTTGCCGTCCGCCGACTCCTTATGCGCGATGACCTTCACATCGGGATCGGCGAGCGCGGCCTGGGGCGAACCGAGGGGCGTCTCGTACCAAGCGCGACGTCCAGGCGAGTCGTCCGTCACGATCGCCCAGTCGCGAGCGTTCGGACCCCACTTCTCCTTGAAGAACTCGGCCATCTTCACTCGATTCGAATAGTGCATCGCCCGATGGCCGTCGTTGCGCATCTCGGTCTGGACTTCTCCCGTGCGAAGGTACAGCACGGTCGCGCGTCGGACACCGGATCGCCATTCTTCCGAGGCGACTCCGCCGTTCGACCAACGGCTCACGGCATGGCTGTTCGGCGCCTCCAAGGTTGCGGCGAGGGTCTGGGCCCAGGCGAAGTTGGATTTCGCGCGGGGTGGGAAGACGAGGGCGAGCGCGAGGGCGGTAGCGGTCATGGCGAAGGCGAGGGGCCGGGCGACGCTCCGTCGGGAGCGGGGGCGATGAAGGCGAGCGAGCAGATTCTCGGTCTGCTCGGAAGTGGGGCGTTCCCGACGAAGGGTTTCGAGGGCACGGCCCACCTTGACGGCACGGATCGGTTCAGCAGGCTTCGGGAACATAGGCTTGGTCCTCCTCCCGTAGGAGTTGGCGAAGGCGGGCGCGGGCGGCGTGCAGGCGACTCTTGACGGTGCCTTCCGGAAGGGTGAGAGTCGCGGCGATCTCGGCGACGGATATCTCTTCGACATGGTGGAGCAGGAAGGTGGCCCGAATCGCGTCCGGAAGTCGCCCGATGGCGGCGAGCAGAACCTCGGCTTCCGCGAGTTCGTCGTAGGCGCTTCCGGGCGCGGGGCGGTCGCCCCTCAAGGGAAGCCAGAGGCGACGCCTTCGCCAGCCGGTGAATTCCCGGTAGGCGATCCCGAGAAGCCAGCTCCGCAGGGGCGCGCTTCCGCCGTAGGTCTCGATGCGCGCAAAGGCCCGCAGGAAGGTCGACTGGGCGAGATCCTCCGCCTCCTGGGTGTGGCGGCAGAGGTGGCGAAGGAAGCGGTAGACGTCGGCGTGGTAGCGCACGGCCAGCGCGTCCATCGCCTCCCGCTCCCGCCGCCTCAGGCGATCGATGAATTCCGGTTCGTCCATAAGGGATCGCCCGTGTGGAGACAGGTGAAGAACCAGAGGTTCGGTCGTTTTCAGACCTTTTTGAAAATTCCCGATCTGTGGATCAAGGCTTGACCGTCAGTCTCGTTTCGTAGAGCCTTCCGTCCACGAGCGCCCGCACCGTCGTCTCGCCTTCGCCGAGCGTGTGCAGGAGACCGTCACCGTCGGCCCAAGCCTTGCCCTGGGCGCTCCAGACGATCCGGTCGGGGGCGAAGGGGCGGTTCGCCTCGTCGACCAGCGCGAGGCGAGAGTCAGAGCCGAGAACGATCCGCAGGGGGACGGCCATCGTCTGGGAGCGGGGCCCGTGCCAGAGAACGGCGTTGCCGATCGCGCGCTCGACTCCGCCGCTCGGGCGGTTCAGGACCATGCCGAACAGGCTGATGGTGGACGAGCCGCCGCCGTCGAGGTTCATCGCCTCGACGCAGCCCAGACGGCGCATGATCGCGGCGGTCTCGACGAGGGAGGCGCCGACGCTCTGCGTCTGGCGTCCGTCGATCACCACCGCCCAAAGGCCGCCCGCCGCGTCGGCGCCGACGACGGTGCGGGGGTGGCGGGTGGTGTCGAACTCGGATTTGTCCGGGGCGACGATCTGCCCGTTGCGGACCAAGAGAGGACCGCCGCCCACGACGTTGTCGACCTTCCGCCAGTCGAAGCCGTCGGTGCGGACGCTCAGGTGGACCTTCTGGCCGGGCCTAGCGGCGCGAAGAGTTTCCCGTTCGCTCTGGGAGGAGAGGACCATCGTGCCGGGGTTGACGCGGAGCTTCTCCACGTCTTCCACCACCTGCGTCACCCTGCCGTCGATGTCGCACCGGGGCGTCAGGACGCGCGGGCCGACGTTCAGAACGAGGAAGGTCGTGGGCTTCTTACCGATCGCATACCCGGCGGCGGGGGTCGAGAGGGTCAGCCCCTTCGCGGCGGTGTAGGCGTTGAGGGAGGCCAAGGGGCCAAGGTTGGAAGTGGCCTTCCAGGAAGGTCGCCGGACGACGAAGCCACCCTTGGCTCCCCAGCCATAGGCCCAGCCCCGATCCGCGCCCGCCTTCTCGGGATGGCTGATCAGCTCGCCGTTGCGGACCATGAGGCCAACCGGGTCGCCACCGGGATCGTCGCCCCACTGGAAGAAGTCGCCGTTGAGTCCCGCCACCGCCTGGGCGGTCCCGACCCTTTCGGTTAGGGTGGCGCGGCCGTTGTTCGGGGTGAGGTCGTACACCTCATCGCGGGCAAGAGCGGAGGTCGCGCGGAACGGCGCGTCGGGGGCGAAGCGAAGAGCGACGACGACGCGCTTGGGATCGTCCTGCACGATCATCCGGTACTCGACGCCCGGCGCGGGCTGGCGGCGCCACTCGCGGTCGGGGACGAGGAGAAAGGGGAGCAGGAGGCCGGTCACGGCTTAGAGTTTCGCACACGATACAAAGGCTTAACCGAAATGCAATGGGGTGTTAACCTGCGCCGACGATACTGAGACGCCATGAAGCGCGCCTTCACCCTGATCGAGCTGTTGGTGGTCATCGCCATCATCGCCATTCTCGCGGCGATCCTCTTCCCCGTGTTTGCCCAGGCGAAGATGGCGGCTAAAAAAGCTGCTTCGCTCTCCAATCAGAAGCAGATCGGCCTCGCGACGATCATGTACGCGGGGGACTACGACGACAACCTGCCCGAGACGGGTTGGGACGGTCCCTGCTCCCAGCCGGACGCGCTCCACAACGGGACGTCCAGTTCCGTCAGCGACAGCTACTGGTCGGGCGTGTACTCGTTCCTGCTGGCCGACCAGCCGTACACGAAGAACGTCGATATGATTGCCGATTCGGCCGACCCCGACAAGGGCGTCTACGGCAAGGATGGCTCGTACTGTTACGAGATCCAGCTCCTGTCGATGGGAATCAAGGGCTCCTACGCCGGGATGCGCAACACCGTCGGCGCGATGGCGAAGGCCCTTCCCGCCTCCTACGCGGGCAACTACTATCTCGCCCAAACCTACGATGTCGCCCGAGGCACGACGAAGGCAAAGGGGCGCAACATGAGCGCGATCAACGCGCCCGCGAACGTGTTCTTCTCGGCCGAGGTCGGTTCGTCACGCGGCACGAACGGCTCCAACTTCGCGGGCTGGTACGTCGCGCCGGGCTACGGCCTGGTCGGCGACGGTACCGGCCGCTGGGAGAAGGGCGCCCGCTACTCGGGTGGCCGCAACTGGGCGTTCACGGACGGCCACGCGAAGTTCACCAAGGACGTGCCTTTCAAGGTTGGGACCGCCAACAGGTCCGGCCGCCAGATCATCTACGACTACCAGAAGATGGGGATCTACACCTTCCCCGAAACGACGGACAACGACTTCTGCCCCAAGGGCGTCGCGTGCAGCTCCTTGAGCGGTCGGACCTGGTAGGGGTGGGCAAAGGGTTGGATCGCACAGGTTCTAACACAACCTATGCGATCCATTCCGATTTGACCAACGGCAGACCCAATCTACAGCATGATCTTATTTTCTTAAACAATATATAACGATTGATATACTATTTCTGATTTAACATTAAGCCGATGGTCAAGAAGATCACTAAACTGGTTTTGGCACTCAGCGCCGCGTCGCTTGCCAGCCTCGTCTACGCCGCTCTGACCGGCACGATCACGAAGTTCAGCCTTCAGGACTGTTCCGTGGATCCGTCCGACTACGCCACACACCTCCAGCCCCTTGAGCACCGGTTCGGCTTCAACAACACCGGTTCCGGCTTTATCGCCGAGTTCGTCGGATGGACTTTTTACGACTCTGACGGCCCTGGTTTCCCTCAGAACGGCACGTACTCCCTGAAGGTAAATGGCACGGCGCTCGCCTCGGGCAATTTCAGCGTCCCTTCGGCCAAGACTAAAGATCCTAACCTGACGCTGTACTTCCCGCTGAAGGATACGGAACTCCGATACGGATCGAATCAGATCGAGTTCCACATCGACGCTGGTGATACGGCGGGTTGCCACGCTACCGTGGACGACAAAGCGACGGTTACTCGTTACGATCCGTAAAATAGTCGTCCGCATCCACCCGCGATCCCGGCTTTAAGAAGGCGAACGGCACGGTGAAGACATCCGGCGAGATCCAGGCCGACTACAACGCGATGGGCATCTTCTTCGAGCCCAACCGCGAGCAGTAAGAGAGCCTCATCACTTCCCTCCCGTCGTCGAGATGCCCCGCACGAAGGTCTTCTGCGCGAAGAGGAACAGGAGGACGACGGGAAGGGTGAAGAGGGCGGTCGCGGCCATCAGCTGGGGCCAGTGGCTGCCGAAGGAGCCCAGGAACTGCTGGAGGCCGTAGCCTAGGGTGTAGGTCTTCGGGTCGTCGAGGTAGAGCAGCGGACCGAGGAAGTCGTTCCAGGTGTCGACAAACTGGAATAGGGCGCAGGTGGCGAGAGCGCTCTTGGAGAGGGGCAGGCAGAGGCGAAGGAAGATCGTCCACTCGCCCGCTCCGTCGAGGCGCGCGTTCTCCGCCATCTCCTCCGGCAGGGTGCGGAAGAACTGCGTGAGCAGGAAGACGTAGAACGGGGCCGCGAAGAAGCTCGGCACGACGAGCGGGAGGGACGTGCCGTACCAGCCAAGCCAGCGGAACAGGGCGAAGACGGGCACCATGGTCGCTTGGCCCGGCAGGGCCATCGTGGCGAGCATCGTGAAGAACAGCGGCTTGGACGCCCGGAAGGGGATGCGGGCGAAGCCGTAGGCCACGACCGCGCTGCTGCCGACCGCCCCGACGACGTTCAGAAGGCAGAGCAGGACTGTGTTGCGCAGGTAGAGCGCGAACGGCACGGCGGCGAGGGCCTTGGCGAAGTTGGCCGTCTCGACGGGATGCGGCAGGATCGATCCGTCGCCCCGCAAGATCTGGGCGTCGCCCTTGAAGGCGGTCGAGAGCATCCAGAGCGTCGGGAGCAGGGCCGGGAGGCACAGCAGGGCGACGACGACGGTGAGGCCCAGACGCTTCACGAAGACCGTCGACGAAGCGTCACCGGTCACTGTTCACCCACCGCTTCTGCGAAGCGAACAGGAGGGCCAAGGCCCCGGCGGTCAGGGCGAAAAGCATCCAGGCCATCGCGCTGGCGTAGCCCAGGTCGAGGTACTTCCAGGCGCGTTTCCAGAGGTAGACCGCGACGTAGAGCGTGCTGTCCTCGGGCCCGCCACCGGGGGTGGCGATGTACGACTCGGTGAAGGCCTGAAAGGCGCCGATCGTCGCCATCGTGACGTTGAAGAACACCACGGGAGTGAGCATCGGGAGGGTGATGCGGCGGGTCCGCTGCCACGCGCCCGCGCCGTCCATGGTGGCGGCCTCGTACAAGGAAACGGGAACGTCCTTGAGCCCGGCGAGGTAGATCACCACCGCCCCGCCGACGCCCCAGAGGGACATGAACACCAAGGCCCAGGGCGCCCAACGGGCGTCGTGCAGGTAGTCCGGGCCGACGACGCCGATCCGCTTGAGAGCGAGGTTGACGAGCCCCGTCTCGGGGTTCAGGAGCCACACGAAGACGATGGAGGTCGCGACGGCGGGGAGGATCGAGGGCAGGTAGACGACGGCCCGAAAGAGGGAGATCCCCCAGACTCGCTGATTGAGCAGCAAAGCCAAGATCAGCGCGACGGCGGTCGCGAGCGGAACGGAGACGAGGGCGAAGCGCAGGGTCACCCAAAGGGAGTGGAGGAACAGCGGGTCGTCTTGGAGCAGGGCGCGGTAGTTCGCCCCGCCCACCCACTTCGGAGGCGTCAGCAGGTTGAAGCGCGTGAAGGAGAGGCCGACGCTCGCGAGGAACGGGCCCAGCCGGAACAGCAGGAAGCCGACGACCCACGGGGCGACGAAAAGCCAGCCCGTGAGCTCACGGCGACGGACGGTCAGAAACTCTCTCCCAGGGCGATCCGACGGCGTCGTTCGCGATCGAAGTCTCGCTGGGCGTCGCGCAGGGCGGCGGCGGGCGGCTTGGCGCCGCTGATCGCCAGCCACTCGGCCTTGCCCGCCGCGTCGAACAGGTACGCGAGATCGGGCAGGGCGGGGTGCGTCTGGAGGTTGGGCTCGGCGAGAACGTCCATGAAGGTCCCGAACTGAGGGTAGCGCCGAACGTACTCGCGGTAGGCGGGTGCGGCCGCCATCGCGGGGCTCGAAGGAAGCCAGCCGCCCGCGACGTTCATCTCGGCGGCGACCTTCGGATCGGCGAGACCGGCCCAGAAGCGGGCGAACTCCCAGGCTCCTGTCGCATGGCGGGAGCCGGTCGGCAGCATGAGCAGGGTCGCCACCGCGTAGCCCGCGCCTTTCGGTCCCTGCGCGCGGGGCGGGAGGGGAGCGGTCCGGTAGTCGTGGACCATCTCGGGCGCGTACTTGGCGATCTCCTCGACGCGCCACTGGCCATCGACCGCGAGGGCGTAGCGGCCCACGACGAAGGGCCAGCCCCCCCCGCCCGAGCCGCCGGCGGAGTCGAGCCCGAGGCCGATCTGGAAGCGAAGGTAGCGGTCGAAGCCGACGCGCCGTCGCTGGCGGGTCTCCCACTCGAGGGCGGCCCGGTTGCCCGGCGTGTCGATCCGCCCGTCCGCGTAGCCGCCCCCGAAGGCGGGAGCGTGGTCGCGCAGCCCGGCAGGCAGGAGGCCGAGCCGCACGAGCGAGCCGTCCGCCGCCTTGCGGTCGAGCCGCGCCCCCCAATCCTCCATCTCCTCCAGGGTCTTCGGAGCGCGGTCGGGCAGACCCGCCGCGCGCAGTTCCTTCGGGCGGTAGTACACCGCCTGGACGTTGAGACCGACGCACAGGCCGTACGTCTTGCCCCGGTAGGCGCCGGCCGCGCGGGCCACCGGGTACTCGCTCGCGTAGGCGTGGCGATCGGCGGGCGACATCCGGTCGTCGAGGGGCTGAACGATGCCGTCTCGCGCCCAGAGCGGGAGCACGGGGTCCCAAGAGGCGACGAGGTCGGGCGGGTTACCACCCGACACGGCGAGCATGAACTTCGTCGTGGTGGCGTCGCCACCGGGGACGCTCAGGGGAACGACCTCGTAACGGCTCTGCGAGGCGTTGAAGCGGGCGGCGATCCGCTCGATCGTGTCGGACCCTTCGGCGGTCCAGGGATGCCAGAGACGCACCACCTTACGCCGCCCCGCGTCGGGAGCGGCGCAACCGCCAAGAAGAAGGCCGAAAAAGACAATCCCTCGCCCCAAATGGGGCGAGAGTCCGATGCGCGCCCTCGTCAAGGGGCTTTGTACTTGCAGGCGTCCGGGGCTCCCAGGAAGCTCTGGCGCCAGGATGTCGGGGTCACGAGGTTGCCCGCCGCGTCCTTGACGTCGGGACCGAGGCGCTGCCAAGTCGCCATCCAAGCGAGGGACTTGGCATGACCGTCGCCGAAGCCGTAGTTGGCTTTACCCAGGTTCCGCTGGCTCTGGGTCGTGGGGTACTCCGCGACGGGCGAGTTGCGGTCGTAGCCGACGTTCGCCACGTTGTCGACGCAGACGAGGTCGTCGGAGTAGCCCGCGTCGGCGGTGGTGACCTCCTGGTAGTTGTTCGGCGCGGCCTTCGTTCCCTTGCCGCCCGGAAGGATGAGGATCAGGCTGGAGGGCTGATCGATCTGGCTCTCGTTCGCGGCGAGACGGAAGTGGATCGAGGGGTCGGCGGCGGTGTAGCCCGGCTGGTTGCTGGAGTTCAGGCGGAAGCTCGCGGCGAAGTCGTCCGTCTCGGCGCGAGCCTTGGTCATCGCGCCAAGGTCGGTCCAGTCGTTGCAGAAGCCCGTGGCGCCGTCGAACCCGTTGCAGGCCCATTCATGGTCGCCTTCCCGGCTGCCTGCGTCCTGGCCGCGCTTGGGAATGCCCGGATCGAGGGGCGACTTAAAGATGTCCTTGTTCTTGATGTACGGCTGGAGGGCGGAGTCCCATCCCCAGAAAGGATAGGTGAGGCCGGTCATCTGGCCGCCGCTCTCCTCGTTCTGGTAGGCCTTGACGAGGTAGCCGTCGTGGTCGGTCTTCCACATCTCGCCCGCCAAGGCGAGTTGCTTGATCTGGGACATGTCGGAGGTCCGTTTCGCCGCCAGCTTGGCCTGGGCGAACACGGGGAAGAGGATAGCGGCGAGGATCGCGATGATCGCGATGACCACAAGCAATTCGATAAGAGTAAAGGCGCGTTTCATGAGAATGCCCTCCTCCGTTGGGGGGTAAAGAGACTATGCGCGATTTTGGACCCAAAAAGTGCCGTTTGCTCCTTGTACTCACAAAATTAGCCACGCCAAAATTCCGGGGCGTGGAATATCTCCCTTGGCGAACGTCCCATGGATTTTTCTTCCGCCTCCCCGCTCCGCATCCTCCTGGTCGAAGACGACCCGATCTCCGCCATCGCAGCTCGCAAACGGCTCGCCGCGCTGGGCATCGAGGTCGACCACGCGGTAGACGGCGAGGAAGCTCTGGAACGCCATGCGGCGGAGCCGTACCGGATCGTGATCGCGGACTGGCTCCTACCGGGTCTCGATGGGATCGAGCTGTGCCGCCGCCTGCGCGCCCTTCCTGGGCCTTACGTCTACGTCCTCCTGTGCAGCGGCCACGACGACCGGGCCAAGCGACTGGAGGCCTACGACGCCGGGGTCGACGACTTTCTGAGCAAGCCCCTGGAGCAGGACGAGCTGCGAGCGCGCCTCACCGTCGCCCGGCGCATCCTCGCGGCCGAGGACCGCGCCGCCGTCCAGTTGGAGGAGCGGGAGGCCGCGTCCCGGCAGATGGCCCACCTGAACGAAAGCCTGAAGCTCGCCTCGCGCCGCTTCGAGGATCTTTTCGACGGCCTGCCGGTCGCCTGCTTCACCTTCGACGACGAGGGGCTCGTCCACGAATGGAACCAGGCCGCCGTCGAAGCGTTCGGCGTGGCGGGCTTCGACACGCTCACCCGTCCCGTGTGGGAGACTCTCGGAGGCGACGAAGCGCCCTGGAGTCCAGAGCTCTGCGACCGCATCTTCGCCGGAACGGAAGGCGAGTTCGACTGGACCCGCGCCACGTCCGACGGGCTGCGGGAGTTCACCTGCCGCGCCATCGTCCTTCGGGGCCGGGGCGGGCAGCCGGTGGGCGCGGTGTGCGCGAACGTCGACGTGACCGCCCGCAAGCGTGCCGAACGGATGCTCCAGCGGGAAAAGGCGACCCTGGAGGACGCGAACGCGCGTCTTCACGAACTGGCCTCCAAAGACGGCCTCACGGGTCTCTGGAACCGCCGCTCGTTTGTCGGTAGCCTGGAGGCGGCGCTGGCCGAGTTCCACCGAACGGGTCGGTCGTTCTCCCTCGTCCTGCTGGACATCGACCGCTTCAAGCAGTACAACGACACGTTCGGCCACCCCGCCGGCGACGAGGTGCTGCGGCGCTTCGCCCGCGTCCTGCGCGGCGCCGCGCGCGCCTCGGAGCACCCCGCCCGTTATGGCGGCGAGGAGTTCGCCATCGTTATCCAGAGCACCGGAACCGCAAAAGGGCTCGCCGCCGCCGAGCGGTTCCGCCGCGCCGTCGAGGACGCGGACTGGGTGGAGCGCGCCGTGACCTGCAGCTTGGGCGTGGCGACGGCAGGGCCGGACGGTACGACCGTCGAGGCCCTCGTCGCCGCCGCCGACGCCGCGCTCTACGCCAGCAAGGCGAACGGCCGTAACCGTTGCACCCACGCCAGCGGCCTGCCCGAGGCTACCGAGCGTAAGGCGGCGTGAACGCCGCGTAGCTCGCGTACGCCTTGCGGTAGATGCCCACGTCGTAGAGCTGGCCGTTGAAGTACCCCCCTGACGTTCCCCGCCCGAGATACCCGGCATCGGCCTTGATCGCGTCGAGGGAGAGGGTCATCGCGGCGGACGAGGCGATGGCCGTCCCATCGAGGTAGATCTTCACGCTTCCGGGAGCGACCATGATCGTTACCCGGCTCCAGGCGCCCAAGGGGATCGCCTGGCTCGCGACGACGGTCTGGGTGGTCGTCCCGTTCGTCACGATCAGGGCCGCCTTCCCGCTCGCGTCGCGGGGCGTGAACGAGATCGAGCCGCCGCTTCCGGCGAACGTGAAGAGACGCTGGCCCGCCGCCGTGCTGCGGCCATAGGCCTGCAGGTCGAACGTCAGCCCGGCGGCGTCCGCCGCGTGGCCTTCGAGGGCGACGTAGGCGTCCGTACCGTTGAGATCGAGCACGCTCCCCTTGGCGACCGTCTTGAAGGCGGCGCCTCCCCGCAGGACGCCGTCGTTGTCCAGAAGATCGTCGATCAAGACCTTCGCGCGGGGCTTGTCGAACGTCCAGTGGGCATAGAGGTACTTGTTGTCCGTGCGCACGTCCGTGGCGAAGTTCGCTCCATCGGAAGGGCTCGTCGCCAACCCTAGGCCGCGAACGCCGAAACCGTAGAGCGTGCCGAAGTCGACCGGCTTGTCGTAGTCGCCGAAGTAGATCTCGGCGTCCTGTCCGATGGCCGTGCCGCCGCCGACGGGCGCGTTCGGGCTGGTGTAGACGTCGCCAAAGCCCTTCACCATCGCGTCGCCCGCGATCCGGCCGTCGCCCTGCACGTTGACGAACTCTCGAACCCGCGCGGCGCCGTCGATCGTTGCCCGCTGCTGGACGAGCGCGTAGTCCCGAACCCGCGCGGCCCCCGTCACGGTCGCGTTCTCCCGAACGTAGGCGTAGCCGCCGACGACCGCCGTTCCCGACACGACCGCCGCTCCGCCGATCGTCGCGTGATCCTCGATGCGGGCGGTTCCCGACACCTGGGCGCCGTCCAGCACCTGGGCGTTCGGCCCGACGTAGGCCGTGCTCGCAACGCTCGCGGAGTCCGCGACGAAGCCGCCGCCGTTCGGATGAGCGTGACCTTGGACGTATCGATGGTCGCGCAGGCCGACCGGCGTCGTTTCGGGCACACAGCCCGAGAACGACAGCTCGTAAGGGAAGCGGCGTTTCGCGGCGTAGCCGGGACGGAAGGGCTGGCGGGCGTACCTGTCGGGCGCGGCGACGAGGGCGAGGTACGCCGTCTCGCCCGTCTTCAGCTTGAGACGCCCGGTACCGGTCCGCCACATTCGGCCGTAGCGCGCGTTTCCGAAGGCGTCGACCGCGACGAGCGTGGCCCGCCAGTTCGAGCCGAGCGTCTCGTCGGCGATGGGGGCGAGCGTGGCGGTGACGCTCGTCTCGCCCGCGTTCAGCTGGAGGGGCACGATGTTCTGGCCGTACTGGCGAGGCGCCTGCGAGTAGATCGGTCGCCACCAGCCGGTCCGGTCGGGGACCGGTTGGAGATAGGTGAAGGCGCGCGATGGGATACCCTGGCTGAAAAGGTAGTTCAGGGTATCCACGTAGCCCTGGCCGTAGGTGTAGTCCCAAGCGGCGTTGTGCGCGGCCATCTCGCCGATCACGTCGCCGAAGCCCGCGACGCCGTCTCCCGCGAACGCGCCGCTCTGGACTCCGAGGCGCATCGTCGTCTGGAAAGGGGTCTCCGTCGCGTTGCCGTTCGCGTCGCGGGCCGCCTGCTTGTACATGTCGAGGGGCGTGCTCCGCGAGAATCTCGGATGGTCGGCGAACGCCTCCAGCCAAGGCCAAGAGCCATAGTTCATGCGGGACGAATCGAGCTCGTAGTTCGCCCGCTCCGCATAGACTCCGAGGGCCAGGGCGAGGCCCGGGACGAAGCTGTTCGCGTTCCAGTTGGCGTTGCACTCCCAGACCCAGCCGACGTTGATGTTCCGATCGTCGTCGCTCCGGTAGCCCCCGGACCAGAACTGGTTCGTATGGCCGAACTCGTGCGGGACGACGCTCGATCCTTCGAGCATCGCGGCGGGAGCGATCACGATGCTCTCGCCCCCGAAGGCGAAGCCGTCGGAAAAGTCCTGGAGGCCCGTCCGCGTGATGTAGACGCTGGTCTTGTACTTGGTCGCCTGGTTCCAGTAGGGGAGCGACGAATCGATCGACCGGTAGTAGTTCCAGACCCGTTCGAAGTAGGCGAAGTTCATCGCCCGGAACGCGGGATCGTTCCACTGGGTGGCGTCGGACTGCACGTTGTCGCCCCAGTAGAAGGTGAAGTGGTCCGTCGCGTAGGCGTTGAAATGGGCGTCGCGCGGCTTCTCCGCAGAGTTGATCGCGTACTGGGCGCCGTCGTTCGGGGCGGGCGGGCCGGGGAAGTTCGCGGCCACCGAGTCGACGTACGTTCGGCTGGCGGCGTCGAGGTCGGCGTAGGCGTATCCTTTACGCTGACCGGTGTCCGAGCGAACGACCTCGACATGGACGCGGGAGAGGGGGCTATCGAACCCCGTGACGTTCACGATGGCGGCCTGGAAGGTTTCGGGCGTTCCCACGCCGTAGCGGTCCCGCGCCATCCGGGTCCAGCTTCGGTAGGGGTACGTCACGGTTTTGACGTTGCGTAGGTGGCGCAGGTCCTCGTCGCCGAGGCTCGACCGTTTCAGCGTCATCAGACGACCGCTGGCGAGACGCACCGCGACGGCGGTCGACGTCTGGGAGACGTAGGTCCCGTCCACGTCGGACGACTCGTTCGCGCCGACCTGCCAGGTGCGGGCGGCGAAGGTCTGGGCCGAGGCGGCCGTCGCGGCGGCGAGAACGGCGAGCAGGGCGAGAAAGCGCATAGCGATCTCTAGACAACGTGTAAACGTCTAATCGTTCGACGTTAAATTTTTTATGAACGAAGAACAAACGGCGCGTCTCTTCCCGTCTCGCACGGTGAGTCTTTTCATGAACCTCCGCGCGCTCTCCACCGCTCTGCTTCTCGCTCCCATCGCGCTCGCCCACGCCGACGTCGCGTACAGCAACCTTGGAGCGAACGGCGCTTTCGACCCGGAGGCGGCCTGGACCATCTCGTCTACCTCCAGTTCTCCAGGAAGCCAGAGTCTCGCCCAACGGTTCACCTCGGCGACGACCGGCAATCTCACCTCGATCGAGTTCGCGGGAACGCACGAGGAGGGGGGGCGGCGCCTTGCGGGCGACGCTCTACGCCGACGCCGTCGACGCGCCGGGGCTCGCTCTGGAAGGCTTCGACGTGGATCTTTCCGGGGCGGGCGACTCGGGAGCCCTCTTCTCGCTGACGAGCTCAGGCGGGGTCTCGCTCGTCAAAGGACAGCGATACTGGCTGGGCCTCGTCGCGAAAGGCGACGCTTGGCTCGGGTGGAACCTCGCGGCGCCCACCCTTGCCGGGAACGTGATGTTCGACTACGACGCCGCCGGAGCCACGATATCGAGCGACTCGCTCTCGGCGATGCGCGTGACGGTCCAAGCGGCTCCGGTTCCCGAGCCCGCGTCGATGCTCGTCCTCGGGGCGGGTGCGGTCGCGGTCGCAAGACGACGGCGAAAAGGTCGCTGAAGTCCCTTATAATAGAGCGGTGGCCCGGCTCGCCTCCCCCGAAACCGTCCGCTTCACCGCCGCCCAGCGCGACGCGCTCATCGACCTCGCCGCTCGCCTCCAGGCGGAGCAGGAGGCGACGGTCGGGATGGACGAGCTGGCCCGTGCCGCCGAGGAGGCGGGCGTCGATCCCCGCTTCCTGAGTGAGGCGGCCCGCCGTCTGGAGACTCCCGCCGAGGTCGGTCCGAGGGAAGCGATCGCCGCCCTCGCGGGCCTCGCCCTGTTCGACGCGCTGTTCTTCGGGATCGTGGCCCGCTCGTGGTTGTTCCCCATGAGCCCTATGATGGGAATACCGCTGTTGGCGGTCGCCGCGTTCGCCTTCGCGTGGATCTTCGGGCGGCCCCGTGCCCTGCGATGGGTCGCGCCGCTGGCTCCGGTCGCCGTCTGGACCGCTCTCGGCATCGCGGCGGCCTTCGCGTACCGGTTCCACGGCGATCATCGCTTCGGTCTGATGTTGCAGAGGGCGGCGACGTTCGGCCTGATCCAAGCGGCTTCCGCCGCCTTCGCATCCTTCCTGCGCCGCGACCCGTAAAATGGAACGCGCGATGCAAAGGCACGACGAACTCCCCCCGCTCAGCGCCGCCCAGCAGACCGAGGTTCTGCGCCTCGCGGCACGGCTTCAAGCCGAGCATGAGTCGACGACGTCCTTCGAGTGCCTCGTCCGAGCGGCGCAGGAAGCAGGGATCGAAGAACGGTTTCTTCAGGAGGCGGTGGAGCGCGTCGCCGCGACGCCGAGGCCCTACGGACCGACACTCCAGCCCGCGAGCCTGTGGGCGGCTCCGGCGCTGGTTCTGATCGCGGCGGCCCTCGGCGCTCTCGTGCCCTTCTTTCCGCCCTTTCCCTTCGTCGCGTTCCTCGGATTTCTCTTCGCGCTCTATCCAACTCTCGCCGGGAGGTCGCGTCTTTCTGTGGCGGGCGTGTCGTTCGTCTCGTGGATGTCCATCAACCTCGCGATGTGGGCGATCCAGGTCGACGTAAGAGGAGAGTTTACGACCGTCGGTCTCCTGGAAGCGGTGGGGTTGGTTCTCGGAATGGCGCTCGCGGAGATGGCGGTCGTCGCCAGGAACACCAAGGCGCTCGCCCAGAATCGGCCACAATCGCTCTCATGAGGATCGGCCTTCTCGGGGCGGGCGGCATCGGTCGCGTCCACGCGCGCCAGTACGCCCGGCGCGGCAACGTGGAGCTCTTTATCCACGATCGCGTTCCCGCTCACGCGGCGGCGCTGGCGGAAAGTTCGGGCGGAACGCCGGTGGACTCCTTCGAGGATGTGCTCACGAAGGTCGATGCGGTCGACGTCTGCCTTCCCACGCCGCTCCATCGGGAGGTCGGCCTGCGTGCCCTTGCGGCGGGCCGGGCGGTGCTGATGGAGAAACCGATCACCCGAACCTTCGAGGAGGGCTTAGAGCTGGTCGAGACCGCGGAGCGGGCGGGCGTTCCGCTGATGACGGCCCAGGTCGTCCGGTTCTTTCCGGACTTCGCCCGGGGCCACGCGCTGGTAGAGTCCGGGGCGGTTGGGAATCCCGCCGCCGCCCGCGTCCGGCGGGGAGGCAAGGCGCCTCAAGGTACCGAAGGCTGGTTCCAGAACCTAGAGATGAGCGGGGGCGTCCTGCTCGACCTCGCCATCCACGACTTCGACTGGCTCCGCTGGACGCTCGGCGAGGTGTCGCATCTCTACTCCCGGAGCGTCGGTCTCCAGGACGGCCATGGCCCGGATTACGCACTGACCACCCTAACCTTCGACTCCGGGGCGGTGGCCCACGTCGAGTCGACCTGGATGGACCCGACGGGCTTCCGGACGACGTTCGAGATCGCGGGAAGCGGCGGCCTGATCTCGCACGACTCGCGGAACAACGCGTTCCTGCGCACCGCGACGGAGAACGGCGTCGTGACCGACGGCGGCCTCGTCCCGGAGGACGATCCTTACTACCGCGAGATCGACGGCTTCGTGACCGCCCTGGAGAACGGGACGCCGGTGCCCGTTCCCGGTCGCGAAGGTCTCGCCGCCCTGGCGATCAGCCTCGCCGCCATCGAGAGCGCGACGACGGGCCGCGTGGTCAAGCCGGTTCGGGTCTAGGGTGAATCCCGAGGATCTTACGCCCCTCGCAGTTCGGCTCGCGACGGAGAGCGTGTCGATTCGCGCCGCATGCGCCGCCCTCGGCGCGTTCCAACTCGACGGCTGCGATATCTACCGTAGCTGCGAGCCCTGCCCTATGTATCTCGGCGCGCTCTATTGGGTGCGTCCACGCGCCGTCTACTACGCGGCGGACGCGGGCTTCGACGGCCACTTCATCGACGAGGAGATCGCCCGCCATCCGCGCGAGCGAGCGCTTCGCATGGCCCCGCCTCCCGTCGAAGGGGCCACCGAGCCGTTCGAGCGCTGGAAGGCTACAGGACAGCGAACGGGATACTGAGCAGAAGAAATCTCATCCTCCGTCAGCCGGTAGGGGAAACTTGCCAACCACTGCGACCCAAGCTGCCGGAGTCCGGAGAAGCTTCCGGCAGCTTGGGCCAAGGTATTCGAGAGATCGACGGAGTCGGCTGCCGGAAGATAAATGCTAGTGAGTAAAGGGCTTTCTCAGCCCTCGACCCGCAACCAGGTTCCGAGTTCGGCGATCACGTCCAGGCTTTTGAGCCGCTCGAGGGCGGCGACGAAATCGGACTCGCGGCAGGGATGGGTGAGGAACACGATCTCGCCCGCGCCCTCGGCGAGGGTCTTCATCTCCATCGCGGCGAGCGACACGTCGTGTTCGCCGAAGGTGTTGGCGATGGCCCCGAGGACCATCGGACGGTCGCGGACGGTGAGGCGCAGGTAGTAGCCCGTGACGAGCGAGTCGATGGGGGCGGTCGCCATGCCCGTGCCGTAGGGAATGGCGCTTCCCCGCCCGCCAGCGGCGAGGTTACGGCCCACGTCGATCAGGTCGCCGACGACGGCGCTGGCGGTCGGCTCGGAGCCCGCGCCACGACCGGAGAACATCACATCGCCCACGAAGTCGCCGTCGAGCCAGAGGCCGTTGTAGACGCCGTTCACGCTCGCCAAGGGGTGCGTCTTCGGGAGGAGCGCGGGGTGAACGCGCACCCGGACGCGGTCGATGTCCACCGCATCGACGATGCCGAGGAGCTTGATCCGGTAACCGAGGGTGTCGGCGTACTGCATGTCGAGCTTCGTGACTCCCCGGATGCCCTCGCGGTAGACCTTCTCGATGGGCACCTGCTTACCGAAGGCGATGCTGGCGAGGATCGCGATCTTGTACATCGCGTCGAAGCCGTCGACGTCGGCGGTCGGGTCGGCCTCGGCGTAGCCCTTGGCCTGGGCGTCGGCGAGCACCTCGGCGAAGTCGGCTCCCTCCTCCTGCATGGCGGTGAGGATGAAGTTGGTCGTGCCGTTGAGGATGCCCATCATCTTCAGCACGTCGTTGCCCGCGAGCTGGTGTTTCAGGGGCTGGACAAGGGGGATGCCGCCGCCGACTGCCGCCTCGTAGTGGAGGTCGAGTCCTTTATCCTTCGCGAGGGTCACGAGCCGCGATCCGTGCTTGGCCATCAGCTCCTTGTTCGCGGTAACGACGTTCTTCCCACACGCCAGGGCCCGTTCGACCATCTCGCCCGCCGTGTCGGCCCCCCCGATCAGTTCGAGGATCACATCGATAGATTCGTCGTCTACGATGCTTCGTAAGTCGGTGGTGAACATCGCCGAATCCAGCCCGCGAGCCTTCGCGGGGTCCCGGACGCCGATCTTGACCACCTCGACGGGGAAGCCGACCTTGCGAAGGATCGCGTCCTGGTTGTCCATCAGCATCCGGTAGACGCCCGATCCGACGGTGCCGAAGCCGAGGATGCCGACGCGCAGGGTACGAGGAGGAGCCGAGACGGTCACGGTTCGATTATGGCGCGTGGGGCCGGGCGTTCCGAGTTCCCCGCGACGTAACCCTCGGAGGTTCTCGTCCGTCCTCTTCTTTCAGGGCGACGCCATGGTCCACGCGCTTTTACTTTTCGCACCTTCGCCTTCGGCCTCCGACCGGGTGGTGACGGTCGCTCCACCCCCTCTGTCGATGGCGAGCCTCGTTCCGGCGCGTCCCTACCGGAGCGTGGCGCTTAAGGGACCTCCCGAAGATGGAGCGGTCGCGACCGTAAAGGGTCGGAAGCTTCGATTTCGTCCCAGCACCGTGTTCGACCACGTCTCGGTCAAAGGCGTGGGGCGCGACGGAACGGTGGCCCTGTATCGTTGGTACTACGGGCTCTACACGACGTTTCAGGAAACGATCTGGCGGAAGGGGAAGGAGACGCCGGTGACGGCCTTCGGTCATGCGGCCCAGTTGTCGGACTACCGCGATGCTCGCAACTACGCCGGTTCGTTCTACGAGGACGAGTCGCAGAACTCGAGCGCCATGATGCCTCCCTCCGAAGAGTCGGTGGCGTTCGTGGTGGAGAGTGGCCGGATCCGCATCGTGGGACGGGGACGCGTCGCAGCGTGGAACCCCGGCGGGGCGGTCGCAACGCGTCTTCGGGTCGACGACGACGGTAAGCCGGCGGGATCCGATATCCGCAGCGAGGAGCACGTTCGCGTCTTCGAGAAGGGTCGGACCTACGATCTTGGCCGAGTACGCGTTCTTGGGCGAAGGGCCGACGGTGCGTTCGTTCTGATCGACACCGTTCCTCCTTCCGCCGAATCCGTCGTTCCCGATCCTCTCGGTCTCTACCTTTGGCGTCAGGGACGTCTTGAGCCGTGGGTCCGGCTTCCCAAAGGGTGGGAGGCGATCGCCTTTGAGCCGCAAGGAACCGTGCTTCTTCGCAAAGAAGGTCAGGCGGGCCTTCTTAAAGGGTCGACCCTCACCCCCTTGCGCGTCAGCGATCCGCGCGTGGGCGAAGCCCTGGGATACACCGACGCGGCGGACTGGCTTCGTCCGGATAGCTCGTTCGCCTTTTCGACCGGCGGGATCGGCCCCTCGGGACACGACGAGCGGAAGACCTACACGCTCCGACCGTCCGCCTGAGTCTAGGCGTTTCGTGATGTGGTCAGCGCGCTAGGATGTAATGGCCACCGATATCCTCGGATTCGAAATAGGCGAGACGGGAGGGATCGAAGACGAGATAGGTCCCGAAACCGGGGTGGAAGACGGTTTCGACCGCCTCTTCCAGAGGGAGGCTCAAGCCATCGATCGCCGAGTCTTGCGACAGAACCTCGCAAGTCGGTCCCGCTCCTCTATGGCGCAGAAGGGCGACCACCCTATCGACGATGGCGGTCATCCCAAGACGCGTAGACCAGCGCGGATCGAAGTCGTGGCCGTGGGCGAACGTGGCGACCAGCCGCGTTCGGCCTTTGCGCGACTCCATGAGCGTCCGTCAGCGCTCCTTCCGATCGCGTTGAATAAACGCGTCGATAAACCGTTCCAGGTCTTCGGGGCTCATTCGGCCGTCGGCGGGAAGGTCACGTCGGCGTAAAGATCCCGCAGGGACAGGTCCAAGCCGACCGACGCCAGGCGGGCGACGGCGTCCAAGCCCTCGTAGGTCAGGACGCCCCAAGACGAGGCGCGGGGAAAGACCTCGACGACGGGCTCCGAGACCGAGATCAGGACGTACTCCTCCAGCGTTTCCAGACTCCGGTAGCGGCGGAACTTCGGGCCTCGGTCATAGGCTTCGGTGGAGGGCGAGAGCACCTCGAAGATGACTTTGGGATTCAGGAGCGCGCTCCGCGACTTTGCGACGTACTGGGGCGGGCAAGCGATCGCACCATCGGGATAGGTGTAGACGTTATAGGCCGGGATCGGGATCTGAACGTTCTGATCCAGGAAACGGCACGCGCCTTTAGCTCGTAGCGCAGGCCCGAGGATTTCACCGAAGATCGAGGTCACCGCGAGGTGGTCCGAACTTCCGCCCGGCATCGCCCGCACTAGTCCATCGACGTACTCGCTCCGGGTTTCCGCCTTCTGCTCGGCGGCGAAGTACTCCTCGAACGAAACACGCTGAGGCGGGGGCAGGGGCGGCGTGTCCGATACGACGTAAAGCCCGCTCATCCTTTCATTCTACGCCCGCTTTCCCTTTATTTCAGAGGCCTCACCGCCGCGAGCGCGCGTAGGAAGGCGGCGTCGGCAGGCCGGAGCAAGAGCGTCGTGCTGCCGCACGTCGCCCGCCCGGATCGGGACACCGTCCACTTGGTCCCTAGCATCTCCTCGATAACGATCACCACTGGAGTGCGGTCGGGTTTGGTCACACGAGCGCGTCCCAGAATTTTTATCCACCCGCCGAAGAGGGCGCTCGTCGCATCCAGACCGCGAGGGGTGACGGCGCGGAAGACGGCGTGGCGCAGATTTTCTCGAATGCGATCCGCCCCGTGGAACGCTCCCCCGACGAGCCGTCCGTCCCGGGCATCGAAAGCCACGGCCACCGGCTCGATGATCCAGCATCCTTCCTTCGCCTGCGCCTCGCTCGGAACCTGCTGGGCGAAGAACCCATGCCCCTCGGGCGTCACGCGAACCTCGGCGTGTACGTCACCCCAGACGAACAGGATGAGAGCCGCGCCAACGCTTTTGACGGCGCGGGCGCTGAACTCAAGCATCGGCCTTACGCCCGGGGCGTGAAGCTCGTGCCGCAGCCACAGGAGCGGGCGGCATTGGGGTTGTCGAACTTGAAACCGCCGCCCATGAGGTTGGCCGTGTGATCGAAGGTCGCGCCCTGGAGGAAGCGCGCCGACTTCGCGTCGCAGACCACCTCGACGCCGTCGAGGGTGACCGAAAGGTCGATCGGCTTGCGCTCGACGTCGAGGCGCATCACATACTCGAAGCCCGAGCAGCCGCCGCCCTTGACGCCCAGGCGCAGGAATACGCCTTCGCGACCGTCCTTCGCGACCAGCCGCTTGATGGCGGCGACGGCCTTCTCGGTGACGACGATGGGGAACTCGGTGGAGGTCATGGGAGCGCGGGTTACTTCAGGACGGGACGCCGGGGCTCGGCGAAGAGGGTGACGTTGGGGGCGACGTCGCCCTTTTCGATGAGGTCGGTCAGGGTGAGCGTGGCGACGACGTTGTCCACCGCGCTCTGGATCGACTGCCAGAGGGCGCGGACGCTGCAGTCGACGGCGTGGCGACAGGCCGCGTCGTCGCCGCTACCGTGGCGCTCGCAGAAGCCGTCGTCGTAGAGGCGCCCGCCAAGGGCGGCGAGTACGTCGCCGACGTAGGTCTTGTCGGCGGGGCGGGCGAGAGCGTAGCCGCCCTGCTGGCCGCGGGTACTCACAAGGAAGCCGTCGCGCCGCAGAATCATGAGAAGCTTAGCGACATGGGTCGGACTCATCCCCTCGTGCTTGGCGATCTCAGGGATGGTCAGAGAGCCCCCTTCGCCCAAGCGAGCGATCTGGAGGAGGCATCGCAAACCGAACTCTTCTTGAGCGGAGAATTTCATAGGCCGAGCATCAGGCGCACGTCGTCGCTCATGCGCTCGATCGTGAAGGGGGGATCCCAGGTTAGTTCGACGGACACGTTGCCCACGCCGGGCGCGGAACGGGCGACGGACTCGATCTCGCCGGGAAGCGAGCCCGCGACGGGGCAGGCGGGCGAGGTGAGGGTCATCACGATGTCGACGCTCCGGTCGTCCTTGACGTTGACCTCGTAGATGAGGCCGAGGTCGTAGACGTTGACGGGAATCTCGGGGTCGTAGACGGTGCGGATCGCCTCGATCACCTCGCTCTCCATCAGCGACTTCTCGATCGCGTTCAGCGGAGGCCGGGAGGCGTTCGAGGGGGAAATACTCAGGGGTTCGGGCATTATTCGGTCGTCGCCTCCGTCTCTCCGTTCAGAGCGGCGTGAAGGGCGTGCCAGGGAAGGATGGCGCACTTGATGCGGATCGGAAGCTCACGGACGCCCGCGAAAACGGCGAGGTCGCCCAAGCCGTCCCAGTCCGGCTCCGCGCCGCTGGTGTCGGTCACGAGAGCCTGGAAGCGCCGGAAGATCGCCTCCGCCTCCTCCTTGGTCTTCCCTTTCATGACCTCGGTCATGAGGCTCGCGCTGGCGGTCGAGATCGCGCAACCATGGCCGTCGAAGGCGATCGCGTCGATCGTTCCCCCGTCGGTGTGGAGCGAGACCTCGACCTGATCGCCGCACAGGGGATTGTAGCCTTCCGCCCGCGCGCCTTCGACCCGCCCGCGGTTGCGCGGATGCCGGTTGTGGTCGAGGATCGTTTCCTGATAGAGTTCGCGGAGCATAGGACAGGAGGGAAAAAGGAAGGAGTCGGAGGCGTCCTTGGTCTTTTCATACGCGTTTTTTCCCCTTTCCATTGTAGCCCTCGGTCGGCACGCATCGATCCTTTTGCGCCTTCGAACGGCTAAACCACACGATCGGGAACGGAGTCTCGGCTTTTCCGGCGCCAGGGAGCGATCGGGAATCGGTTGTGCAGCGTCTCCATGCCGAACATCAGGATGGAAACGAGAAGCGCTGAACGGAGATCGAAATGTCCCCGTAGGAGCCGGGTCAGGATAAGCCAGATCACCAGTCGCCTCGGGACCGAGCGCGCCGCGTCGAGAAGGGCCGCTCGCCAGCTCATCGGCCTCGGCGAGGCGGCGGGAGCCGAGGCGATCACGGTGACGATGAGCCCCGTGAGAACGAGACCGCTGCCCAGAAGAAGGCGGAAATCTTGCCCGTCCGAGAGGGTGAACACGCCCGTTCGCAGCCATCCCCACGCGCCTTCAAGTGGGATCCAGGCAAGGAGCGACGATCCGAGGGCGAAAGCACAACCCGCGCCGTACTGGATCGGGGTCGCTTCGGCAGTGCCTCGCGCGTCCGGTTTGGCCTGCTCGACGACGGACATCTCCCTTCTATTCTAGTTTGGAGACACGAAGCGAGTAGGCCTTAGGTCGCCAAGGGCTTCCGTGAAGGACCCCACGATAGACGAGTCAGCCCAGAATCTCCCGCACCCGGTGGAGGCCGCGTACCAAGGCATCGATCTCCCACTCGACCGAGTACATCGCCAGGGAGGCGCGGGTGGTCGCGCCCACGCCGAGGCGGCGCATCAGGGGCTGGCAGCAGTGGTGGCCGGTGCGGACGGCGACCCCTTCCCCGTCGAGGATGGTGCCGATGTCGTGCGGGTGGGCATTGTCGAGGACGAAGCCGAGGACGCCCGCCTTGTCCGGGGCCGTCCCGGTCAGGCGCAGGCCGGGGACTTCGAGGAGCCGCTCGGTGGCGTAGGCGGTGAGTTCGCGCTCGCGGGCTTCGAGCCGCTCGAAGGCGAGGTCCAGGCGCTCGGACAGACTTCCCTCGTCGCCGCCCTGAGCCGCGACGAACCGGATCGCCGCGTCCAGACCGACGACGCCCGCGATGTTGGGGGTACCCGCCTCGAACTTGGCCGGGATCGGCGCGTAGGTCGTGCGCTCGAAGGAGACCTGGCGGATCATGTCGCCGCCGCCCTGGTAGGGCGGCATCGCCTCCAGCAGGGCGCGCTTGCCGTAGAGGACGCCCACGCCGGTTGGGGCGTACATCTTGTGGCAGGAGAGGGTGTAGAAGTCGGCGTCGAGGTCTCGGACGTCGACACGCCGATGGGGCCCCGCCTGGGCGCCGTCCACGAGGACGAGGGAGCCGTGCGCGTGGGCGAGCTCCACCATCGCCTTGACCGGATTGACCGTCCCAAGGGAGTTCGAGACGTGGACGACGCCGACTATCTTCACGCGTCCCTTCTCGAGAAGCGCACGGTAGGCGTCGAGGTCGACCTCGCCCGCATCGGTGATGGGGATCGGCTCGACGGTCGCGCCCGCCCGCTCGGCGGCGAGCTGCCATGGCACGATGTTCGAGTGATGCTCCATCGCGGTGACCAGGATGCGGTCGCCGGGTGACAGGGCGAGACCGTGGGCGACAAGGTTGATCCCCTCCGTGCAACCCTTGGTGAAGACGATCTCCGCCTCTTCCGCCGCCCCGAGGAAGGCCCGGACGCTTTCCCGGGTTCCGTCGTAGGCGTGGCTGGCGACCTGCGAAAGGTGGTGGACGCCCCGGTGCACGTTCGCGTTCTGCGTCGTCCAGTAGCGGTCGAGGGCGTCGAGAACGGCGCGCGGCTTCTGGGAGGTGGCGCCGTTGTCCAGATAGGCCAGCGGCTTGCCGTTTACCTGGAGGTCCAGGATGGGAAACTCCGCGCGAAGCGCGTCGAGGTCGGTTCGGGGATAGGCGGTGGTCATACGGCGGGCCGGACCCGTGATGATTCTACGCCGCGCATCGGGCGGCGAGAGCCTCCCACTCGGCCCGTTGGCGAGCGATCGTCGCGTCCGAACGGTCGCCCGCCTCGACCGCCTTCGTAAGTTTCGCGCCTTCGCCGTCGGCCTCGCCCGCGCGGCGGTACCAGTACAGCGCGTTCCAGAAGTCGCCCTCACGGCGGTGGACGACCGCGTGGAGGGCGGCCCCCAATGGATCGTCCATCGACTGGCAGACGTCGTGCGCCCGTTCCAGCTCGTCCAGGTACAGCCACACGGCGGCCTCCAGGGCGGGCGCGAGGCCGAGCCCTTGGACGAGGGCGACCGTCTCGACGTCGAGGTCGCCTCGCATCGGAACGACGAGCTTCGCGAGGGCGTCTTCGCGGCGGATCGGCTCCAGGGCGGCGGGCAGGATCACACGAACACCATGAACGCGACATAGAGAAGCGCGCCGACGACGAACGCCGCCGCCACGAGGGCGACGACGAGCTTCAGGAGGTTCTGCGGTCGAGCGCTGGCCACAAGGCTATTGTACTAGCCGATCTTGACGTTTCCGATTCCCTTCTGCCTCATGAGGGCCTCGATCTCGTCCGCCTTGCGCGGCGCGCCCGCCGAGAGGATCACCGGGGCGCCGTCCGTGACCAGGACGTCGTCCTCGATCCGGACGCCGATGTTCCACCACTTCGGATCGCAGGGCGAGCCCGCCGGGATGTAGATTCCCGGTTCGACGGTCATCGTCACGCCCGGCGCGAGGGTTCCGATGGACGAGTCGTGAACGTCGAGGCCGATCGTGTGGCTCGTACCGTGCATGAAGTAGCGTGCTAGGTCGCGGGGCGTCTTCACGATCCCGAGTTTCGTCATGCCGTCCAGAAGAACCTTGGAGGCGGCCTGATGGCTCGCCCGGAAATCGGCTCCAGAGCGGCAGGCGGCGATGCCCGCGTCCTGCGCGGCCAGCACGAGGTCGTAGATCGCGCGCTGCTCCTTCGAGTAGGTTCCGCTTACGGGGAACGAGCGGGTCACGTCCGCGCTGTAGCCGTGGTACTCGCCCGCCACGTCCATGCAGACGATCTCGCCCGCGTTCATGGCCCGGCGATCCTCCTCGTAATGCAGGGTACAGGAGTCGGGCCCGGCCCCGACGATCGAGTTGTAGCCCACCGACTCGCAGCCGCCCCGGGCGAAGCAGTACTCCACGACGGCCTGGAGGTCGTACTCGTGGCCGTCGGGCTCGCAGCTCTTCATCGCCTCGACATGGCCCTTGACCGTCGCCGCCACCGCCTTCTTGATCAGCTCGATCTCGGCGGGCGACTTGATCGCGCGCATCCGACCGAGCTGCGCCGCCAAGCCCCCCGGCCGCTCGCGTCCCTTGGCCCACTCCTCGACGTCCCCCTGCATCGTCGCGATGCTTCCGGTCGGGTCGTTGAGGTTCGGCGCACGAAGGACCGCCCCGCCCGTGCCGGCGGCGGCGAGCACGTCCTTTAGCCGCCGGTTGCTCACCGACATCTCGATCCCCAGCCTCGTCGCGGCGGTCGCGGGGCCGAAGCGGTAGCCCGTCCAGGTCTCCTGTCCGGGATCGCGGTCGTTCACGAGCAGGACCTCGGTGACGCGCTTGCCGTCGATCGTCATGCCGTCCGGGGCGAGCACGAGGGCCGATTCCGGCTCGGGGAAGCCGGTGAGATACCAGAAGTTCACGTCGGGGTGGAACCGAAAGTCCGTGTCGTTCGAGCGGTTGCGCTCCGGGTTCGTGAGCAGCACGGCGACGGAGCCCTTGGGCATCCACGCCTTGACCTTGGCCCGCCGGGCCGCGTGCTCCGCGTTCGTGATCCGGTCGGGTTCGAGCAGGGGAAGCGCCTCTCGCCGCTGGGTTAGGAGAAGCGCGAGAAGGGAAAGGACCGGCATGGGGTTTCCGCATTGTACGCCGGAAGTTTCCGGCGCGGCGCCACAATAGGTCATGACCCGCGACGACGTCGCCCGCACCATCGACCATGCCGTTCTGCAGCCTACGATGACGGACGACGACCTGCGGCGGGAGGTCGAATCCGTACGCGCGTTCCCTCTCGCCAGCGTGTGCGTCAAGCCGCCGATGGTCGAATTCGCCGGAAGACTCCTCGAAGGGACGTCCATCGCGGTGTCCACCGTGGTCGGCTTTCCTCACGGCTCGCCCACGGCGGCGACCAAGGCGTTCGAGGCGCGCGAGGCGATCGCGGCGGGCGCGCGGGAGATCGACATGGTGGCGAACCCCGGCAAGGCGATCGAGCGGGACGAGACTTACGTTCGGCGCGACATCGGCGCGGCGCTGGAGGAGTGCCGGGCGGGCGGCGCGCTCCTCAAGGTGATCCTGGAGACGGGCCTCCACGACGACGAGACCAAGCGCTGGCTTTGCGGCGTCTGCTCCGACCTCGGGGTGGACTTCGTCAAGACCTCGACGGGCTTCGGGACGGTCAAGGCAGGGGACGGGCTACGGGCTACGGGCGCGACGGAACACGACGTCGCGCTGATGCGCGCCGCCTGCCCGCCGAGCGTCGGGGTGAAGGCGAGCGGCGGTATCCGTTCGTACGAGGTCGCCGTCCGCATGATCGAGCTCGGGGCCACGCGCCTGGGGACGGGCTCGACGGTCGCGATCCTCACCTCGGACGCGGCGGGCTCGGGATCGTATTAGGCAACTAAGGCCCTAAAGGCTGATTGTCCGAATCCCGGACGTTCCCCACGGCGATGAGGATGATGTCGACCAGGGACCAGATACCCAGGGGAATCCAGGCTAGGCCGCAGCTAAGGAAGCCCAGCCCGAAGAGCGCGAGCATACCGATGCCCATCGCGGTGTGCCCAAGATAGAAGCGGTGGACGCCGAGGCCGCCCAGGAAGATCGCGAGCAGAAGCGTCGTGACCTTGCTCTTGGGCGGCCCGGCGTACGTCGACATCATGCCCGGACGCGGGTAGCCGTAGTCGGCAGGAGCGGAGACGGGAGGCCGAAGGTAGGAGCCCGCGTCGGGGAACAGCCCCATCAAAGCCGGAGCCGACGAGGCCGGGAGCCGATGGCCGTCCAGGGGATCGACGAGTTCCGTGCTGGGGAGAATCCGCCCCTCGGCGATCCACTGCTGAAGGGTCGCCATGTCGACCGGTCCGTAGACCTGCCCGTCGGCTCCGACCACGCTGTACACCTCCTAAAACTACTCTATTCCAGTCTATTCCAGGACGGCGATGCGGACTACAATGGGACGATGGTCGCTTCCCTGTTGGCCTCCGCGATCCTTCCGACGACGCGCGCCTACTTCGTCGGCAACAGCGTCACCGACGCACTGGACTACGGCGCCTTCGAACGTCTGTTCGCCACCCAAGGGCGGACCCTCGTCTGGGGTCGACACACCATCCCTGGCACGCCCCTTTTCCTTCCCTGGCAGGGCGCGGAGGCGGGTCGGACGGACGGCTTCGTACAGCCGCCCTTCGGAAACTCGTTCCAGGCGATGACGGGCTACGACTGGGACGTCCTGACCCTGGAACCGTTCGACCGGCACGAGAGGGATCTCAACGACAAGGGCTACGACGAAGGCGACCTTGCGAGCGCCCTGCGTTATATCGCCCCGGCCTTCCGGCGCAATCCCCGGCTTCGGGTCTTGGTCTACGCCCGCTGGCCCCGGATGTCCGTCGCGGGCAAGGGCGTCGTCTACGACAAGGTCGCCTACCTCGACAAAGATCGGGGCAAGAGCCCTCTCCCCGAGGGGCTGGACGATTGGCAGGTCCTCTGGAACCGCCCCTACACCGGCGGGTGGGACGGCACGAACGAGACCAAGGCCTACTTCGAGCGACTCTCCGCCACCCTGAAAGGGGCGACGAAGGCCCGGGTCGAAACGATCCCGGTGGGCCACGCGATGGCGGCTTTGGATCTCCAGATGCGGGCGGGGCGGGTTCCCGGCTACTCGAGCGTTTGGGAGCTCTACAACGACGGCATCCACCTGAACCGCGCCGGCTCCTACCTCGTCGGCTGCGCCTTCTACGCCGCGATCACGCGGGAGAGCCCGCGCGATCTCTCCACGGAGCCCTACGGTATCCCTAACGACGCCCTCGCCCGTGCGATCCGTGAGGCGGTCGCGCGCACGGCGCGGAAGCCCGGCGCCTAGGGCATGGGATCGTCGTGGCTGAGTTCCAAGGCGGTCAGCGTCTCGCGGGCGGGGTCGCGCAGACGGGGGTCGTCACCACGGGCGTAGGCACGAAGTCGTTCCGGCGCGTCGGGATTGCCCCGCGCGGCCAGCTCCCGCCAGAGCTCGAGGGCGGCGAGGTCGTCCGTCTCCGCAAGGGCGCGACGGTGGAGTTCGGGTTCCTCGCTCATGGGAGATCAGGGTTTCCTCAAAGCTCACGCAGGAGAGCGACGGCCAGCCGGGCCAGCTCGGTCATCGCCCCCGCGTGCATCGTCTCGTAGCCGTGGGAGTTCTGCATGGCGAGGCCGAGGGTGATCGGGCGGGCGACGAGCCCGAGTTGGGCGCAACACGAGGCGTCGGAGCCGCCGCGCGAGAGGGCCTGCCACTGGGGCCGCTGACCCAGGCCACGCGCCACGCGGTCGACGAGATCGCCGTCGGCGGCGCTCATCGTGGCGTAAGAGTCGGTCGTCCAGACGGTGGGCTGCTCGGAAAGGGCGACGGGGGCGTCAGGCACGGCAGGGCCGAGTTCGAGGGCGATGCAGACCTCGGGTCGGATCTCGCCGTTGATCCACCGCGCGCCCTCGCCTCCGACCTCCTCGGCGGCGGTGGCGGCGAAGAGAACGCCCTCGACGGGATGGGCCTTCAGCTCCTCCAGGGCGAGGAGCATCGAGACGAGGTCGCCGCGATCGTCGAGGAAGTGGCCCGCGACGAGGTCGCCCATCCGAAGGAGCCGCCGCCGCATGGGGTGGACCACGACGCGCGTTCCCGGACGCACGCCCCGCGCCCGCAGCTCGCGCGGATCGAGGTAGCTCTCCACCCGCGCGAGGTTCCACTTGACAGGGCCGTCGGTGGCGCGGCGGGCGCGGCTCGCCGGGTCGTCGGTGTGGATCGAGCCGAAGCCGAGCACGGCGTCGATCGGGCCGTCGGAGGCGAGGATCTGAACGGGGCCCTCGCCCAGCTTCCAAGGGTGAATCCCGCCCAGGGGCCCGACGACCAGGGCGCCGGAGGGTTCGACCTCGCGAACGATCATCGCGATCTCGTCCAGGTGGGCGGTGACGACGGTGCGATAGGGCGGCGGCCCCATCGCGATGCGGACGCTCCCCTTGGCGTCGATCTGCGGATCGTAGCCCAGCTCGGCGGCACGGAAGGCGAACGCTTCCGCCACCGCCTCCTCCTGCCCCGGCGGTCCGGGAATCTCGACGAACTCCTGCAGAAGGGCGACGGGGTCCAGCACGGCTCTCAGGCTACCCTTGCGGCCAACCGGCTATCCCACCGTCACCGTGGCGAACGAGTGCGGCGGGAGAGGGAGCCAGAGGCCTTCCTCGTCGTCTTCGAGCGGGAGCGACTTCGGCGCGACGCGGTTCGGATCGGCGGCGCTGTTCTGGGCTTCGGGGGCGGCGTGGAGGATCTCGGCGGTGGCAGGGCCGGAGAAGCCCTTGAGCAGGACCGCGCTCGAGTCTTTGTACGCGCGGTTGACCACGGAGATCGTCACCTTGCCATCCTTGCGGGTCGCGGTGGCGGAGACCTTGGGCGCGTCGTCGACCGTGACGGGCAGGGCCTCGGCGCCGACGTGCGGCGTGTGCATCCGCAGAACGTGGTAGGTGGGCGTGAGCCACATCGCGGGGCCGTCGGTCATGATCGGCGCGTGCAGGACGTTCGCGATCTGCGCGAGGTTGCACACCGAGAGGACGTTGCACTGCCGATGGAACCCCTCCAGGGCGACGGCGGCGGCGAGGGCGTCGCGCAGGGTGCCCGCCTGGGTGTAGTCGTCGCAGTAGGCCGCGTCGGCGCCGGGTCCCCAGGAACGGGCGTCGGCGTGCCACATGCCCCACTCGTCGAGGGCGATGCCGATCTTGCGGTCGGGGTCGATCCGGTCGAGCAGGGTGCGGGTCTCCAGGACGAACTCCTCCGTGCGGTGGGCCTCGGCGAGCGTCTTGTCGAACTCCTCCTCGGTGAACGTCGCGCCGAGGCCGCCCTCGATCCAGTAGCGGTGGATCGAGAAATGTTTCATGAGGAACGCGTGGTCCTTCATGGTCTCGACGGCGCGCTCGTTCCAGTCCTTCTCCTGGCCGCAGAACACCATCTCGATCGCGCCGCCGTGCACGTCGCGGAGCATCGTGGCGTAGCGGCGGTACTCCAGGCTGTAGCTTTCGGGGGAGTAGTGGCCGCCGCAACCCCAGTTCTCGTTCCCTACGCCCCAAAGGTGGACGGACCAGGGCTCCTTCCGTCCGTTGTGCTCCCGTTCCTTGGCGAGGGCGGTCCCCCCGCCGTAGGTCGCGTATTCGACCCAGTCGCACAGCTCCTGCACGGAGCCGCTGCCCATGTTGCCCGCGAGGTACGGCTCCGCGCCGATCGTCTCGCACAGGTTGAGGAACTCGTGGGTTCCGAGGCCGTTGTCCTCCTCGACCCGCCGTCCGCAGCTCAGGCCGAGCCGCACGGGGCGATCCCCACCGATGCCGTCGCGCCAATGGTAGTGGTCGGCGAAGCAGCCGCCGGGCCAGCGCAGGAGGGGCGTGGGCATCGCCTTGAGAGCGTCCACCACGTCCTTTCGGAAGCCCCCGTCGTTCGGGATCTCGCTTTCGCGTCCGACCCAGATGCCGTCGTAGCAACACCGCCCGAGGTGTTCGGCGAAGTGGCCGTAGAGGCGCGAGGAGACGGTTCCGATCGGGCTGGCGAGGTCGACGTTGACGGTAGGCATCGAAAGCTAGGATATCCGGGAGTCGGGGCCTCTTGGAGTCCCCGACTCCCGAACTCTTCAACTTTCCGACTTCTTCGTCGCCTTACGGCGGTGTCCCCGAAGGGCGCCGGGAGCCGTCTTGCCCGCGCGGGAGGCGAGCGGACGATCCGCCGACAGGTCGGCGCTCGCGACCACCGTACCGGCCGGGCGCCACTTGCGCCGGTACCGCGAGGCGGTCAGCCGGACCGGGGTGGGCGGGTCGGCAGGCTGGGAGAGGTTGGGGTCGGCCAGGTAGTCCTTTCGGTAGCGAACCATCGCGACGAGGGCTTTCTCGTACTTCGCAAGATCGGCGGCGCAGGTGCAGCCTTGGGAGGCGGCGACGCGGGAGGCGACGTCGCCGAGAACGTCCACCTTGCCGGTGTTGACCTTGCGGTCGAAGAGGGTGGCGAGGCCTGCCTCGCTGGTGATGATCTCGCCCACGCGGACGGGGGTGGGAACGCCGCCAAGGCTGACCGTGACGGTGTCCTCGCTCGGCCAGTAGATCGCCTTCGCGGCGCGCACCTGGGCGGCGCGGAACCCGCCGCTCTTCTGCCCCGCACGGCCGAACACGGCGATCAGCCGCTTGTCCTCGATAATCCGCGCGTTCGCGTCCGCCCCCACGGCGACCGAGCCGCTCGTCGGATCGACCACCACGAGGTGGCCCGCTTCGTCTACATCCACGCCAAAGCGGTGGAAGTCGGTGGCGAAGCCTAGCGGGTCGGCCTGCTTGTAGATCCGCAGCACGGCGCCGAGAGATCCCGCACCATCCTTGAGGCTGGCGAACTGGATGAAGCCGACGCTGACGTAGCCGGTGTCGTAGGTGTTAACCGAGTCGAAGCCGCCTTCCAGGATCGACACGGCGCGCATCACCCGCGCGGGGCTTTCGTCGATGCCCGCCGTACGGAAGACGCCGTCGAGCATGTCCGGCGGCATCGTCTTGACCGCTTTGCCCGCGCTCATCACGCCCGCCGGAAACCGGTAGTAGGCGTAGCGGGGGCTGGAAAGCCGGGTGTTGTCGAGGTAGGTGAGGGTGAGGTCGTCGAAGCCGACCGTATGGGCGAGCGGTGCGACGGCCTCCGCCATGATCGGGCACGGACCGCAGAGGGACTGGAGTTCCTGCGGGATGGGACCGGGGGAGGACGGCTCGTCCAAAGGGGTGTTCGCGTCGGGTGCGGGAAGATCCTTGCCGATCGCCTCCCGGTTGGCGGCACGGGCGGTCTTCAAGGCCTCCCAGCGGTCGTGGCGGACCTTGGCGGCGATCCAGCCCTCCCAGGGCGTGCTCGCCGCCTGGGTCGGGGGGAGCTTCTTGCCCTTCGTGAGGTTCCAGAGCCAGACGCTGCCCGCCGGGGTGAGTCGGACCTGCCACACGCCTTTCTTCGCGGCGTCGGCGGGGGCCTCCGCGCGGTAGCGCCCCGGAGCGGCCCAGTAGGCCACGAGGTCGTGCCGCTCATCCTCGCCGAACAGAGGCGGAAAGCTCTGCGCGGGCGCGAGGCACGCTAGCCCGAGGGCGAGCAAGGCGAATCGACTCCGGTTCCTTGGCGTCATCATCGTTCCTTCCTAGAACGGGTCGAAGGCTACCGATCCTTAGGCGCAAGAGAGTAACGGGGTGAAAGATTGCGCAAAAAGTGCGACGTAGACACACGTTCCACCCAAGTAGACAGGCGAGGCATGCAAGCTTTCCGGCTTCTCACGGAAAGCGTGGCGTACCCGAAACCCGATCTCACGGATCGCTCCAGGTACCCTGATGTCGATATGTTTCGCGTTGGAGACCTGACCATCGACCCGCCGCTCGTCCTGGCGCCGATGGAGGACGTGACCTCCCAACCCATGCGCCGGATCGCCAAAAGGGTCGCGGGGCCGGGGCTGACGGTCACGGAGTTCGTCTCCGCGATGGCGATCCACCACAACGCCAAGAAAACGATCCACAAGATGCGGCTCCACGAGGCCGAACGTCCCGTCGCGATCCAGATCTTCGGAGGCGAGCCGAACACGATGGCCGAGTCCGCCCGCCTCGCCCAGGAGATGGGGGCGGACATCGTGGACATCAACATGGGCTGCTGGGTGCCCAAGGTCTGCAAGACGGGGGCGGGAGCTTCCCTGCTCAAGGACCCCGAGCTCGCGGAACGGATCGTAAAGGCCGTCGTCGGCGCGGTGAGCGTGCCGGTGACGGTCAAGGTGCGCGCGGGCTGGGACTATTCCCTTTTCGCGGCCCCGGACCTCGCGCGCCGGTTCCAGGACGCGGGCGCCCGGATGCTGACGCTGCACGCCCGCTTCGCGAAGCAGGGCTTCGAGGGCGAGGCCGATTGGCGGCTGATCGCCGCCCTGCGCGAGGCGGTGACGGTGCCGCTGGTCGGCAACGGCGACGTGAAGACTCCCGGCGATGCGGTGAGGATGCTCCGGGAGACGGGCTGCGACGGCGTGATGGTCGGGCGCGCGGCGATCTCGAACCCCTGGCGGCTGCGGGCGATTCGGGAGGGCATGGACGCCTATTTCGCGGGTCGGCCCTACGAAGAGGACCCGGAGATCGTCGTTCCGCTGGGCGAGCGCATCCGCACCGCCCTCGATCACATCCGCATGACGGTCGCCCTGGAGACGGAGAACGACCCCAACGGCGCGGAACTGCGAGCCTGCCGCTCGCTCCGAGGGCAGATCCCGCTCTACATCAAGGGCGAGGTCGGAGCCTCCCAGCTTCGCGAGAAGCTTACGCGCTGCTCCACGGTCGCGGAATACGAGGATCTGCTGGACGCGTTCGGCGCCGCACGAGCGTAGGAACCTACGACTGGAGCCGGGCTTGGGCGGCGAGGAACTCGTCGAGGATCGACCGCTCGGCGGCGGTCCGGCAGAGTCTCTCGGCCTTGCGCCGGGCGCCGTCGATCTTGGCGAGGTTCGAGGCGAGTCGGGCGCGGACCTGGGCGGCCGTTCCGAAGGATCCCCCCGCCGCCGCGGGAGCCCTGGCGAAGGACGCCGTTCGGTACTTGGCGAGACTCCGACGGACGCCAGCCGGGTCGGGCTTGCCGGATCTTTGGGTGTAGAGACGTCGTTCCGTCTTGGCGTACGGCAGGTAGTCGCTTTCGGGGTCGAACGCGTTGCCGCCTCCGCTCAAGGTCCAGTCATCGCGGGCGAACAGGACGCCGATGAAGCGGATCTGCCTGTCGAGTTCGAGAAGGCGGGTCTGGACGTTCGGCGGGAGCACGGCCCGGTAGCGGCGGGCGGTGTTCTCCCGATACGCGTCTACGAAGACCCCCTTCGCCACGCCCTGGTAGGGACCGGCGTCGCCGTCGGGGGTCTTGCTCAGGAAGAACCGCTCGAAGGCGTCCTCGCCCATCGCCTCGATCCCCGCGGCCGTCATCCCGTAGCGGTACTTGCGAAGCTCCTTGAGGTCGGCGATGGACATCTGCGCGACGGCGAGAAGCGGGAGGGCGAGAAGCATGGGACGTTAGACGACGATTCCCGCCTCCTGGGCAAGTCGACGGACCAGGTCGCCCGCTTGGGGAAGATCGTCGATGCGCCCGACCCCGGTACCGGCGTAGAGGCACATCGCCTCGATCTCTCCCGCGAAGCCCTCACGAGGGGCGGTGTCCTCATACCGGAGGATCGGGCCTCCGGGAGCGTGGCCGACCGTCTCGCCCTCGCCGGGCCGCACGCCTGAAGGCGGATGCCCCGCCGCTTCCCAAGCTTCCAGGGTCGAGTTGCGAAGCACGCGATGCGGCGCGTTGGGCCAGCCGAGGTCGAAAAGTTCCGTGAGCGCGGTCTCCCGACCTTCGACGATCCGCGTCTTGTACGCCTCGTGGGCGCGGCTTTCCCGTGTGGCGACGAACCGGGTCCCTAGCATCGCGCCTGCCGCGCCAAGGTCGAGAACGCGGCGCACTTCGCGACCGTCGGCGAGCCCGCCCGCCGCGACCACCGGCGGTCCTAGCGGGACGATCTGCGGCAGGAGGTCGAACAGCGGCGACGAAGACTGGACGTGGCCTCCGGCCTCGACGCCCTGGGCGATGAGGAAATCCACCTTTCCTATCAAGGCTTCGGCCTCCTCACGGCTCGTCACCTGGGCGCCGACCCGGGCTCCGTGGTCGCGGCAGAGTGCGAGGTAGGGCGTCGGATCGCCCCAGGAGAAGGTCACGGCGGGCAGGCCCGCTTCGAGGGCGGCCGACAGGGCATGCGGTTCGAAGGCGAGGGCGAAGTTACCCTGGAACGGCGCATCGCCGACCCGCGCCCGCACGGCCCGGACGGAAACCGCCGCGTCCTCAGGGGAGGTCCAGGTCAAGCCCATCGCGCCGACGCCGCCCGCCCGGACGACGGCGGCACAGAGTTCCGGTCCGGCGATGGAACCCGTGGGAGCCTGCCACACGGGGAGTCTTTCCCCAAGGACGCCTTCCCGAAAGGTCCCATCGTCAGCTCTCACCCGGTCTATCTTCCTTTGGGGAGAGCGATTCGAATCTCGCGGCCACCGAGTCTCGCCTTCTCCAGGGTCGCTTCGATCCGCAGGGTCGCCCGGACGACGCCTCCCGGCGCGAAGGCGTCGGGTTCGCGCACCGCCGCGTGGCGCGGCACGGGCCAGCCCGGAACGCGGTCGTCGAGCTTCCTACCGGGATCCAGCAGCCGTCGCAGCGCTTTCGCGGCGGCAGGGTCGGTCCAGTCGCACTTGAAGGCGAGGGTGCCATCCGCCTCGATCCGTCCCTTCAGCGTCTCGGGGGCGGGATCGGTCGCCGGGATGAACGTGTCGGCGTCGACCCAAGAGCCGAGGAACGTCCGCTCGGCGGTCAGTTCCGAGCCTTTATCGACGCGGACCGTCCAGCGTTCGCGATCGTTCAGAAGAAACCCTTCGGACGGGCTCTGGTAGCGCACGGCCACGTTCCAGGTCCAGAAGTCGCCCGCTTGGTAAGGAGCGACGAGAGGAAGGATCATGGCTCGAGCGGCATCTCGCCCATCTTGCGGTAGCCCTGCCGGCGCAGGCGCTCCTCTTTGCCCAGTTCGGTGCCGAGGTGGGCCTCTTCGGACCTGTCCTTGACCATCTGGCGCTCGTCGGCCTCCGCCTGCCGGACCTGCCGCGCCGCTTCCGCGCGCTCCGCGCGGGCGAGCATCCAGGGCTTCGCGCTCAGGCCGAGGCCGACCACCAGGACGGCTCCGACCAGGATTCCGTTCTTGGTCGAGGGAGACATGGTTAAAGGATACAGGGAAAAGGCGGGGGCGGGCGTCGTCTTTCTTCGATCTTCCCTAGCCCACCACCTGCGTCATGATCAGGTTCGTGTTGCCCGCGTGGCCGGCGGGGACCCCGGCGGTGACGATCACCATCTCGCCGCACTGGAGGCGCCCGGCGCGCAGGAAGGCGTCGATGGCTCCCTGCACCGTCTCGTCGGTGTTCTCGGAGATCGACATGGTGATCGCCTGAACGCCCCACACGATGCCGAGTTGGCGGCGGGTGCGATCGTCGTAGGTGGCGCACAGGATCGGCACGTCGGGCCGGAACTTGCTCACGCGGCGGGGGGTGAGACCGCTGGTGGTCGTCGTGACGATCGCGGCGGGCGCGAGTTGGGCGGCGAGCGAGCCGACGGCGTGGGCGATGGCGTCGGTGTGATCCACCGCGCCCGCCTTGACACGGGCACGCCAGGCGGCGTCGATCCGGATCCGGTCGAACCGGGCTTCCGCGGCGACGGCGATGCGGGCCATCGTACGAACGCACTCCACCGGGTAGGCGCCGGAAGCGGTCTCGCCGCTGAGCATCAGGGCGTCCGTGCCGTCGAGGACGGCGTTGGCGATGTCGGTCGCCTCGGCGCGCGTCGGACGCGGATTGACGATCATGCTCTCCAGCATCTGGGTCGCGGTGATGACGGGCACGCCCGCCCAGGTGCAGGCCTCGATGATCGCCTTTTGCATGAGAGGCACCTGCTCGATGTCCATCTGAAGTCCCATGTCCCCGCGCGCGACCATGATAAGGTCGGCCACCTTGAGGATGTTCGGAAGGTCCTCGACCGCCTCGCGCGTCTCGATCTTCGCGCAGAGCCGGATGCCCGGACCGCCCACCATGCGGTCCACCACGCGCCGAAGCTCCCGAAGGTCGGCGGCGTTCTTGACGTAGCTCAGGGCGATAAAGTCGACCCCCCGGGCGACCGCCTCCTGCACGTCCTCCAGATCCTTGCGCGTGAGGGAGGGCGTGTCGAACACCCGGCCCACGAGGGTAACGCCCTTCCGGCTCTTAAGCAGCCCGCCGGTGACGACCCGCGCCTCGAAGCGGTCCCTGCCCGCGTGGGCGGCGATCGCCAGCTCGATCTCGCCGTCGCCGAGGAGGAGCCGTCCGCCCGGCTCCATCTCGTGGAGGATCTCCGGCTGCTCGATCGGCACCTGAGCCCCGACGCCGACGGTCACCGTCGATCCCGTTTCCAGTTCCAGACCGTCGCCCAGGTCCCCCACGCGGAACTTCGGTCCCTGGAGGTCCGCGAGAATCGCGATGTGCGGAGCGTGCTCGCGAAGCCAGTCGATCCACTCGTTCTTGGCCTTCCAATCGCCGTGCGAGCAGTTGAGACGGGCCATGTCCATCCCCGACTCGATCATCGAGCCCAGAACGAACGGATCGCCCGATGCCGGGCCGAGGGTGCAGACGATCTTGGTGCGCGGATCGGGACTCATGCGCTTAGGGTACTTAGGGAACCGGGAGATTAGGGGTTAAGGGAAGCCCAACGCCCTCATTTCCCGAACTCCGGCCCGCTGAGGGACCCTTCGAGAACCTCCAGCGTATGGCGGACTCTGATCCTCCCGCCGTGCTCGCGCGCCGCCTGACCGATCCAAGCGTGGCAGCCGGGATTGCCGAGGGCGACGATCGAGGCGCCGGTGGCCTCGACGTTCGCCCATTTGCGCTCCAGGAACGCGCGGGCGAGCCCGGGCTGGACGACGTTGTAGACGCCCGCCGAGCCACAACAGACGTCGGCTTCGGGCAACTCGACCGTACGAAGGCGGGGGATGGCGGCGAGCAGTTCCCGGGGGGCGCTCCGGATGCCTTGGCCGTGGGCGAGGTGACAGGCGTCGTGGTAGGTCAGGACCGCGTCGAGGCCAGGGCCTTTCGCCAGAACGTCGGCGAGCCCTTCCCGAAGGAGCAGTTCGCTGGCGTCGAAGGCGCGGGCGGCGAAGGCCCCTTCCTTCATCCAGGAGCCGCACCCTGCGGAATCGACCACGACGGGCAGGTCGCCGGGCATGCGCGACGCCAGTTCCCGAGCCAGCCGCCGCGCGGTCTCCATCTCGCCGTTGTGGGCGTAGATCGAGCCGCAGCATCCCTGCCCCGGCGACGGACGGACGACGAGCCCCACCCGCCGCAGGAGCCGACGCAGGGCGAGGTGGACGCCGGGGTAGAGAACGCGCATCGCGCAGCCCTCCAGGAGGTAGACCTCGCCTCGGACTTCGGGAAGGCTCTCCAGAGGCGGGTAGTTCGGGATGGGCTCGGGTCGCGGCAGGTCGACCTCGGGCGCCGCGCCGCTCACGAGTCGGCTGACGAAACCAGGCATCCGCCTTCCGGGATACCTCTGGCTCAGGCGGAGCCGCCAAGGCTGGGCGGTCGCGTCGAGAAGGGCCCGCTTGGGGATCGTCGTGCCGAGGCGATCGCGCGCCATCTCCAGGATCGCGCCGTATGCGACGCCGCTCGGACAGGCGGTCTCGCAGGCTCGGCAACCGAGGCAGCGATCCAGATGGGGGCGAGCGTCCTCCCACCGGAGTTTGCCGTCGAGGGCGCTTCGCACCAAATAGATTCTTCCGCGCGGCGATTCGAGCTCGCTGCCCGTCTCTACAAAGGTCGGGCACGCCTCAAGGCAGAATCCGCAGCGGATGCAACGCGTGGTGAGTTCGCCCAGATCGTGCACGGCCTTATTGTGGCGAGAGACGCTCATCTCCCGTACCCGAGGACTTGGAGCGACGATCGTAAGATCGTCGCCGATCAGACGCTGTGGAAAGCTCCGGAGGCGAGTTTCCCACCGGGGTCGAGCACGGCCTTCGCGCGGCGATGAAGCGGCAGTAGCCTCGCGTCTACCGATGGCCGAAACGGGTCCATGGCCCACGAGTCGGGGAAAGCCGGGAGATCAGGCACGTTGCGAGAGGTCCAGAGGGTGCCTGTGCTCTCGTCCACGAAGAGAGAGTCGCCGTCGAGGGTTCCCAGAGCCGCACGGATGTCTGTCAAACGGACCCGCAGGATCGACCGCACGTTTTCCCCAATGCTTTCCACCGCCTGTGGAAAAACCCCCGATGAGGTGTGGAAGGTTCGGAGGGAAACTCGCGCCGGAAGGACCAGCGTCCCCCGCGATCCGACCAAAAGCTTGTGCGCATCGTAGCCCGCCACGCTCTTGACGACCCGGCTGCCCGACTTCACGATCTCGCCCTCGGCGGTGACCATCGTCGCCCCGAGAATCCAGTCGCGCCAGCTTCCGTACCGCCCTTCCGCCGCGTGGGGCAGCCCCAGGAGGATCAGGTCGGCGAGTCGGTCGATTCCTGCGGGCCAGACCTTGGCGTAAGGGACGCAACGATCGTCCCGGCCCAGGACCGCGTTCAGTTCCGCGAGCGTGGTTCCCGCGAGGCAGGAGACGACGCCGTCGGCCACGTCGTGCTGGATCTCGCCGCTTAGAGCGGCGAAGGAGAGGCCGTCGCCGCCGAACAGAGGGATCGGCACGGCGTCCGCGTCGCGGACGTGGGCGGCGAGGGCTTCGGGGGTCTCGGGCAGGATCATCGTGCGCCTACTCCGCCAGCGCGCGCACCCAAGCGTCCATCGCGGCCCGCACGTCGGCGTCGGAGGCGTTGTAGTGGTTGACGATCACGCTCAGGGCGATCTCCGTCCCGTCGCGCCGCCTGAGGTAGCCGCTGAGCGCAAGGACTCGATTGAGGGAGCCCGTCTTGCCCGCGAACGACACGTCGGCAAGGCGCGTCTTGAGGGTGCCGGGACCGCCTGCCTTGGCGAGGGACGCGCGCCAGAGTTCCCGGGTGGGCTGACGGTCGGCCCAGCGCAGGAGGCCGACCATCGCGCGGGCGGTCACAAGGTTCTGTCGCCCCAGACCCGAGCCGTCGCGAGGGAGTACGTCGCCCTGGAGGAGGCCGACGGTCTCCTCCAGGAAGCCGCGGAGCTTCGCCGTCGCCTCGGGGTAGGGGTTCTCGCCTCGCGCGCGGGCGGCGTTGAGAAGGAGGTGCTCGGCGATGTTGTTGTCGCTGGGCGGCAGGCAGGCGGCGACCGCCTCCGCGACGGTGTGCCCGGGAAGGATCAGATCGGGAGGGCGCGTCGGGACGCTGTCCGTCGTCTTGGGATCGCGTCCGAGGAGCGAGGCGGCGGCAAAGTCGGCGCGCGGGGTAGCCAGCGTGTCGATGCGCGTCTCGACCGGGGGCAGGGGGCCCGTGACGACGAGCTTTCGGGCGAAGGGGTCGTAAAGCCACGCGAGCTTCTCGCCCTTCCGCCGTTCGATCTTCACGCCGTAGGGCTCGGGCCGAAGTTCGGGCCGTCCATCTTTGCTCCAGAGCTCGAACCCTGCGTCGTCGACGGACAGGGCGTACACCGAGGCTCCGTAGCGATCGGCGAGGTAGTCCCGCTGCCACCCCTCCGGGATGCCGGGGGCATACGCCTCGGCGACGAACACGGGCTTCCGCCGGTCCACGTCGAGCCCTAGGAGATCGGCGCGTGTGAGCAGGGGATCGCCTTCCGCCTCCACCACGTTGCGGCGCCGCTCCTTCCAGACGCGGGTCGCCCACCGGGCCTCGGGGCCGAGCGCGTTCAAGGCGAAGGCGGCGGTGAGCAGCTTCTGGTTGCTCGCAGGCATGACGCGCAGACTCTCGTTGCGGGCGAACACAGGCGCTCCGTCGAGGGTGGTCGCACAGGCGGCGACGAACGCTCCGTCGAGGGCAGGGACGTCGAGGGGACCGAGAAAGGGCAGGAGCATCGGGTTGGATCGAGGTGGGAGCGCGGTCGGTAGGGTGTCGCGATCGTGCGCGAATCATCCCCACTATCCCCTATTCGGACTCCGCCTCCCGCCTCTCAAGTAAACTCTCCCGAATCAGGGCCGTACCACGGCCCGGGACGAGTTCGACGTTGCGGTCCAAGAGCTATCTATTCTTCTTCATCGTGCTGGCGCTGGGCCTCGTGGCGGGCCTCGGCTTCTGGAAGCTGCCTTACCGGCTCGGCCTCGACATCCAAGGGGGCGTGCGTTTCACGTACCAGATGGACACGTCCAAGCTGACCTCGGAGCAGCGAGGCGAGGTTCCGTCGATGCAGAACCGACTGGTCGGCATCATGGGCCAACGCGCCCAGGGTCCTCTTGGCGTCACCGAACCGACCGTCACCAAGAAGGGGACCGACCAGATCGTGGTCGAGCTACCCGGCCTCAAGGACGTCGCGAAGGCCCAGGAGACGATGGGGACGTCCGCCCGCATCGAGTTCTACGGGGCGAACAACGTCGTCGTGTCGGACGATCCCACCAAGACCAGTCGACCTTACCGACTGGCTGGAGACGAGACGCACAACAGCGATCTCGGCGAGGGCTTCGTCGAAGCCTTCAATCCTAACGGGACACCGATCCGCTACACCCTGCCGGACGGCAAGCTCGACGCCCGCTACGCCAACATCGTCAAGGCCTGGGGCGCGCCCGTCGTCGCGGGGGACGACCTGGAGCACGCGGAGGCGGTTCCCGGCGGGGCAGGCCGGACCTCCATCGGCCTGAACTTCAGTCCGAAGGGCGCGGCGAAGATGGAAGCCTGGACCCGGACCCACCCGCGCGAGAATCTCGCGGCGGTGTTGGATGGCAAGGTTCTTTCGATCGCCCCCCTGCGCGAAGGCGCCGTCATCTCCAATTCCGGCGTCATCGAGGGTGAATTCCCGGCAGGCTACCCCGCCCGGATCTCCGAGGTCCTTAACTCGGGCTCCCTGCCGGTCGACCTAAGGCTTCTCTCCTCGGAGAGCGTCGATCCGACGATCGGCCAGGACGCCCTGCACCGGATGGTCGTCGCGGGCGGCATCGCCTTCGCCGTCATCGGCGTGTTTCTGATCGCCTACTACGCTTTCCCCGGTATCGTCGCACTGATCGCCCTCGGCCTCTACGTTCTCTTCACCCTCACGGTGATGAAGCTGATCGGCGCGACCTTCTCCCTCGCGGGCATCGCCGGCTTCATCCTCTCGGTGGGCATGGCGGTCGACGCCAACATCCTCGTGTTCGAGCGGTTCAAGGAGGAGATGAAGTCGGGCAAGAGCCTCGCCACCGCGATCGAGCTCGGCTTCAAGCGCGCCCTCACCGCGATCATCGACTCGAACGTCTGCACGATCCTCACTTCGCTCGTCCTGATGTACTTCGGCACGGGCCCGGTCAAGGGCTTCGCGACGACGCTGATCATCGGCGTTCTGATCTCGCTCTTCACCGCCGTCACCGTCACGCGCTCGCTCCTGATGTTCTTCGTCGGATCGGGCATCGCGGATAACCCCAAGCTCTACGCCCTGAACCGCGACTGGTTCGGCAAGCTGATGCGAGGCGCGAACGACGAGAAGCCCTTGCGCATCGTCGAGACCTCGAAGAAGTGGTTCGCGATCTCCATCGTCACGATGGTCGTCGCCATCCCCTTCTTCTTCATGGGCGGCTTCAAGCCGAACGTCGAATTCCGGGGCGGCTATGAGGCGGTCTACGGTCTTAAGGGCTCGCAGACGCCCGCGCAGATCACCGAGAGCCTGGAAAAGGCGGGACTCAAGGGCGGCAACGTGAAGTTCGCTACCGCCGGGAACGACCGCCTCGCCTACCTGACCCTGCCTCCGCTGGAGCAGTTCAACGGGAAGAGCGACGAGCAGAACGTCGCCGCCATCGCCCAGGCCGCTGGTCTGAGCGCGGCCGACAATCGGGGCTTCACCAAGATCGGCCCCGCCGTCCAGGCGGAAACGACCCGCAACGCCATCTTCGGCGTCATCGCCTCGTCCGCCCTGATCGTCCTCTACCTCGCCTTCCGGTTTGGGACGGGCGTCGGCGGTTTCGGGGTAGGTCTGCGCTTCGGCTTCTCCGCCATCATGGCCCTTCTCCACGACGTGATCGTGGTGCTCGGCCTCGCCGCCATCGTCGGCTTCTTCGAAGGCTGGGAAGTCAGCGCGCTGTTCCTCACCGCGATGCTCACGATCATCGGCTTCTCGACCCACGACACCATCGTGGTCTTCGACCGAATCCGGGAAAACCTGATCAAGAGCCGGGGGAAGGAGGAGATCGGCCACCTGATCGACAAATCGATCACGCAGTCTTTCGCCCGTTCGATCAACACCTCATCGACGGTCATCGTGACGCTCGCGATCCTCGCGACGATCGGCACGACGACCCCCGACCTGAAGTTCTTCGTGGTCGCGATGCTGTTCGGCATCCTCTCGGGCACCTACAGCTCGATCTACAACGCCTCGCCCATCCTGTACCTGGTGAACCGATACGCGGTCCGCAAGAAGGGCGAGGAGCAGGGCCTCCAGTACCTCGCCAAGACCGACGCCGAGCGCAACCGGATCGTCCAGACCCAGGCCGCCTCCGCCGCCGTGGTCGGCTCCGACGGACGCACCTACGGCCAGGTCCGTCGCCGCGCGAACCAGTCGCCTACCAAGGGCTACGAGATCGAGGACTGATCCCGCCTTCTAGATCAGGGAGAGCCCGGCGCGGTCGACCGCGCTGGGCTCTCCTCTTAGGGAACGACGGCGCTCAGGCCGAAGCGGGCGAAGTCGCGGGCGTCGAGGGTGAGGAGCGTCCGAACGCCATAGCGGTGGGCGTACGCGGCGAGTCGCGCGTCATGGGCGTTCTTGCCCGCCACGCCGTGGGTGCGGCAGAGGTCGAGCCATTCGTCAAGCAGATCGGCGGGATCGGGCAGGACGGTGAAGACACGACGGAGAAGCGTGATCTCGCTTTCGGCTTCTTCAACGGCCCAGCCGAGGCCATTCACCGTTCGTGGCCGGGTCGCGACGACCCAGAACTAGTAAAGGCTTTGAGGGGCGACATGCAGGCTATGGGTTAGCCGCAGGCGGGCAACTGCGCTCACGGCCGTCTCGTGGCGAGCGTTTTCCGCGTCGCGCAGAGCCGTGAGGATGTTCGTGTCGAGAAGAGCCCACTCATTCACAAGTAGAGGTCGCCCCGGTCGAACTCCCCTCCCCCCCCCCCGCGACGAGGATGGCTCATCAGCCATTCCCATGCCTCATCGGGCGTCATCCGGCCCACTTCAATGAGAGGCTCCGGCGGCTTGACTTCGACCACGGTCCCTGTAGGCCAGTCGACGGGTTGCTGAAGCACCAGCGCTTTGCCGTCGTACACCGCGGTGATCCGGTCCATGCTTCTACTGTACGCCATCCCAGACGGGCGTCTCCGCGAAGACGTCCGGGATCATTCGTCCTGGAGGGACGAGCCAGATAGGCAGTTCGAGACGCATCTCGCGGGCGGTCCGAGCGATCGCCTCGCGAGCCTCGGCCTCGGCATAACGGGGGGAGAGATGGGTGAGGACGAGCCGCTCGGGGCGGGCGGCGCGGGCGAGGTCGAGCACCTCGTCGAGGCACGAGTGAAGCTGCGTCCGCTCGGGTCCGCGCTCGATGTCGGCCTGGCGCAGGAAGGTCGTCTCGTGGAGAAGGATCGGCTGGCCCGCCCAGGTTTCGGGCTCCATCGGCCCGGTGTCGCCGGAAAAAGCGAGAAGAGGCCGTTCGAGAGGCTCGGTCGTCACCTCGCGGTCCATCGTCGCGAGGACCGTTCCGGGCGTTCCCGCGTATTCCACTTTCAGCTTCCTCACGGTTCGGACGACCTTGTAGCCTAAGGAGCGGATTCCCTTCCCCGGTACGTGCGTATTCTGGACCGGCACGAGAGCGAGGTCGCCTTCCAGGCCGACGCGCTCGTCCGGCAGAACCCGCTCCCAATTCACGTAGGGCCCCGCCCAAGGGTCGAAGCGGCGGCAGAAGTCGGCTAAGAGAGGAATCCCCCGGCTGTCCGCAGGGTAGAGCACGCGCAGACCGTTGTGGCGCGCGTGAAGCTGTTGAAGCTGGAGCAGGCCGGTGACGTGATCGCGGTCGGAGTGGGAGAGGGCGACCGTCTTCGCCTTCCTCCCCTTCCCGCCCAAGGCCGCCGCCACCCCGTCGCCCGCGTCGAAGAGGAGCCGTAGCTCCTCGACGAAGATCCAGGTGCTGTAGAGGGCGGTGGAGTAGGCGGCGATCTTCATCCGCGCGTCACGATCTTGTCCAGCGTCGCCTCCATGATGGGGCCGGTCTGGGCGGAGACGCTGAACACGAGGGCCTCGCGGTAGATGCGCTGGGCGGGGTGGTCGAGAGAGTTCGCGGCTCCGCTGCTGCTCACGACCGCCGCATGGGCGCACCGGACCATCAGGTCGATCATTCGGGCGCGCAGATCGAGCCGCTCCGCGACGTTCTCACCGGACGCTTTGCCCATCCAGCCTTCCGCCTCTTCACGGATGGCGTCGCGCTCGGCTTGGAGCCTGGCCCTCGCCCGCTCCGCGAACTCGAGCTTCCGCCTTGCCGCGTTGCCCGCGAGGACGTCGATTCCCGCTTGGGAGCATCCCAAGGCGAAGGAGCCCTGTTGGGCGATGTTGATCTCGTCGTTCTGGGCGATCCAGCCTGCCGGGCGAATCGCGATCGTCCTCTCGTCCGGCAGGAAGAAACCGTCGAGATCGACCGCGACGGTACCCGCCGCCATCATCGCGGCGAGGCGCATGGGCCGCGTCGGGCATACGCCCTCAGCCTCCTTCAGCGGAACGAGGCCGAAGACCGCCTCTCCGTTCGGCAGGGCGGCGCCCACCACGAACTCTTGGAAGAAGCCGAAACCCGTTACCCATGGCACCTTCCCATCGATCCGGTAGCCGCCTTCGACCCGCTCCGCCCGCACGATCGGAGGGCCGGGTCGCCGAAGCTGGCTGAAGCCCACGCCGACGAGGTGGGTCCCATCGTGCATCCCCGGCAGGTACGTCTCCGCGAGCGCCCGGTTCGGACTCCCCGCGAGCATTCCGGAAACGCCCTGGTGCTGGGTCTGAAGGAACGCCAGCGCGCCCGACGCGCGGGCGACGATCTCTTGGAACCGCCGGATCTCCGGCCCGGAAAGGGCGGGGCCGCCAAACTCTTCCGGGCGTCCCAAGGCCAGCATCCCCTCGCGCGCCAAAACCGACAGGCCTTCGGCGAGGGCCACCGGGTCGCCGTCCATCGCCTCCGCCCGGGGCGCCACCTCCTCCCGCAGGACCCGCTCGGCCCGCTCCAACAGGGTTTCCATCCGAAGGGTCCTACGTGGCGGGTCGGCTTAGGATCGCCGAGGAACATCGCGAAGGGTCGGCGAGTCCGAACAAGGAATGGCTACCTTTACCGTGACCCGCCGTGCCGAGCGAGGCGAGAAGCCCAAACACCTTCGCCAGAAAGGCTTCGTTCCGATGGTGGTGATCGACCGCGCCCACCAGCCGATCTCGGTCAAGGCCCCTCTCGCCGCTCTTCAGGCCGCCGTGCGCGGAGCCGATTCCCACGGCGTGATCGAGTTGCAGGTCGAAGGCGAGCCGGGCATTCGCAAGGCGATGCTCAAGTCGATCGACGGCGACGCGCTGGCGCGCCAGGTGCTCTGCGCGACCTTCCAGGAAGTGAACGAGAGCGACCTAGTCAAGACGGACCTTCCGATCGTCTCGATCGGCCATCCCGCCGAGCCCGAAGACGGTGAGAACGCGATGCTCAGCGCCGTCACCACGTCGCTCCACATCCGCGGCAAGGTCTCCGATCTGCCCGACCACATCGAGGTCGACGTCTCGAAGCTCGCGCTCGGCGAGCACATCAGCGCGAGCGACATCACCCTACCGACGGGAATCGAGCTTCTCTCCTCGCCCGACGTCGTGCTGTTTACGATGGCCCGCGTGGTCGAGCCCGTCCTTGAGACCGAAGAGACCGAGACGACGGCTGAGGGCGAGGTCCAGGCCGAGGGCGACGCGGGAACCGCCACCAACGACGAGGCATAGCCCCTCCCATCTCTCGAAGGGGACCTTTGCGCGGCAAAGGTCCCCTTCTTCTTGTGAGATCGACAAGGATCGAGGACAATAGAGCCCATGCGCCGCCGTCGCGTCCTTTCCTACGCTCTCCTCGCCTTTGCGACCACCGCCGCCGCCGGCGGCTACGCGGCCCATCGTCTTCTCGACCGCCCGGGCGAGACGGCGCTCGCGCTCGTTCCGGCCGACGCGATCGGCGTCGTCGCGCTCGATCTCGTGCCCGCTCCGGATCAGGTCTTGGCGTTCAAGACGATCGACGACGTGATCGCCAAGGCTCCCGACACGGAACCGGGCAAAGCCCTGATCGGCACGCTTTTGAAAGAGTTCGCCGGAGTACCCGAACTTTCCCCCCTCACGGACCAAGTGGACCGGAGCATCGCCCTGGCAGGACTTCCGAAGCCGGGCAAGGCGCCGGACGATGCGGAGGGCGTGGTCCTGATGCCCATCAAGGACCCGGCGGCGGTCGCCGCGTTCCTAGCCACCAAAGGTCAGAAGGAGACTGTGAACGGTACGGCGCTGGTGCGGATCAAGACGAAGACGAAGGGCGATCTCCACTTCTGGCTTCAGGGCTCGACCCTCGTCGGAGCCGAACAGGCGTGGGCGGTGGCGTCGGTCGCGAAGGTGGGGCAAGGTCAGGCTCCCTCATTAGCCGCCGATCCCGCCTTCGCCGCCGCCCGCGCGAAGGCCCTTCCGTCGGCCAATCTGCTCGTCCTCGCCTCGCCCGAGCTCGCAAAAGGGAGCGACTGGAGCGTCGCCTCGATGACGATCCGCGACACGGGCGTGGAAGTCGCGATGAGCGGCCAGACGGACGATCCCGACGTGCGGAAGATCGGTTCGCTGGAGCCTCTCGACGCGGGCGTTCTCACCGCCTTGCCGCGCGGGGCCTACGGCTTCTTCGCAAGCGCCCAGCCCGGCCCGGCGATGCTCGTCGCAGGCAAGGAGCTGGACGAATCGGCGGCGGAGATGAAGAAAGAGATCGATATCGACCTCAAGGAGGATGTCGTCCCGGCGCTGAGCGGCAACGCCCTGGTCGCCCTCTATCCGAGCTACGGTCCCGACGCGGGCCTCGACCTGCTCTACGTGATCGACGACGCGAACGGGGCCGATCCGGCGCGTCTCGCCCGCAAACTGGAGCGCGTTCTCGGCGAGAAGCTCGACGAGGCGGAGCCCGGCACGAAGGACAAGTGGATCGAGCCGTTGCCGACTCCTGGAATGGAAGGCGGCCGCTTGGGCGACGAGCCCGCGATGGAGATGGAGAAGGCGATGCGCGGACTGGAGAAATCCTACTTCCGTCCTCTGACCCTCTCGCGCGGCAAGACGGTCGCGTGGGCCTACGTGGGCAAGAGCGTGGTCTTCGCCACCTCGAAGAACCTGCTCGACCGCGCGGTCGCCCTCCGCAAAGCGCCGTCCGACGACCTTAGCCTCGCGAGCGACCCGGCTCTGGGCGCGAATCCCCGCGCCGCCGCCGACGGTCAGTTCGCCTTGGCGATCAGCATGAAGCGGCTCGCGGAGGGCATCCGCAACACCGTCGACCCTTCGCACATGAGCCTTGAGACGGCGAAGATCTACCGCAAGAGCCTCGGTCTCTTCGACAACGTGACCGAGCCGCTCGCGATCCGCGCGAACCTCGGGGCCGGAGGTCGCTACCAAGCCTACGTCTCGATCCCATTCGACTGGTCGAAGATCAAGGAACTGGGGATCTAGGAATCAGGCGGAGAGGCCGTTGGAAAACCTTCCGACCGACGACCTCTCCCCCACAGCCCAAGTACCCTTATAGGATGAAAGTCGGAGTGGTCGCCCTCCAGGGGGACTTCGAGAAGCACGTCGCCGCCCTGCGGAAGGTCGGGGTCGAGGCGGTCGAGGTGCGGACGCCGGAGGATCTGGCGAGGGTCGAGCGCGCGATCCTGCCGGGTGGGGAGAGCACGACGGTGGGGCTCCTCATGCGCCGCTTCGGCCTAGGCGAAGCCCTTCAGCGGGCGACGCAGGACGGGATGCCGCTCTGGGGGACGTGCATGGGCATGATCATGCTCGCGAAGGGCGTCGAGAGCCGCCCCGAGCAGTACACCTTGGGACTTCTCGACGTGGACGTGCGCCGCAACGCCTTCGGCGCGCAGGTCCATTCGTTCGAGACCGCTATCCCGGTCGAGGGCTTGGACGAACCCGTGATGGGCGTCTTTATCCGCGCTCCCGTCGTGGTCCGTTGCGGCGAAGGGGTCCAACCCCTCGCCGAGCACGACGGCCAAGTCGTCGCGGTACGCCAGGGCGCGGTGCTCGGCACATCGTTCCACCCCGAGCTGACCGACGACGTCCGCCTGCACGAGTGGTTCGTGAGGCTCTAGGTGGCGCACGATTCTCCCGAGAACGACGGGTGCGTGCGGGTACGCGGCGCCCGCGTCCACAACCTGAAGAACGTCGACGTCGATCTTCCCCGCGACGCGCTCGTGGTGTTCACCGGCGTTTCCGGTTCGGGCAAGTCGTCGCTCGCCTTCGGCACCCTCTACGCCGAGGCGCAGCGCCGCTACCTGGAGTCGGTCTCGCCCTACGCCCGGCGGCTGTTCCACCAGATGGCGGTGCCGGACGTGGACGATATCACGGGCCTGCCGCCGGCGGTCGCCTTGCAACAGCAGCGAGGCTCCCCGACCACGCGGTCGTCGGTCGGGAGCGTCACCACGCTCTCCAACCTCCTGCGGATGCTCTACTCGCGAGCGGGCGACTACCCTCCAGGCCAAGGCATCCTCTACGCCGAGTCGTTCTCCACGAACACGCCGGAGGGCGCGTGTCCCCGTTGCCACGGCCTGGGGCGGATCTACGAGGTGACCGAGGGCTCGATGGTGCCCGACGACTCGCTCACGATCCGGGAGCGGGCGGTGGCGGCCTGGCCGCTCGCGTGGCACGGCCAGAACCTGCGCGACATTCTCGTGACGCTCGGCTACGACGTGGACGTGCCGTGGCGCGATCTGCCGAGGGCGCAACGGGATTGGATCCTCTTCACGGAGGAGCAGCCGACGGTTCCAGTGTACGCGGGCCGGTCGCCCGTGGAGACGCGTCGGGCCTTGGACCGCAAAGAAGAGCCGAGCTACATGGGCACGTTCAGCAGCGCCCAGCGGCACGTGCTCGGGACGTTCGCCAATACGCAAAGCCCACTGATGAAGAAGCGCGTGGAGCCCTACCTGCTGAGCGCAGAGTGCCCGCTCTGCCACGGGAAGCGGCTCCGGCCCGAGTCGCTCGCCGTAAAGTTCGCGGGGCTCGACATCGCGGAGATGTCGCGGACGACGTTGGCCCGGATCGCCTCCCTCTTCCGTCCCTACGCGGACGGGAGCCGAGAAGACGACGACCGTTCGGGGAAGGCGATCGTCGTGCGGCGGATCGCAGAGGATCTCTGCGCACGGCTCGACGTGATGCTCGACCTTGGGCTCGGTTACCTCTCGCTGGACCGGAGCACGCCGACCCTCTCGCCGGGGGAGTTGCAGCGGCTTCGGCTGGCGACCCAGGTTCGCTCCAACCTGTTCGGCGTGGCCTACGTGCTGGACGAGCCTTCGGCAGGATTGCATCCGGCC